>FWPV01000668.1_pt1 | contig 106482 bp, 82 predicted proteins | sample 2228371 | NCBI WGS metagenome assembly FWPV01 (sample SAMEA103939776, study PRJEB20133) | metagenome
GGATACACAGCTTTGTACCAGCGCTTCAAAACGCCTGCTTTGCGTGGGTCGTTCGGATCGAAGTTGATACCTGATTTGGCACCGCCAATAGCCGGACCGCAGATGGTGAATTTGATCTCCATCGTCTTCGCTAAAGACTCTACTTCATGTTTATCCAATCCTTTACGCATGCGTGTTCCGCCACCGGCAGCACCTCCGCGTAAGGAGTTAATTACGACCCATCCCACAGCTTCCGTTTCTGAATCGTGCCATTCAAACACGATCTCCGGAGCTTTGTGTTCGTACTTCTTTAAGAGGTCTTCAAAATTTGCGTTATGATACATACAGGTTACTTAATCAAGTTGCTAAAATCGCCCCACATGGCGCCACCAATGCTGTCTTGGCGTGCACCCGTTACCGAGGCGAGGGTATTCACTTCTTGCTCCAGACGCAGCGCGCCCAAGAAAGCAAAAAGCAAGGCTTCTTTGTATTCTACTAAGGTAGCATCAGGCACCACCAATTGCACATCGCAATGTGTGCGCAGGTGATCCAATAAAGTTTCATTGTAAGCGCCGCCACCGGTGATTAACATCTTCTTTTGAGCGATGTCGCCCTCAGCGAAATGTTCCACCGCATCGGCAATTTGTCCGGCGATATGGTCCACCAAGGTCTTCATCAAATTCGCTTGCTCATCTTGCTCATGCTTACGCACCACAGGCCAGAAGCTGCTGTTGATCCACTCGCGTCCTATCGACTTCGGTTTATACTCTTTGTAGAAAGGCAGGCCGTCCAGCTCGCCCAACAATTCATAGTTGATTTTGCCTTGTGCCGCAATAGCACCGCCTTCGTCGTAGTTCTGCCCTAGGTTTCTAGCGATGCGGTTCAAAGCGATATTGCAAGGCGAGATATCAAAAGCGATTCGCTTCCCTTCCGACTCCAAGGAGATATTAGCGAAACCACCCAGATTAAGGCAGAAATCGTATTCGCTAAATAACTTGGCATCGCCGATAGGCACCAAAGGAGCACCTTGTCCGTAGAGCGCCACATCCAAGGTTCTGAAATCGCTGATGACCGGTAATCCGGCAATTGCGCTGATAGCAGAGCCGTCGCCAATTTGAGCTGTAAAGCCCACCTCCGGTTGGTGGAAGATGGTATGGCCGTGGGAAGCGATAAAGTCAACTTCCAGGTTATGTTTAGCGATGAAGTCACGGCAAAGCTGACCGAGGTAATGGCCATAAAAGGTATGGGTCTTCACGTAGATAAGAGCCGACTGCTTGCCGAGCTGCGACAAGCGCACCCGCCATTTTTCATCGTAGGGAATGGTCTCCCCTATTTTCAGGGAATAGTTCCAACCCGTTTCCGTTTTGCTCAACTCACAATAGGCCAAGTCCACTCCGTCCATGGAGGTACCTGACATGATTCCAATTACCTTGTATACACGCATGCTTTCTTCTCCGATTCTTCCGCTCCAGGGCAGCTTAAACCGGCGCGAAGTTAAGGAATTGTTTTAGACGAGCAGACATTCAGGTAAATGGACATTTGGACGGATGGACATTCAGACTTTTGGACGGTGAGACAATCCATCGAAGCCAAGGGAATAGAATTCCTGTCGGCAATGGATTTAGATTAATAAAGGACGCGATGCCTCGCGTCCCCCCGGGCAAGCTCTTCGCCCTGTGCTCTTCGCCCTGTGCTCTCCGCTCTCCGCCCTGTGCTCTCCGCCCCATGCCCTCTTCCCATTTCCATTCACAATTCAAAATTTATAATTCATAATTGAATTGGCTAACTTGGCTGCTCATGAGTTCGCGCAGACGTTTTTTGAAGCAAGGGTTTTTAGCGAGTAATGCCCTTCTTTGGACCGGGATGAAATCGGATGGACAGATTCCTATGCCCTCTTTAGATCAGCTGGAACAGAAGCCTGAAGCCTATTGGGCCGAACTCAGAAAACAGTTTCCACTCAAAAAAGAACTTCACTTTTTAAACAACGGCACTATGGGGCCATCGCCTATGCAGGTGGTTAAAACCGTGCAGGAGAGCGAGATGCATCTGAATGTGGAAGGCAAGTACGGCGGATGGGAAGACACCTTTAAGCCCTTGGCCGAATTTGTAGGCGCTAAGGAAGAAGAGGTTTCGCTGACACGCAATGTGACAGAAGGAATAAACATCGTGGCTTGGGGATTGGCCTTTGAAGCAGGCGATGAAATCATCGTTTCCAACCACGAGCACGTGGGCAATGCATTGCCGTGGTTGAATAGAGCCCGGGTAGATAAGTTGAACGTTAAGGTGCTCGATTATAACTTGAGCGATGAAGCCCTCTTGGACCAGCTCAAGAAGCTCATCACGAAAAAAACCAAACTCATCGCTCTGCCGCATATCCCCTGCACCACCGGGCGCATCATGCCAATCAAGGAGATTGGGGAAATCGCTAAACAGCACAATATCCTGTATTTCTTAGACGGCGCACATGGAGCCGGCATGACCGACTTAAACTTTGCGGAGCTCAACTGCGACTTCTACGCATCCTGCTCACACAAGTGGATGCTCGGACCAAAAGGAACGGGTTTTCTGCTGATTAAGAAGGAAAAATTAGACTTGGTAGACCCTCGTTTTGTAGGGGGATACTCGGATAAAGGCTGGACATTGTTGACGCAAAATCCGCATATCGATGCCTGGGTAGATAAAGCCTCGCGTTACTTTTATGGAACACAAAATCCTTCCATTTACAAAGGCGTAGTGAGCGCCATTGACTTCCTGAACAGCATGGGGAAACCCGTGATTCTGAATCGGATAAAAGAACTGAACGACCACCTGTACAAACGCCTGAATGAGGTGGGCGGTCTAGAAATTATAACTCCTGAACATGCGCGGGGCGGTGTGATCTCCTTCCGCATACCGGGCAAAGACTTCAATGAGGCCTACCGCCATTTTCACTCCAAAAGCTTCGTTATCCGAGCAGTGCCGGAATGCGAGGTAAATTGCCTCCGGGTAAGTACCCATATCTACAACAGTTTCGAAGAAATCGATTCCTTTGCAGAAACGCTCAAGGAATACCGCTGATGGCCTTTTCGCTTCACTATAAGCAAACGCACTACACCGCCCATGATGTGCTGGCTTACGCCGGCGACGATTCGCTATTGGTATTTTGTCGGGCCTGGCTACAAGGTCAAAAATCTTTTGAATTCTTCAGCTCCGGCTCTACCGGCAAACCCAAGCCCATTCTGCTTTCGCGAGAAAACATGGCCTGGAGTGCTCAAGCCAGTGCTGAAGCCTTTCAGTTAAAAAATGAAGTTCACCTTCTGCTCGCACTTCAGCCCCAAGTGATTGGCGGCGCCATGGTATTGGTTAGAGCGATGGAATGGCAAGTGCCGGTTACCGTGGTGGAAGCTGCCGCAGACCCCTTAAATCAGATAGATTCAAATCACCCTTTTACGTTCCTTTCTCTGGTACCCTATCAATTGGAAAGTATTTTGAGCGATGCCGCATCACGAGCGAAACTTAATCGTTTTGAATTGCTCCTATTGGGCGGCGCACCCATCAGCGAAAGCTTAAGAAAAAAAGCCCTTGAGCGACTGGATATTCGGCTGTTGCAGAGCTACGGCATGACCGAAACCAGCAGCCATATTGCCTTGCGTAACCTGCGCGAAGAAGGCGCGGTATACCAACCTCTCAGCGGTGTCAAGCTCAGCCTTTCAGAGCGCGGCACTTTGGTGATTGACAGTCCAAGTGCCATGAGCCGTCCGCTTGAAACAAACGACCTCGCCGAGCTGACCGGTGGCGGATTTCGGATATTGGGCAGGGCCGATTTGGTGGTGAACAGCGGTGGAATTAAAATCTCCTTAGAAGAAGCCGAAGACCAAATCAAGGACTACCTCTTAAGCCAAGGGATCGCTAAAGAACTGGCCTGCTGGAAAAAACCGGATGCCCAACTGGGCGAAGCTCTGGTTTTGATGCTGGAATCTGACCCTTTCAACACGGACCAATTGCTACTCGATTTGAAGTCGCATTTGCCTAAGTATAAAGCCCCCAAAGCCATTATATTTGCCCCTTCTTTGCTGCGCAGCGACTCCGGAAAAGTGTTGCGAGAAGCGAGTTGGTTGAAATATGGGCAAGAATAAATTGATTCGTTTTGCTGAGATGGCGCATTTCAGCAATACCTACGAGTTTCCTGAAAACATAGCCGGCACCTGGCATAAAGAGGTGTTTAAAAACGAAAATCCCATCTGCTTGGAATTGGCTTGCGGACGAGGTGAATATACCGTAGGCCTATCGGCCATGCATCCGGAACGTAATTACATCGGTATTGATATCAAAGGGGCTAGGTTGTGGCGCGGTGCCAAAACCTGCATGGAAGAAGGGCGGAGCAATGCAGCCTTCCTTCGGGCTTACATCGATCAATTGCCTGCGTATTTTGGTAAAGATGAGGTAGATGAAATCTGGATCACCTTCCCGGATCCACACCTGAAACCGGGCAAAGCGAAAAAACGCCTTACCTCTTGGCGTTACCTGCGCAACTACACCGCGCTCATGAGAGACGGTGGAACCATTCGCTTAAAAACAGACGACCCGCTTTTGTACCACTTTACCGTGGCGGTGGTAGAGAACCTGAATCTGCCGCTTATCGAAAAAACGGAAGACATCAACAAAACGCACCCGGATCATGCCGAACTGGCTATCCGCACCACCTACGAAACCAAGTGGCGCTCTGAAGGCAAGCCTATTCACTACATCGCTTTTACCCTAGATCACAGCAAGTTAGCAGAAGAAAACTACAAAAAAGCGGAAGCTGCCATGAACACTTGGCTGGCAGAACACAATCCGCCGCGCGAAGACCTGGACGCCATTCGGGCCGCAGAATCGCGACAAACCAAAAAATAATTCTATTTTCGGACGGTTCTATCCAAAAACAGCAATGAACAATTTCAAACTGCTCAATAACATCTTCGGATGGTTTTCCTTTCTTTTTGCCCTGGTGGTTTATGCTCTCACCTTAGAGCCTACCGGTAGCCTTTGGGACTGTGGCGAGTTTATCTCAGCAGCCTACGGATTGCAAGTAGTTCACCCACCGGGAGCCCCGCTTTTCTTATTGATTGGCCGTTTCTTCTCCCTTTTTGCCGGCGAAGGAAACCAGATAGCCATTGCCGTGAACATGGTATCCGCTACCACCAGCGCGCTTTGCGTGATGTTCACCTTTTGGATCACCACTTATTTCGCTCAACGTTTTATTGAGAAACAATACGGCTCCAGCAACGCAACATTAAATGTACTGACCGTCTTAGCAGGTCTTGTAGCAGCCTGTAGCTTAACCTTTACCGATACCTTCTGGTTCTCTGCTGTTGAAGCGGAAGTGTACGCGGCTTCGTCTTTCTTTATGTCGTTCACCTTCTGGGCGATCTTAAAGTGGGAGCGTGTTTCAGATAAACCCATCGCTAACAAATGGCTGGTTTTTATTGGTTACATCGTAGGTTTAGCGATTGGTGTCCATTTGCTCAACTTGCTGGTTATACCGGCCATCGTATTGGTTTACTACTTCAAGAAATACCCGTATAGTGTAAAAGGTTTGATCGCCGCTATCGGAATCGGTTTTGTGCTGCTTTTCTTGGTGCAGCTGGTGATAATTCCGGGTATACCAACCCTCGCTGCGAAGTTCGACTTCTATTTCGTGAACAGCTTGGGCATGGGCTTTAACTCAGGTGTAATTTTCTTTTTATCCTTCATGATTGCTGCCGTTATCGGCGGTATCTACTATACCCACATAAAAGGAAAAGTGATGTGGAATACGATTCTGCTCTCTTTTGCCTTTATGCTCATTGGTTATTCTTCCTATTTCATGGTGGTGATTCGCTCGCAAGCCAATACGCCAATCGACATGAACAACCCGGAGAATCCGCTGAACTTGGTGTATTATCTCAACCGTGAGCAGTACGGTGATCGTCCGCTCTTAAACGGACCACACTACGAAACGCAAATTCAGAGCGTAGAGAAGAAAGAAGACAACTACATCAAAGGCGATACGAAATACGAAGTTGCCGGCTACGATGTAGACATCAAATACGATCCAAGCAACCTGATGTTCTTCCCGCGTATCTACGACGGAAACGATCAGACCCACGTAACAGGTTACAAAGAATGGGCGAATATCCGCGAAGGCCAAAAGCCAACCATGAAGCATAACCTGGCCTTTTTCTGGAAGTACCAGATGAACTACATGTATTGGCGTTATTTCTTCTGGAACTTCGCCGGCCGCCAAAACGATGACCAGAGCTTGCGAAAATCGCATGTTGATGTATTCAATGGAAACTGGATAACCGGCATAAAGCCAATCGATACGCAGCTCGTTGGCCCTCAAAGTAACTTGCCGGATTCGGTGAAGAATAACCCAAGCCGCAATACCTATTACCTCTTGCCATTTATCCTAGGTATACTCGGATTGGCAGCACAAATCAAAGGCGACAAGAACGGAAGTTTGATCAACGGACTCCTTTTCTTAGTGACCGGCTTAATCTTGATTATTTACCTGAACCCGCCGCCATACGAACCACGTGAACGTGATTATGTATTTGTGGGATCCTTCCAGGTATTTTGTACTTGGATTGGTTTAGGTGTGATTGGCTTATACGATCTACTCCAGAAAAAGGTAAGCAAGAACCTCGCGCTAGGTGTGGCTGCGGCCATTGGTTTGATAGGTGGCCCTGCTATTCTAGGCGCCCAAAACTGGGATGACCACGACCGTTCAGGGCGTTTCATGAGCACCGACTTCGCTCGCAACTACTTGAAATCGTGCAAACCGAATGCTGTGCTGTTTACCAACGGGGATAACGATACCTACCCTTTGTGGTACGTGCAGAACGTAGAGAAATACAGAACCGATGTTCGCGTTGTGAACCTGAGCTTATTGAACGCTTCCGACTATGTGGAGAGCTTACGCGATACCCACTACGACAGCAAGCCATTCAAACTGACTTTTGAGCCCAAGCAATTGTGGCCGGGAACCCGCGACCGGGTGATGTACTATCCGGGTAACAACATCGCTAACCCGAACCAATACTATGATTTGAAACAAATCATGCAGTTTGTGGCAAACGATAAAGACCCGAGAGCGAAGATGATGAACAGAGGCGGACAGGCAGAACCTTTCCTTCCTTCTAAGAAGTTCTCTATCCCGGTTGATGCCGAAAAAGCCATCGCTGCAGGATTGGTTAGACCGGAGTTCCGTGACCGAATTGTAGACCAGATTCGCTTTGAGTTGCCTATGGAAGGTTTAACCCGTAGCTCTTTGGTGATGTTGGATTTGATTGCCAACAACTTCTATGAGCGTCCGGTATACTTTACCACCACCACCGGAACTGAAACCTACGCCGGCTTGATAGAATACTTCCAGCTGGACGGTTTGACCTACCACTTGGTGCCAATCCGAACCATGCTAAACCAAGATGCGATGCGTATGCGCGATTACGGCTTTATTGATTACGATAAGATGTACGCGCAGCTGACCGACTCCTTCACCTGGGGCGGAATGGAAGATGGAAATGTGTGGGTAGACGATAAAATGCGCTTGGTACCTCGTGTAATGCGCGGAACTTATATCCGCACAGCCCGCGAGATGGTCTATACCGATCGTAAAAAGCAGGCTATTGACTTGCTCAAAGAATGCGAAAAGAATATCCCACACGAAAACCTGACCTACGACGGAAGCCTAATTGAAATGGCTGAGGTTTACTATATGGCCGGCGCGAATGAAGAAGCCCGTGCTGTATTGGATAAGGTTAGCGAAGAATGCTTGGATTGGCTGGTTTACTTGAAGCAATTCAAACTGAAAGACTACCCGGGAGCGCAGGATAAAATTGCCTACAACAATTATATCTTGAATGAGATTCCGAAGATGTGTGAGAAATATGGCGACAAAGAAAAAGCCACCGAGATAGCGCAGAAGATCGCTGCTGTCGGAGCACCATGATCAAACAGATCTCAATAGAACATATCAAGGGCCGGTTAACCAAAGGGTTAATCGGCTTCCTTGCTTTATGGTGCTTCTTTCACTTTGATACCTACAAGCAGGATAATGTGATTCGGCACGACATGACGAGTTATTACGGCTATTTGCCGGCTGCCTTTATCTACCGGGATCTTAGCTTACAAAATATACCCGACACCGAAAAACAACATTACGAATGGGTCATCCAGTCTGAAAATGGCCCTGTTTTTCGTATGACCATGGGTGTAGCCTTGCTGAATACACCGGCTTTTCTGGCAGGACATGCCTTTAGCTTGATGAATGGACAAGAGAGCAACGGGTACAACAGCACCTATTATTTTTTCCTGCTATTATCCGCGCTTTTCTTCTTTTACCGAGGCTTGTTGCTTTGCTTTAGGCTGGCCAATCGCTATACCTCCTTTTACCCGGCCATCTTGAGCACCCTGCTCATCGGCTTTGCCACCAACCTCTTCTACTACACCTTTGATGAAGGGCTGATGTCGCATGTCTACAGTTTCTACCTCTATGCGTTGCTCCTGGAAAGTACGCTTCGCTGGCATGAAGAACCGAATAAAAAACAGGCGATGGCCATCGGATTTGCGTTGGGCATGCTCACCCTGATAAGACCCATTCATGCGCTGGCAGTGCTTATTCCGCTGCTCTATAGTCCCGATAAAGCCAAATGGCTGAAACTGAAACAGCATGCAAGCCATGTACTTTGGATTGCCTTGATAGGCCTGCTCTGTATTAGTCCCCAGCTTTTGTATTGGAAATACATGAGCGGCTCATGGTTGTTTTACTCCTACGGCGATGAGCGTTTTTTCTTTAGCGAACCGGTGCTGTTGAAAGGCCTGTTCGGCTTTAGAAAAGGCTGGCTGCTGTATACCCCTGTGATGGCTGTGGCCTTGCTGGGTATTATCCGACTGTGGAAGCTCGCCCCTGCCTTCCGACTCAGTTTGCTCTTTATCCCCATCTATATTTGGGTTGTGTTTAGTTGGTGGTGCTGGTGGTATGGCGGCAGCTTTGGCTCAAGGCCAATGATTGATATCTATGCTTTGCTCGCTATTCCTTTAGCGATGAACTTAGCTTGGTTGCGAAAATTCACCCGATCCAACCTGGTATTTCCCATGGCGTTTAGCTTGCTTTTTATCAGCTTAAACCTATTCCAAACCAAACAATATAAAATCACCCTTTTGCACTGGGATGGAATGAACCAAGCCCTGTACGAGCGCATTTGGCTCAATCCGTATTTCCCGGAAAACTATGAAGCACTGGTGAAGTCGCCCAACTACGAAGCTGCCAAAAAGGGATACCGCGATCAGTAAATTCGTACAAGGCCCTTTTTTGTATCGCTAAACCTGCGTTTTCCATCCTTATTCCCTGCACTCATCCCCAGGCTAACGAGCCACAAGTCCTCTTGCCGCAGCCTGGAGCTGAAAGAATACCTGGAGCAAGGCTATCATGATGCCGACATAGAACTGCTTCGCGAAAAGATTAGTTCCCTTTCGACATGGCATTCAAGGATCTGGTTGTAGAATACTCTCAACGATCACATTGCTCAACCTTGTCCGATTTTTACACAGGAACTTATGTATCTTATTGACTGAAGCCGTGAATTTTTTCGTATTTTCTCGCTTACCCATTTCACGCGATGTTGCTGCTAAGAGCCCCCTTTCTCTCCTTTGTAATTAGTCTTTCGCTAATCAGCTTGTTCTATGGAAATGAGCTATCTGAGCCGAATAATTACCTGATGGGTAACCCTAAGGATGGCATAAAAAACTACTATACCCTGGCCTACCATCAAGAATACGACAGCAGTTTCACGCGGTTTGGCGGAATGTCTTATCCGTATGGAGAGCATATCGTTTTTACCGATGGTCAGCCTATTTTGAGTTACCTGCTTTGGATCTTGCCGGGCAACGGATTACAAAGTATACTCGTGCTGAATTTACTGATGCTATTGGGCATTGGTCTGGGCGCTTGGATTCTCTGTAAGCTCTTCATCCGACTAGGTTTAACGCGAGGCACCTCCCTTTTTGCCGCTGTAGCGATTTCTTTGTTGAGTCCGCAAACCTTGCGTTTTACCGGACATTACGCTTTAGCCTACAGCTTCATGCTCCCTTGGATCATGTATGTAGCCTACCTTTTTACCCATAAACCGTCGGCCAAACGGAGTCTGTGGGTATTTATAGCCCTGTTTACAGCAATAGGCCTACAACCGTATTATTTCCTGATTGGCGGAGCTTTTATCCTCGCTTTTTACTTTATAGAACAATTCAGAAATAAGCGCATCAGCTGGCTTAAACTTGGCTTGCACATAGGAGCACAAGTTTTAACCCCTCTTCTGTTGTACACCCTGTGGCTCCATTTCACGGATCAGGTTACAGACCGGCCGGGGGCGCCGTATAACATGAAGGAGTTTATGGCCAGTTGGGAAGGCGTCTTTTTGCCTTATTACATGGCCTCAGACTACAACTGGTTTCAGTCTTTGCCAATTCGAAAAGTGAATTATGAAGCGCTAGCGTATGCCGGCCTCCCTGCTGTTGTCTACTTCGTTTATTTTCTGCTTTCCCGCATTACACTGATTAAAAAAGAGAACCGACGATTCACCCTCGGAAATAGTTTTTTACTCGCCGGATTCTTGGTTTTTCTGTTTGGCGCGACGTTTCCATTGGCTATGGACATAGATTGGGTAGCCCGATTAGCCGGACCACTCAAACAATTCAGCAGTTTAGGCCGTTTGAGCTGGGCCTTTTTCTACTGCCTCAACATCTTTTTGTTTTTACACTTGGCGGGACGGCGAAAACGCGCAGGTATGGTCTGGGCAAGTTTGGCGATTTTAATGATGAGCTTTGAGGGTTTGCTTTATCTGAATAAAGTGAATCAGCATACGGGATTTCCTCGCCAAAAAATGGAGGCCCTGTCGGCTGAAATCAAACCCGACGAAGTGATCTTTCCACTGCCCTTTTTCCATGTGGGCTCAGAAAATTTGGGCAGCCTGAGCGATGAAAACGACGTGGTTCAACCTACGCTTTTACTGAGTATGGAGAAAGGCAATCCGAGCTTTGGCACCTGGCTAAGTCGTGTTTCCATGAGCCAAACCATGGAGCAGTTGGAGCTCTTTCTCAACCTGAGTGGGCCCGTGATGGAATCGCAAAAGCCTTGGTTCATCCTCCGCCATCCCAACTATACCAACAGAATAACGGCCCTGCTCTCTTGGGGAGACACGGCCAATTCCCTTCATTTTGCCCACAGTAATGCTAAAACTCTTGCAGAACGAAAGCATAAGAGTATGCCGCTATCGCTAAATGATTCCCTCTTTCTATCCCTCAAAACAGCTGAAAGCACCTTGGCCATGCTGGAGCAAGATGCCTGGTCGAGTATTCCATCCATTGCTCATGCAAGTGCAGAACCCCGTTGGCTATGCGATATTGACGCAAATTCAGAAAGCCTGGATCTCAGTTTTTGGGTGACTGCAAACTACGATGGCTTTCGGTTTCAGCGTTTGTTGCTGCGTAAGGGGGATGGAACGGAAGAACAAATTCCGCTCTCCGCGCTGTACGACAACGTAGTTGATGGAAAGGCCCGCATTACACTGAAAAATAGACTATTTGAATCCAAGACTAAGCTGTTTCTGCTCAGCGCAGGACATGTGCCTCTGCCCACCGAAGTATACCTGATAAAGCTTTACAAAACAGGCTACGACTACGTATTTGATGCCGGTGGAATGCGGTTTACGCCTGAGTTCGTTTATAAATCGATGCCCAGCTCGTCTACGCCCTCTTTGGAGTGAAGGCTCAGAATATCGTCAATAATTTTCCGGTCATTTGATAGGCGAGGAACCTTGTGTTGACCACCTAGCTTGCCTCGTTCACGTAACCAGTTTTTAAAGGTGCCGTGTGGCATATGTCGAACAATTGGCGCCTTCAAAGCGATGTCTTTATGCCTTTTTGCCTCGTAATCGGAATTAACGCTTTTTAAGGTTTCATCTAGGATAAGCTTAAACTTCTGCAGGTTATCCGGATGCTGCTCAAACTCGATGAGCCATTCATGTCCGGCATCTTGGCCTTCTTCCATAAAACGAGGTGCTGCGGTATAATCGCTCACCACGGCATTCGTTTCGGCACATGCCGCCGCGATGGCCCGTTCTGCGTTTTCGATCACCAACTCTTCGCCAAAAGCGTTGATGAAAAGTTTCGTTCTGCCCGTAATTTTAAAGCGGTAGGGACTTGTTTCAGAAAACTTCACCGTATCCCCTAAAATATAGCGCCACAAACCACCATTGGTCGTAATGATTACCGCATAATTACGGTCTTTTTCTACTTCCCAAAGTGGATAGGTTTTGGGGTTATCAGACCAAATATCTTCTGCTAAAACAAATTCATAGAAGATGCCGTAATTGGTCATGAGCAGCATATCGTCGCGCGATAAATCATCTTGAATTCCGAAAAAGCCCTCTGATGCATTGTAGGTTTCCATGTACTGGATCCCGCTGTTGGGCATCAATCGCTTGAAGCGCTCTCGGTAAGGCACAAAGCTCACTCCGCCGTGAATGTACAATTCCAGATTGGGCCAGATTTCACGCAGGTCGCGTTTGCCGGTCATCTCAAACAATCGCTCTATCAAAACCAAAGTCCAAGTAGGAACACCGGAGATATTGGTTACGTCTTCATTCACCGTAGCCAAAGCCATCTTTTCAATTTTCTCTTCCCATTCCGACATCAAAGCGATGGATTTATCCGGCGTACGGAGAAACTCCACCCAGAAGGGGGTATTCGACATGAGGACGGCCGACAAATCGCCAAAAAAAGATTTCTCTGAAAAGGCATTTACCGAATGGCTTCCCCCGATAACGAGGCCTTTGCCGCTGAAAATCTCTGTGTTTTGCACCGAGTTGCAGTACAAAGTGAGCACGTCGCGGCCACCTTGGAAATGGGTTTTTTCAAGCGATTCAAAGCTTACGGGAATGAATTTACTTTTATCGCTCGTGGTACCGGACGATTTCGCAAACCATTTGATATCGCTAGGCCAAAGCAGGTTCTGCTCACCGCGCATGTTTCGCTCAATAAAAGGCTTAAAACTCTCGTAGTCTGAAACCGGAAAGCGATTGCGGTAATCGGCATAGTTGTGAATTGATTTAAAATCGTATTTCTTACCCCATTCCGTGTTGCGGGCCTCTTGAACCATGTCTAGAAGCAGCTGTTCCTGCTGATTTTCTGCTTGTAAGGCAGCAGCATCCAATTCCGGCATACGTTTGCGGAAGTACCAAGAGAGAAAGGAGGAGAACAGTGCCATGGCCGGGTCTAATTTACGATAGAATTGTGGTGTAATTCAAACGAGCAGCTACTATTCGCTCAATTTAAGAAAAAACTGTTGAACCAAACGCAGTGTTGGGTCGAAGTGAGAAAGGGGTAGAATATCCCAGTTATCGCCCGGATCATGGTAATGGCCGTAATCGCCCATTTGGTACATGAAAAAAGAAGGAACACCCGCTTTGGTAAACCAGTAATGATCGCTGTTGGCTGCTTCGCCTCTACGTTGCACCACTTTTAATAGGGAATCGGATTGATTGATGGATTTGAGCAGCTCAAATTCCTTCTCAAACAGGGTTGCGTTAACCACCGTTACACCCGCTTCACCCGTTCCCTCTAAATCTAAATTCATCAAAAAGCGAATCTTGGATAGCGCAATTGGGCTATTTTCAACAAAATACTTAGAGCCTACCAAGCCCGCTTCTTCGCCGGTAAAGGCCAGAAAGACCACGCTATACGGAAGCGGGTTTTTGGCATAATAACGCGCCAACTCCAGCAGCATTAAGGTGCCGCTGGCATTGTCGTTCGCACCCGGAAAAACGGTTTCATTTCCCATTTTACCGAGGTGATCGTAATGGGCACACAGCACCAGAAAACTGTCTTTTTGCTTTGTTCCCGGCACCATGCCCATCACATTTCGGATGGGGTAGTTCTTCTCAAGGCGGTTTTCAATGTGTAGGTCTATCGTCTGCGCATAAGCAATCCGCTCCGCTACTTCAATCGTGGTAAAACGTGCTTGCTCTCGGCCAACAGTCCAAATCAGTCTTCGCTTGGAGCGGATGATGAGGCCTTTGGCTCCGGTGCTATTTCGCTCCAAGAGTTTATAGCGGCGTTGACTGAGCTCGTCGGGCAAAGTCATGGTATCCAAGTATAGGAAAATGCGCTTGTGTTTTTGGGCCATCAAAACCGACCAAGCTGAATCACTCAGCAAATCTGAAGCACCGATATAGCGCACGTTGAAGCTGCCTTTGATGCCGCGACTGGTGGCCTTCATCAGGAAATCATGACCTGGCTTAAGCAGGGAATCGCCAAACTGCACTTGGCATAAGCCGGGAAAGGTATTGACCTGAAAAGAAAAAGACTGAAACCACCCTTGATTCGGGAGTTGTTCCAGTCCTGCTTTTTCAAATTCTTGTGCGATATGGGCCGAAGCCTTCCATGCGCCATTGTTTACGTAGCCTCTGCCATCAAATTCAGTGCAGAGCTTTTTCAGCTCCTCTCTTCTGCTGTCTTGCGCCTGTGCTTGGCCAAGTATACTCAGGATGAGTAGCAGAAGCAGGATGCGCATTAGGCCGGCTCGCTTACTTTAATTTCAAAATACTCCATCACTTGGTTAGCGAGGAGTTTTTTGCAGGCTTCTTCGGCCATTTTCTCTGCTTCTTGTGCTGAAGCTGCTGCAACCTCAAATGTGATGTGTTTGCCCACACGCACATTGTCTAAGGCTGAAAACCCGATGCTGTGCAACCCATTGGAAACGGCTTTTCCTTGTGGATCGAGCAATGCCTTGTGCGGCATAATGTTGATTTCTACGAAATAATTCATCTATTCAGAAGATTGATAAACAATGAAATGACTATGTAAAAGGGTACGAGGATAAATAATGCTGCAAACTTAAGCAGGAGCAACAATAGAAGGCAAACAATGAGGAAAATATAAACCCATTTATTCTCCTTCCAGCCGAGTCCTTTCACCTTTAGCGAAAACAAGGGCAGTTCTGCAACCAGCAGGAAACAAGATAAAACGGTAAATGCGCCAATCACCCAAAGGTTTCGAATGATGGGAAACACCACGTCGCCGTACGATTGAAACAAAAAGGGCAAGGAAATAATCCAAAATGCATTGGCAGGCGTAGGCAGGCCAATAAAGCCTTGCGTCTGCCGGGTGTCCAAATTAAATTTTGCCAAGCGAAGGGCCGAAAAAACACCAATCATCAATGGCATAAAGCGAATCCAATGTTGATTCTCCGGCGCATTAAAAGGCCATTCCGTTAAATCTGTGGCGATGGAATACAAGAGATAGGCCGGCACAACACCAAAACTTACCACATCCGCTAACGAATCGAGTTGTTTGCCAAAATCGCCGCTCACCTTGAACAAGCGAGCCAAAAAACCATCGAAAAAATCAAGCAAACCGGCGAACATAACAAGGTATGCCGCCATCTGATATTCCTTGGTACTGATGGCCAAGATGGCGCAGATACCCGACAGCAAATTGCCGGATGTGAACGCATGTGGTATTGCTTGGGTGATTGATTTCAAGGACACAAATATAGGTTTTGTTGCAGGACTGTTCCCTTCCAAATTCTGCATCCGGCGAACCCTCCATTTGGTCTGTGCTCCAGTTGGAAGTGAGGCCCATCGCTAATTCAGCCAAAGTAAACCAAGAAGACACTATCCCTTCATCACAGAGAGGCCTGCTCTGAACGCTTAAGTTCCGCGAATTCTCTTAGTGAGTGAATTCCATTGATTTGCCGAGAGGGGCTACAATTCTTCCTCCTTGTTCTCAAGCTCCTCCGAAATCCTATATTTGTTTTATGGTGAACAATGGGGGAAAGCAAAGCGGATATTTAACCGTGCAAGATGAAGCCTTGCTTAGCAGAAAAGCAGCTTTACCCATGGTATTAACCAATATCGAAGGGCACGTTCTATTTGCATCCGACACATTTTACCGCTTCTTTTCCATCGATAGTCAAAATCCGACTCCTGGCATAGTTAAATCCCTGTTCATCGGGGATGAAACCTGGGACCAAATCACGTCGCAATGCCTAAAAAATGAAGCATGGGAGGGCTATTCCATTGTTTCAAAATCAGAGAATGAAGAATTGGTGCTTAAGATCAGCAGCCGTTGTGTGAAAGGACTTAACCAACTTCCACCTTCGCTGTGCATATATTTTAGCGAAACCAACGATGCCCGCCAGAGAATTTACCGCCAAGGCCAAACCTTAAAAGCCACTTCACGCTGCGCAAACTTGCTTATCAGCGCCGATAACTTGAACGAGGCGTTGACAGAAGTGGTGACCCAAATAGGAAAAAGTGTTAGTGCAGACCGCTGCTATATCTATGAAAACAGCTACCTGCCAGACTCGGAAGAAACCTATGCCCAATTGCTCTCCCAATGGAACAGGAGAGGACTGCCGGATAACACCGACGATATCACCTTTTTGGGATACAGCATTTTTCCGCAATTTCTTAAAACACTCAAATCACACGAGCCATACACCCGCATTGTGTCTTCATTTGAAGGACGCACACGCAAGCTTTTGGAAGAGCGAAAGACCAAATCCATGATTGCCATTCCCATCTTCAAAGAGAATGAATTATGGGGATTCTTAGGTTTTGACGATTGTAAAACTGAGCGGCTATGGGATGAAGAAGAAGTGGCGGCTTTAGGACTTCTCGCTAACACGCTCTCTGCTATTCTGAACCGCAAAGAGCTAAGGGATGAATTACAGCGTAAAAACGAACAATTGGAGTCGGCTATTTTGGGTTCTAAAGACAGCCTCTGGGATTATGATGTGAGCAAAGAACGCATCTATTACTCTCCCCAATTCTTGGAATTACTAGGCTACCAGCGCAATGAACTCAGCGGCAGCGAATTGGACCTGACCCGGATTGTCCACCCAAATGACATCGAAAGCCTTTACCAAAACCTGCTTTCAACCTTAAAAAAAGGGGAAGAATTACACGATAAAGAGTTTCGCTTGCTGCATAAAACAGGCGCCGTTCTTTGGGTTAAAGTGAATGCCAAGCCGCAAAAAGACATGTTAGGGAAGGTGATTCGCATCGCCGGTTCCAACACCGATATTACCCTGGAAAAGAACTACCAATTACGCATCAAGGAGAGTCAAAATAGGTATATTGAACTCGTTGAAAACCTGCGAGAAACCGTATTTCAGTTAAACAAAAAAGGGAAAATAAGTTTTTTAAGTACGGCCTGGTATGGATTAAGCGGCTATACACCGGAAGAATCGCTCAATCAAAGCTTAGGACAATACCTTCACCCGGATGATGAAGTGCCATTCAGATTGATGACCCGGGAACTGTTCAAATCGCCTCATGCCTACAAAAACATCTCTGTGCGTATACTGCGAACCGATGGGCAAGAAAATTGGGCCGAAATCTATGCCCGAAGTATGCAACGGCAAGAAGGCGAACCTTATATTTTAGGAACGATAATCGACGTTTCTCAGCGCCGATTGGCTGAGCGAAAACTGGAACAAAGCGAAGAGCGTTACCGCCTTATATCCGATAACATCAGCGATATGGTCTGCTTGCAAACGCCGGAAAGGGAATTTGTGTATGTGTCGCCTTCGGTAAGTAAAATACTGGGCTATCAACCCGAAGACCTTGTTGGCAAAAAGCCGGAGGAGGTGTTTCAAAGCTCAGTCAAAGATTCCACCAATCCCTGGTTCTTTAAAAACGACCTGAACAACCGCCGCAGTAGTTACCGGATGAAGATGAAGAACGGCAAGTATATTTGGCTTGAAACGCAGTTTACCATCATCGGAAATGCCGAGACCGAAGAACAAATCATTCAAAGTACTACCCGGGACATCAGCAGCCACAAAAAAGCTGAACAATCACTCCAAAAGGCATTACTTAAACAAAAGGAATTGAATGATTTAAAGTCCGACTTTATCTCTATGGCTTCCCATGAATTTAGAACGCCTTTGACCACTATTCGGTCCAGCGTTCAACTTTTGGAGGAGTATACAGCCGGCTTGAAAAAAGAGACATTAGAAAAGAGCAAAAAGCATTTCGACCGAATTAAAACACAAATTGAACGGGTTACAGGCTTGATGAACGACGTCTTAATTTTGGGTCGTTTTGATGCGGGCAAATCACCTTTCGAACCCAGCAAAGGGGATCTCAGCGCCTTCGTAAACGAGTTATTGCATGAGCATTTCTCTTTGCAAGCCGATGGCAGAAGTGTTAATTTTACGCTGAGGGGTGAGGCTGTTCCTATCTCGTTTGATGCTTCGCTAATGAACCATGTCGTGCTCAATTTGGTTTCCAACGCCTTTAAGTATTCAGCCGGTAAGGCTAATCCGGAGGTTTGCTTGGATTATTCTTCACCTGAAACGGTCAGTTTGCGCGTTACTGATTACGGTATCGGTATCCCCAAATCAGATACAGACAAAATTTTTCAATCGTTCTACCGATCAAAAAATGCCATCAGCATTCCGGGCACCGGCTTAGGCTTAGTAATCACCAAAGAAATTGTACAATTGCATAAAGGACAAATTCGTATTGAGAGCGAGTTGAATACGAAAACAGATATTATTATTACCTTGCCAAAATAGGAGGCACAAATGGACCGTATACTACTAGTTGAAGACGAAGCCGACATCCGTGAGAACTTGGCCGAACTCTTCGAAAACCGAAGCTTCACGGTGTTCACTGCAGAAAATGGCAGTGTTGGCTACGAAAAAGCCCGGGAAATCATCCCAGATTTAATTATTTCTGACGTCATCATGCCCGTTATGGACGGCTTTGAGATGCTGGATGCCATAAAGAAAGATGCAAGAACCATGCATTTACCGGTGATTCTGCTTACCGCGAAGGGCATGCTGGAATCCAAAGTAAAAGGTTTGGAAATTGGTGCAGACGACTACGTTACCAAACCCTTTGAGTTCGACGAACTGCTGGCTAGAGCGCGCTCTGCCATCAATAACCGAAAACGTGTTCTGCAGAAAATAAAAATTTCTCCTTCAGAAGAAGATGTTGAGTCGAAAGACGATGTATTCTTGAGAAAAGTAATCCAGGCTGTAGAAAAGAACATTGATAACTTCAATTTCTCCATCGATGATTTAGCGAAAGAAATAGGATACTCGCGCTCATCCATCCAAAAGAAAATTAAAAGCCTGACCGGCAAAACAACGTCGCAACTCATACGTGAGTTCCGATTGGAAAAAGCCCGTCAGCTCATACAACAAGATGCAGGCTTCCTTTCTGAAATTGCCATGGCCGTTGGCTTCAATAGCTTAAGCTACTTCAGTAACTCCTACAAAGAGTACTTTGGCGTTCCACCGTCCAAAATCAAAAGTTTAGGATAAAAGAAAAAGAAAAGGCGAAGTTCTCACTTCGCCTTTTTTATGCTTTGGCTTATTTTGTCTTTATTGAACCAAGAACTTTTTGGTTTCGATACCTTCTACCTTAATCAAATAGATTCCCGGATTCTTTTTCGCTAAAAGAATCTCCTCACCAGGCTTACAGAACCCTTTCTGTACTTGCTTGCCGGCCGCATCCAAAATAGTATAGCTCCGAGTATTTTGCTCACCGTCCCATACCATACTCAGTTTATCGCGTGTTGGATTTGGGTAAAGCCTGACTTCCGCTGGCTTACTATCCCGAACAGATAAGGCATTGTAGCTCGGTACGGCCTTGCCATAAGGGGTTAACCGAGCAACGAAAATACCGCGTCCATGGGTAAAGATAAACACGCGGCGGTCTGACTCACGCACTTGCACCATGTCTACTGTGGTACTGGGAATACGCTCATCTTTTGCCCACGTTGTGCCGCCATCGGTTGTATAATATAGGCCATTGTTTGTGCCGGCTAGGATAACTGAATCAGGAGAGGCAGGGTCAACATCTACCCAGTTTACCGGCAAGTTGGCAGGTAATCCGGCGCCGATATTTGTCCATACCGGCGTATCCTGATCAGCTTTATCGATTCGCCATACGCGCGAAACCGTTGAATAATTCGATAAGGAAATGTATACCACCGAATTGGAAATAGGGCTTACCTTGATACTCGAGATAAAACTGCTTCGAATTTCGACAGGAGATAGATTTCTCAGGTTCTCTTCCTTCCCCGGAGCTTGGTAGTTCACGTTTCGAATTCTATAGAACAAACCATTGGAACCACCCACAAAAGCCAAAGGATTCAGTTGGTTGGAGAGTCCAACGGCAAACGGCGTCTGAGCTGACCCGCTGTTTATCGGGTTGGTAGCCGGATCCCAAAGTATACCTCCTGTATTGGAGCGCCAGAGTCGGCGACGGGTTACAAAATAGACTTGTTCGCCGTCTTTGTAATTGATGGTAAAAGGATTGATAAACCAGGCGCCATCGTCTACCGTATTATTGAAATCGGCGTCCAGCTCATTTAATATGCTGAAGCTTGTCGGGTTTTTTGTTCGGTAATCCAAGGTTTTCCGAATCATCCCGTTCTGCCAAGAGAGGTAAGCCACCGGATCTTGCTGTTGGTGAATATGCGTATAGGACCCATCTGCCCCGTATACTTTAGAGAATGAATCGGCCAAGTTGCGACTTTGATGGGTACCGTTGTCTTGTGTTCCTCCGATTAAGTCATAGCCCTGCGGTCCAAAACCACCCGCATAGAACTGGGTGATATTGAGTCCTTCATTCAAGTCAACAAAGTTCGTGGTAACCGTGTTCCAAGTGTACTCGTGCATGCCACCGTCGTTTCCAATCATTACTTTGTCTGGTCTAGCCGGATGCACCTCCATGGCGTGGTAATCGGCATGGCTGTTTCGGGCGGCGGTCCAATTGTTTCCTCCATCAGCGGTGTACATAATGTTGACGCTGCCAATCAGCACACGGTTTGGGTCGTCGTATTTCACTTGCAAAGCCAAACAATACCAAGCGAAATCAAATCGCCCCCCTTTGTTGGTGGGGTTGGTAACCGTGGCTGTCCAGGTATATCCGCTGTCGTTGCTGCGGTACAACTCGTATAGGTCTGTATTATTGGCAGTAGCCACCGCGGCGTACATCACATTCTGCTGACTACCGCAGTAGGCGAGCTCTACCCTTCCAAAGCTATTTGTATTGGGAAGACCTTGTGTCAGCTGCACTATGCTCGAAGGCTCGGCATTTTTGCTCGTGTATATACCCACGCCTCTTACCGTAAACATTACAGTAGAATCTTCAAATACCTCTACATCATGCACTTCTCTTGATGTGGCATATACCCGTTCAAAACTCTGTCCGCCATCCTTTGAGCGATACAAGCCTGAGTTGCCGGTTGCCACAAAGATGGTATGACTGTCTACTAAGCTATGACGGATTCTCCAGGCATAGTCGAAGGTACCGTTAGCCGTAGCCGGCAGCTGGGAAAAACTTTGTCCGCCGTCTGTGCTTTTAAAAATACCGGCACCCGGTGCAGCGGATGAATTACCTGAACCCTCTCCCGTGCTGTAGTAAATAATAGCCGGATCAAAGGGGCTCTGGGTAACATGCGAAACGTTCAGGGTAATTTCTTGGTCGTTTAAGGCAGTCCAATGGCGGCCACTGTCTGTGGAGTTCCACATGCCGCCTGAAATCCCGCCAACCAGCATACGACCTGGGTTAAATTTATCCCAAAGTACCGCGCGGGTTCTTCCGCCTACATTGTAAGGGCCAACCTCGATAACGCTATCCAATGGGGAATGCCCGTTTTTATAAAATGCCTGATTCTTTTGCCAAGAACTCACTACGCCGGCAGGTGGAATGCCTTGCACCTCGCGGATAAAATCGAAGTATCCGGGACCTTTTTTAGGCTTTTGAACTTCTTCTTCTGTTTTGCTGAGCATAAAAACGGCACCAAGGCCCACTATGCTAAGCAATACACTTATACTGAAAACCTTTTTCATGTTTGGAATTGGGGGAGGCAAATTACGATTTCTCTCCGGAGATTGACTCAATCAGAAGAGGAATGGCTGCATCTATACAGACGTTACGTTTCGCTATTGGCCAGCTTTTTAAACAAGAATGGCGGAATAATGTTCTTCCACCTCATTCAGAACTTGGTGGATTTCAGCGATATCATACGACTGTACTAAGGTCATGCGGTAGGCTTTAAAATGATCTAAGCCTTTGAAATAATTAGCGTAATGGCGACGCATTTCTACGATTCCCAGGTGCTCACCCTTCCATTCAATGGATTTATCCAAGTGAATTCGGCAAACATCCACGCGCTCCTTGATGCTTGGACCAGGTAGTGTTTCGCCTGTTTTCAGGTAATGTTTGATTTCTCTGAAAATCCAAGGATAACCAATCGATGCCCGGCCAATCATCACGCCATCAACACCAAAGCGATTCTTCATTTCAACGGCTTTTTCGGGCGAGTCTATGTCGCCATTCCCGAAGATAGGAATGTGGATACGCGGGTTGTTTTTCACCTCGCCAATCAAGGTCCAATCGGCCGAGCCTTTGTACATCTGCTTGCGCGTGCGGCCGTGAATGCTCAAGGCTTGAATGCCGATGTCTTGCAATCGCTCAGCCACCTCCACGATGTTTTTGGTATTGTCGTCCCAACCCAAACGGGTTTTTACGGTAACCGGCAAATGGGTGCTTTTGACCACTTCGGCAGTCATTTCTACCATCTTCGGAATATCTTGAAGCAAGGCCGCTCCGGCACCTTTGCATGCCACGGCTTTCACCGGACAACCGTAGTTGATGTCGATCAAGTTTGGCCCTGCTGCGGTGGCTATCTCAGCGGCTTCCTTCATGGATTCAATCTCGCTACCGAAAAGCTGAATTCCTATGGGACGTTCATACTCAAAGATATCAAGCTTCTGCGTGCTTTTGGCGGCGTGACGGATCAGACCTTCTGAACTGACGAATTCCGTATACATCAGGTCTACCCCGTTCTGTTTGCACACAAATCGGAAAGGCGGATCACTCACGTCTTCCATCGGTGCGAGCAGAATTGGAAATTCTCCTAGTTCTATGTCGGCTATTTTTACCAATTTTGCCTTGATTTAAGGTACAAAGATAAAACACCCATGGAAAACAATCAGGAACAGCCCGAATTTGGTATGGAACATTTAAGAGAGCATTGGCTCTACCGGTTCCTGCAAGTGGTTGTTTTAATCATGACCGGCATCTTTGGGGGGTTGATAATGGGACTCCTTGCTTCCATGTTAAGCACCCTGATATGGCCTATTGAGTTCGCTGATTTACAGAATATTGAGCTCATGAAAACCAATGTTCACCACGTGTATGCCACCCAACTAATTCAAGCCTTTTTTGCACTCGGCGCTTTTGTCTTCCCGGTAATGTATACCGCCTTAAGAGAGCAAGAATCTTTTTTGGACTATGCTGGATTAAAAGCGAAACCACGCTTGATTCCCATTCTTGTCGCCATTTTTTTGGCTTTTCTAGCGATGCCGCCGGTGAATGCATTAGCCGAATACCTCTATACCCTTTCTTTACCTGAACAATACAAAGAGTTTGAGGAGAGCTTCAGGCAAACGCAGCAGAACCTGTTGGAAATGCAAGCTATCATGATGAAGGGCGATGGAATTTTCAACTTTGTGCTGAACACCTTGATTGTGGCTGTGATTCCTGCTTTTGCAGAAGAGCTGTTTTTCAGAAGAGCATTACCCAACCAGCTTTTCACCGTGAGCCGAAGCGCTCATTTCTCTGTTTGGGTATCGGCCATTCTTTTCGGCTTGGTTCATTCATCCTTCTACAACTTAGCGTCGATTATTTTATTCGGCTTACTTTTAGGCTATCTGGTATTGTGGACCGGAAACATATGGATTCCCATCATCGCTCACTTCACCAACAACTTCATCTCCTTAATTTTATATAAATTGGGCAATGGAGAAGGCGAAGAGTCGGCGATGAGCTACCCGAGCTGGGTTCTCGCCCTGTGTATACTTGGTGTGTTTGCCTTGCTGTGGTACCTGTATCGCTCTTACCGCCAGCGCATGGCATGAACGAAAATTGGATTTTGCTTACTACCTGCCAGAGCCCCGATCAGGCGGCTATTATTCAAGGCTTTTTAAAAGAGCAAGGCATCCTCACTGTGTTAATCAATAAGCGCGACTCGATGTACCAAAGTTTTGGACAATTTGAGCTTTATTGCCACCTGAATCAGGCTCACGAAGCCCTTAATCTTTTGGAGGATTTAAGCCATGAATAACTTCGTTCAACGAACCCTATCCGGCGCATTGTATGTCGGAATTGTTATTGGAAGCCTCGTGTTGGGGTTGAAATACTTCATCCCGGTATTTGCCATTGTAACCGGCATTGCCTTGTGGGAGTTTTATAAAAACAGCCTGCCGGATGCGCCCAACCTTCGCTTGCTAGGCCTGCTCAGTGGCATCTTTCTATACTTGGTGGTAGCCTATTCCATTCTCCAAGAAGGTGCCCTGCTTCGCTATTTACCGTATCTCTTTCTCTTACCTTATTTCTTGCTTCTGCTCGGTTTGTTTCAGCCCAAAGAAGATAACTTCAAACACGCTGCGCTGATTTTACTCGGACTTTTTTATATCGTCATTCCCATGATGCTTTTACCCGGCATTGAAAAACAGCAGCTTCAGGGGGGTGGACTCTCGCCTCTTCTGGGTGTATTCATACTTTTCTGGGTAAACGATACCGGCGCGTACCTTAGCGGAAGAGCCTTTGGTAAACACCCTTTATTTCCACAGGTTTCGCCTAAAAAAACTTGGGAAGGTTTACTCGGCGGGGTCGCGCTCTGCTTACTGGCCGCTTGGGTTTATTCCATGTACAGCTTGAGTTTCAACTTGAAGACCTGGCTAATTTGTGCTGCGATCATTGCTGTTTTTGGCACTTTGGGCGACCTGACTGAGTCTATGTGGAAACGCAAAATTGGCATCAAAGATTCCGGAAATATCATGCCCGGTCACGGTGGTCTGATGGACCGTTTCGACGGCTTTTTTATAGCGATTCCGGTGCTTTATATCTACCTGATTTTTCTTCGGTAAAGAGAATTTTTGAAAGCATGTTTCTTCTCTTGTGTAATGCATGAATAAAAATAACTTTGCAGCAATTTGTTAAGCCTACGTTATGAGTTACAAAGAACCAGCTCCTATTAAGAATCAGGAGAATCCATTCGAATCGATGATGTCACGATTTGATGAGGCGGCTAGAATTCTGGGCCTTGACCAGAATATTTACAACGTGTTAAAATACCCGGCTAAGGCGGTCATTGTCAGCCTTCCGGTTATCATGGACGATGGAACCGTTCAGGTATTCGAAGGATACCGTGTGGTACACTCTCAAGCCATGGGACCATCCAAAGGCGGTATCCGCTACTCCATGGATGTGCACCTGGATGAGGTGAAAGCACTGGCAGCCTGGATGACCTGGAAATGTGCTGTAGTAGGCATTCCATACGGTGGTGGTAAAGGAGGTATTAAATGCGACCCGCGTAAAATGTCGAAAGGCGAATTAGAGCGTTTGACTCGTGCGTTTACCGGCGCCATGCGTGATGTGTTTGGTGAAGAAAAAGACATTCCTGCTCCGGACATGAATACCGGCCCGCAAGAAATGGCTTGGTTGATGGACGAATATTCGAAAATCAAAGGTCAAAATTCACCGGCCGTAACTACCGGCAAACCACTGGTATTGGGTGGTTCATTAGGTCGCGTTGAAGCAACCGGCCGTGGCGTTATGGTAAGCTGTCGTGCAGCCTTAGGCAAATTGGGCATCAACCCAATGGAAGCTACTTGTGCTGTGCAAGGTTTCGGTAATGTTGGTAGCATCTCTGCTCGCCTTATCCGCATGCAGGGCTTGAAGATTGTAGCCATCTCTGATATCTCAGGTGGATACTACGATCCAAACGGTATCGATATCGAAGCCGCTATTGAATACCGCAACAACAACAAAGGTACTTTGGAAGGTTTCCCTGCTGAGCGTATATCCAACGAAGACATCCTTACATTGGATGTAGACGTTTTGGTACCGGCAGCGATGGAAGACCAAATCACCAAACACAACGCTCACCTCGTAAAAGCGAAGTTGATTGTGGAAGGTGCCAACGGACCAACTTCAGCTAGCGCTGACTTGATCTTGAACGAAAAGAACATCATGGTAGTTCCGGATATCTTGGCTAATGCCGGTGGCGTAACTGTATCGTATTTTGAGTGGGTTCAGAACCGCTTAGGTTACTACTGGACAGAAGAGCGTGTTCACCGCCGTGCTGACCGTACCATGAAAATGGCTTTTGAAAGCGTTTATGCCGCTTCGCAGAAATACAATGTGAGCATGCGTATTGCGGCTTATATCGTGGCCATCGACAAGGTTGCTAAAGCCTTGGCCTTCAGAGGTACATTCTAAGAAAACATCGAATTTCTATACAGAGCCGCTTCGTTAGGAGCGGCTTTTTTATTTTCCCAAACCCCCTCATTCTCGCAAGTCGGAGTTTCTGCTTTACTTTACAGCATGAGAATACACCGCGAAGGTTTTCTGATTGTATTGGTAACTACCCTCATCTGCTTGGGGATCATCTTCGGCGTTCAAAATATGTATCCGCATGCGCCGGTTGCCACCCAAATTGCGAGCATACTGGCACTGATTCTATTCATTCTGGTGTTGCAGTTCTTCCGCCATCCGCAGCGCTATACTCACGCCGAAGAAGATGAAGTTATTGCACCGGCAGATGGTAAAATCGTGGTGATAGAAGAGGTGGAAGAACCCGAATTTTTCAAAGACAAGCGTATTCAGGTTTCCATATTTATGTCGCCCATAAACGTCCATGTAAACCGCAGTCCAATTACCGGTCTAGTTCGCTTTTACCGCTACCACCCGGGCAAATACCTAGCTGCCTGGCACCCCAAATCCAGCACAGAAAACGAACGAAGCACTGTTGTTTTGAAGGACCAAAAGGGGCGTGAGGTCTTGTTCCGTCAAATAGCCGGCGCTCTAGCCAGACGTATTCGAACTTACGTGAAGGAAGGCGACCGAATTAGAGCCGGGAAAGAGGTAGGGTTTATCAAATTTGGTTCGCGGGTAGATGTCTATTTACCACTTGGAACAGAAGTAAAAGTTAAGCTGAACGATAAAACCCGGGGAGGCGAAACAGTTATTGCTAGCTTAAAAGGCTAATTCCTTATATTTGATTCATTAAGCAACGAAAAATGAAGAGATTTTTATTCTTAGCCTGCCTCGTATGCGGCTTCGCTATGGCTGCCAATGCGCAGTCTGCTGACTCAACGAAAAAAGAAAAGAAACCGGAAGTAACTGCTCCGGCACCTTCTACCACTGCTCCAGAAACCAAAAAGGAAGAAAAGAAAGAGGAGAAAGCCTGTTGTAAAAAAGGCGCTTCAGAAGGCAAAGCTTGCTGCAAAGCAGAAAACAAAGCCAAAGAAGACAAAGCCTGCAGCAAAAAGGAAAAGAAAGGCTGCTGCCAAAAACCGGCAGAAGCTACGGAAGACAAAAAAGAAGAAAAGAAACCTTAATACAGAAACCCCGGAAACGGGGTTTTTTTATCACCATGCAGAGCATTATCCCCTTTCTCCAAGCGCTAAGCCAGAATAACAACAGAGACTGGTTTGCCGCGCATAAAAAAGACTACGAAAAGGCGCAGAAAGAACTCAGCGCATTCTTGGAGCTCCTCATCGCTGAACTAGCGAAAACAGAACCCGAGTTAATCGATTTGACGCCCAAAGACTGCATGTTTCGCATCTACCGCGATGTGCGCTTTAGCAAGAACAAAGAGCCCTACAAAACCAATATGGGCGCCGTTATCGCGCCGGGCGGACGCAAATCGCCTAAGGCCTTTTATTACCTGCACCTTTCGCCGGAATCCAGTTTTCTGGCTGGCGGACAATACCTGCCGGAGGCTGGCAAGCTCAAAGCGATTCGGCAGGAAATTGATTATAACCTCGAAGACCTGGAACGTATTTTAACCAGGCCTGAGTTTAAGCGTTTCTTCTCCGGGCTGGATCAAGAAGAAAAACTGAAAAATGCACCCAAAGGATACGAGCTTGATAATCCGGCATTGGACTACCTCAAACTCAAAAGCTTTACGGTTTCGCATCCATTCAAGGCCGACAAAATCGGCAAAAGTGATTTCTTGCCCTTTTGTGTCGAAGTCTATGCCGCCATGCGTCCGCTGAATGCCTTTTTGAATCAAGCGCTCGAAGTTTGAGTTCAATCCATTCCCAAGTTCAATCAACTGAATGGGCAGCTAAACCCCATTCCCGTTTGCCTTACACATCGGAATTAGTATCTTTCGGCCACATTGACAAAATTCCTGAATATGACCGAATCACAAGTGGATAGCACAATACTTGCCCGAGCCGAAAAATGGTTAAACCCTATTTTTGATGAGGCAACACGCCAAGAGGTGAAGGCCCTTATCTCAACTGCCGGAGCAGATTTAATCGATGCTTTTTACAAAGACTTGGAGTTCGGTACAGGTGGGCTGCGCGGTATTATGGGCGCCGGCACCAATAAAATGAATATCTATACCGTTGGTATGGCAACCCAAGGCTTGGCTAATTACCTCTTGAAGAGCTATTCGCATCAATCCATCAAGGTAGCCATAGCCCACGATAGCCGCAACAATAGCCGCTTGTTCGCTAAAACTACGGCCGACGTATTTTCTGCCAACGGCATAGAAGTATACCTGTTTGAAGACCTGCGTCCGACGCCGGAACTGAGCTTCACGGTGCGTCATTTAGACTGCCAAGCCGGGGTTGTGATTACGGCATCTCATAACCCAAAAGAGTACAACGGGTACAAAGTATATTGGAACGATGGCGGACAGCTGGTACCGCCCCACGATAAAAACACCATAGAAGAAGTCCGTAAAATCGGCGGTCCGGAGGATGTTAAATTCTCTGGCAGGGAGGATCTGATTCACGGCATCGGTAGCGATATCGATGAAGCCTATCTTCAGGAGTTAATGCGTTTGTCGAAAGGCAATGCAGGCAAAGACCAGCTCCGCATCGTTTATACGCCCATACACGGCACCGGGGTAACCATGGTTCCAAAGATTTTAGAGCGATTTGGCTTTAAAAACGTGGATGTATTGGAATCGCAAGCCACACCGGATGGCAATTTCCCAACGGTACATTCACCTAACCCCGAAGAAGCGGCTGCGCTCGACTTAGCCATTCAGAAAGCCAAAGAAACCGGTGCTGATTTGGTCTTGGGTACTGACCCCGATGCAGACCGCGTGGGCATCGCTGTAAAAAACAACTTAGGCGAAATGGAGCTGCTGAATGGAAATGAAACAGCAGCCATCTTGTTTTGGTACTACCTCAGCCAAGTGCGAAACCGCGGGGAGCTCAAGGGCAATGAATTCATCGCTAAAACCATTGTTACCTCTGATTTACTGAGCGATATCGCAGCTTACTTCGGTGTAAAATCGTACGAATGCCTTACCGGATTTAAATACATCGCCGAACTCATCCGTGAAAAAGAAGGCGTAGAGCGCTACCTCATAGGCGGAGAAGAAAGCTACGGATATTTGATTGGCGATTTTGTGCGCGACAAAGATGCGGTGAGCTCTGCTGCCATGATAGCTGAAGCGGCTGCCTGGGCTTTGAGCGAGGGCAAATCGCTCATAGACTTACTGGAAGAAATTCACCGTGAAATTGCGGTGTATCAGGAGGCGCTCGTTTCGCTCACCAAAAAAGGAAAAAGCGGGTCAGAAGAAATTCAAGAAATGATGCGCGACTTCCGCAGTAAAAATTGGTCTGAGATCAATGGCAGCCCGGTTGTTGTGCTGCGCGACTACCTCAGTTCTGAGGAGAAAGACCTGAGAAACGGAGAAATCAGAGATATCTTTTTGCCTAAATCCAATGTTTTCCAATTTGTTTTAGCCGATAAAAGCGTGATTACCGCTCGTCCTTCCGGCACCGAGCCTAAAATCAAGTTCTACATCTCCGTTCAAGAGAAAATGGAAGAATACGATACCTATTATCCGCTGCGCATCAAGCAACAGGAGAAAATTGAAGGCATTAAATCGGCTTTGAACCTGACGTAATTTAGGAAAGCAATTTCTGACGGAGGTAAAACTCCAATTGCTCGTTGGCCCTTCTGAGTTCTTCTACCAATCGCTCATTCTCCGCCCTGAGGTGCAATACCTCGTAAGCTTGGCGAATGGTTGTTTTCAGGAATTCATTGTCCCAAGGTTTAGTCAAGTAGCGGTATACCTCGCCTTTGTTTATAGCATCTATAACCGCGTTGATATCGCTATATCCTGTAAGTAATATGCGAATAGGATCCGGGTAGTCTGGAATAACCTTTTGCAAAAATTCCACACCGGTCATACCCGGCATGCGTTGATCAGTAATAATCACCTGCACTTCGTGTTCTTTCAACTTTTCTAAAGCCTCAGCACCCGAAATGGCGGTGATAACCTGAAAATCGCGACGAAATGCAGCTTTGAATGCGAGGAGGTTGTTTTCCTCATCGTCGACATAGAGTACGCAAATAGTCTCCAACATGATTTTATCCCCTTGTCAAATTTAAAAATACTTTTCTACCAATCAATTCTGTGCGATAAATAAAATGAAATGTAAGCGCAAGTATTTAATTTGCCTAAGAACAAAAACGATTAATCCAAGTATGAGTATCAACCAAAACCAGTCAAATCATCAGTGGGAACCTGATATATTCCCTGCTGGTTTACTCGAATCTACGCCGTCATCACCACTTAAAGACCTGCTGAAAAACCCACAAGTTGAAATACACGATGCACTAGAATCACAAATTGCCGAAATGCTGAAGGCTCGCTACCCGGCTAAAAAACTGAAAAATGAAAGCTTGCAAGAGGCTGTGAATCAGTTCTTAGAAGCAAATCCAAAATCAAATTATGGAAATTGGGTGTATTACCCTTGGTCGCGCAGACTTGTGCGGGTTTTGCCAGAAGATGATTTCATCTTTACCCGAACCAGTCCAAATGTACCTAAAATCACCCGCGACGAACAAGCCATTCTTCACCAGAAGAAAGTGGGCGTGGTAGGGCTATCCGTTGGACAGTCCATCTCTCTTGTCTTAGCGATGGAGCGCATTTGTTGTGAACTGCGTATCGCTGATTTCGATGAATTGGAGCTAGCTAATTTAAACCGAATTCGGAGCGGGGTACATAATATTGGCGTAAACAAAGCCATTGCCGTGGCGCGAGAAATCAAAGAGATAGACCCTTACTTTAAGCTGCAGGTTTATACCGATGGACTCACCATGGATAACATGGACGACTTCTTTCAGCGTGGCGGTGAGCTCGACCTGATTGTTGATGAATGCGACAGCATCGATATCAAACTCAATTTGCGAAAAAAAGCGAAGTCGATGCGGATTCCGGTGGTGATGGACATGAGCGACAGAGGAACCATTGATGTAGAGCGCTTTGATTTAGAGCCGGAAAGACCCATCATGCACGGGTGGCTTGAACATTTGGATTATTCCAACTTGGGCAAATTGAGCAACGAAGAAAAAGTGCCTTTTATGATGCCCATTTTTGGTATCGATACTATCTCTAAACGACTCAAGGCCAGCATGGTAGAAATTGGTCAAAGCATCCATACGTGGCCCCAACTGGCAACCGCCGTAGCCATGGGTGGAGCGCTTGCTGCCGACACCGTAAGGAGGATTTTTCTGGACCAATTTCACGACTCCGGGCGTTATTTCATTGACCTCGATCAGCTTATAGCCGACAAGGACCGAACAGAGCCTGGCTATACGTATGAAGACTATGCTTATCCCGACTTGGAACTCGCCCAAATGCGTCAACTGGCCGAAGAGGCTGGAATAAAGACACACGGCACCCTTGATGCCGAGCTAGCCGAAGAATTGGTGAAAATTGCCGGTACTGCGCCTTCGGCAGGCAATAACCAGCCTTGGAAATGGTTGCACCACGGATCTGCGCTTTACCTGTTTCACGATAAAAAACGATCGTATTCCTGGACCGACCACGACGACAGCCTGGCATTCATCAGCCTGGGCGCTGCTGCTGAAGCGATGAAGCTTGGAGCTGAAAAGTTAGGTCTTGACAGCAAAGAGCATAGGTTTAGCGATAGTCATCCACTGATGGCGGCATTTACCTTTGAACAAAGTGCAAAAAAGCCGGGCACCTTGGCTAGCAACATGCTGCTCCGCTGCTCTAACCGGAAGAAAGGCGACCGACGCGCATTTGATCCGCAGCTGCTTACCTTAATTCAAGAAGACGTAGCAGGCATACCCGGTGCACGTTTCGACCTACTTGACCGCGCTTCAGATATAGCGGAAATAGGCCATATCCTGGCTCGAGCTGAGAAAATTCGTTTCCTTCACCCCCAAGGACACCGTGAATTTTTCGGACACGAGCTTCGCTGGACCCGCGAAGAAGTGGAACGCACGCGCGACGGTCTGGATATTCTGACCTATGAATTGGCACCGAGTGATGTTACTGGATTGGAAGTAATGAGCGATCCAGCGGTTTTGAAATTGATAAACGATTGGAAAGGCGGCAAAGGAATTGAGAAAGTGAGCCGCGATGCGGTGTTGACCTCTTCCGGTATCGGCATCATTAGCATGCCCGATGCACAAAAAACCGATTTATTGGCAGGCGGCCAAGCAGCTATGCGGGCTTGGATAAGAACAAACATGAACGGCTGGGCAGTACAACCCATTTCGGCTCCGCTGTTTTTTATTAACCGAGCCAAAAAAGCCAATCACCTCTTAACTGCTCAAAATGTGGAAGAAATTAAATCTTTCGAAAAAGAACTGATTAAAATTATACCCATCTTGCAGGAGAGAAGAGGAATCTTTATGTTCCGCATATCCTTCGCCGATCAACCAACGGAGATTGCTTTGCGTAGGCCGGTTGAAGAAATACTAATTAGGGGGTAAATGTTTACGTTTAAAGCATTCAAGGCAACAGAGGAACCCGAGCTTTGTCAAGTATATGCGGAAGGCCATGTTCAGGTATTGCGAGATTATGGCATCACCAACATTACTTCCAATAACCAGGAGTGGACTAAGCTTGATGTGGTGTATTGTGTTGTGGCCTACGACGAACATGGAGAAATGGTAGGCGGCATTCGCGTTCAAAAGGCGGATGGCAAAAACATGTTGCCAGTAGAGCGGGCTGTAGGATTTATGGACCCAAGAATTCATGAGATTGTTGGGGCTTTTATCGATGCCGGAGTAGGTGAATTATGCGCACTCTGGAACTCGAAAAAAGTAGCCGGACTTGGCCTGAGTATGTTACTTACCCGAGCCGGTATTTCTATTGCCAGCCAAGTGGGCATTAACATCATGGTAGGGATATGCGCTGATTATACTTTGAAGATGTTTACCAAAGTTGGCTTCGTTGTAGACGGCTCCCTTGGCTCGAGCGGAGAATTTGTTTACCCCAATGAGAACTACATTGCAAGGGTGCTCGGTATTCTGAATGCCCGAAACTTAGAGACTGCTGAAGAAGAAGACCGCGAGCGTATGCTCAGCCTTCGCAGCGAACCGAATCAACTACACATGGAAAACGGCCCGAAAGGACCCTTTGAAGTAGAATACAAGCTATTGATGACCCTTACCCCATGAAAGCACGGCACATTTTCATTGGACTGTTCACCGTATTGAGCACTGCCCTTCAAGCGCAGCATGTCAATATCCTGTCTCACGCTGACAGCCTACTCCGAGTTAAAAACAATTGCCAATACCTAGAGGACCCCGGAAACACGCTCAGCTTTGAAGATGTGAAAGGGATGGACTTTGAGGAAATACAAAACAATGACGTGCCGAATTTCGGCATAACCTCCTCTACGGTTTGGATTAAGCTCAGCATTAAAAACACCAGCGATGTTGATGAACTTATCCTGGAAGTATCTCAGCCCATTCTGGATGAAGTCGAGCTCTATGACCAAACAGAATCCGGCCTCCGCATTATGCGCGCCGGCGAGTATTTCAAATTTGACGAGCGGTACTACGACGACCCCAATTACCTTTTTCCTATCAACCTAGGCTACCAACAAAGCAAAGACCTTTACCTCCGCATTCGGAGTAAAGAAAACCTGCAAGTGCCCATCTTGATTGGCTCTAGACAAAGCGTGCTGGAAATCAACAAAAGACGGGATATATTCTCCGGACTATACCTGGGCATTATGCTGGTGATGCTCTTTTACAATGCCTTCATTTACCTGAGCACGCGCGACAAGTCTTACGCCTACTACGTTATTTATTTGCTGTTTGTGATCTTAACCCAATCGAGCATTCAGGGTTACAGCTTTCAGTACCTCTGGCCAAATTGGCCCATCTTAGCTCGCTATAACAGCTTTGTTTTCCCTGTTTTGGTGGGCATTTCAGGCATGCAGTTTATGCGGGTCTTTTTGGATGTGAAGCACCACGTAAAATTCTTTGATAAGGTCTTCTATTCCACTTCCGTAGCTTACCTAATTGGCGCACTGCTAGCCTTTATCGGATACTACGATATCAGCTTTTACGCCATTGAAGTTACGGCCATTGTCGTTTCTGCCAGTATGTTAATTGCGGCCGTCAGAATTGCACGTCAGGGTTACAGGCCGGCTACCTGGTTCGCCATCGCTTGGAGCGTATTTCTAGTGGGCGTGGGTATCTATGTGATGAAAGACTTCGGTATCCTACCTTATACCCCTTTAACGTATTACATGATGCCTATTGGCTCTGCCGTAGAAGTGATGTTACTCTCCTTTGCCTTGGCAGACCGTATCAATATTCTGAAAAAGGAAAAGGAAGCTTCTCAGGCGGAGGCCTTGCGTGTTTCGCTCGAAAACGAAAAAATTATTCGAGAGCAAAATGCCATGTTGGAGCGAAAGGTGAAAGAACGCACCTTGGAACTCGAAGAAACCAATGAAGAATTGACCGTAACCCTGAATCACTTAAAGGAAACACAAGCACAATTGGTTGAAGCAGAGAAAATGGCCTCGCTAGGCCAGCTGACAGCCGGAATTGCCCACGAAATTAATAACCCAATCAACTTTGTAAGCGCCAATGTGGAGCCCCTTCGTTTGGATATTCAAGATATTCTGGAGGTGGTAAAACGGTACGAAGACGTAGCCAAAAGCGAAGAAGGCGACAAAGAGGCTAAGTTGAAAGAGGTGCTGGCATTTAAAGAGCAGATAGACTACAACTACATCCAAACGGAAATTAAACAACTGCTCAAAGGCATAGCCGATGGGGCAGAGCGAACAGCAGAAATTGTAAAAGGACTGAAAACCTTTAGCCGATTAGATGAATCTGACCTCAAGCCCGCTGATATCAACGAGGGCATTCAATCCACTCTGGTTATTCTGCGCAACTCCGTACCTGACCACGTAGAAATCGTGACCGAATACGGTGAACTGCCCATGGTAGAGTGTTTCCCCGGAAAAATCAACCAGGTATTCATGAACATTCTGAACAATGCCTTGCAGGCTATGAATCCGCGGACAAAAGACCAAAAAGATCAACTTCGGGTTAAAACTTCAGCCGATGATTTATTCGTTTATGTATCGATTGCCGACTCAGGTCCGGGGATGCCAGAAGAAGTGAAATCCCGAATTTTTGAGCCCTTCTTCACAACCAAAGACGTAGGAGAAGGCACAGGACTCGGCCTTTCTATTGTTTTTAAAATCGTAGAAACACACGGTGGTACTATCCAAGTAAATACCAAGCTTGGTAAAGGAACAGAATTCTTAGTAACTTTACCCATTGTAGCACAAATCAACGCTGAAGACTGAAAGCCCACATGAGCAAAGACAGAATCAGAGTATTGTATCTGGATGATGAAGACAATAACCTTCAAGCATTCAAGGCTGGCTTTCGGAGAAACTTCGAAATCTACACCGTAAACAATGCTGCTGATGCTTTCCGAATACTCGATGAAATCGAAATTCAAATTGCCTTGGCGGATCAACGCATGCCTAAAATGTCGGGCGTTGAGTTCTTTGAAAAGGTACACGAAAAACACCCGGATGTTATTCGCATCTTGATTACAGCCTATACCAACTCACAAACCATTATCGATGCAGTAAACAAAGGCCGTATCGACCAATACGTAGTTAAGCCTTGGGACCCGAACTTCCTCCGCAATCTGATTGAGACCTTCCATGCCACCTATTTAGCGAGAAAAGAACTCAAACTCAAAAATGAGGAACTGCAAAAAACCAACGACGAACTCAATAGGTTCGTATACAGTGCTTCCCACGATTTGCGCGCTCCTTTAATGTCTATCCTCGGCTTGGTGGAATTAGCCCGGCTTGATAGAGAAAACTCTGACCCCTTTGAGTATTTGCACATGATTGAGAGCAGCGTTCAAAAGCTCGACTCCTTCATTCAAAACATCATTGAATACTACCAAAACGCCCGAGCCGAAGGACTGAAATAATTCATTAACTTCCAAGAGCTCGTGGATGATGCCATAGCCGTGCTGAAGAATACGGATCAAACCGTAGAATTTGATGTGGACATCACGGATAGCGCACCTTTCCAGAACGACGAATTCCGGATTCGCGTGATATTGAATAACCTGATATCCAACGCCATCAAATACCAAAAAGAAGACGGCACCGTGCCGAGAGTAAAAATCACCATTCGAACCGAACCAAAATACGCCTTCCTCTCCATTCAAGACAATGGAGTAGGCATACTTCAAGAACACATGGAAAGCATATTTAAAATGTTCTTCCGAACCAAGTCTTCGAAGAAGTCGCCCGGAACAGGTATCGGACTTTATATTGTGAAAGAAGCGCTGAGTAAAATTGGCGGCGAAATCAAAGTGAAGTCCGTTTACGGTGAAGGAACTACATTTGAACTAATCCTACCCAACTTACATGAGTAAGCCACAGCCCCATATTATCCTTGTTGACGACAACGAAATTGATTTGTTTTTGCATGAAAAGCTCATAAAGCTCTCCGGCATTTCAGATCGCATAGATAAATTTCTATCGGGCAAGGCAGCCTTAGATTATCTGCAAAATGCTACACCGGATATCATTTTGCTCGACATTCAAATGCCTGAAATGGACGGTTTTGAATTTCTGACCTATTATGATCGCTTTTTTAGTGATAGAGATCAGAATACACGCATTTTTATGGTGTCATCATCTCTCGATTTCGGCGATATCAGCAAAGCGAAAGCCAGTCCGCTGATTGCAGAATTCATTAAAAAACCGCTGAATATCGTGGAGCTAAAAGAAGCCTTAGCGCGCGAAGGTTTCTAGCGAAATAGATTGTATTTCAGAATACACCAGATAGCCCTAAAACCGTCCTTCCAGCCTATCTTTTTACCTTCTTCGTAAGTTCTACCGTAATAGGAAATGCCCACTTCGTAGATGCGAATGTTCGGGATACGGGCAATCCGCGCAGTTACCTCCGGTTCAAAGCCAAACCGCTTTTCCTTCAACTCCAATCCTTGAATAATCTCGCGCTTGAAGGCCTTGTAACAGGTCTCCATATCGGTTAAATTCAGGTTGGTAAATGCATTCGACAACATGGTCAAAAACTTATTCCCGATGGTATGCCAGAAGAAGAGTACGCGGTGCGGATTACCACCCATAAAGCGAGAACCATACACTACATCAGCTACCTCCTCACGGAAAGGTTTCAGGATATCGTTGTATTCACGCGGATCGTATTCCAAATCGGCATCTTGAATAATAACAATATCGCCGGTTGCTTTTTCAATTCCGGTATGCAATGCCGCGCCTTTGCCCTTGTTCACCTCATGCGAATAAAAGGCGATGGGCAATTCCGGATTTTCGCTCATGTAGCGCTCTACCGCTTGAACCGTGTCGTCTTTGGAACAATCGTTCACCACAATCACTTCTTTTTCGATTCCTCCAATTAGTTCAACTTGCTTCACCTTGTTCAAAATGAAGTGTATCGTTCTGCCTTCATTGTAGGCTGGAATTACGATGGATAATTTGCGAATCACAGTAAAATAATTTCTGCAAAGAAAACCCTTTCGGAAGAGTTAAAAAATGTAATTACAGGATGCCGCCTCGCAAAGGCAAGCACTCATCCCATAAAATCAAGCCTGGCTAGCGAAAATAGGCAGTCATCATTCAAGATTATTGACTCCGGTTTAGCCAACAAAAGAGCGGGAACAGACTGAACGAAATTCCCCCATTTCAGGTGAATGTCGCGCGCATTCCGTAAGTTTGACTGATGTCTGAAAAGAAGCTCTTTTTACTGGATGGCATGGCCTTAATCTACCGTGCCTTTTTCGCTTTTTCGCAAAACCCAAGAATCACCTCGCAGGGACTAAATACCTCTGCCATGTTTGGTTTCACCAATACCCTCTTGGAAGTGCTTAACAAGGAGAAACCCAGCCATATAGCCGTTGTTTTTGATACGGCCGCACCTACAGACCGCCACATCGAGTTTGAAGCCTACAAAGCCAACAGAGAAGAAATGCCGGAAGACTTGGCCAAGAGCATTCCGTATATCTTTAGGCTCTGCGAAGGCTTCCGAATCCCGGTGCTCACAATGGACGGTTACGAGGCTGATGACATCATTGGAACCTTAGCGAAGCAAGCTGAAAAAAGAGGTTTCCAAACGTATATGATGACGCCCGATAAAGACTTTGGGCAATTGGTGAGCGATAACATCTTCATCTACAAACCCGCCAGAATGGGTAAAGAAAATGAAGTGCTCGGGGTGAAAGAGATTTTAGAACGTTGGGACATAGAGCGCGTTGATCAGGTAATCGATATACTCGGTTTGATGGGCGATGCGGTGGATAATATCCCGGGCATTCCCGGTGTTGGCGAAAAAACGGCCATCAAATTTATCAAGCAATACGGCAGCATGGAAGCGCTGCTTGAAAACACAGCCGACCTCAAAGGGAAACAAAAGGAGAACGTAGAAAACAACAAGGAACAAGCCCTCTTATCCAAGCGATTGGCTACGATCAACTGCGCTGTACCGGTAGAGCTAGATGAAGCTTCTTTGGTGGTGGAAAAACCAGACCCGGATTTGCTGAACCCGCTTTTCGCAGAGCTCGAATTCAGAACCTTGGCCCGACGCATCTTTGGCGAGTTTGGTGCAGCGCCGGCAGCCTCCTCAGCCCCTGTTCAAGGTGATCTATTCAGCCAAGCGGCCAGTAGTCCAAGTCCGGCTGCTCCATCCGCACAGGTTGACGAAGTAGAACTACCCGAACATGCTAACATCTTGAGCGTGCCACACAATTATATCCTGTGCAATACCGAAACGTCTATCGCTCAATTAATTGAAGCGCTGCATGCGCAATCTAGCTTCTGCTTTGATACAGAAACCACCTCATTAGAACCTTTGGATGCCGAGTTGGTAGGCTTTGCCTTCTCTTGGCAAAAGCATAGCGGATACTATGTGCCTTTTCCCGCAAACCAGGAAGAAGCCAAGACCTTAGCGCATCGCTTTAAAGCCCTTTTGGAAGACCCGAACAAAGTAAAAATTGGCCAGAACCTCAAATACGATTTGTTGGTGCTGGAAAACTATTCAATCCACTTGGCTGAACCTTTCTTCGATACCATGCTCGCCCATTACTTAATTGAACCGGATTCTCGGCACAACATGGACGCGATGAGTGAAAGCTACTTGCAGTATACCCCGGTGTCGATTAGCACCCTAATTGGTAAAAAAGGGGTAAAGCAATTGAGCATGCGCGACATCGAAACGGAAAAAGTGAAGGAATATGCCGTAGAAGATGCAGATATCACCCTTCAACTTAAAGAAGTTCTTGAGCCTAAATTAGCAGAACAAGGTGTAAATAAAGTATTTGAAGATATTGAAATTCCCTTGATTCGGGTCTTGGCCGATATGGAAATGGAAGGTGTAAAGGTGGACAAAGACTTCCTAAATGATTACTCCAAAGAGTTGGAGCAAGAATCAGCCAAGGTTGAAACTGAAATCTATGAACTAGCCGGCGTCAAATTCAATATCGCTTCACCAAAACAGCTGGGTGAGGTCTTGTTTGAGAAATTGCAATTGGACCCCAAAGCGAAAAAGACCAAAACCGGACAATACCAAACCAACGAGGAAGTTTTGCTAGGCTTAGCTACCGAACACGACATCGCTAGAAAAATCATGCACTACCGTCAAATCAATAAGTTGAAATCAACTTACGTAGATGCATTACCGGCTTTGATTCACCCTAAAACAGGAAGAATCCATACCTCCTTTAACCAGGCTGTTGCGGCTACCGGCCGACTCAGTTCTGTCAATCCCAACCTCCAAAACATCCCCATCCGAACAGAGATGGGCAGAGAGGTAAGAAAAGCCTTTATAACCGGAAGCGAAGACTATACCCTGATGGCCGCGGATTACTCGCAGATTGAACTTCGTATTATCGCTGCTATGAGCCAAGAACAGGCCATGATAGAAGATTTTCGTCAAGGACACGATATCCATGCTGCCACGGCTGCCAAAGTATTTGGGGTGAAGCTGGAGGAAGTAGACAAAGAGATGCGTAGAAAGGCTAAAATGGTCAACTTCGGCATCATCTATGGCATCTCGGCTTTCGGACTCGCCCAGCGATTGGAGATTCCGCGCAAAGAGGCATCCGAAATCATAAAAGCCTATTTTGAGCAATATCCCGGCATCAAGGCTTACATGGACCAAACGGTGGAATCAGCCCGAGAAAAAGGTTATGTTGAAACCGTAATGGGTCGAAGGCGCTATATCCGCGATATCAACTCTAGCAACCATACCGTGCGCGGTTTTGCTGAGCGAAACGCCATCAATGCACCAATACAAGGCTCTGCAGCCGACATGATTAAAATGGCCATGATCCGCATTCACAAGGCCATGCTCCAAGAGAAAGTGAAAAGCAAAATGATCTTGCAAGTGCACGATGAATTGCTTTTTGAAGTTTACAAAGGCGAGATGGAAACGATGCAAGCCTTGGTGAAAAAGCACATGCTCGAGGCCATTCAACTGGATGTACCTCTGGAAGTGGAAGTGGGTGTTGGACAAAATTGGTTGGAAGCCCATTAGGCTTAAATCCAGCCAAAGTGCGCGTTAACCCAAAGCAGGAGCATCAAAACGAACATGAATTCTTTGAGGTTCTTTCTTTTGTCTGGCAAGAAGTAATACGTTAGGTAAACACTCATCGGCCCTGCCAAAAAAGGAATGTTCTGGTTCAAAGGCTGCGGCGAAAAAGCCACCAAAAATGCGGCATTGAGAAAATAAACAAACATAAACTGCTGGTATTTTCTCACCTTCACCGTGTTTCTGAAAAAATTCTGTTGCAGTCGGATGAAGACAAAAAGCAGAAAGGCCAGAGAAAAACCCAAAATAAGCAAGGCACTTAGTTCTTCGCCAATAGGCCGCCACTCCATGCTGAGCAAAGGTTTTAAATCCGACTGGATTAAACCGGGTAAGGCCGGCTGCAAAAAGGCAATCATACCATAGAAATACAAAGGCATGAGGATGCCCACAAGGAATTGCAGGTAATCCAAAATTCTACTTGGCTTAAAACTAAAAATGCCAATGAATAGCGTGGGTACAAACAACAAACTCTGGTTCTGGAACAAGCCGGCCATCCCTAAGAAAAAGCCGGCCGAAAACAGCTCGGGCAAGGTTCGCTCTTTGCCTTGTGCTTGAAATAAGCTATTGATAGACAAGAGAATAAACAGGGTAGCCAAATGCGCAGGCAACAAGGCCAGCTGAACAGGAAACAAGAAACTCACCATCCCAAAAAAGAAAAGTGGCAGCCAAGTAGCCTTGTAAAGAAGTTGGTATTTCTGGGTGAGAACGGCCGCTAAAATAGCCTCCATTAAAATCACGAAAAACGAAATAACCCGGGCCCAAATTGGATAGGCAGTCAGCTGAATCCACCACGCATCTTGCAGATAGTAGGGCTCTGCGGCAACCGGATTGCCCCAAATGCTCAGTATAGCGTACGCTGCCAAAAGCAGGAGCACTGCTAGAAGTGCACCGGATAGCTGGTTATTTTTTAGGGCGCGAATCAAGGATTAGTACATCAGTTTAACGAATGCAAACTTCCTATCTTTTGCCGTAGGAATCAACATAGTTCGTGCATCAAGTTGTTTGGCCTCAGCCGGAGCAATGGCAACATAAGGTCCTTGGTTTCCGAAAAGCATCTTATTGTTAAGCTCTCCTTTCGTATTGAGCGTATACTCCACCACACCTCCGGAGCCCCGAACCCGGTCGTTAAAAAGCAGCCTGATCTCGTTCAGACCAACTACAATGGTAAACGACGAATAATAGCCCAAATCATTTACGGTTGACTGTCCCTTGTTTATGATATGATACCACTCCGGTTTGGCATTGGGATCTAAGCTCAGGATGAAAAGCTTGCCGTAGTTGTAAATGTTTCTGGACGACATTTGAGCGATGCCATTCACGTAGTAGGTATAGGATTGCTGAGCGATGGAAAATTCTTCGCCAAACAAAATAAAACCACCGTCGCTGCGGGGTACAATAAACTTAAGTGAAAAATTCTCCGGCTCCTCATCGCGCTTAATTCCGTCTTCGCCAATTACGTCTTTGGCGAATGACAGCGTATAGGGCACAAACTCATTTTTTTTCTCGCGCGCTGTTTGCAAATCGTAGGCGGCAAATACAATCCCCTTGCTTTTCTCTCTACTTTGCAGCGAATACAAAGCACTCACCAGCACTTGCTGGTTCAACTCATCCAGGCACATCACCGGTGAGCTTAGGTAGGTATCGCTCAAATTCAAATAATGGTGCACCACTGAATCTGAGCCAACCAAAGCAAAAACGTGGAGACCAATTCGCTCAGGCGTTTCCCGAGCCTTTTCGGCATTCACACCGGAAAAAAGCAGAAACGTATTTCCCGTTGTGTCTACTTCCACCGCTTCCAAGTCGTATTCATCGTCTTCAAAGGGCAGAATAAATTGCTGCTGCTTTTCAAGTTGGAGGCTATCGTTCCAAACATGAATTAAAAACTTGCGGAACTTGCCCTTACCCTTTTCTGTATGGCATAACACAAAATGCGATTGCCTTTTATTCGTAAAAATGGAAAAATCTCCTTCATCGGAAAAGTTCTTCAGTCCTGCCTGCGCCATCAACTGCTCATCCTCCTCCAACCGGTTATCGTTATCCACCCTTTGGGTAAAAAGTTCCAGCTTTTCATTGCTTGGATTAAACCTCGATTTCCAGACCAAGAGACCTTGCTCCTGCACATGGGCGCCAATGAAGCGATACTCTTTCATCCCCACCAGGCGTTTGCTGTAGTCGAGCCCGAGACTAGGGCGGTATCGCTCTAAGATTGCTTTGGAGTAAATATCCTGTCCGCGGCTACGCAAAACAAATATGCCACTGCTGTTCTGACCCAGGATATGATTATAGGACTTTCTATTGCGAAAACGCTCGAGGTTAGACCACTCAAACTCTTGTGAATAAGACATATGGCTTAGTATCACAAAACTCAGAAGCAAGGTATGTCGAAGCGTTTTATTCATAGGCAACCAGTAATTTATCGCTAAAAAGTAAGGAATTAGTATGCCAAACCTGCAACATATAAATTCCCGGACTCAGACTCAACCCCTCAAACTGCAAAAGCTGATTGCCTTTTGATACTACCTGGTGGTAGAGCTGTTTCACTTCTTTACCCTTGCTATCAAACAAAACCACTCGGATATCCGCATTTTTTTCCAATTGAATATGCAGGCTTAAGCGGTTGGCAAACGGGTTTGGAAAAGCTTGAATCCGATCCAATTCCATTTCGCTTAAGTCGGAGTTCGCATTGACCCGCACCAATAGGTTGTTCCAAGCCCCTTGATCCGATGCCACAGATCCCGCAAGCCATACAGACTGCGCATCATCGCTAAATGCATCAAAGCACGCCGCGGTATAATCGCCCCAGCGTTCCTCTCCGTTTTGCAGCAGCTCCACTTGTTTGCTGCCGCTTTGAATAACTGTTGCCGGGTATACCACCATATCATCGCTGATATACGTATAAGCATACGAAGCGTATTGATTGACACCGGAGAAAAGGAAGCCAACAATCACATCGGCCTTCTGCGGATTTCTATTTACCGGCGCTACTGCTCCGTAGGCTGATTCTTCGCCATAGCTTACCGACCGTTCGGCAATTAAGCCATTGTGCAAATCCAGTCTGCCGTAAAATACCTCACAACGGCCCAGCTTGGATTTTCGGTTAAACACAAAGTGCAGTAAATCATTTCGGTAAAAAGCCGATGTAACGCGGCAATCGCCTATATCCAATAAAAAATTACTTCCCTTTTGAGCCGCATCTGCCGCCAACTCGTAAGGATTCATGTTCGCTTCGAAGAACAGCAGACTTGAGGCTTCCGTGTTTAGATAAAAGACATCCACTTGCTTTGCTCCACCGGCATAGGTGCTGAGTAGGTATATCCCGGGGCCTTGGGCTGTTCGTTCAGCGTCAGTGGCCGGAGTGAGCGTAAAAGGCTTTCTACCTTTGTTGTTGGCCGCACCGGAAATAAAATTCGCTGAGCTACCATTCCCGCTGTAAAAATTGGATTTGGGTACGGTCCATATACCACATTCCTGAAAGCGTCCTCCATCGTTACCAAACAAATTCGTAGTGATCACCACGTGGTTTTGCGAAACGGCCAAATTTGGGAAATCAGACCACCATGCATTGCTTCCCGGACTACCATCAATCTCCAGCTTATACCAACCCTGCAGGGGGTTGGCTGTTTTAGAAACGAAAAGGAGGATCCGGGAGTCGCTTGCCGTGTTGCCATAGAGGATGAGCATCAAAAATCGCTCTTGGTCTATATCGTAGATTACCCTGGGGTCGAAATACCTTCCATTCAATGCCGGCGTGGCAGTGAGCTGACGGAAGGTGCTGTATTGTAAACGCACGCCTGTGCTATCAAATACCGCGAAATTAGCATTGACCGCACTTACCAAGAAGCCCCCTTTCCCGAAGGCCATGGAATTATCCATTGGTGTGAAGTTCTGAATTGGATTAGCTTCAAAAACAGCACTCAACTGAATGCTGTCGCGTTGGTCTTTGTAAAACGTTTGTTTGCTTCGCTTTTGGCGATTGAGCTCTTTCTTTTTTTCTAGCACCTCAGGAGATTCAGAGGCATGCGTGGCCGATGAAGGAATGCCGTGAACCACCTCAATGGTCTCATTTTTTGCCTCACAAAAAGCCACATTTACGTCTGTCTTCTCCACCCTAACCGCCACTTTTTGCCAAGGCAAGGTCGATTGAGCACACAAGAAAGTGCCTGAGCACAAACAGGCTAAGAGAAAGAAGTTAACTTTGCACCTCATTTGCTATGCGTCCGAAGCTAAAACGAAAATTACATGAAACCACACCGGAGCAGGAAACCGCTTTCCTGGTTGCTGTGGATTATAAGTCTGCCCCCAAAGGTCAGGCCGAAGAATACTTGGGCGAACTTGAATTTCTGGCTGAAACGGCTGGAGCAAAGACACTCAGGAAATTTACACAAAAATTAGATCATCCTCATTCTCGCACCTACATTGGGGAGGGTAAGTTAGAAGAAATCCGACTTTATGTAGAGGAGGAGAAACCGAGTATGGTCATTTTTGATGATGAACTGAGTCCGAGTCAGATTCGGAATTTGGAAAAAGCCCTCGACAAGAAGATCCTGGATCGCAGCCATTTGATTCTGGATATTTTCGCTTCCAGGGCTCAGACTGCTCAGGCGAAAACGCAGGTAGAACTGGCGCAGATGCAGTACTTGTTACCTCGCCTAACCCGCATGTGGACTCACTTGAGCAAGCAGCAAGGGGGTATCGGGATGAAAGGTCCGGGTGAAACGCAGATTGAAACGGATCGCCGGATTATCCTCGATAAAATTAGTTTGCTCAAAGAGCGATTGCGCGATATCGATAAGCAAAGTGTGACCCGCCGCTCCAACCGTGATGATAAGATCAGGGTAGCTTTGGTAGGTTATACCAACGTAGGCAAGAGTACTATCATGAACGTGTTGAGCAAAAGCGAGGTTCTAGCTGAGAACAAACTTTTTGCAACCTTAGACTCTACCGTTCGAAAGGTGGTCTTGGATAATATTCCCTTTCTCCTCTCTGATACCGTTGGGTTCATTCGTAAGCTGCCGCATCAATTGATAGAATGCTTTAAATCGACTTTGGATGAGGTGCGTGAAGCCGACTTGCTGTTGCATGTGGTAGACATTTCCCATCCGCGCTTTGAGGAACATATCCGTGTGGTGAAAGAAACCTTAAAAGACATCAAAGCCGACGATAAGCCGGTGATTATGATCTTCAATAAGATCGATTTGTACGAATTGCCGGACCAAGACGCCGGACTGTTTAATGAAGAAATTGTTCTAAGCGAAGAAGAATCGCTAGCTCAGCTCAAGAAGACCTGGATGGCTAGGGAGAACTCCCCTGTTATTTTCATTTCTGCGGAAAAAAAGAACAATATTGATGAGTTACGCGAGAAGCTGACCCGCACCGTGGAGAGCCTCTATGCCTTTAAGGCCATGGAAAGCAAGTAATCTGCCCCATTTTTGGAATAATTCCCGAGGAGTTATTTACAGTTTTTTAACGCTGTCTATTTTTGGCTACTGCTTGCCGCACTAGGCAATTCCCAAATCAGGACTTCTTACCCGTGCATAAATAGCATATTTTTGTGGATAAGCTTTAAGCTTCTTTTTTAGCCCTTGTCGCCCTAGGGTTTGAATGCTTTAGATTTGTGTCGTGGATATGAATAAACTTCGAATTGACCAGTTACTTGCAGATACCCGTATCAAACGGGATGCGCTGCAACGCTGTGCTCAATTGTGCGAGGATATTCCACAAAAAATAAAACACTTCGGGTTAGAAGGTAAACGTTTTGAAGAAGAGCAAGCGCGGGCTTCCCTATTGGATTGTGCGCTTCAGGTGAGTCTGGATAAAGAATCGGTGCGCATCAATAACCCGGATGAACTTTTCAAATTCGCAACGAAGTTGGAAGAGAAGTATGGAGCCGATATCGCTCAGCTTAAATTTTTCCAAGATCGATTCAGTACACGCCGGGATTTTTACCAAAGTTTGTGTGACTACCAGTATCTCTTAAAGCATTTCGATCAACAAGAATTGATCATGGAATGGTTTGAAAGTCAGAGTAAAACACCTGCTTTTGAGCGTCCTTTGCATACCTATTTACTCAGTTTAGAGGAAATGCTGCCACAGCTACAAGGCGAAGAATTGCTTTTAGCTTCTATTCTGGTGCATTTTCTTATTCTCAATGCCTTGCCTGCTGAGCCTCATTATACCGTCTTAGCCAGAACAGCCCAGCAGTTTTATCTAGCGATGGGCAATGGAAATGCCGAGGCTACCCTTTTCTTGAACAGCGCCTGGCTGAACCGCCAGCAACAGTATAAACGTATTGTAGACCAGCTGAAGTTCAAAGACACCCAGCAGTTTATGGAAAGCGACCTCAGCGGCATGCTCAATTTTGCCATTGAAGCCTTGCTGGAATCTTTGGAAACAGCTAACCTTCGATTACGAAAGCTCTACCAAGAAAAAATTGAATTTGACGAGTTTACCCCACGTCAGCGCAACATGGTGAACTATTTCTTTGATGAAGGATTTCGTTTGCGTATGCCGAAAGGCAAGCTGCAGCAGAACGAACGCCATGTACAAATTATGGAGTTCATCTACGAACACCATTTTGCCTCTACCAAAGACCTTTCGCTCATTTACCGTCTAAATAGAAAAACCATTCAGCGCGACTTCAACGAGTTGATGGAAATGGGCTTGGTACGCAGCATGGGCAACGGTGCCGCTTTGCGCTATACCGTGCCTATCCGAAACAACCCATACACCGGTTTAGAGCGACTTCAAAACATCAGTTTGGGCGAACAGCCCGTTCAAATCAGCCTCTTCGGCTCCCTTGATGCCTTCGCAGAAAGCGAAGTCAAAAAGAGTGAAGAGATGAAGTGATTCTTCATTTCCAATTCAATCAGCTTTTAGACACACAAAACCTCACTCAACTACCATGGTCCATGGTCCATGGACTATGGACCAATAAAGCATAAAAAAACCCCGACTAGCGGGGTATCTCTTTTTAGGCGATCTGCCTTCTACAATTCATCTTCATTGAAGAAATAATCTTCGTCGGTTGGATAATCCGGCCAAACCTCTTCGATACTCTCGAATGGCTCTCCATCATCTTCCAGCTCCTGCAAGTTTTCTATCACTTCCAAAGGAGCGCCGGAGCGAATGGCATAATCAATCAACTCATCTTTTGTTGCCGGCCATGGGGCATCGTCCAAATAGGAGGCCAGTTCAAGTGTCCAGTACATAGTATCTTAAACTTTATTTCTCGCGAAAATAACCTTTTATCGGACTTTTAAAACTATTAATTCACTCCGCTCAAAAAACTCTTTCTATTTCCTTGTCTTTCTTTGGCTTAAGCCTCATTCTGCCTTTCTGCTAGCCCCAAATCTTGCTTTCATCGAATTAGCCCAATTGATTACCTTTGTCCAGCATTGGTCCCGTAGTTCAACGGATAGAATAGACGTTTCCTAAACGTTTGATCCAGGTTCGATTCCCGGCGGGACTACTTAGTAAGACTCAAGCTTTGCTTGGGTCTTTTTTAATTCATAGACCGGGAAAAGAAGTCTATCCCGCGATACAGCGACTTGGCAAACACCGTGAGCCTAGTCGGTGTTATGCGGGAATTCCCGGCAGGACTACTAACAAAAAGAAAGCAGCTTTCGAGCTGCTTTTCTTTTTGAGTGCGGAGTGCGTTACCAATTCAAGATGTACATACAAGTAAGAAGTTCACTAGATAATAAGAGATGCTTACCCTTAACTAAAGCAATACGCCCCAAATAAGTCATAAGGTTTTTTCCTATTTAAAAACCTTCGTAAGCCTTCCTACCAATTTCTTGCACCTCAAAGCGCTCATCCCTATCTTGCCAACGTCGAAATTCCCCATGATAACCTACCGTAAACAAGAGGATCTGAGTCACCAAGAATTGATGGAAATCACGGAACTGGTGCATAAACTTTACCGCTACGACTTCCGCGAGTACGCCAAAGCCTCGCTCAAGCGCCGACTCTTGCGTATCATGGATCGCTACGACATGGACTTTCAACAATTCCTGATCAGCCTCAAGTCAAAGCCTACCTTCATTCAGCAGTTTATCACAGAACTCACTGTGAATGTCACTGAGATTTTCCGCGACCCTTACGTCTTTGCTGCCATCGAAAAAGATGTACTGCCTGCGCTTGCTGTCCGCGATAAAATCAGGGTATGGCATGCAGGCTGCTCCTCGGGCGAGGAAGTCATCAGCACAGCCATCCTATTTGAAGAGGCCGGGTTACTGCGAAAAAGCAGTTTTATAGGCACGGATTTGAACCCCAACGTAGTTTTCGAAGCCAAAACAGGATTGTACAAAAAGGCGATGATTGAGAAGTTCGCCTCAAACTATACGGAGATTCCCGGTAAGCATTCGCTAAACCAATACTTTCAAGACGAGCGAGACAAGCTCCGGATTCTTCCCTCTATCCATGAACGGTGTAGCTTTGCCATTCACAATTTAGTAAGCGATACCTCGCCAGGACAGTTCGATTTGATCATTTGCCGGAATGTGTACATATATTTTGAATTGAGTCTTCAAGAAAAGGTATTGAAACTCCTATACAACAGCCTTAAACCTGGAGGATTTCTTTGTCTTGGCTCAAAAGAATCCATTCGCTTTACCGGCTTAGCCAACAAGTTTGAGGTGGTGAACGCTGAAGCTCGAATCTTTAGAAAACTTGACTGAAGCCCAACTCCATATCCCGGCTTTTGAAGGTCGTTTGGTTGCCATAGGCGGTTCAGCCGGCTCTTTCAATCCGCTCCTGTCATTGGTGGAAGCTATCCCTTCTTCGAGCCAACAGAGCTGGGTTGTTTTATTGCACCGTAACAGCCATACCAAAAGCAATTTGATTTCACTTCTACAACACCATTGCAAACTGAAGGTGAAAGAAGCGGAAGACAAGGAACCATTGGAACCCGGCGTGCTCTATGTGGCGCCATCAGCCTACCACCTGCTTTTGGAAACGGATTTTAGCTGGCAACTTGACGCGGGCGAGCCGCTCTGGCATTGTAAACCGGCCATTGATGTCTTGTTTGAATCCGTTGCCGATGCAGCCGGAAAAGAGGCCTGTGGCATCTTGCTCTCAGGGGCTAACCAAGACGGCGCACAAGGACTTCGTCGTATAAAACAAAAAGGAGGACTTTGCCTTCTCCAAGACCCGAAAGATGCCATGTATCCGAGTATGCCCGCTGCCGCAATCAAGCTCAAAGCCCAGCACCATCTGTTTACAGAAACCCAGGCCGGAGAATTAATCAGACAGCTTAGCGGGCCGGGTAAATAGCTTGAAGCAAATCACCACTCCATAAAAGCAGTTGCAGGGCCGAACGGCGTAACTCAAATTCTGCCTCTATCGCTCTGCTTTCGGCTGCTAGGGTGTTTTCTTGCACCTGACGGAAATCGAACGGGCTTATTACCCCACTACCCAAACGGGCTTGAGCCAAGTTCAGGTTTTCCTCTGCCAAACGGCTGTTCTGTTGTTCCAACTCACTCAAACGGCCATTCAACAAGTAGCTGTCGTAAGCCTGTGCCATGTTAATGCGTAACTCAAAAGCCACACGCTCTTCGTTCAACCGGCTTTGTTTGGTTTGCAAGGCCGCCAGACTCACATTTCGGCTCACCCGGAAGCCGTCAAAGAGGGCATAGCGAAAGCTTAATCCGAAAGCCGGACCTAGCGAAGTATTGCTTTTTAAGATGCCCACTTGGTTTTGCGATTGCACAAAGTTGTATTCAGCGAAAAGCCCAAATTGCGGGTAGCGTTCACTTTGCTGTAGCTTCTCATTTTTTAGGTTGATAAGCACTTGAACCTTTTGTTGCCGCATATCGCTATTCTGACTCAAGGCATTTTCTACCAATTTGTCTAAGGCCGGCACCGGTATTTCAGGCAAGCTATCGGCTACTTGCACCGCTCCCGCTTGTTGTAAACCGCAGCGCTTTTTCAGCTCCAATTGGAGGTAGCGAATTCGGCTCTCTTCTTTCAAATAGTTGGAGCTATCGCTATTTAAGTTGGTGAGACTCTGCAACACATCCTGTTTGTTGGCCTTCCCAATTCGTTGTCGGCTTTCGGCTAAACGGTAGTTTTCATGTGATACCTTCAGGGTATTCTTTAGGTTACGAAGCATTTTCTCTCGGGCTTGCAGTTCAGCATACAAGGTAGCCAGCTGAAACAGCTCCTCCTCCATTCGGGCTCTGGTAAGTAAGCTGCTGAGCTCTTGGCGGGCATCGTTCATCGCACGTTGTGCCCAAACTCTGAAACCGTTGAAGAAGGTCCAGTCGGCACGCACAGACGCATCCCAAGCCTGGTTCGCTGCAAGCTGTGCCTCTCTGATATCTCCATTGAAAAACTCCTGGCGCGTATTGTTGAAGGCATTCTGATTACCCCCTTGAAGACTGATCGAAGGATAGGCCCCCGCAGCAGCTAAACCGGTTTGCAACTGCGCTTCTTCTTCCTGCAATCGGCTAATGCGCAGCTGAAAACTATTCACCATCAGGCTGTCGGCCAACTGCTTCAAACTAAAAACGGCTTGCGCTTGGGTGGCTGAATAGCTGATAAGACTGATGAAGACAAAGAGTATTCTGCGCATCTTAACTTTTTTGTAGGGTTGAAATTCGGTTGCGTTTAGGTGTGATATACGTGTACAGGGCCGGAATCACATAGAGTGTAAGGACCAACGAGAACAGGAGTCCGCCAATAATGGCGACACCCATCGGAATGCGGCTTGTGGCGCCTCCACCCAAGGCCAAAGCGATAGGAAGAGCACCCAGAATGGTGGCCATGCTCGTCATTAAGATGGGTCTGAGACGCTGCGTTGAAGCTTCGATCACGGCTTCTTGCACATCCAATCCTTTTTCCCTTTTCTGCTTGGCAAACTCCACGATGAGGATACCGTTCTTCGTTACGATACCGACCAATACGATGATGCCAATCTGGCTAAAAATATTCAAGGTATGACCCAAAAGATAAAGCGAAAGCAAAGCACCCACCAACGCCAATGGCACGGTAAACATGATGGTGAGCGGATCAAAGAAGCTCTCAAACTGCGCGGCTAAGACGAGGTAAATCAGTACGAGTGCCAATAGGAAGGCAAAGATGAGGCTGTCAGAGCTATCGCGGTATTCTTTGGAGATACCGGCCAAGTCTGTGCTAAAGCTTTCATCCAATAACTCCTTCGCTACTTCATCCATCGCCTTGATACCATCGCCAATGGTCAAGCCTTTAATCGGCCTAGCTTGTACGGTAGCCGACACATATTTGTTGTAGCGATACAATTGCGGTGAACTACTTTCTGTGGTCACGGTAACGAGGTTATCCAGTTGCACCTGATCACCGGCCGCATTCCGAACGTATACGGTTTTCAAATCAAGCGGCTCATCGCGGTTAACCCTGGAGGCTTGTCCAATTACCTGGTACTGTTTGTTGTCTTTGATGAAATAACCAAAACGCTGTCCGGCAAAAAGCAATTGCAGGGTCTGGGCAATATCGCGTACGCTTACACCCATCGCTTGAGCCTTTTCGCGGTTAATTTCTATCTTAAATTCCGGCTTATTGAATTTTAAGTCGACGTCTACCAAATCAAAAGCACCATGGGCTTGTGCCTTTTCGATGAAGCGAGGGAGCATCGCTTTCAACTTTTCAAAGTTCGGGGCTTGCACCACGAACTGAACCGGCAAACCCGATAGCCTGCCTCCACCAATGGTTTGATCTTGCACTACGTAGCTCCTAGCAAAATTGTATTGGCTTAAGGCCGCTCCAAGCTCGTCTGCAATTTGTTGTTGCGACTTGCTTCTTTGTTCAGGCTCCACCAGCATGATACGCACAAAGGCGCTGTTGATAGACAAGGATGAGCCGAAGCCAGGTGAGGTCACGCTTAATAGCGATTTCTTTTCGCTCAAGGTATCTGTAAGTTCAATCAAGTCTTCAACGAACTTATCCATCAACTCATACGAAACCCCTTCAGGCGCAGTGGAGACAATACGCAATCGCGATTTATCCTCCAGAGGAGCCAACTCCGATTTGAGTTGTGAACCAATCACGAAGATGGCCCCAAAAAGCAAGGCTATGATAAGCCAGGCAAAGCGGCGGTAGCGCATGAAGGCTCTAAGTGATTGTTGGTATTTGTCGGTCATTCGCTCAAAAAACACCTCGGTGCGGCGGTAGAGGGTGAGGTTTCCAGACGACTTCTTCAAAATCCGACTCGACATCATCGGCGTGAGGGTGAGCGATACGAGTGTAGAGATAACCACTGTTCCGGCTACCACGATACCAAACTCGCGGAAAAGCCGACCGGTTGTTCCCTGCAAGAAGATGATAGGCAGAAATACCGCTCCAAGGGTGATGGTGGTAGAGATTACCGCAAAGAAAATCTCCCGGCTGCCTTCGTGGGCGGCTTTCATCGGTGTCATGCCCTTTTCAATCTTGGAGTAGATATTCTCCATCACCACGATGGCATCATCCACCACCAAACCGGTTGCTAGCACGATACCGAGCAGGGTTAAGATATTGATGGAGAAACCGAGTAGGTACATGACGAAGAAGCCGCCAATCAGGGAAATAGGTATGGCGATAACCGGAATCAAGGTCGTACGCCAGTTGCGCAAGAAGATGAAGATGGTCATCACCACCAGCACAAAAGCCATCAGGATGGTATACTGTACTTCAGTGATAGCCTCTCGGATGCTTTCCGTTGTATCCAAAGCAACACCCACCCGCAAATCGGGAGGTAATTCCTTTTTGATTTGCTCCACTTTGGCATAGGCAGCGTCGGCTATTTCAATATAATTTGTTCCGGCTTGTGGCGTGATGGCTACCCCAATCATTGGAATGCCGCCATCGCCCCGCAAAAGCGTGCGTTCATTTTCCGGGGCCAATTTAGCAGAGCCGATGTCTTTGAATCGGATGATGGCACCTTCTGTTTCTTTCAGAATTAAGTTATTGAAGTCGGCTTCCGTTTCCAATCGTCCGAAGGTGCGGATAGTCAACTCTGTATTATAGCCTTCAATTCTGCCGGTTGGCAACTCTACGTTTTGAGCCACAAGGGCATTGCGCACATCGAGCGGGGTGACGCCATAAGCAGCTAGCCGGTCGGGCTCAATCTGCAGCTTCATGGCGTATTTCTTTTCGCCCCAGATGCGGATTTCAGAGACGCCCGGGATGGTTTGGAGCCTTTCTTTAAAGATATTGTTTCCTATTTCAGTCAGCTCCAGAAGACTTCGGCTATCTGACTGCACCGTGATGGAAAGTATGGTTTCAGCATTGGCGTCCGATTTGGTTACCACAGGAGGGTCAGCGTCGTTCGGCAAGTTCCGCACCGCGCGAGAAACCCGATCTCGCACATCGTTAGCCGCATCTTCCAGGTTCACCTCCAGGTCAAACTCGATGGTTATGGTACTTCGTCCTTCGCTGCTAATAGACGACATGGATTTGATGCCCGCAATACCGCTGATGGATTCCTCCAAAGGCTCGGTAATTTGCGCCTCCATCACCTCGGCATTGGCTCCGGTATAGTCTGTTCTAACGGTAACTATTGGCGGGTCTACGCTCGGAAACTCCCGCACTCCGAGGTAGCTAAACCCGATGAGGCCGAAGAGGAGTAGAAAGATATTAAAGACCGTGGCCAGTACCGGCCGTTCTATGCTGACTGACGATACATTCATTGTACTTTAACCCATTTAGCGATGGACACTTCTTTACCCGGCCTGGCTTGCAGCAACCCGGTACACAAAACCGTATCGCCGGCTTGCAGGCCTTCTGTTATTTGTGCAGCTTGGCTGGTTCTTCTGCCAATGCTTACCGACTGTGGCGCTAACTTGCCTCCTTTTACCACCCATACTTGCTGTCCGTTCAAAATAGGCACTACAGATTCGGCCGGCACGTAGATAGCCTCCTTGGCTTCAGCAATGGCGAGGGTAAGACTCACAAAACTACCCGGAACAAAATCGCTAGAGGATTTCTCTACCAAAGCCCTCACTTTCAGGTTTCGGCTTTGCCTGTTTAAGCTTTGTTCAGTAGCATAAACGGTTGCGCTAAATGTATCAGCCGATTCATCTAAGCGAAAACGTATTTCTTGTCCTTTCGAGATGGAGGCAGCAAACAGTTCCGGAACTTCGAACTCCAGCTTGAGGGGGTTCACCTGCACTAATCCGCCGAGGCTTTCTCCTGTTTGCACAAAGCTTCCGGGACTTATATAGCGAAGGCCAGCCTTGCCGGAGAAGGGCGCTGTAATTCGACATTTATCGAGCTTGGCCTGCACCAATTGCAACTCCGACTTCAGTTCCAATACTCTGTTTTCGGTAGCATCCAGTTCGGCTTGGCTCACAGCTTCCAGTTTAATCAGTTCTTTGTTACGCTGGTTTTCTATCTCCGCCAATTTCAGCTGAACCTTGAGCTTGTCGCGCTGCGCGAGGTATTCTCTGTCGTCAATTAAAAACAGGAGATCGCCTTGTTTTACGTCTGCACCCTCTTTGAATCCGATGGAGAGGATGCGTCCGGCTTGCTCTGCCCGCAAGGTAACCTCTTCAGCAGGTAAAAGGCTGCCCGTGCTGCTGATGCTTTGGCTAACCCAAATGTTTTCTGCACGCGTAGCCTCAACGCTCAAGGCTCCCGGACCGGCCGGACCTTGTTGTTTGATGGCATCCCCGTCTTGACAGGCTGTAGCCAGAACAAGGCCACTCATAAATAAGGGTAGTATAATTCGTTTGCTCATTGTTCGGATTCGGATAACCGCCGCAGAACACCGCTGAAAATGCGGAATTCTTCGGGCGAAATGGATTGAAAAAATTGACGATTGGTTCGCTGCAGTGCCGCTTCGATTTCGGGCACTAGGGCTTTGCCGCGCTCTGTCAGAGCCAAGTAGGCTCGGCGGCGATCTTGATCACAGGTTTTCTTTTCGACAAGACCCTGTTTTACTAAATATTGGGTAACGCGGTTGATGGTGACTTTATCAACAAATAGCCTTTGCGTTAAGTCGTGTTGAACGATGCAGCCATCTTCGGCCGCTATTTCCAGCAGCATTCGGAAACCTCTGTCTAGGCCAAATCCCGCCATCTCTTTGCTGAGCAAATGGTAGTAGGCTCGGCTAAGTTGGTGAAATTCAAATCCCGGAAAGTCGCCCGATTTAATCGCCATAAATTAGTTAACATTGTTAACCAATTTCCATGCCGATTAGTTCAGGTTGCGGGTAAGAATATTTAATCGGTTCTGCAAGGCTTCTGCACTCAGATTGATTTTGAAGTGCACCTTAAAATACCGTTGCAGTGTTGTAGCAGATACTTGCTTCTTGCTCATCGCTTTTTTCAAGCGATTTTGAATTATATCGTTCATATAATTTTCCCCGTTACAAGTCTACAACAGTCAGGAATAAAAGATGTTCGCTATGCGGAATTGATTTGCGTTATTCGGGAAAACGAACGCGCTCATCGAAATCTAAATTTTGCAATCTCATCGCATTGGTTAATATTGTGTTCACGAAATGATAATTCTATGAAAAAGAACATTACCCTTTTGATGGCTTTTTTGCTGGTTGGCGTTTTCACTTTTTCGTCGTGCGGCAAAGAAGATGATCCAGAACCGGATAACGGGAACAACCCAACCCCAAAAACCGAGTCCATTTCTTTTAAGTTGAATGGCTCTGCTTTCAGCGTTGGAAACTTTGTGCAGTCTTTTGACGAACTTACCAAGTTTGTTGAGCTTACTGCCAATGGTAGCGACCAGGTAACGACATTATCCATGTTTTTGGACGTAAATGGCGACGGCAACTTAGACGTAACAGATCCAAACGAAGCCTCTGTAATTTTGCAAATTGGCAGTGATTTGTACGAAGCAAAAAGTGGCTCTGTGGTAATCACCGCAAACGATAAAGCAGCGCGCACCATTGAAGGAACCTTCAATTTTGTAACGTCTGATAACGCTCAAACACCTACTGACTTTACCATTTCAGAAGGCAAGTTTTACGCGAAATACTAAGATTCTATAAACGAGAAAAGCCGGCCATAGAGCCGGCTTTTTTTATGCCTTGAGTTCAATGTACATCGGACAATGATCCGAATGTTTGGCATCGGGTAAAATCTTGGATGAAGTTAAAAGTGGCGTTAGCTTCTCGGTGAGCATGATGTAATCAATGCGCCAGCCTTTGTTTCTGGCTCTGGCATTGGCGCGGTAGCTCCACCAGGTATAGTTATCGGGTTCCGGATGCAGCATGCGGAAGCTATCGTGGTAGCCTGCATCAACAAATGTGTCGAACCATTCCCTTTCTTCCGGTAAGAAGCCTGAAGAGTCTTTGTTGCTAATCGGGTCATGGATATCAATTGCTTTGTGGCAAATATTGTAATCGCCACACAAGACCAAAGCCGGTATTTCCGCTCTTAGCTTATTGGCATAGTCTAAAAAGAAAGCCAGCCATTCCATTTTAAAAGCTTGGCGCTCATCCCCTGAAGAACCGCTTGGATGGTAAATGCTCAGCACAGAATAGTTTGCATAATCAACCCGTATAACCCGACCTTCTCTATCGAAGCGCTCATCGCCGCATCCGTATTCTACGTGAACAGGCTCTTCTTTGGTGAGAATAGCTACGCCGGAATAACCCGGTTTCTGGGCTGAATACCAGTAGTGTTTATAGCCCAAGTGATCGAAGATCGCCGTCTCCACTTGTTCTTTGTACGCTTTGGTTTCTTGTATACAAACAATATCCGGATTCTCCTCTTGAAGCCATTGCGCAAAGCCTTTGTTCAACGCTGCGCGAATACCGTTCACATTGTAGGTGATGATTTTCTTGGTAGTCATGGTCCGCAATTTCAGTGATTCTGAACGGAACTCAAAATTGCTATATTGCCGGCATGCAGTACCTGCTTTTTTATGTCTTGGCGCTTCTGGCAGAGGTAGTAGGTACCGTGGGGGGCTTTGGGTCTTCGGTCTTCTTTGTACCCATCGCTAACCAGTTTTTCAGCTTTCACGAGGTGCTGGGCATAACGGCCATGCTGCATGTATTTAGCAACCTGAGTAAGCTTTTGCTATTCAGGCACGGCATCGATAAAAAACTACTGCTTCAGCTGGGCTTGCCAGCTATCGTATTTGTATTGATTGGCGGCGTGCTTACCCGCTATTTCGACAATTCCAAACTGGAACTCTTCCTTGGAATTTTTCTGGTATGCATGAGCCTCTGGTTTCTATTCAACCAATCTCGAAAAATAGAAGCTACCCGAAACAATGCCATCGGCGGGGGAATTCTCTCTGGGTTTATGGCAGGCTTTTTAGGGACAGGTGGAGCAATTCGCGGACTCACCATGGCCGCTTTCGCTATGCCTAAAAGTATCTTCATCGCTACCTCAGCTGCCATAGACATGGGCGTTGACCTAAGCAGAGCCTTAATCTACCTGGAGGCCGGTTACATGAAATCTGAAAATTGGGTCTTGCTCCCTTGGCTTATCGCCATCAGCTTTGTTGGGAGCTGGATCGGGAAAAGCGTGCTTAACCTTGTAAGTGAAGAACGCTTTCGCACCATCAGCCTCTATCTGATATGCCTGGTGGGCATACTCTCTCTGGTCAAACCAATTCTCGGCCTAACTCAATAGTTGAGCAACCACTCCAGTTTAGCGGCTACCTTGTCAGCATTCGGAAGCATTTCTTTCTCCAAGCCCATGTTCAATGGAACGGCAGGGATATCTATGCTACCTAAAGTTTGGACTGGCGCATCCAATTTGGTAAAGCATTCTCTAGCGATTCGTCCGGCGAGGGCCTCTGCAAAGGAATTGCGCAAAGTCTCTTCCGTCAGCACCAGCACCTTTCCGTGTTTCTCAGCTTGAGCAAATACCGCTTCTTCGTCGCATGGATTCAAGGTTCTCAAATCGAGAATCTCCACTTGGCCTTTAAAGCGAGCAGCAGCAGCCTTAGCCCAGTAGACACCCATGCCATAGGTGATAACACCAACCGATTCGCCGTTTTCAATAGCTTCTGCATCGGCAGGAACCACGATATTCGCTTTACCCAAGGGTACGATATAATCTTCCGAAGGCTCCACCATCTTAGCCGATTCTGTTCCCGGAACCTTGCTCCAATAGAGGCCTTTGTGCTCAAACATCACCACCGGATTCGGATCATAGTAGGCTGCTTTCATAAGGCCTTTCATATCGGCCGCATTACTTGGGTATACCACTTTGATGCCTTTGATAGGGAGGATACTGCTCTCCACCGTGCCGCTGTGGTATGGTCCGCCGCCACCGTAAGCACCCGTAGGCACACGAATGAGCGACTGTACCGGATACTGTCCGTTAGAAAGGTAACAGCTTTTGGAAAGCTCGGTTACCAATTGGTTTACGCCCGGCCAGATGTAATCGGCAAACTGTATTTCGACAATCGGCTTTGCCCCAACCGCGCTGAAACCGGCTGTTGAACCAATGATATACGCTTCTTGAATCGGGGTATTGAATACGCGATCGTCTCCGTACTTCTTACCTAGTGTCGCGGCTTCGCGGAATACTCCACCTAAGCGGGCTCCCACGTCTTGGCCGTACAAGAGGGCTTCAGGGTGTTTCTTTAAAATCTCATCGATAGCGAATAAGGCCGCATCCACCATGATAACCGGTTCTTTGCCTGCCGGACTGCGTTCTCCTTGCTCTTCCGTGATAGGAGTTGGAGCAAACTCATGCATGGTCAAGGATTCCGGTGTAGGCTCATCCGCTGCCTTGGCCTTTTCAAAATCGACTTCAATATTCTTTCTGGCCTCAGCCACTATCTGATCCAGCTCTGCTTCTTCCACACCCAGGTCAACAAGGGTCTGTCTGAGGCGAGGGTATGGATCGGTTTGAGCGTGAAGGCTCAGGTCGTCGTCTGTACGGTAAAATTCTTTTCTTACCCCGCTGGTATGGTGTCCGAGCAAAGGCACGGTGGCGTGTACCAATATCGGTTTACGCTTGCTGCGCACATAATCAAATGCCTTGCCCAGTTCTTCGTAGCATTCGAGGAAATCTGTACCGTCTACGCGCACTCGCTTCATGCCTTTGAAGCCGGAAGCGTATTCGTAGGCGTCCATGGCGCGCATCTCTTCGCCGGTGGCCGAGATACCCCAGTTATTGTCTTGCACCAGGTAAACGATAGGCAAGTCTTTCAATACCGCCATCTGAAAGGCTTCAGCTACTTCTCCCTCGGTAACGGAGCCGTCGCCAAAAGAACAAAGCACAATAGGTTTCTCAAGGCTTTCAATCAGCTTCTGCGATTCCAAATACGCGATACCGTGCGCCATGCCTGTTGCCGGAACAGCCTGCATACCGGTAGCCGAACTCTGGTGTGGCATCTTCGGCATGTTTTCGCGGCGAAGCGAAGGGTGAGCATAGTAGGTTCTTCCACCTGAGAAGGGATCATCCTTTTTAGCGAGGAGCTGAAGCATCAACTCGTATGGCGTCATCCCCATCCCTAAAAGCATAGCTTCATCGCGGTAGTATGGAGCCGCATAATCTATCGACTTCAAGAGCATGCCGGCAGCCAGCTGAATGGCCTCGTGCCCTTTGGAGGTAGAGTGAACGTATTTGGTGATTTGACGGTTCTCGTCGTAGATATCGGCCATGGCCCTGGCTTGGCTCATGGTGTTAAAGACCTGTAAAAGAAGTGATTTATCTATCATTATTTTCGGACCTGCAAGTATACGAAAACACCTCTACAAGGGCAGGGTAAATAGGTCTTAAAGTTTTCAGCATGACGTTTCAAGCGCTTAGCGAAGAGCGGCCCAACCAATAAAGCGTTGACTTGCCACACGGTTCAGAAGAGAACGAGATTCTGCAGTCCTCATAAGGGCCGCTGCTATCAGGGCGTGGAAGAATCAATCGCATCCTTCGTGCAGGGGCGCAAGATTTTGTGCCCCAACACAGCCAACAATCCAACGCCACTCCAACTCCAAACTACTCACCCCACGACCCATAACCCAATACCCACGACCATTTTCAATCCCGCTTTCTCGCTAATTAATAAAGTTTTAACTTGCGTAGCTGTCTGAGTTTTTGAAACTTTGACAAACCCATGACACAAACGATAAAAATTACGAAAGACGGCCCTACGGCTATTTTGCGACTTCCGGAAGCCAAGAACCTGGACGCTAACAATGCTCACCGCATCAAAGGTGAAGTGCGTGGCGTATTGGATCCGAGCATAAAAAACCTACTGATAGATTTGGGCAATATCCACTTTATAGATAGCACCGGATTTGGGGCCCTAATCGCGATTCTAAAAACCATGAAAAGTCAGGGTGGTAAATTGATTCTTTTCAATGTAAGCAATGAATTGCAAGAATTGATGGACCTCATGCAGCTGCTCACCGTTTTTGAGGTGAAGCCTTCTGAGCTAGATGCCCTGGCCTCACTCAACTGAACCAGCCCATGCTTTTTATTCGAAGTTTTCCCTGCAAGCTCGATCAAACTGAGCCTCTAGCCCAATGGTTACAGGAAGTTTCTACTGCCTTGGAAGTAATTTCTTACAACCGGCTTCGCTTTGTGATACACGAAGCTTTTGTGAATGCGTGTAAATATTCCGATAACCCGGAAAACTCCATTATCGTGATGATCCGCAGAAAGGAAAACATCGAAATTGTCGTTACAGATACGGGCCGCGGATTTGTGATTCCAGAGATGCTCAGCCGTTTTGACCAAAAAGCCATAGGCCAATCGTGGAAGCTCGCTGCCGATCGCGATACATTGGTTCGAGCCAAAATAGAAGCTCCACATACCATCGGGTTCTACTTGGAATCGGAGGAACTGGACCACCCTGAAATGGAGTTGAAAGAGAACCACCGTGGCATAATTAGCATTCTAAAAACAGCTAAAAACCTTAGCTACCATTTCGTTCCTAATTCGTTCAACTACCTGCAAATTACATGTTAAGCGATGCCAGACAGCGGCTTCTCCAACCAGAAAAAAACCAGGCTGCTGGCTATTGAGTCCAGAGAAACGATGCAGGCCCTGATCAAAGAGGCTGCTCGCGACTTCGGTTTTTTATGTGAGGTTTTAAAAGATTCCAGCGGAGCCCAAGCCCTGCTTAGCAAACGTTTTTACAGTTTTGTACTCTATAACCCGGCTTCTGTGCACGGACGCAACAGCAGCTTTATGGGCAACCTGCGGAATATCCGCGGATATGAAAAAGTGCCGGTTATCGCTTTAAGCGCTGATATGCAACCCGACCGCATTGCGGAGCTTCTAAACGATGGCTGTGATGCCGTACTCCCTGAACCTAATTCGGTAAAGGTTATTCACTCCTACCTCAGCCTTTTCCTGCGCAAAGACCTCTATGCTCGTTTCGCGGAGAATGAATTTTTGCGCAAAGACCTGAACCAGAAGAAGGGCGAAATTGTGCTGTGTAGCACGTCGAAAGAAATTCTGGATATCCCAACGCAAGAGCTTAACGCCACCACACACGTAGTCACCAACGAAGACGAACTCTTTCATTTGTTGTATGCGGGGAATGTTTGGATGGTGCTGTTGGGCATTCAGGCTCGATGGGCATTCAACCTGGTGGGCCGACTCAAAAACGATCCGGCCCTCGATATACAGCTGATCATGCTGCGCAACAACAACGTGTTGGATGCCTCGGTGGTTGAGTTCTTTAACCAAGGAGGGGATGATATCATGTCGGTGAACAAACCGGCCTTTATCCTCAGCCGACAGATCAACTCCAGGCTGGAACGCGAATTCTATTTCAAAGACAAATACGTATCGGCGCTGAAATCGGCTGCCAATAAACTCCCCATCCGTTCAGAAGAGCGCATGAACCTCCATGCGGAGCCTTGGCTGGTGGATACCTTGCATATCCCGCACAAAGAAGTACCCGGTGGCGATTTCTATGAAGTGATTAACCTGCCCGACAATTCCAAAGTCTTGATTTTGGGCGACGTGATGGGCAAGGAATGGGGTGCCTGGTTCTTCTCTCTAGCCTATATGGCGTATATCCGAAGCTCCATCCGTTTGATGGTGACACAGTACGAATGGAACATGCAGAAGGTGATGGAAGAACTGAACGAGCTTATGCTGCGCGACTTCAAATTGGCCGAAGTCTTTACCACACTGACCATGGTCTACCTACCGGAAGGCAAAGAAGAGCTGCATTTGGCTTCGGCTTCCGGATTGCCTTTGATCCATTACAAAAAAGACAGCGATGACTTTGACGAAATCAAGGTGAGTGGACCGCTGCTAGGCTTACAAGAAGACGCCCAATACGATATCAAAAAGCTGAAACTCCACCCGGGCGATATGCTATGGCTTTTCACTGACGGCTACCTCGAAGAGAAAAGCCCGAACGCCCTTAAAACGCTAGAAGAATGCCTACGTAAAGAAGGCCCTTCCTCCTCTCTCCAAATGATCGACAAAGAGCTGGAATCTAAACGCTTCCTGGGTCTCTATGAGGATGATAGGACCTTGATTCGGATTGTGGTGTAGGACTTTAGTATTATCCCATCAAGAGATTCCACTCCCCGCCGTCGTTCCTGCTCCCGGGTCTACAAAGAAGAGTTTACCGTCGGTTTCCGTCATAAGAATCATGCCTTGCGATTCGATGCCGCGTAGTTTACGTGGGGCTAGGTTTACCAATACGGATACACGCTGTCCGATGATGTCTTCCGGATTGAAATGTTCTGCAATACCGGACACGATGGTGCGTTTGTCCAAGCCGGTGTCAACTGTCAGCTGAAGCAGTTTGTCGGCTTTCGGCACTTTTACCGCCTCTAGGATGATACCTGCGCGGATGTCCATCTTAGCAAAATCGTCGTAAACAATCTCCGCCTTCTGTGGCGCAATCGGATTCGTTTCTTCGGTTGGGGTGTTTTGTGCTTCCGTCATCTGTCCCAGTTTCGCTATTTGCTTTTCTATGATTTCGTCGTCGATATTGGTAAAGAGCAAGAAAGGCGCTCCCAGCTGATGTCCGGCGCCCATCAAATCGGCTTTGCCTGCATCGGCCCAGTTAAAGCTTTCGCTCAAGCCCAGCTGTTGCTTCAATTTCTGTGTGGTCTCCGGCAAGAATGGCTCGCCTAAAATGGCCAAACGCGCACAGATGTTTAAGGCATCGGTTAAGATACCCGCTACTTTCTCCGGCTCCGTCTTCCAGAGCTTCCAAGGCTCTAAGTCGGCCAAGAACTTATTACCCAAACGCGCCATGTTCATCCACTCGGCTTGTGCATCTCTGAAGCGATACGATTCCAGCAGTTTGGTGATTTGCGCTGTTTGTTTCGCTTGTTCTGCCAAGAGTTCTGTATGACGCTCAGAAACGCCGCCCGGCACCTTGCCCTCGTAGTATTTCTGCATCAGCACCATCACGCGGTTCACGAAGTTACCGAGGATGGCCACCAACTCAGAATTCACCTTCAGCTGGTAATCTTTCCAGGTGAAGTCGCTGTCTTTGGTCTCCGGCGCAATGCTAGTGAGTGTATAGCGCAGCTCGTCGTTTTTACCCGGAAACTCATCCAGGTACTCGTGTAGCCATACCGCCCAATTGCGGGAGGTAGAGAGCTTTTTGCCTTCCAAATTGAGGAACTCATTGGCCGGCACATTGGTTGGTAGAACGAAGTCGCCATGCTCCATCAGCATCATCGGGAAGATGATGGAGTGGAACACGATATTGTCTTTACCGATGAAATGTATCAATTCCGCATCGCCCTCCCAATACGCTTTCCAGCCTTCAGGATTGCCTTGCTGTTCAAAGTATTCTTTGGTGGCCGAGATATAGCCAATAGGCGCATCAAACCATACGTAGAGCACTTTGCCTTCAGCGCCTTCTACCGGCACGGGGATACCCCAGTCGAGGTCGCGCGTCATGGCTCTAGGCTGCAGGCCTTCGTTCAACCACGACTTAAACTGCCCTTTCACATTGCTTTTCCAGCCTTCCACGCGTTTGGCGTATTCTTTAAAGGCGGGCGATTCGGCAATTTGATCCATCGGTAAAAACCAATTCAACGCCTTCTTCAAGATCGGGGCAGAGCCGCTTAAAGCCGATTTCGGGTTAATTAAGTCAGTCGGGCTCAAGGTAGAACCGCATTTCTCACATTGATCACCGTAGGCGTTCTCATTGGAGCAAACCGGACAAGTACCCACGATATAACGATCGGCCAAAAACTGACCGGCTTCTTCGTCGTAGTATTGGTCGGTCTCTTTTTCAATGAAGAGTCCTTTATCGTACAGCTTGCGGAAAAACGTCTGAGCGGTCTTGTGGTGAATCGGGCGTGAAGTGCGGGAGAAATGATCGAAGCGAATGCCAAAACGCTCAAAGGCGTCGGCTATCTGCGCATTGTATTTATCTACCACCTCTTGCGGCGTGATACCTTCCTTCCGCGCCTTCATGGTGATGGCAACGCCGTGCTCGTCAGAACCGCAAACAAATACCAGATCCTCGCCACGCATACGTTCAAAGCGGGTGTAGATATCAGCCGGAAGATAGCATCCTGCTACGTGGCCGATGTGAATGGGGCCATTGGCGTAGGGCAGTGCAGCGGTAATGAGCTTTTTCGACATAGTGGCGCAAAGATAGGCCGTGACAAAACTTTTTCCGCTTTTTCCATAGAATTGTAGAGCTTTGAAAACGATGATTCGTCCACCATACCTCCAAACAGGCGATACCGTGGCTTTGGTAGCCCCGGCCCGTAAAATTGAACGGGAAAAAGTAGCGACGGCTTTGGAGCTTATTGAAGCTTGGGGACTCCGGGTTTTGGTGGATGAGCGGCTCTTCGCTGAAGAACATCAGTTTGCCGGTAGCGATGAAAACCGTGCCTCCCTCATTCAAGACATGCTGAACAATACCCAAGTGAAAGCCTTAATCTGCGTGCGAGGCGGTTACGGCAGCGTTCGCTTATTGGATAAACTTAACCTGAACCATGCCCCTCCCAAGTGGCTGGTGGGTTATAGCGATGTGACGGCTTTGCATGCTTACTTTCAGCGAAACGGCTGGCAAAGTTTACATGCCACCATGCCTATCAATATGATTGAAGCGAAAGAAGGCGTGAGCGAAAGCAATGAACTCATGCGTAAGGCTCTCTTTGGTGAAGTTCAAGCAATCCCTTTTCAACCGCATCTCTACAACAGAACCGGACAAGCCCAAGGCGAACTCTGTGGCGGCAACCTTTCGGTGATCTACAGCTTGTTAGGCAGTGCTGAGCAGTTGGATACCAGTGGTAAGATTCTGTTTTTAGAAGACCTCGACGAATATCTGTATCATGTTGACCGCATGCTGATGGCCCTGGATAGAGCCGGACTCTTCCAAAACCTGGCAGCCTTGGCGGTGGGTGGCATGACCGACATGCGCGATAACAGCATTCCCTTTGGCGCCACTGCCGAGGCCAGCATCCAACGCATCGTTTCAAAATACAATTTTCCGGTTTATTACGGCCTAGAAGCCGGACATCTCAGCTTGAATAGACCCATGATTTTCGGAGCCAGCTACCGATTAGATGAATCCGGTTTGCGCTTAGCCTCTCAGTAGGGACAGGTCGCGACTTGTCTTTTCCTGTCTCTATTTATGAAGATATTTTCTGAAGTAAAGTCAGGCCATGGCCTGACTCTCTATCTGAACGATATCGCCTGTAGGGGCGAGACATGTCTCGCCCCTACCATAACCGATACTAAGGCAATCTGTATCTCAATCCCTCAAAAAAAGGGGCGCAATCCCTTACGCCCCTCTTTGATATAGTTCGTTTTTTCTGGCTAGGCCGTTTCTTCTGATTTCAGCGTGCGTCTTAGACTAAAGCCCAGCGCAACCAAAATCAACAAGACCATGCTTACGCTGCCTGCTAGAGCAATTTGTTCGCCGGTATAGAAGCTGCTTGGGTGGAACTTGAATTCGATGGTATGCTGTCCGGCAGGAACCTTCAAAGCTCTTAAGATGTAATTAGCGCGGATATGCTCTACCTCTTGGTTATCGATGTAGGCAGTCCAACCGTAAGGGTAGTAAATTTCAGAGAATACGGCTAGCGCTTCTTGGCTGCTATTCGATTTGTACACCAGATGATTTGGCTCGTATTTCTCCATCACGATTGTAGCTCCCGGGGCCGCTTGAACTCCGTTTACATAGTCGGCAAACTCTTCATTTACCACCGCTGTTTTAGCCGGATAAAATCCTTGTTGGAGCGATAAAATTTCATCGTTCGGATGGCCTACCTTTTTTACATCGCTCACAAACCAAGCATTGCCTAGTGCATAATTATTTTTCAACGGAGCCCCTTCCGGATTCAGAATGATGTATTTGGTGTTGAGCATGTTCAATACCGGCATTCCCTGACTCATAAAAGCATCGATGGTCATGAAATTACGGTTGGTATCGTTCAGCTGATTAATCAAGCCGTTCATCTCCGGCGTTATGCCGCGTTCGATGAGGTCTTGGTAGCGGCGCATTTTAGCACCGTGGTAACCGCCAATGGATTTATGGAAATAGCTGGTGGTGGCATCGTTAAACGGCCCGCCGCGCAGCGACATGTTCAAGACGCGGTAGTCCAAAGACGGGTCTTCCAAGATTTGTCTATCTGCGGTGCTGGCGGTAAACAATACTTCGTTTTTGCTTTTGCGCTTGTAGCGGTCTTGTTCGCCGTAGCGGGTATTTACCGTCCACTGATCTAACAACATAAAGAGCGCTAACAAAGCACCCAGAACCGGCATTTTGTACATCTCCCTTTTTAAACCGTGAATACCTAACCAAGCCAAAGCGATAAACGCAAAGGAGCGGAAGGCATCGTTGCGCAACATGCCGGCTCTGTATTCCGTGAGCGCATCCAGGACTTGCGGGTTGATATTCGCTTTGGCCTCTTCTGCAGAGAGAAAATCAAATAGAGATGAACCAATCAAGGCCAAGACTAAGCTCAAGCCACCGGTGATGTAGAAGGCGAGGTTTAATTTTTTAATGAACTTTTCGTCTTTCAGGTTCTCTATCACGGCATGAAGGCCCATCGCACCCAAAAAGGCAAAACATAGCTGGGTGATGGCCGTGAACATGGTTACCGAGCGGAATTTGTCGTATAGCGGAACCGCGTTGAAGAACAAATCGCTCAAGAAGAGACTGTTTTTACCCATGCTGAGTGAAAGGGCCAAAAATGCGGTGATGATAAGCCATACCTTCTTTGAATTGGTTTTGGCCACAAGCAATCCCAACACGAATAAGAAGCAGATGATGGCGCCCAAATAGAATGGTCCCGCTACATAACGTTGGTCTCCCCAATAGGTCGGGATAACATTTTGTCCGGTCATACGCGCCAATTCACTTTTCTTATCGATTTCCATGGCACTGGCACCGCCAAAGGCATTGGGAACTAAGAAGGTGAGCGGCTCTAAGCGACTGTAGCTGTAATCGTTAAAAATATAGTCGTAGTCTAAACCGTCTTGATTTGACCCTTCCTCCAAAGTCAATTCAGACCCACCTCGGGTAGACACCTTGCCGTATTCGTAGGTTGTCCAGAGGGTAGAGGTATTTGGAAGGATACCGATCACGGCAGAGCCGAGGAGTATGCAGCCGGCAATAATGTAGTCTTTCAATTGTTTTTCACGTATAGCGAAAACCAGCTTCACCAGCATGAAAATCACGATGGTGATGAGCATGTAATAGGTAATCTGCAGGTGATTCGCGTACAAGTTGATGGTCAGCGCGAAGGCAGTAAGTCCAGCTCCGGCCAAATACAGTTTTCGGAACACCAAATTGATACCCGCCAAGATGAGCGGCGAATACATGAGCACCCAGATTTTATTGGAGTGACCCACCTCAATACCGATGATATTAAACGTAGAGAACGCATAGCCGATGGATACAGCCATGGCAATCCAAACATTGATCTTAAAACTGACCAGCATTATAAAGAAGCAGGTCATGAGCAGGAAAAGCGAGGTAAGCGGCCAGCGATCATAACCTAGGCCATAGGTAATGGCGCTGAAGATATGGCCTGCCCAGTTGTTCGGGTATTTGGCGCTAATCTGGTAGGCCGGCATTCCGCCGAACATGGAGTTCGTCCACATACTTTGTTCGCCTGTCTTTTCTTGAAATTCTTTGAGTTCATGCGACATGCCCTCGGCTTGCTGGATATCGCTTTGGAACATGACCTTTTTGCCACTCACCAAAGGAGAAAAATAGGCAGAGGCAACAGCTAGAAATACGAGAATCGAAAGCAGGTGTGGCCCGGAGGACTTAAGGAGCTTTTTGAACATGATGCTTTTATTGCTAAGGCATCAAATATAGGATTTTTAGTGTTGGATGAGTGTTTGAATCAATTTGTGGTCGGAACCCCAATGGGCGCCCGACTTATACGAATAGCTCTTGAGGCTTGCCGGTAAAAAGATATAATCAATTCGGTAAGACGGGAATGGGCCAACGTAGGTGTTTCCGGTTCCTTCTCCACTTTCTACAAAAGCATCCTTTCCGTCGCCGCGCAGTTTCCGGTAGGTGTAAGAGAGCTGGGTATCGTTTAAATCGCCAGCCAGAATCACGGGGTACGGCGAATCTTCCATATGTTCTAACAGAATCTCCACTTGTTCAGAACGTTTTTCAAAGCCTGATTTCAATCGTTTGATGATGTTCTTCGATTTTTTCACGGCCTTTTCTTGGTCTTCTATGTCTTCTGTTTGGAACTGCTCTGCCGTGCTTAGCTTATTGGATTGAAGGTGAACGGAATAGACTCTAAGGGTATCTTCTCGCATGATGAGATCAGCCCAAACGGCGCCATTACCAATGGTTTCAGGAAACATTACAACGCCCGATTTAAGCATCTTATATTTGGTAAAAAGCACCACGCCGATGCCGTTTCCACTCTCCACGTTTGTAATCAGGTGGCGCATTTTCAGCCTTTTTTTCATTTCGAGGCTTGTTTCGAGTTTGCGATCGCCTTTGCGGTGGGGAAATTCCTGAAAACATAAAATCTCCGGCTTAATTTCCTCGAGATAAGTCAGCATGGTATCAAAAAAAACCTTGTCTGTGCCCCAACCAAAGTTCTTCACGTTCATGCTCACCAAGAGGGTATTCTCTTCGGTATGTTCCGCCACTTCGCCATTAATTTTTACAACTTTGCTGTAGTGGCTATAACCCATCAACAGCACAACGGCGCTGAAAAAGACTTTCATTTTGCCCTGGATGAGCCAATACATCACAAAAAGTAAGTTGGCTACAAAAAGCACCGGGAAGGCTAGTCCAAAGAAAGCGGCCATCCACCAGATCATCGGGTTGACATACGGAGCCGCGTAGGACAGCATCAAGGCCATGGCGGCGATGAGGTTGAGTATCCAGAGAATGCGGTTCAGTATAATCATGGGTTATTTACTGGCCTTGAACAGGGCCTCTCTTTCTTTTCGGGTAAGCGATTCGTATCCGGAGGTATTGATTTTATCCAAGATGGCATCAATCTCATCTTGGTTTGGCTTATCCTCCGATTCCGTTTTCATGTAAACCGTCTTATAACTGCGGTAGATCGACTTTTCGTCTTTCTTTCGCTTAAATACTTTGTTCACCACTCGGCTAATCGCATCGCCCCACCTATCCAAGATGGTATAATGGCGAATATACCGAATGTATAAAAACCCAAATAAGGCGCCCCCCAAGTGCGCCAAATTACCCCCCGGATTATCGCCCGCTACACCGAAATACGACATCAAAATGAGTATTACGGCAATCCACTTTAAGCGAATATCAAAAAAGAAAATACGCACTGAATAGTCGGGTGTAAGGGTAGCAATAGCTGCAATCACCGCCAAAACGGAGCCTGATGCACCCAATAAAAAGGATTTATCTGCAAAGCGAGTCAGGGCCGGGATAAGGTTCATGCCGAGCATGTAAAGAAGTCCGCCAAAAACACCTCCCCAGAAATACACCTGCAGCAGTCGTTTATCGCCTAAAAAATCACGGAACAGCCCACCCAAAAAATAAAGGTAAAGCATATTGGATGCGAGGTGAAAAAAGCCCTCTTGGGTAATCATGTAGGTGAAGAGCGTCCAAGGTTGGTAGATAAAATTTGCCGGCGTGGCGGGTAGCATTAAGGCCTTCAAAAAGCTTTGAGCAATGCTTTGATCTTGGATGAAAAGCAAGGCAATGAGGCGTACGGTGTGCACCAGTAGGAATACGGCCACGTTGACAATAATCAGTTTCCTGATAATGCTATTGCCTTTGTTAAATTGATACCGTATGTCGTCTAACCAACTCATCTCAATAAAAACGGGATCTGTCTTGTTTCCAATACTTCATCATCAGGAAGGCGAAAAGCACGCCACCTAAGTGAGCGAAATGGGCCACGTTATCGCCAGGGTTATTGGCAAAGCCGAGGTACAATTCCAAAGCTATTAAACCGATAACAAAGAATTTTGCTTTGATTGGAATAGCACCATAAAGATAAATCTCCGTATTTGGGAAAAGAATGCCGTAGGCCGTAAGCAAACCGAATACGGCACCCGATGCGCCTACCGAAGGCTCATTGATGGTGTAGTAAAGGCGCTTTAACAATGAGAAATCCTGCCCCTTCGCTTCATCCAAAGCATATATAATACCCTCTTTAGTATAGGCTGCTAAGATATCTGGACTCAAGTTCCCGAGTATCGATTGAATATCAATAAACTTGACTGTATTGTGCAGCAAGGCCGCACCTAAGCCTGTAACAAAATAAAAAATCACCAGCCTTTTAGCGCCCCAAATTTGCTCCAAGACCGTCCCAAACATGTAAAGGGTAAACATGTTCATGAAAAGGTGCAAGAAATCGGCATGCATGAACATGTGCGTTACAATCTGATATGGATTGAATGCCTCCGAGCTCCAATAGTATAGGCCTAACTTAAAATCAAGGTCAACATTAAATTTGCCTTCAATAATCCATTTGGCCAAAAAGAAGAGGCCATTTAAGATCAACAAATTCTTAACTACCGGGGTATCATTTAATCTTCTTCCAAACATCAAGCAAAGAGTTTAGCCAGTTGAAGTGCATCAAATCCAATTACCACCGGCTTTCCATCGGGCGTAAATCGGTATTCACTGCAATTCCAAAGGTCGTTTAACAATTCCGTCATTTCAGGGATAGACATGAGTCGTCCTTTTTTCATCCCACTTCGTTTGGCCAAAGCATGTGCCAGCTTCTCGTGTTGATCTGCTCCCTGAAATCCAGAGCTCATTTTATATTCTTCAACAATTCCCTCCAGAAGTTCCTTAGCCTCAGCCTTTTCCGACTCAGCGGGCAGTCCGTTGATAATAAAACTGTTATTCCCGAAGGGGTTGATATCAAAGCCAAGATGTCTGATTTCTTCCAATAATTCCTCTACCAACAGTGCATCATTGGCAGAAAATTCAATTACGCGAGGAAATAACAATTGCTGACTAGCGCTTTTATGCCTCGCCTTATTCCGAATCAATCGCTCAAAAAGCACACGTTCATGCGCTCGCTCCTGATCTACCAAAAGCATCTCTTGGTTAAGTTGAGTTACGATAAACGACTGGTGCAATTGCATTACAGGCGCACCATTGAAAATCTGTTTAGGTGCAGTAGCTTCTGAACTGAAAAACAAATCAGGGGCTTCTTCGCGCTCCCTAGGCTGCGATTCCATGCCCACATACAGTTCCTCCCAGCGACCCAGGTTCTTTTTTTGTCTCGGTATGCTGCCGTCTAGTTGAAACGGATTGAAAGACGGATTAACCTGCAGTTTCGGTTCGGTTGGGAACTCCGGTTGCTCCTTGCCTTGCAGAAAAGACTGAAAGGAAGAATCGTCAAACAAGGAATCCACTCGCGAACCTATCAGATTCTGAGCCAAAACTTTACGTATTACCGACTTAAGCAACGCATAAAGTGTCTTTTCGTCCTCGAACTTGATTTCCGTTTTAGTAGGATGTACGTTAATATCCACCTTCTCTGGATCAAGTTCTAAGAAAACCACATAGGTTGGGAAGGTGTCGTCTGGTAAATATTCTTTGTAGGTATGGGTGATGGCGTGGTTCAGGTAAGGATCCTTGATAAAGCGGCCATTCACAATAAAATACTGGTCTCCTCTGGTTTTCTTAGCGATTTTGGGACTACCCAAGAACACGCGGTAGTCGGCAGCCGGCGATTGTTCCTCTCCGTAAAAGACTTCGGCTGCATCCAGCGCCAATAACTGAGCGATGCGCATTTTTTGGTCGCCCGGACTTAAGTCCAATAAGAGGTTGCCGTTGTGTTCTATGCTAAAGCGAACCTCCGGGTTAGGCATGCTCACCCGGGTGAACTCATCCATGATATGTTTGATCTCCACCGCATTCGACTTGAGGAAGTTGCGACGAGCGGGAATATTGTAGAATAGGTTTTTAACAGCGATGCTGGTGCCTTGCGGACAAACATCTTCTTGCTGCTTCAAGACTTTGGAGGATTCTATCACGACTAAGCTGCCCAATTCCGCTTTTTCCGGCCGGGTGCGCATCTCCACTTGGGCTACCGAAGCGATAGACGCCATGGCTTCTCCGCGAAAACCGAAACTGCGGATGTGAAAAAGGTCTTCTGTTTTTCTGATTTTACTGGTGGCGTGACGCTCCCAACAAAGGCGGGCATCGATAGGCGACATCCCTTTTCCGTTATCAATGACCTGAATGAGGGTTCGGCCCGCATCTTTTATCAACACTTTGATTTCAGAGGCACCCGCGTCGATGGCGTTTTCCATCAGCTCCTTCACTACCGATGCAGGACGCTGAATAACCTCTCCTGCGGCAATCTGGTTGGCTATTGATTCCGGTAAAACAGCAATAATGTCTTGCATGGATTACTTTAAGAGGTACAAGACGATGAAGGTGAGAAGTACGGCAATGGCGACAATTCGGATGCTGCTACCTTTGTTGATGGCTTGCGGGCGGATGGAGTTCTTAGACCAAGAGTCTTTTAGCGATCCACGCAGCAGTGGCGTGCGTTTGCTGTCGCCAGCCTGAGCTCTGTTCACCCGATCCTGCAAGTCTTCTTTGGCCTCATCGTAGTAGATGGGGGTATAATCGAAGCTCTTGTAGCGGGGTAATTTGACTAGAAATTTGAACATTTGTGAATATCCGAAGCGCCTAACAAAGATAGGTATTTTTCTTGTCTTATTTTCGCAAACAGCTTGCACACCATGCGTTTCATTTTCAGTATCACCTTTTTGTTATCCGTCCTGCTTGCATCCGCCCAGGTCTATGTTTTTCCTTCCAACCGGTGGGTCGATTCTGTCTATGAAAGTCTCAGCAAGGAGGAGCGTGTAGGACAGCTCATCATGGCCGCAGCCTATTCCGATGCTGTGCAAGACAATACCGCCGAACTCGAGCAGCTCATTCGGAACTATCGCATTGGCGGTTTGATCTTCTTTAAGGGAAGCCCGATGCGCCAAGCCAACATGACGAATTTCTTGCAAGCGCAGAGCCCTATTCCACTCATGATTGGCATCGATGCCGAATGGGGATTAAACATGCGCCTCGACAGCACGCTCAAATTCCCGCGGCAGATGGCCTTGGCTGCGTTTGACGACGACAGCCTGATTTACCTCATGGGCCGAGATATCGCTCAACAATGCCAACGTTTGGGCATACACATCAACTTCGCGCCGGTGGTTGACGTGAACAACAATGCGTCTAACCCCGTTATAAACGACCGCAGTTGGGGAGAAAACAAGTGGGTGGTGATTCGGAAATCGCATGCTTATATGAAGGGCATGCAAGATGCCGGTGTTCTGGCTTGTATCAAACACTTTCCCGGACACGGCGATACCGAAACCGATTCGCACAAAGACTTGCCTTTACTTGATTTTTCCTACCACCGCCTCGACTCTCTGGAACTGGTGCCGTTTAGGGCCTTGATTGATTCTGGGGCGATGAGCGTGATGGCCGCCCACCTCTACGTAGAAGCCCTGGATACAACGCCTAACCTACCATCTTCCTTGTCGCGCAAAATCATCCATGGCTTGCTACAAGACAGCATGGGTTTTAAAGGCCTGGTCTTTACCGATGCACTGAACATGCATGGCGTGAAGAAGCATTTCAAAGGAGGTGAGATTGCTGTAAAAGCCCTGCAGGCCGGCAATGATATTCTGCTCTTTCCGGAAGATGTACCTACGGCAATCAAGGCCGTGGTGGCGGCATTAGACAGTTGCGAAATTGATTCGCTGGAGTTTGAAACGTCTGTTAAGAAGGTTTTGGCTTCGAAATACATGCTTGGGTTGAATCAGTATAGAGCGATTGATACAAGCCACCTCTACCAAGACCTGCACGACCCTCTGGGTTTGCGCGTTTTGGAAGAAGCGAGTGAAAGACAAATCACTGTGGTACGCAGGCATAAACACGCCCTTCCCTTGCCCAAAGATCAAAAAATTGCCTGTTTAGCTATTGGAGAAAGACCGGGAAATCAGTTTCACCATTCCATGAACCGTTATGGGAAATATGATTTTTTCAGCATCGATAGAGACGCCTCCGATTTTGCCTTTGAGCAGTTGAAGAAATACCTCCTCCAAGAGCGCTATGATTTGATTGTAGTGAGCATCCACAATACCAATCGCCTAGTCTCTCGAATGTACGGTTTGAGTGCTAAGTCGGTGTTATTGGTGGAAGAGCTAGACCGCTCCAAAAGCGAGGTGGTATTAGTGAGCTTTGGCATTCCGTATAACCTGCGCTATTTCAAGGACCTCAAGAACATCGTTGTAGCCTACCAGGATATTGACTTGAATATGGACAAGGCCGCTGCAGCACTGCACGGATACAGCAATTGGGAGGCGAAATTGCCTATCACCGTGAATAATGACTTGGAGGCTGGGGCAGGAATTGAGCGCAAAGCGGATACGGCGGTATTGAACTACAGTATTCCGGAAACCTTAGGCTATGATCGAACGCATTTCGCTAAAATTGATTCTTTAGTGATGGCCGCCATTCGCGATTCTGTCATGCCGGGTTGTCAGATTCTGGTAGCACAACACGGCAAGGTATTTTACGCCAAGTCTTTTGGGCGGCATACTTACGACCCGCAAAGTAAAAAGGTGAATGAATCGGATATCTATGACTTGGCGAGCCTAACCAAGGTGACATCCACCACCATGGCCATTATGCATTTGTATGAGAAGGGTAAAATCGATTTGAAGAAGCGCGCTTCACACTATGTAAAGGCCCTTCGTGGAACCAACAAAAGCCAAATTACATTGCAAGAACTTCTGACCCATACGGCAGGCTTGCAAAGCTGGATTCCATTTTACCTGCAAACCTTGGATAGCGCATCGGCTTACTATAGCTTCTGCAGAGATGACGAATACTGTATTCCGGTAGCCAAAGACCAGTGGGCAAACCGACGCATAACCGACAGCGTTTGGAATTGGATTTTGGAGAGCCCCGTTAAAAAACCGGGAACTTACCTGTATTCCGATTTAAGCTTCTACTTGCTGCAAAAGGTGGTCGAAAGCTTCGATAAAGAAGGCTTAGATCACTATGTTGCCAAGCATATTTATGAACCACTGAATCTGGCCAACCTAGCTTACAATCCGCTGGAGCATTTTGATCACGATAGGCTTATCCCAACTGAAACGGATACGGTATTCAGAAGGCAAACGCTCTTGGGCTATGTACATGATCCGGGAGCGGCAATGATTGGCGGGGTTGGCGGCCACGCCGGACTATTCGGTAATGCCGGTGACTTAGCGATTCTGATGCAATGTCTCTTGAATAAAGGGCGCTATGGCGAGGTAGAACTTTTCTCGGCTAACACAGTAAACCGTTTTACACGCTACGATAATAGTTTGAAATACCGCAGGGGATTGGGTTTCGACAAACCGGAACCCGACCCGAAAAAAGGTACTCCGGCATCCCGTTGTGCTAGTGCGAAATCATTCGGACACAGTGGATTTACCGGAACATTTATCTGGGTAGACCCGGAATATGACTTGATTTATATATTCTTGTCTAACAGAGTATATCCAGATGCGGCCAATAACCGCATTTCAAAAAGCAACCTACGCACGCATATCCAAAGCATCATTTACACCGGTATTGGTGTCGATTGTAAATACGACCATTAATGACTCGCCTCCGAAGCCTAATTGCATGTCTGTTTTGCCTTGCTACCTTAGCCACAACCGCCCAAGGAGGGGAACGTTATTTTTTTCATTTTGGCCCGAGCCTAACTGTTGGAAACACTTTTTCAGGTGGTTTAAGATCGGTATCCAGCCCAACCATCACAGGAACGCACCACATTGAGCCTATGCTCTCCACCCTTTGGGGCTTTCCCAATCCACAATACTCCTTTTGGCAGAATTTAGGGCGGAAAATGCACCTAGGCTTTCAATATGAACGATTCATAGATGCGCGCAATGCTTTTGTAACCGGATTTGAACTGGGAGGACGCGGTTACATCATCCGCTCCGAACTGAGTAGCGATTACGTGATCAGCTACCGCACTTTTTCTGTGCCGCTCTATTATAGTCGAAGTATTTGGAACGGCAGTTTCTGGTCGCTGAGAAGCAATATTGGCGGGCACCTACTCTATGCCAGCTCCATCCCTAGCAGCATTGATGCTGTTATTCAATTGAATAAAAAACGCAGTATCTCTCCCCAAGCCTATGTGGGAATTGAATTGGTGCACCGTTCGTTCTCGGCTCCTTTTAGCTTTGAGTTTAGCTATACCCACGGTGAGAAAAACCTCATTCAACACGCCTATTTGGCGCTCGACTATCGAACACCGGTTGCTATCAACAGCACAGGTTCTGCCTTGCATTTTACGGTGAAATACCTCTTAAACGAAAAGCGATACCCGACTAAAGCTGTTGATCTGACAGGTTATGTCCAAACACGATACGATGAATTGGTTTTTCGAAACATCAAAGATCCGGTTCAGATTCAAGTTCCCGGCGACACCTTGGAAGTTTGCTTGAGCGATGACCAAACTCAGGATGGGGATAGTGTTGCACTTGAATTTAACAACAGGCTCATTCAAAAAGACATTTTAGTAACGGCGGCAGGGACTTGTTTTCAAGTTATTCTAGAGCCGGGAAAACCTAATACCTTGATTGTTCATGCGTTGAATGAAGGTAAAATTCCGCCAAACACTTGCCTTATACGCGTTATTTACGGAGATAAGTCGAAGGAAATTCGGTTGCGCTCAGACTTAAAAAACTCAGGAGCCATTCAGTTTATACGTTAGTCCCAACATTCCATTAAGAGCAGGTGTCCTGAATCATAGGTAATCTCTACCCAGCCATCGTGCACCACCTCATTACTGCTACCGGAGCGAACCCCACTTTCCAGCTGCTCTTTGTTCAAATTGTATTTCAAGCCACTGGTTTGTATGCCCTCAACTCGTCCCATGGGAATAAGAGAAATGGCTGTTCCCGGCTGGTATCGTTTTTTAAATGTCGGCTTAAGCGGAAAGATTCTAGAATAATCATCCAACATGACCAGGTCAATTTGATTCTTGTATTTGAGCAGGCTTTGGATGTTGTTTACACTGTGGTCAGCTCTCCTGCCTGTTGCCCAAACGATGTTAGCTGCCGGATAGTTTCGCTCAATCAATAGCTCAATGGCCTTTTCCAGATCAGTGGAGTCTTGTTCCGTATATGGTAAAACCTCTATAGGCTGTTGGGCCGCTATTTCTTCTTCCCAGGTTTGGCCCCGGTCAAAGTCGCCAAGCAGAATATCAAACTTAATCCCGAGCCCGTGCACACGCGGGGCGGCACCATCCAGAACCAATACGGTTGGACTCCATTCTAAAAGTTGACCTAGTAATTCGGCAGAGCATGACTCACCATTGGCGATGATAAGAGCCGGCTCCTGTTCATCCCGCACCACGTGATGAGAAGACATAGGCTATTCTACCGTAACAGATTTTGCTAGGTTACGCGGTTGATCTACGTTACATCCGCGCATTACAGCGATGTGGTAAGACAACAATTGCAAAGGCACAGTAGCGAGGAGTGGAATCATCACCTCATCGCAATCTGGAATTTCAATCACGTAATCTGCCATATTGCGCATAATGGTATCGCCTTCAGTGGCAACGGCAATCACCTTTCCTTTTCTCGCTTTTACCTCTTGGATATTGCTCAATACCTTTTCGTAGTTGCTGTGGTTTGTAGCGATTACCACTACCGGCATTTCTTCATCGATCAAGGCGATTGGGCCGTGTTTCATCTCTGCAGCTGGATAGCCTTCTGCATGGATGTAGGAGATTTCTTTCAATTTCAAAGCGCCCTCAAGAGCTACCGGGAAACCGTAGTTTCTGCCGAGGTAAAGGAAGTTTCTTGAATCTTTAAATTCTGAAGCGATAACCTTTATTAACTCATTTGATTCGAGCGCTTTCTCAATTTTAGAAGGTATGGTTTCCAACTCGTTTAAGAGTGTGCGCACGCGGTCTTTTGGTAAAGAGCCTTTGCGTTGGCCCACAGCTATCGCTATTAAGATTAAAGCGGTTACCTGTGCCGTAAACGCTTTGGTCGACGCTACGCCAATTTCCGGGCCGGCATGTGTATAGGCTCCGGCATCTGAAGCACGTGGGATAGATGCGCCTACTACGTTGCAGATACCAAAAATCGTTGCGCCTTTAGACTTGGCTAGTTCAATGGCAGCAAGGGTGTCGGCTGTTTCACCCGATTGGGAAATCGCGATAACCAAATCCTCTTCACCTACTACCGGGTTTCTATAGCGGAACTCAGAAGCATACTCCACCTCCACCGGAATACGGGCTAGGTCTTCAAATAAATACTCACCCACCAATCCGGCATGCCATGAGGTACCGCAGCCCACAATGATGATACGCTTTAAGTTCGTCCATTTGTTCTCATACTGCTTAATACCCGCCATTTCAACAGACTGGTCCATCACGTTGATTCGTCCGCGGATACTATCGTATACCGATCTTGGCTGCTCAAAAATTTCTTTGATCATGAAATGCTCATACCCGCCTTTTTCAATGCTCTCTAGGTGCATCTCCAATTCTTGGATATAGGGCGTTTTGATCACGTTATCTATGGTTTTGATGGTGAGCTCATTGTTATCAATGATGGCCAACTCCCCGTCGTTGAGGTAAACCACGTTACGCGTATATTCAATCAAAGGGGCAGCATCAGAAGCGATATAGTGCTCGCCCTCACCAATACCAATAACCATTGGACTGCCTTTTCTGGCTCCAATCAATAAATCAGGAAAATCGGTATGGATGATAACCACAGCATAGGCTCCCACAACCTGGCTTAATGCCATACGTACTGCCTCTTCAAAAGCAATTCCGTTGGCATTGTGGTAGATATCTTCAATCAAGTGCACCAATACTTCCGTATCGGTATCGCTTTTGAAAATATGACCTCTTGTTTGAAGTTCCGTCTTCAGGGAGCTATAGTTCTCAATGATGCCATTGTGAATCAGAGCTATTTTACCGTCTTGAGATAAGTGTGGGTGTGCATTGCGGTCGTTTGGTTCCCCGTGTGTGGCCCAGCGGGTATGACCAATGCCAATGCTGGCAGAAGTTAGATTTTGGGTCGCCACGTAGTCTTCCAAGTCCGAAACCTTCCCGGCTTTTTTGTACACCTGTAATGAGTCATTCAGAAGGGCTACTCCTGCTGAATCATAACCTCTGTACTCTAGTCTTTTTAGACCTTTGATTAATATAGGAAACACATCGCGTTTACCGATGTAACCGACAATACCACACATAGTTGAGAAATTTTATTTTACGGGAGTAAAATTAAACGAATTCTGCTCGAAATCAAATGAACGAGCATTGTCATTGAAAAGTCCTTTCAGCCCTTTTAATAAATCGTCAAATTGCTTGAAATTCAAAGATTGTTGTCCATCCGATAGGGCCTCTTCCGGCATGTGATGCACTTCAATCATGAGGCCATCGGTTCCGGCGGCTACCGCAGCGTAACTCATTGGGGTAACCAAACTGCGTATTCCGGTACCTTGACTTGGATCTGCTATGACTGGCAAATGCGACAGTTCTTTCGCTAAGGAAAGGGAGGCAAGGTCTAATGTATTGCGGGTTTCCGTTTCAAAGGTTCGGATGCCCCGTTCGCAGAGAATTACTTTCTCATTGCCTCCAAGGAGGATGTATTCTGCGGCTAACAGCCATTCTTCTACTTTGGCACTAAACCCACGCTTCAACATAATGGGTTTATCTATTTTACCAAGCTCTTTCAATAGCTGGTAATTGAACATGTTGCGCGTTCCTATCTGAATAACATCGGCATAATCATACACTTCCTCCAGAAAGGTTAAGTCCATGAGTTCCGTCACGATGCGCATCTCAAACTCGTTCGCTACTTTCTTTAGGAGCTTTAATCCTTCCGTGCGCATACCTTGGAAAGCATAAGGTGAGGTTCTAGGCTTGTAGGCACCCCCTCGTAAAAATTTGATACCTCTAGAGCGCATGTACTCCGCAGTGGTATACATCTGTTCCTCTGATTCGACCGCACAGGGACCTGCGATCATACAAATTTCATCACCCCCAATTCGGGCCCCTTTTACATCAATTACGGTGCGCTCTTTTTTCCATTCGCTAGAGCTTAACTGATACGGCGTGTTAATCTGCGTAAAGCTCATTCCGGGAATGATACTCTTTACCGACTCCTTTTGGAACATATCTAAGTTATGACGCAGTATCAGAATGCTTTTTCCTTGATGTACTGCCGCTTTATAACCTAACTCCTGAGCCTCCAGGTATTCGCTCAGCAGCTTCAGCTCCTGATTGGTTAATATGGATGGAAAAGAAATGATCACTTAGTTACTCTTTACCAAAGTTAAAATTAATTTGATACCGCGACTTCCTCCTTTGCTCATGTCCATTTTCAGGTGACTGGCACTTACCGGACCATCTGTTGGTGCAATCAAGAAGAAGCCTGTATTTGTGTTTAACCCTGCACGGGCTGAATTGTTCAGAATATCTTGAATTTCACGGGTTATATGAAATACATACCGGTCGTCGGTATCATCCAAGGTGCCGCCGTAAACCTCTGCTTCTAAGACCTGATCAATTACGAAATCATTCCGCCCTTCTTCGTTTCGCTTAACCAGTAACATACGGCTAAATGGCTCAAAGCCTCCTCCGGCTTGACTTCCATCAAAGTGGCATTCAAAGCGGGCATTCACAATTCCGTAGGTTCCACTGTTCAAGAGCTCTGTTAAATGCGGAACTTCAATGAGGGTTTTGAGACCCGACATGCTTTGGATGTAGGTGGTGGTGAAATCTTGTCCGCTAGCTCCAAGTTGCGCTTGAACCACGCTTGAACCACTGAAATCGTGTGAGTACAAATTTAAACGGAACCCATCGGAACCAACGGGGAATAGGTATTTGCCGGTATCGTTGAAGTAAACGGCCATGCCACTTACACTGTGGCGTAGGTCAAATAACACAATATTACCGCTCCCATCGGTGAGGTTCTGCCCTTCCACATCCATTTGCACTCCATTGAAATAGTCTTGGAACGCTTGATTGGAAGCGAGGTTGGATGAGCTGGCATTTTGCAGTTTATCTACATAGGTAGCGCCTAATTTTAAACGAAGGTGCGGGGCATAGCGTTTTGCCTTTCCGTTTTCTACCAGGTCTATACTGTCGGCCAGCTTATGCACCACGCCATTGAAAACATTTTGGGTGCTTCCTTTGAGATCTGGATCGAGGTTAGAATAATAGATACTATCCTCGTAGAATCGGCGGTTTAACTCATGCACCCGAATATTCATAGGGGTCGAGAGGTTACCGCTGTATTGGTCGTCTTTTAAATATTTCAGCTGCAAAACCACGGAGTCTATTTGCACTCCGGCAGGAAAGCTGAAATTGGAAGCCGGCAACCTGAAAGCCGCCAGCATAGCTGAAGCATTGTAACCGAATTCGGCATCTTGTGTGGCCCCCAACATATTGTAGCTGATGTTGTCAACCCGAACAGAGTCTTCAACCACCGTGCGTGTTACAAGGGTAAAGGTATCGATACGGATGAGGCCTTTGGCGTCATCGCCATCCTGCAATCCAACAGATCCGGTTTCCTTTTTACAAGAAAAATGGGTGAAGACAAGCAGTGTCAACACCCAGCTTAAAATTCGATTTAGTCTCAATGTTTCTTAGTTTTGAGAGGTAAGCAGTTTGTCATAGAGCTCTGCATAATCATCGGAGAAATCTTCTGCTTTATGTTGCATCACGATTTTCTCAGTTGATACGCTGGCAATGAACTTCTCAACGTCCGGATCAATCTCCGAAGACACCTTCACTACGGCATCCGCATGTTGGATGGCTCCCATGTACAAGTTACGGCAATCGCCGTCATCGTACACTGACATCTGATTTGCGTCGATGTTGTTCAGACTAGCTTTTCTTGCAAAGTCTTTGCCGAGATTCTCTTCAAACTGATTCTCAAACACAGAAAATACCACCTTGGCATTTCTAAATACGGGTTCATCCTTGTATAAGCTACGCATATACAACGGAATCAAGCTGGTCATCCAACCATGACAGTGGATGATGTCCGGGGCCCATCCCAGTTTCTTCACAGTTTCCAAAGCACCTTTACAGAAGAAAATTGTGCGCTCATCGTTGTCTGGAAAGAACTCGTTGTTCTCATCCGTGTACACGAATTTGCGGTGGAAATAATCTTCGTTATCCAGGAAATACACCTGCATTTTGGCCTCAGGAAGGGAAGCCACCTTGATAATGAGGGGATTATCATTATCGTCAATCGTAATATTGATACCGGACAGGCGAACAACTTCATGCAGTCTGTTTCTTCGCTCGTTTATTACTCCGAAGCGAGGAACCAAAATCCGAATTTCATTATCTTGTTCTTGAATGGCCTGGGGAAGTATCCTTGCAATTTCTGATACGGATGAACCTTGTAAGAAAGGGTTCATTTCTGATGAAATGAACAATACCTTTTTTCTACCCATAAGCTAAACGTTAATCAGATGCAAAGTTACGGAAAATATCTAAACTTTGCCAATTCTGAAAGCGAGGGGGATGGACATCTACAAGAAATCGAAAGAGCTGACTAAGGGCCTTGAGCAGCAAAGACTTACCGGCAAACGCATTGGGTTTTTTCCAACCATGGGGGCCCTGCACGCCGGCCATATGCAATTACTGCAGGCCGCTAAAGCAACTTGCGACGTCGTGGTTTGCAGCATTTTCGTCAACCCCACGCAGTTCAATAACCCTGACGATTTAGCGAAATACCCGCGCACCTTGGCGGCCGATTTACTTCTGCTTCAAGAAGAAGGCTGCGATGTTGTATACGCCCCAGACAGGGAAGATGTGTATGCAAATGAAAGCTCTTTTTCACTTGATTTAATGGGGTTAGACAGGGTATTGGAGGGAAGTTCGCGGCCCGGACATTTTGACGGCGTAGCTCGAGTGGTGAAACTCTTATTTGAAAAAGTACGGCCTGATGTGGCGTTTTTTGGCTTAAAAGATTTCCAGCAATGCATGGTGATCCGACAATTGGTGGAGCAACTCGAATTGCCTATTCAGCTTCATTGGGTTGAGACCTCTAGAGAAAAAAATGGCCTTGCCCGGAGCTCCCGTAACGTTCGACTGAGTGATGCACAGCGAGAAAAGGCTTCTGTTATTTACAAAGCCTTGCAGCATTGCCGTAACAACTATGCTTCGAATCACATTGAATCGCTAGAAAATCAGGCCACCCGCATGATTGAGGACGCTGGGTTTAAAGTAGACTATTTTCAAATTGTAGAATCGGCGACCCTGACAAAAAGCGAAGACCCTTTAAAGGAACCCGTTGCCTTAACCGCTGTTTACGCTGGCGATGTGCGCCTCATAGACAATTTGATTCTGTCTTGAGGCCTCATTGAAATACCATCGGCTTTGCTTTTATTTGAACATAGATAAATATGGCCCTTCAGCAGCTCCAAAAATATTTCCAAGATAAATCGCGCGTGAAGGGCGAATTCAGCAACGAGGAGCTGGCCAAACAACGGGCGTTTACCATTCGCTATAAAAGTTTGGAGAACTTGGATAAGCAGTTGCTGGAGTTTGAAAGCCATTTTTCTAAACATCAAGGCAAACTACTCTGGGCGCCGAAATCAGAATGGGCAGCCAAAGAGATTAGGGAGCTGGCAGGACCCAAGGTGTATACCCGTCAACATCGGTTATTGCATGAACTTGGTTTACTGGATTCCAAGCCCAACGGATGGACCTTTTTTGATGCGTCGTATTTCCGCTACAACCCGGATAACCCCAGTTTCCCGGAATGGCAAGACCTACAAGCGAGTCAAAAACAAATTTCCGCCCGTGCCTTGCCGGATAAAGACTCTTGTGCCATCCTCTTTCCTGAATTTTATATCAGCGAAAACGGTTCTTTACTCTTAGCGAACAATGACCCGTTTGTAAACGCCTTACTCACTACGTGTAAGCGCATCATCTTCGTGGTGGGAATTGAACAAGTCTGTCCGACCATGGCAGACTCAGAGTATTTCCTTTCTCTACTGGGTAAATACCGTTTTGGTAAAAGCGAGTTCAACGATTACACCTTTGTGAGTCCGGGAACCAACCAACGTGAGATGCATGCTCCAACCGAGATGCATGTGGTGATGCTGGACAACGGACGCACCGATATTCTTGCCCAAATACCTGAGAGACAAAGTTTGTATTGCATCCAATGTGGGGCCTGCAAACAAGAGAGCAACCACTTGGTGCTAAACAGCAGCAAACCAGCGGTAATCGATGCAATTCGGCAGGCCTTGGTTGAAGGTAGCGAAGAAAAACACTGGCAAGCTCTTTTCGACTTTCCACTCAGCGGCCGCGCAAGTCAAGACTGTCCGGTTAATGTTGACTTGAAAGGCCTGCTCCTTCACATGCGCCAGCTGGCCGTGCTTGGCAAGCATGTTCCGCGCGGCGAATCTTATGCTTGGATCGCTTGGAAAAAAGCGATGATGAGTCGCAAATGGCTAAACAAAGGCGCACAATTGAAAAATTTTACCCTCAAAAGCTTCTTTAAAAAATCGTGGGGAGACCAAAGGGAGTTTCCGAAAGTGCTGGACAAATCATTCAATGAGTGGTGGCTTGAGACCCGCGGCAAAGAAGAAGCATAAATTAACGCTGCATTAAAATTCGAGAATGTCTAATCTGCTATCTTTGCCCCGATGCGTCGCTTTGCAGGTATCTTAACCGGACTTCTTTTTCTTTGTCTAGAAAGCCAAGCCCAGGTCTTGCCTTCCTTCGGGAACTCAAGAACCGGGACGGCCGGCATGCAGTTTTTGAAGCTGATGCCCGACGCCCGAGGCAATGCGCTGGGCGGGAGTTATGTAGCCATTGCCGATGATGCCACGGCCATGTTTTGGAACCCTGCCGGCATTTGTTTAGCAGGCAGTCAATCCCGCTGGAACTTTGCAAGTAGCTATACAGCCTATTTCGGCGGATTTAACTTGGCCGCGGCCTCTGCCGTTTACAAAGCCAGAGGAGACCATTTTTGGGGCGTGTATACTTATGCCTTAAATTCTCCTGAAATGCAAGAGACTACTGAATTGCAACCTTTCGGTACCGGAAGAACATTCCGCTCCAGCAGTTCCATTGTGGGCATGAGTTATGGCAAAGTACTTACCAATGCCTTCAGCTTTGGGGTGAATGCCAAATACGGCAGGGAAGCCTACGCCGATGTGGCTGTGAACAATGTTATGTTCGACTTAGGACTTCATTATAATGTAGGCATCAAAAACGCTCGCTTTGCAGTAACCATTAGCAATTTTGGCATCAATGTGAAACCTCAAGGCAAGGTGAGCATCTTAAAGCACAATGCGGAAGAAACCATCGAAGATTTTGAACGCGTTTCTGTCCCGGCCATCTTTCGAATTGGTGCTGCCTTTGATCCCATCGATAAAGAAAACCACAAAATTACCCTTAGTGCCCAGCTGAATCACCCAACGGATAACAACGAAACCTTGGCTTTTGGGGTAGAATACCTCTTACGCAGAACGCTTTTTGTGCGAACCGGGTATGAGTTTGGACAAGATGTAAACAGCCTTCCTCCTCTGGGAGTTGGTTATAAACTTCCCCGTAAGTTTGGCACCATGCAGCTGGATTATACCTACCAACACCAAGCTAGCCTTGGCTCTGTTCACCGATTAACATTTGGAATCGCTTTAAAATGAAAAAAATAAGCCTTGCCATTGCCGCGCTACTTCTCTTGAGTTCTTGTTCATTCTTCGGTGGAAAGAAACAAGATGATACAGTGGATGAGATTTTTGAGCAAGGTCGGATCGATCCAAATCTCATTCCGGCTAATATCGGCTACGTTCCTGTGTTGCCGTTCTTCTCGGGCTTTCTAAATCCTGTGGATGTTTACGTTGGCTACGATGAGATGATCTACGTAGTAGACGACAACGGCGTGCATGTGCTGGATCAAGCAGGACGCGAGTTCAGGCTTCTTGCCATTCCGGGTGCTTCTGAGCTTATTCAAGACCGCAGATTGCATACCTACGTGATTGGAAAAGCGACCGTTGTAGATGGAGGTCAGAATTACGAAGTGAGTGCTGTTTACCACCTGAGCAATACAGCTACCGCAGAAGGCCCTTTCTTTCTTGATACCTTGGTGCAGCCCTTTTGTGATGCGAGCAGGGAATTTACCTCCTTTCGAGGAGCTGCAGAGGAACAAGTACTGTTCACCGGCTTAGCGGTATTGCACGACAATACCTTAATGGTTAGCAGACAAGGTCCGCAAAACTCGTCTGCTTCAGTAGCTTACCCAGATAATACCATTCTCTTCTTCGATAAAGACGGGAAAAACACAGGCAATTCAAACGGACTTAATGCCCAAAACCCAAGTATCCGCTCTTCGTATAAGGTAGTAGGGATGGCCGTGGAAGCCGGTCCGCCGCAGCGTTTGTTCGGCATGAGCCAGTCGCGGGATTTTTGGATTGCCCAATACGATGCTACGAACCCGGTTGAATTTGCCTGCCTGGGCATCGCTTATCAATTTGATCCTGACTTAGGCGCGAGCTTCGATGCTAAACCGCAATTACTGAACTTTGACAGCAGCAAAGCCGGACGCTTCTTGTATGAGTCATTCCGCTTTGGAAAGATCGAAGATATTTACATGGCGCCAGACAATACCGGTTATCTCTTTGTGGTTGATAGCGATAAAGACTCGCTATTTCAATTCACTAATTTAGGGTTTGAAGGTGTAACGCCGCCGGCTAACTTCAACAGTAAAAAACAAGTTATAGCCAGCTTTGGGGGAGAAGGAAGTGGTCCTTTTCAGTTTAGAGATCCAAGTGGGGTGTGTTACTTCAAACAGCGCTTGTTTATTGCCGATAAAGGGAATGGTCGCATCTGCCGCTACATCCTGAGCACAGATCTCGAATAAAACGGCCGAATTAGCTCTACCAGATTTTCCACCACGGGTCGGCTGTCAACCCGATATAAACCCCATCCTCTGTTTCTTTGATTGGATAGGTTTCTACAAAATCGCCCTGACCGGGAGCACCCCTACCGTTTTCAACATTGTATTTGTAGCGATGCACCGGGCATACCACCTGCTGGCCTTCACACCAGCCTTCGCCAAGCCAGGCTCCGGCATGCGGACAGCGGTTATCCATGGCATAAAAACCCTGGTCTGTTCGAGCCAGGCAAAAACGTTTATCGTTTATGTTAATCACGCGCACCGATCCTCTTTGCTGAGGTTCAGGTCCATGCGACTGGTAATCGTATATTTTTATCCAATTTAGTTTCGCCATGTCGATTTTTTTCCTATCTTTCGAGTTAAGTAAAAGTATTCAATCCCAAGCCTATGAAACTTTCTTACCTCTTCTTTATCAGCCTATTCCTACTTACACTAAGCTCTTCAGCCCAGAGCAATTGGGTTCTGGAGAACGAGTATAGGGTTTATGAAGGGCCAAACAAAATTACCGCCGTCAAATTTACACAATACGATCAACGCGGCGACACAACGTATTATGCAAACTATCTCCAATACTACCGCGCTAATGGGACAGCCATGGTGTCTGGAAGCCCTTATTCGCTAGAACACATTCTTATTGATAGTAACAGCTCCTTCGGACGAATGCTTGTTACGCCAACCCATACGCATTTACTCAATTATTTTTGGGTACCGAATGTGCCACAAGCGAATAGCTCATGGATAGCTTCCAAGCAAGGACCTAATCTTTTCTATGCTATTCATACGGCACCGACATTCACCTATAGCAGCCGATTTAACGACTCGCTTTTGACTTTGACTGTGGATGTTCAGGATTCCAATGAAGTAACACTAAACGGACATTTCTACAACGGCCTTCAAATCGTGTATGGGCAAAGCCTTGGTTTGGTTTCCTTTTCTCAGCTGTTCAGAGGTGGTGGAGATGGTCAGTATGAATTGATCCAAAGCCCTCAGGTAAACTTGGTGAATCTGCCGGATACCTTGTCCGAGATGCTACCCTATGAAGTGGGCTCGGAGATTCACAGCACCTTTGTGAGACTTTATTCCAATAAAATCGATTCAACGTATCGAATTCGAAAAACACTTCAAGTACAACAGAATGGAAATGTGCTTAGCCGCACGGACTCCGTTTTCGATTTTCAATTTAGCTATACGGTAAGTGGACCGGATGCAGGCCAGAACCTCTTTCTTAAAAAAGGATTCTATACCGAAGAGGTGGACATCGACTTAGCCCTTTGGGAGAGTTATGTTTCTAGTCGGCCGATAACTTGTTTACACGGATTCAGTTCAGACTCTAACCGAACATTTGACTATTGGAGAGCCAATAACTGGAACTCCCTCGGAATGAGCGTGAGTGCGCGCATTAACAGTGACACATACTATACGCCGACCCCACCTTACTCCTATTTTGCCCAAGGATCTAGCCGGATTGAAGAAGAAACTGCGCATCGCTATTTCCCGTATGCCGGCGGACCATATTTGTCGTTTACTTCCCCGGGAGGCCAAACCATTGAATTACCTGTTTACAGTAAAAGCAGTTTAGGTGCATTTGGAAAGCCCTTACCGAATTCCTTGTTTATTGCTTCTGTAAAACCCACACAGCTTCAAGCCCTGCATATCTTCCCTAACCCAAGTACAGGCAATTTTAACATTCATTTGCCATTGGAAAGCGCGTGGGATATTGAAGTATTGGACATGAAAGGACAAATGCTCCATTCCGGCAATTTCGAAGGAACAAAACACACGCTAGACCTACGCCATTTAGCTAACGGCATCTACCTGATTCAGGCCCGCAGCAACTCTGGAATCAGTCAAAATAGAATTTGCGTGCAGCATTAGCGATTGGGTTTCAGGCCAAAGCATTAATTTCGCGGCATGAAAACCATCGATAGCTTCTCTTTTGCCGGTAAACGGGCTTTGATTCGCGTGGACTTCAATGTGCCGCTCGATAAGCAAACCTTGGCTATTACAGACGATGCGCGTATGCGTGCTACCTTGCCTACCCTGAATAAAATCTTACAGGATGGCGGATCTTGCGTATTGATGTCGCATTTCGGCAGACCGAAAGACGGTCCGGAAGACAAATACAGCTTAAAGCATTTGCTGGATCATTTGAAAGCCTTAACCAATGCCCCTGTCTATTTTGCCCCGGATTGTATCGGAGACGCTGCTTATACCCTATCTGCTCATCTGAAGCCCGGTAGCATTTTACTCTTGGAAAACCTTCGCTTTTACAAAGAGGAAGAAAAAGGCGACGCTGAGTTTGCGGCAAAACTGGCTAAACACGGCGATATTTATGTAAACGATGCCTTCGGAACGGCGCACAGAGCGCATGCCTCTACGGCGGTTATCGCTCAATATTTTCCGGGTGCTAAATGCTTCGGTTATGTGATGGCAAAAGAAGTAGCCAATGCCGAAATGATTTTGAAGAAAGCTGAACGTCCTTTTACTGCTATCGTTGGTGGGGCTAAGGTATCTGACAAGCTGCTTATCCTCGAAAACCTATTGAACATCGCTGACAACATTATCGTAGGTGGCGGCATGGCCTATACCTTTATCAAAGGCATGGGTGGTGAAATAGGCAATTCCTTGGTGGAAGAAGACCGCATTGCGTTGACACAACAATTATTGAATACGGCGAAGGCTAAAGGAGTGAACCTTTTGTTACCACAAGATTCAGTAGTAGCTGATGCATTCAGCAATGATGCAAATGTGAAGCAGGCTGAGAACACGCAAATCGAGCCGGGTTGGATGGGTTTGGATATCGGACCAAAGGCTGCTGAAGAATTCCGCAAGGTGGTTTTGAATTCGAAAACCATCCTTTGGAACGGACCAATGGGCGTATTTGAAATGAGCAAGTTTGAGAACGGCACACGCACCATTGCAGAGGCTGTTGCAGAGGCCACTGAAAAGCACGGTGCATTCTCTCTCATTGGTGGTGGCGATAGTGCTGCGGCCATCGCTAAATTCAACTTTACCGATAAAGTGAGCTATGTATCCACCGGGGGCGGTGCCTTATTGGAATACTTTGAAGGCAAGGTATTACCGGGCGTGGCAGCAGTACTGGAAGAAGCTGACAACGCCTAAGCGATCATTAGATCAAAATTGAATCGGCTGAGCCGGTTTTAATCCTATTGAAGGGCTCTAATTGGGGCCCTTTTTTCGTATTTACGGAAGCAAAAAAAAGCTCCCCTTGCAGGGAGCTCTTCTTTATTTAGCCTGTTATGTTTTACAATTTATAGGATACTCCGAACGAAAAAATGGCCCGTTGCGTGAATTCAACGGGCCATCTACGATCTGCTAAATCTATTATTTATTTACAATCAACTTCGTAGATTGAACATTCTCAGCAGTTCTAATTACTACAAAGTATACTCCGCCTTTCATGGTAGATAAATCAATATTCTCAGATTGAGCACCAACTTCTTTCGATACATTCAATAGTGGAATTAAAACAACCTTTCCTGTAAGGTCAATAACTTCAATACTTACGTCTGTATTTTTCGTTAAATCATAGCTAATGTTTACGCTATTTTTAGTCGGGTTAGGGTAAACTGATACATTGACAGCCGTTTCAATTTTTTTAACATCTGTTTTCAATTGATCATAATCCGCATTGATTGGGTCCCACTCTGTCCAACCATTTGCCCAAGTATCATTTTGACCAAAAGCACCAACATAGGTTGTAGAGGTAAAACCGCTTAATTTACCATTTGTAAATGCAGCACCTGTTAATAGTGGTGAACCAGCAGCCGGTGTAAAGTTAGGGTTAGAATAATTATATGGGTTGGTTAGCATAGCGTCTGATACTTCATTCAGCTCACGATTTGCATTAGCCACGTTTTGAACGTAGGAAGTAAATTGAGAAAGATCTGCACCGCCTGCAACAGTAAATTGTGTCAAATTTCCTGCCCACACATTGTTTTCAAAATCTGCAGAATCTGTCAAGTATTTATTCAAGGTATTTCCACCGTCCATTCTCATTCCTTCTTTCCACCCCATCCAAACTGAATTAAAGATACTAATTCCAGAATTTCTTCTGATATGTCCCCCTCTACCGTGCAAACCAGTCTGGTCGTCAAAGTTTTTGTTGTAGTATGCTCCAATCACGGTCATGTTTGAGAATACGGCAGATGTCAATGGAGTTTGAATAGAACCATTCGCATCATTATCTACTTCAAAGCCATTCTTTGTTGACACATCTGCTACACTTGTATCTGATAAAGATACACCGAATTGAACCTTACCAGAATAACCAAAATCCACGTCAAAATCGTCATCATTTGTTCTAAAGGCTATAAGGTGATCTGCATTTACAGTTCCGCCAAACCATTCAAATGCATCGTCATTGTTATAGGAACACTGAACGTAAGAAATAGTAGTACCGCTGCCTACACCGCACATAGTCAAAGAATTTAACTCGCGGTTAGCTTCAAACGGATATCCAGCAAACTCAATACGAGCATACTTTAAAGTACCTTGATTATGTGAAGCGTTATTTCCACCATATGTTCCTGGGATTACACCGTTTTCGTAAGTTGGGTTTACTTTATTTACAGGAGCATCACCAAAAAATACAATACCGCCCCAATCACCATATTCTCTCTGACCGGCAGGCTTAGCCGAAGTAAAAATAATTGGATTATTAGCTGTACCAATGGCCTCAATTCTACCGTCTTTATCAATTATAAGTGCGGTAGCATTTGAGTTATCCGGAGCTAAGCCTCCTTTCACAACTGTTCCTGCTTGAATTGTTAGCGTTGCATTGTTCGTTACGCGAACCAAGCCACTTAATCTGTAGATCGTGTCAGAATGAAATGTACGGCTTGACGTAATGTTTCCAGTCACATCTACCGTAGATTTAGTCTGGGCTGAGGCGCTAACTGCTAACAGCGCAGAAAGGCCTAGGAATACTAATTTTTTCATGTTTCTTACAATTTGAGGCAAAGAACCAACCACACTGTTAACTTAAGATTATCCTTACATGAAGATACCTTAAATATACCAAGGAGGGTTAGCGTGTATTCATCTGGTATTAAAACCTATAGCTTGCACCTATACCTATAGTTCTAGGCATACGGAAAGAATAAACTTCCCTATCTATGTCAGCATTAAATCTTTGATTACTATCGAAATCAAAGAAATAGATCAACTTTTGCGCGAGAATATCCTGAATGGAAAGTTTAAGTTCAAGCTGGCTATTTTTCAAAAACTTCCGACTTATTTGAAAATCTATAACGGATCTGGCCTTTTCATAAATATCTGGCAAAGTGGCTGTTCCGACATTATAAATTCGTTCTCCAAAGCGATTAAATAACGCAGTAGCCACCCAACGACCGCTGTCCGCTTCCCATTCAATTCCAAAATTAGCAATATATGGTGATTGGCCTTGCATTGGTCTTCTGCTGTTGAACGTATTTGTTTCCCCTTTTAGATCAATTTCACTTTTAATAATAGAAACGTTACCGTAAATAGTAAAATGACCAAAGGCTTGGGTATTTCCTAAACTATCTAAAAAACCAAGGTTTTTTCTGATATCAAATTCTACCCCCAAACTATTTGCCAACGGTAAATTTTGATAAAGTCTCCCAATTGCCCCAAGGGTAATTGAATTATCTAAAAGTAATTCAATTGGGTCTTCAAATCGCTTATAAAATAAAGAAACTGAGAATAATTCACCGGCGTTTGGATAAAGTTCGTAACTCAACTCAAAGTTGTCTATTTGAGTTACGTTGAGCGCTGGGTTACCTCTCAAAATTGAAAAAGATTGAAAATCCAAGAATGCAAAAGGCGCTAATTCTCTAAAGTCAGGTCTGGAAAGCGATCTAAAATAAGAAGACCTTATGTTTACTTTATCTGTAGCCTGGAACACATAATTGATTGAAGGCAATAAATTCAACCAAACTGTATCAATTCTCACTGGTTCACCATTTTGTCCTTTTGAATCTAAAATCTGGTGGTAGTTTTCCTGTCTAACGCCATAAATAAACCGATGTCTTTCTTTGACCCTTGTCTCAAATTGTAGAAAGAGGGCATTCAAAGCAGATTCAGCAAAATAACTATGATAAGGTCTGGTAATCTCATCCATAAGAATACCGTTTGGACCAGAGCTAGACTCATAAAAGAAAGAGGAATTATCAAAGATTTCGTCGACAGGGAGCTGAAGCAGAGAAAACTGGAATCCCATAGATGGTCTAGAGTAGCTTAAAAAGCGTCCATCAAAGACCCGCTTTTTATACTGGTGAAAGTAACCTACTTTAATGCTTCCATTCAGATTAGCATTTAGCTTGTAAGGCGTTTCAACTTTCACATTGACACTTTTGATGTCTTCATTTAAGGTTGTAAATAACCGACTTACATCTTCAGAACCATTCTGAGGCAGTAGCTTTAGTCTATACGGTGAATTCTCTGGATCCTGTGTTTGATATTCCACATTTCGATAATCTGGTAAACTCCGTATCGTATTGCCTAAGCCAAGCTCCCACTCAATTTTTGTACTCTTCCATTTAAAAAAAGAATTGGTGTCTGTATTAGATGCTGCACCGAGTAAATGTTCTCCTGCCAATTGAGAATAAAACATCCGATTAAATGTATATTGGTAAGAATATGATTTCAAAAAGGTGCCCTCAGCATCTCTTGTACCTGATCGAACAGTAAACTGATCTTCACCGCTGTGGTTATAGGTATTTTTAAACGAAAGTTTTGTACCAGAGCCGATATTATAGGTTAAATTCAACATCGCCCCTACTTTCACATCTTTCTCATAAGTAGAATCAAAATAGTTCAGAGCTCTTAATCCATCGGTTGTCCACCAATTTCTTTCCACCGGTTTAAAGTTTTGTCCTGTGCCATACAAACCTGAAAAAATTAATCCTAATCTATTGTTGTTAAGAATCTTAAAATTTCGGCCTGCGCTCAAATTAACTCCTCCATTGGGCAATGCATTTCCTGAATTGTAGCCGTAATTGTTAGGGAGTAAGTTGGCATAGTCTACCAATTGCTTTCTATTGGTATTTTTAGCAGAAAAAATTTCATCTGTTGTAGGGAAGTTATCCCCGAGCTCTCTTGACGATGATCCGAGTCCAAACCAATCGTTCTTTTGAGCTTCGGTATTGTAAAAATGTTGGAAAGTGGCGAGCGAATTATATGAACCACTCACACTTACATTGATAAAGGGATTCTCTGGTACATCTCTAGTCCTAATCAAAATAATACCTCCTGCCCAATCCGCCGGGTATTCAGGTATAGAAGACTTTAGAATTACTAACTGATCTAACATATTCGACGGGAATAAATCAAGCGAAAATGCTCTCTTTTCAGGCTCAGTACTCGGCAAAGGGGAATTATTAATCATGGCCAGATTGTATCGTTCATTTAAGCCCCTAATAATCGCAAACTTGCCACCTTGAATGGTCGTCCCGCTTACCCTTTTTATGGCCTCACCAGAATTATTATCCGGTGCCTTTTTGATTACATCTGCCGTTAATCCAACTTGACTTACCGATGCATTCTTTTTCTCTAACAAGAATGTATTAATCTTTTGCTGATCCCGTTTCGAAGTAATAGTGACTTCTCCAAGCTCGGCAAGCTTATCGCTCATGGCCACGTTTATGGTCAAGGTCTGATTTTCTTTTAATTTGATGAGCTCTTCATGTGTTGAGTAGCTGATATACCGAAAAACAATTGTATCCGTTCCGGAAGGGAGATTTTCTAAAATATAGCGTCCGTCCAAATCCGTTATTGTTCCGTAACTTGAATTCCCTTTAAGGTATACATTGACACCAACCAACTCTTCGCCTGTTTTGGCGTCAATAACTTTTCCAGTTACTTTACCTTTCTGTGCAAAAGCAGGCAGGGTACCCACTACCAAAAGCACCAGAATCACAAGAATTATTCTTTTCGACATACTCTAGAAATGAAGTGGCAAAACTACCGATACTTCCTAATCACCAAATTAGTGGCTCGTTAACATTGTGTTAACAATGTATTAAGTAATGCTAATCGTTTTTGACACTGACAAAAGATTATTTTCCAATCCATTCGAGCAGAGTACACAGAATACTTCTATCTACACACTCTTCCCGTATGTTGTCTTATTGTTAACAGGGCTAAGTAGTATATTAATACTACATGTGTTTGATTTTCTTGAATTTAGAATTAGACCAACTGGGTTCTTAGTAACGATTTAACTTAAAAATCACGCAGTTTTAATGGGGCAATTATCTCCCAGTAACACGCCTACGAGTGCTTTGCGGTGCAATTTTTAATGTACCATGAAAAAGAAATTCTTACTCAGCTTGCTTAGCGGCGGATTAGCATTGTCTGCATTCGCTCAGGCACCATTGAGTTTGCCTTTTATGGCAAAAGACACACTCTACGCAACTACAGACTTTACACAAAGCACAGGCATTCAAGCCAAGGTTTTGTTTTCTGCAGACCTCCAGTACGTTGTTAACCTTAAAACAGGCGATAGCGCGCTGGCAAAAGGAAACCACGACTTCAACGGTTACCTTCCCATCAATGGTAGCAGCGAACATGGTTATATTATCGTTAACCATGAAATCACCAATTCTCGTAATGATATTTTAGGCGATGGAGGTGGAATGACCGTTTTTGAAGTGAAAAAAGACGGCAATGGCGAATGGCAGGTACTCGGTTCTTTCAAAAACGTTGACTTTACTACAGTAGGTGGAACCAACATTAACTGTGGTGGCGCAACTACCCCATTCGGAACCTTCTTAACAGCTGAAGAATACCCTCGGGAATCCAATGCTTCTTTATTTGCCAATGGAAATGGAGTGCAAGATACCTTAGATTATACTATTCCAGCCGGTAACGGAAGCTATTCAGGAACGACAATTAAAAAATTTGAAAACTATGGTTGGATGGTAGAAGTAGACCCAATTACCTCCAAAGCTTTACGCAAACTTTATGGCATGGGTCGTTTCTCGCACGAAGGAGGCTGGTGTATGGCTGATCGTAAGACGGTTTACTTAACAGACGACTTCACTCCGGGACTTCTTTTCAAGTTTGTGGCCGACAAACCGGGCGATTACCGCACAGGACAATTGTATGCTTACCAACAAGGAGCCAATGGTGTGGGCGGAAGCTGGATTACCTTACCAATGGACATGAACAGCCTTATCAATATTCGCGAAGTGGCGCTGAACATGGGTGCTACAGCCTTCATCCGCTTGGAATGGGTTGTAGAAGCGAACAACAAACTTTATATCGCTGAGACAGGTATCGATAATACCGGTTCAGCTATGAAGCTAGCATTAGCCGCCGGTGGAAACATCGCTAAACACCAATGGGATATGAACCATAATGGCGATACCAGCTTCACGGATTACTATGGTAGAGTATTGGAGTTAGACCTCAACAACTTGAATGTTCGTCCGTATATCAACGGAGGAACTGCCTCAAATGGTAAGTTTAACCTCTCTAACCCTGACGGACTTGCTGTAGTAAGACAAAACGGCAAACGCTACCTCGTAATCAATGAAGACCTTAACGGTAGAACGTTCAACCGTATGCCGGCTGGTATTAACTACAATATTCCGGAAATATTCTACTTGGATTTAGCGATAAGCAACCCAACTGTTGACGACCTTAAGCTTTTTGCAAATGGCTCAAGAGGTTCCGAAACAACCGGTGGCGTATTTACTCCGGATGGCTCCACTTACTTTGTAAACAACCAGCACCCTTCCAGCAGCAACCCTGCACCTTGGAATAAATCGGCTACCATCGCCATGACCGGCTTTACCATTCCGGAAGGCAATGCCGTTCAACAGTGGTCTGTTACACCTAGCCTAGTAAAAGTGAATGCAACCGATTTCAGCTCAGTAGAAACCTATGGTATCATTTCATCTGATGACTACTTGGAAAACAATCCTTCCTTTGTATTTGGCGGCTCTGCCGATGGAATGGGCGTGCTGAAAGACGCTAACGGTAACATCGTTATGGTGGTTAACCACGAAGATAACTTTGCCGTTTCTAGGATTGTAATGGATCCAAACCTTAAACCATTAAACGGAGAGTATCTCATGAATTCCAACGCCGGTATGTGGAGACTTTGCTCCGGTACTTTGGCTACACCGGAAGAACACGGTTTCGGACCGGTTTATTTGACCTGTGGGGAGTCTGGTGCAGAATCCAGAACTCATGCGGTGCCTGTTTTTGACCCTATATACTCTGATTCAATTTCTGCCGTGCCAAACTTAACAGGATTCGGACGCTGGAGCGCTGAAAACGCTGTGCCATTGCCCAAGAATACCTTCCCAGGACAAACTGTAGTGATCATTGGTGATGACGACAGCAGCCCGGATGGCGGACAGGTAGCGCTTTATGTAGCGAACCAAGGTGATCTAAAAGGCGGTAAACTCTATGTTCTCCGCAGAAAAGACTTGAACCAAGTAGAAACAGATGTGGTAGCCAATGGCACTTCATACGACGTGGAATTTGTAGAAGTTCCAAATCACAACGTACTCACCGGTTCACAAATCAATGCCTATTCTAATGCAACTGCTAAATCCATTCGCTTTAACAGAACGGAAGATTTAGACTACCGCAAAGGTTCTGCAGCAGCCGGACGTGAAATCTATTTCAATACCACCGGAAATTCAAATACCTATAACGGCGAAAGAACAAAGTGGGGACGCGTTTACCGCTTAGTCCTTGACGAAAACAATCCGCTTTCAGGTAAACTGCAGTGTATTATGGACGGCGACGACCAATCTGCCAGCAACAAAGCCATTGCATTGGTTCAGCCGGATAACATCTGTGTTACAGAAGACTATGTTTATGTACAAGAAGATCATAACGGTTATTCTACTACTTCGGGTTCTGGTAATGCTACCGAACCACAGAGCTTCTTGGATAACAAAAAGCACGACGGACAGATTTACCAGTACGACATCGAAACCGGAGAGATTGTTCTTTTGATGGAACTTGACCACAGAAGAAATGAAGCCGACAAAGAAACGTATAACCGCAACAGTGCAGGTACAGCTTACCAGAACAGTAACCTCGGATCTTGGGAATATGGTGCGATGATCGATATTTCGCACCTTACCGGAACTGAAAACCAATTCTTGTTTGCATTGCAACCGCATACGTGGAGAGGTGAAAAATACAGAGCTGTTGACGGTGGTACAGTAAGACCAAACGAGCGTCAGGCTTCTATGATTATCGTAGGTAACAATATCCCGAGAGTTAAGGCTAAAGCCCCTCAAGCGCAAGGTGTTACAATTTGTGCCGGTGAATCGGCCATGCTTACAGCTAGCGAAGGATCTACGTTCTGGCAATCAAACGGTACCACGTACAAATGGTATACAACACCAACAGGCGGTACAGAGGTATACATGGGTGCTAAATTTACAACACCTGTATTAAACGCAAACGCTACCTACTATGTATCCACTTACGTTTCTGGAATGGAAAGCGCTAACCGCACTTTAGTAGCTGTAAACGTAGAAGCTATCCCAGCTAAACCAAGCATCAGTGTTGCGGGCAAAACCCTCACTTCTAGCGCTACCAGCGGAAACCAGTGGATGAGAAACGGTAAAGAAATAGCCGGCGCTACCGGACAGTCGTATACCATCAACCAAGACGGTTTCTACAGCGTTGTAGTAAAAACGGCTAACGGCTGTGCTTCTACTGAATCAAACGAAGTATTTATGTACCCTACCGGTATCGATGCGGTGAACGCTGCAGAATTGAATGTGTTCCCCAACCCGAACCAAGGTACTTTCAAAATTGCCATGAACTTGGAAACAGCCGGTGAAGTGTTGATCAAAGTGGTGAACATGAACGGACAAACTGTTTACAATGGAACGGCTCAAGCTTTGGGTGGTGCTTTCTCTACCGAAATCAACTTGGGCAATGTAAACCCGGGTAATTACATCGTAACCCTGCTTTCCGGTGACAAGCTGTATACCAGCAAAATCACTAAAAATTAATCCTATATTCCTATTTCTGAAAGAGGGGGCTTCGGCCCCCTTTTTTATTTCCTAACCTTCACTTCATACACCCTTAAAGTGCAGGATGAAGCTTTGTAAACTATGACGTTACGAGGAAAAACCGCCATTACTTTGCTTAGCTTAACAGTGCTATACTTCTTAAGCATTGCATTTCAGAAGCCCGAAGAAGGTATAGAAGAGAAGATACAAAGCTACTTCACTAAAGAAGTGGAGAGTCTGCATGCAGCTTACCGTAACTTAGAATTAGCCGCTGCCGCATCGGCGGGTCCAGAGCAACTCAAAGAAGCCTATTCCCTTTGCCGCACCCATTATAAACGACTGGAATGCTTCACCATCTACTTTACAGAGCAAACGGAGCAAGAACTAAATGGTCCATTACTCACGGAAGTAGAAGAGGCGGACCCACTCAGGCAAGAACTCCCTCCTCAAGGATTGCAGGTAATTGAAGAAATCCTCTTTGCCGATAGCATCAATTACACTTTACTCAAGGCCGAATTGAGCAGGACACGAGGGCCGGTTAATAAACTCCGACAGCTCGTGATGACGCAAGGCTTTCAGCATTGGCAAGTTTTTGAAATGATGCGCTTGGAAGTGCTTCGAATTATGTCGCTAGGCTTAAACGATTTTGATTCCCCTTACCGCGGCGCCTCTTTGCATGAATCGGCCGAAGCTTTGGCATCGCTCCGTGAAATTTGTCTAATCTACGATGCCAGCTGGAAAAAACAAGGTTGGAAAGGCAGAAAACGCTTATTCAAACAATTCAAACAAGCCATCCAATCGCTTCAAAAAGCGGATGGTATAGCCGATTTGGATCATTTACAGGTGATAAAAACGCAACTCTTACCCTTGTTGGCATCCCTTCAACAAGGCCAAGATGCTCTGAGTCTTAGCCTGCTCGATATTCCAAGACCTATACACGGTAACGCCCTCAATCCATTTGACTCAGGCGCCTTCAATCCCTATTTTTTTAGTGCAACAAGTGGCGATTTTCCTCAAACCAAACAAGCCCAAATTGCGCTAGGCCAGGCCCTCTTTTTCGACCCGGTACTTTCCGGTAACCAAGAACGCAGCTGCGCCTCCTGCCATAAGCCGGAAAAAGGATTTAGCGATGCCCAAACTCGCTCAGACAATTTTACCAGCGATGCGCTATTGGGGCGGAATACACCGAGCCTGCTAAATGTAGCCTTCCAACAGTCCTTTTTCTGGGATGGACGAGTAAGTTCACTGGAAGAGCAAGTAAAAGATGTAACGCTGAACCCCTCTGAATTGCATGGTAATTTTGATACAGCAGCACTCCGATTGCGTTCTAGCGATGCCTACCGCAAGCTATTTGAGCAAGCTTTTCCAAATAGCCAACATGCTCGTATAACCGGAGCAGCCATACAAAAAGCTATAGCGGCCTACGAGCGCAGCTTGGTTGCGTTAAACAGTCCCTTCGACCAGTACATGCGCGGAACGCTAAAGCAGCTGCCTAAAAAAGCACAAGCCGGTTTCAACCTCTTTATGGGTAAAGCCTTATGCTCAACCTGTCACTTTTTTCCGCTCTTCAATGGTACCGTTCCTCCGCATTACCGCAAAACGGAAAACGAAGTATTAGGCATTGCTCAATCAGCCGATAACACCGAACTCGACCAAGATTCGGGTAAGTATTTAATTACCCTTACCCCGCTCCATTTGCGCTCATTCAAAACGCCGGGCGTGCGCAATACAAACCAGACGGCGCCCTATATGCACAACGGTGCCTATCCCGACTTAAAATCGGTAATTGACTTTTACAACCGGGGTGGCGGACAAGCCTTTGGGTTTCAGGTTCACAATCAAACCTTGCCTACAGACTCCCTGGGGCTTACTGAAACGGAAGTGGAAGAGCTCATCAGCTTTTTAGAAACATTGAACGATACCACATCACGTTTTTCGGTACCGGAGATTTTGCCGGCTATAACGGGAGCACCGGAACACCGTAAGATGGGAGGAGCTTACTGATGAAAAAACTCGTATTCACCCTGAGCCTGGTTATCGCTCTAAGCATTCTGATGCAGGCCTTCCAAGACGCAAGCAAATCGCTTAAAAGCCCAATGGAACTCACTTCTCAGCACTTAAGCGCCTTCAAAGAACACTTTGCTTCCTTACAAAAAGCCCTAGACCGGCAAGATGGAGCGATGGTGAAAACACATTTTCTAGGCTGCCGAGAAGAATACAAAGCCATGGAATTTGTGCTGGCTTACTTCGATAAAGGACATGCTGGGCTGCTGAATGCTGCTCCCATTCCGAAGGTTGATGTGAGCAATGGCCAATTCATAACCCTTGAGCCGGCAGGCTTGCAAGTGATGGAAGAGCTGATCTATGCGGATAGTTTGGATTTCGATGCTTTGCGGCTTGTTGTGAACAAAACGAACCGCGTGCTAGACCGTATTTCTTTGCCGCAAAGCCTGAGCGAAGAGCAGTTTTATCGCGCCCTATTTGAAGGCTTGCTCCGCGTTCAGAGCATGGGCATCACGGGTTTTGATGTGCCGTCAAGTGGCCGGGCCATTGTAGAGTCATATACCAGCATGGCTTCAATGTTCGCGTACCTCGAAGCACTGAAGAAAGAAGGCATACAGATCCCTGAAACCCTGAAAAAAAAGTGGGAAACAAGCCTTCGCTTTTTGAAAAAACATCCGGACCAAGATAGCTTCGACCGCTTTGAATTTATCCGCGATTATGCTAATCCCCTCATGCAATCGCTAAGCGCATGGTACCAAGAGCGAATCCAAGAAAACATAGCCATCGCTGTACCGGGAAATGCCGTGAACTATACCGCCAAGTCCTTATTTGACCCCAACTTGCTTCAGGCCTCAGCCTACTCATCCGATCCGCTGGCACCGGTAAATGAAGCGAGGAGGCAATTGGGAGAATACCTGTTTTTCGACCCAATCCTATCCGATGGAAACGAACGCGCCTGTGCCTCTTGCCATAAACCTGAATTGGCCTTTAGCGATGGCCGAAGCACCAGTTTGGCTTGGGGTGGAAAAGACAGTTTGAATAGGAATGCCCCGGGTTTGCTCTACGCAGCTTACCAGACTGCTCAGTTTTGGGACATGCGCGAAGCCTTGCTGGAAGATCAAATGGACCACGTATTGAGCAATGGCCAGGAATTTCACTCCAACTATACACAGGTAATGCAAAAGCTGAAAAATAGCTCGGCTTACCAAACCCTTTTTCAAGCGGCTTTTGATCAAAAAATAGATCCAATCGACATTCGTAATTTCAACCTAGCCCTAGCGGAATACGTGAGGAGTCTGCAAAGTTTTAGCAGCCCTTTTGATCAAATGATTCGAGGCGAACGTAAGGCAGATAAGGAGGTAGTAAAAGGCTTTAACCTGTTTATGGGCAAGGCTTTATGCGCTACCTGCCATTTTGCGCCGCTTTTCTCCGGACTTGTTCCTCCAGATTATACCGATATGGAATCAGAAGTGATTGGCACTTTGAATTATCCGGAATCCGGCGTACTGGATAGCGATTTGGGTCGCTACTATTTTCAGCATGCAGAGGTGTTCAAAGCCAGTTTTAAAACCGTGAGTGTGCGCAATTCAGCATTAACAGCACCCTATTTCCACCATGGAAAGTATCCGGATTTGGCTTCTGTTGTGCGCTTCTACAACCAGGGCGGTGGAAGCGGCTCCGGCGCCCTTGTTCCGAATCAAACCTTGCCATTTGATAACTTGAGCTTAAGTCAAAAAGAAGAGCGTTTCCTGGTGAAGTTCTTAGAAGCGCTTAGCGATGAAAAGCAGTTTAGCGCTCCACGTTCTCTACCCAGCATGGGCGATTCGGTGCTGGATCAACGGCGGATTGGCGGATTGTATTAGAAAAGTAAAACTGACAGAAGTGAGACCGGCTGGTTGAAGTGTTTTCATTTAGCGCTGTATTTGGCTATGCTAGCGAATGCGTAAATACGTTTGAGACAGGCAATAGCCTAAAAATACAGAATCGTGACTGCATCAATTTAGTTCTAGGTTTAGCATGTAGAATTCAGATCTGTGCATACCGATTGATAGCCTCATCATTCCTCCGGAGTTGGGTTGTACGCGCTTTAAGTTGCTACCGGAGCTAAGATTCTTAACGATTCCTTGATATCTCATTCACCCAGATTTCACATTGGAGTAGCACCTTCGTCTTTAAGCAGTAAATAAACCTTCTAAATCCCTGGGGACTTCGGTCCCCTTTTTTTTTGGACCATAGTCGATAGACCATGGACCATGGTAGTGAGACTGTTGGACTGATTTACCAACTCAATCCTCAAACTCAAACTTCAAACTCGCTCTGCGCTCTTTGTTTCACCCCTTCGGGGTTCCTTTAGAGTGGAGTCTCCTGTTCTTACCAATGTTAGATCCCTTTGAGGTCGTCTTCAATTAGAAGATTAACTTTCAGTCACACAGTCCTACTTCTAACAGTCCAACATTTTTTTCTCCTACCTATTGCATTTTCATCTATTCATCGTAATATTGCAATGTATTTATGGGAGTAACGAAGACCGATTTATTTACGGCAGAGCAGAATGAACTGGCCTCTGTAGCTAAAGCGCTGGCACATCCGGCGCGTATCGCTATACTGCAACACCTAATCAAGGCTAAAACTTGCATCAACAGCGACTTGGTTCAAGAGCTAGGACTCGCTCAAGCTACCATCTCTCAGCACCTCCGTGAGCTGAAAGAGCAGGACCTATTGCAAGGAAACGTGGAGGGAGTATCCATCTGCTATTGCATTAACCCCAACAAATGGAACCATATCCGTTTGCTCTTAAATGAATTGTTCGACGCATTCCCAACCCCTAATTGTTGTTAACATGAACACCAACGAAACACTCAAATCCATCGTAAAAGAGAAATACGGTGAGATCGCGCTGCAAGACAAAGAAAGTAATGCAGCCTCCTGTTGCGGTGCCGGACCGGTTTCCGGTAAAGTATATTCCATTATGGCCGACAGCTATGATGCGCTATCAGGCTATAACCCGGATGCCGACCTCGGGCTGGGCTGTGGATTGCCTACCGAATTTGCTAAAATTAAAAAAGGCGATGTGGTGATTGACTTGGGAAGCGGAGCCGGAAACGATGCGTTCATCGCTCGACACGAAACAGGCCCGGAAGGGAAAGTAATTGGAATTGACTTCACGCCGGCCATGATTGAAAAAGCCCGAAGCAATGCTGAAAAAGTGGGCTACCATAACGTGGAATTCCGCGAAGGCGATTTGGAAAATATGCCGGTAAACAATGACGTTGCCGATGTTATTGTAAGCAACTGTGTGCTCAACTTGGTGCCGGATAAATCCAAGGTCTTACAAGAAATCTACCGCGTGCTTAAGCCGGGTGGGCACTTTAGCATTTCAGATATCGTACTGCAAGGTGAGCTACCGGAAGCCTTCCAGAAAGACGCTGAAATGTACGCAGGCTGCATCAGCGGAGCCCTGCAAAAAGACGACTACCTCAAACGGATTCACGAAACTGGATTTCAAAACATCCAAATCCAAAAGGAGAAGGCCGTGCTTTTGCCAGACGATATCCTGCAGGCTTACTTGAGCGAGGAGGAAATCAAGGCTTTCGCTCAACGTGAGCAAGGCATATTCTCAATAACCGTTTATGCAGAAAAGCCGGGCGCTAAGCCCAAAATCAAACTGCAGGATTTAAGCAGTCTGGATGCGCCTGCGTGTACCCCGGGAGGAGGCTGTTGCTAATGCTGAATGCGAAATTGGAATCCTTTCTCGCCACAGCCAGCGGGGAAGGACTGAGCTCCGAAAGACAGGAGCTATGGCAAAAAGCAGCAAATGCAGTTTTGGAAAAGAAAGCCAAAGCAATGAGCTTTATCTGCACGCATAATGCACGTCGAAGTGTTATCAGTCAAACACTCGCCGCAGCGTTGGCTTATCGCTATGGAATCAAAGATATGCTCTTTTACTCTGGCGGTGCTGAGGTCACCTTTACCCACCCAAACAGCCTAGCCCTTTTGGAAAGGATTGGATTTGAATTGGAAGAGGTAGAAGGCGGAGACAATCCGGTAAACCGAGCTCATTACGCCAGCGATGCCGATGCGCTGCGTTTGTTCTCCAAAACCTTTGATGATGCCAGCTCGAGCGAACCGTATGTAGCCATCTTGGTCTGCTCAAAAGGCGATGCCGCCTGCCCCTATATACCGGACGCCAAAGCGAGAATACTCATTCCCTTTGACGACCCCGGCGCATTTGATGGAACCGAAGAGGCTGCCGAAGCGTACCTCGCTACGGCCAAGCTTATCCTAAACGAACTGCACTACTTCTTTCAGCTCTTATGTGAC
>FWPV01000669.1_pt1 | contig 106481 bp, 73 predicted proteins | sample 2228371 | NCBI WGS metagenome assembly FWPV01 (sample SAMEA103939776, study PRJEB20133) | metagenome
GGGCGGCATGCGGTTGCTGATCGACTATGCGTATCAGGATTTCGGCGTGCTCAAGGAGATTCAGATGTTCAGCGTCGCGTTGGGCTTCTGAGCAAAATCGACGAGAAACGAAAACTGAACTCATTGAAAGCCCGAAAGGAAGGATAGCTATGATGAATAAACTGTCAAGAGTCCGGCTCCTGATCGGTATCTTGGCGCTCATCGCCGTTCCGGCGGCGTTGTTTGCCGGCACGACCGGAAAGATCGCCGGACGTGTCTATGATGCCGAAACCAAGGATCCGCTGCCCGGTGCCAACATCATCGTCGAAGGCACGACGACGGGTGCGGCCAGCGACATCAACGGAAATTACAACATCATCAACTTACCGCCGGGTAAGTATTCCCTGGTCGTCAGCATGATCGGCTACAAGCGCGTCCGCATCAGCGACGTGATGGTGCGCATCGACCTCACCACCACTCAGGACTTTGCCCTGCAGCAGGAAGTGATCGCCGGTGAAGAGGTGAGCATCGTTGCCGAGAGGCCTCTGGTTCGCATGGACATGACTTCGGCTCTGTCTTCCGTGGGAGCCGAGGAAATCGCCAAGCTGCCGGTTCAGAACGTGCGCGACGTTCTCGAGCTGCAGGCCGGCATCGTGCGCTCCGGAAATGCGCTGCACATCCGCGGCGGCCGCGGCGGCGAAGTGGCCTACTGGGTGGACGGCGTCGCCACCACCGACGTCTTTTCCGGCAGCATGGGCGTTACCGTTGAAAACTCGGCCATTCAGGAACTGCAGGTGGTCAGCGGAACCTTCAACGCCGAGTACGGTCAGGCGATGTCCGGTATCATCAACATCATCACCAAAGAAGGATCGACTCAGTACAACGGTATGCTGCGCGGTTACGTCGGCGATTACATAAGCGGCGCCGATGAGTTCAATATTCTCAAGCGGGTGAATACCTACACAGATCCCGAAACCGGTGTGGTGACGCAGACGGCGGAGAGCGAAAACCCCCTGGCCAAATTCAATCCCACCTACAATGGCGAGTTCAGCCTCAGCGGTCCCGTTCCGGGCACCAAGGACAAGCTGACCTTTTTCACCAACGGCCGTTACAACCAGTGGACCGGCTATCTTTACGGCCGCAACTGGTTCACGCCGCAGGGCAACCCGGGCGACAGCAGCCTGGTGCCCATGAGCGAAGGCAAACGCGGCTCGCTGCAGGGCAAACTCACGTGGAAGATTTCCAACTCGCTTAAAACCAGCTATAACGTCTTTTGGAACACATGGAAGAATCCGCGCAGCTTTTCAAAAGACTGGAAGTATGTGCCCTACAGCCAGAATCAGCAGTTCGGAACCGGCACGACGCATATTCTGACGCTCAATCATGTGTTGTCGCAGAAGACTTTTTACGAAGTCCGTTTGAACCGATTCTACAATGAGTACAAGTCCTACTTGTACGACGATCCTTTGGCCAAACCGAAATATCTGGTTTCGGTCCCCGAGGATACGGCGAACGGAATTGCGGCCCAGATCTTTGATCCTTCGACCGCTGAAGGAGCGGCCCTTTTGGAGCAGTTGCGCGCGCTGAGGGTCAAGTTCAACTACATCATCGATCCGAACGGCCCGGCGGGCTATGTTCACCCCGATTCCGCCAAAGCGCCGACGACCTACAGCTTCAACAAGGTGGGCACGTCGCTGGATCGTTATTGGCGCAGCACGGCTTATACGGTCGGTAAATTCGACCTCACCAGCCAGATCAACAACATTCATCAGGTGAAGGGCGGCTTTGAATTCCGCAGCCATACGTTAAAGCTGGACTCTTATACTCTTAGACCGCAGCTTTCGGAAGAAAGCGGGGCGCAGATCGTTCCGTTCCAGCCCTACATTCCGCCGACCTCCAGCGCCTATCATGACAAGTACACCCGGACTCCCAAAGAGTTCTCGGCCTATTTGCAGGACAAGATGGAGCTGAAGGAGATCATCATCAATGCGGGTTTGCGGTTCGATTATTTCGACGCCGACCATGTCAAGATCGCCGATCCCAGCGATCCCAGCATTTACACCCCGCTGAAGGCTGAGCACAAGTACAAAAATCCGGGAGCTCCGAAAGAGGAGTTGGTCGAATACACGCCGGACGAGCGCCGCGCGTTTATGCACAAGCGGGTCGATCCCAAGATGCAGCTCAGTCCGCGTTTGGGCATCGCCTATCCGATTACGGACAAAGGCGTCATCCACTTCAGCTACGGTCATTTCTTCCAGATTCCCGAGTTCCAGTATCTGTACTCGAACCCGGATTTCAAGATCACGGAAGGCGGCGGCTATTTCCTCATGGGCAATGCCGATCTGAGCCCGCAGCGCACCGTGATGTATGAAATCGGTCTGCAGCAGCAGATCACCAACGACATCGGCATCGACGTGACGCTCTTCTATCGCGACGTCCGCGACTGGGTCGGCACCAGCCCGCTCATTCAGACCCCGGTGCCCGGCATTCAATATGCGCAATACGAGAATAAGGACTATGCGAACGTCCGCGGCGTGACCTTGAAGATGGAAAAGCGCTACAGCAGCGGATTCTCGGCGCGCGTCGATTATACCTTCCAAATTGCCGAAGGAACCTATTCGAATCCCACGGATGCCTTCAACGCCGTTCAGAACAAAGAGGAGCCGCGGCTGAATCTGATCCCGCTCAACTGGGACCAGAATCACACCTTGAACGGCTCGCTGATTTGGGATTGGCAGGGCTACACCTTCTCACTGATCGGCCGCTTCTGGACCGGTCGTCCCTACACGCCCAGCTTCCCGGTGGGCTCGATCGTCGGCGGCGCCGCTCTGATCGGCCTGAAGGAAAACAGTGAGCGTCTTCCCAATCAAAAGAGCGTCGATCTGTACGTCAACCGGCGCTTCAAGCTCAGCGGACGCACCGGGCTGAACGTGTTTCTCAACATCTACAATCTCTTCGACATTCGCGACGAGGTGGCGGTTTACAGCGACACCGGTTCCGCGGAGTATACGACGACCGTACGGCCTTGGGCCATCACCTACAACGAGCGCCGCATCGGCACCGTCGATGATTACGTAAAGCAGCCGGGTTGGTACACCGCACCGCGCGAAGTGCAGCTCGGTTTCTCCCTAGAGTTCTAAGGAAGGAGAGCGAACATGAAGAAATATGGTCAGCTCATATACCTCGTCGCCGTCCTCGTTTTTCTGTCCGCCTCCGCCATGGCGCAGATGGAAGGGCTGCACGGCGATTTCGCCTACCATAAAAACGGCGTCCACGCCGGCAACCAGTTCCGAACGACCATCTACAACGACGGAACGTTCGGCAGCAAGGAAACCGGCGACTATTCCGGAGAATGGCCGATTAACTCGGGTCATATCTACATGATCGACGGCAACGTCTTCGTCGGCTCCGAGGTGCTGGACGCCAGGGGCGAACTCAAGCATATCATCAGCACGGTGACCAGTGCAGGAAAGGGGCAACCGGGTCAATGGTCCTCCGGCGACACCGGCCCCAACGGTGAATGGTGGACCTTTCTGCCGCTGCCGAAATTCGCCAGCGACGACACCAACAAGTTGGCAATGAGTAAATGGAAATGGTCGTGGCCGCCCTACTGGCCGGACAAATGGGAAGACCCCGTCGATCCCGGCTGGCCGGGTCAATGGAACGGCTATTTCGGCAAGAACATTTTCAACGCGGACGAGGAAGCGTTTTTTGTGGCCGACGACTATCAGAACAAAGAGTTCAACTTTTATCCGGATAAGAACGACTCCTCGCGGCGCGGTCTCGGCATCCGCATGTGGGTGCGCACCTTCCAGTGGTCGAACGCCCTGGTGGAAGACGGCATGTTTGCCCTTTTCGACCTGGAAAACGTAGGCACCTACGAGCATGATAAAGTAGCCTTCGGCTACAAGTTCGGAAACAATATGGGCGACACCATGACCGCCGGCGACGCGGGCGACGACAACGGCGGTTTCAACATTCACGAGAACGTAGCCTATCTTTATGACTGGGACGACGTCGGCGGCGGCGGCTGGACGCCGGTCGGTTATTTCGGCGGTGCCTTCCTCGAAAGCCCGGGCAACCCCTACGACGGCATCGACAACGACGGCGACGGACGCAACTTGCCCGGGCCGGTCATCGACGAATCATTTTTCGCCCCCAAAGTTCTCAAACCGACGGACGACATTGTGCTCATTGACTATAAGACTTTTGAGCGCACCGTCCGCAAAATGGGCAACGACACCATCGCTGTTCAATACCAGGATCTGGTGTTCAAGTTTTGGCCCGGCAAAGAAGTGGTCGAAATCGCGAACAACCTCGTCGACGACAACCTCAACGGCATCATCGACGAGATCAACGGTTCCACCATCGGTACACCGCCCAACGTAACGACCCGTTACCTCTACCTCGGACAAAAGTATATCGATTATCTTACCGGCGCGGGAAAGGACAACATTCTTCTCGATGAACGCCGCGATGACTTTGTCGACAACGACGGCGACTGGAACGCCCTGACCGACGATGTCGGCCTCGACGGCGTGGCTTTCAGCGGCGACCCGGGAGAGGGAGACGGCCTTCCGACATCCGGAGCGGGCACCAAGCTTCCGGGAGAACCTCACATCGACAAGACCGACATCGATGAAACCGACATGCTGGGTCTGACGAGCTTTAAGCTCTACGAATGGCCGGACATGCCGCATTATGAAGATGAGTTGGTGTGGAAGAACATGATCCCGGGCTATTTTGACGACCTGTTGGAAAACATCAACGTCGAGCTCTTCTACGGATCAGGTTATTTCCCGATGATTCCCGCCCAGATCGAGCGTTTCTCCATGGGTATCTTTTGCGGCATCAGTTTGGATGACTTTATGATCAACAAATACTGGTTCGCAAAGGCCTACAACGAGAACTATAACTTTGCCAAGGCGCCCAATATCCCCAACGTCCGCGCGATCGTCGGGGATAAACGGGTCACGCTTGTTTGGGACGACATTGCCGAGCAGTCCGTTGATCCCATCGGAGGAAGAGATTTCGAGGGCTACCGCATCTATCGATCCACCGATCCGGGCTGGAACGACATGACGCCCATTACGGACGGATACGGCTCGAAAACTTTCCTCAAACCGCTTGCTCAATTCGATTTGGTCAACGAGCATCAAGGGTACGCCCCCATTTCGATCAAAGGTATCCGCTTCTATCTCGGCAGCAACACCGGCATCGTGCACACGTGGACCGACACGACCGTTGTCAACGGACAAAAGTACTACTATGCCGTCACCGCCTACGACCACGGCATGCCGGCTGCGGGGATCGCACCGTCTGAATGCTCCAAGTTCATCTCCATCTCTACTTCGGGACAGGTCGACAAGGGACCGAACGTGGTCATTGTTAGGCCCGAGGCGCCGGTTGCGGGTTTCCGCGATGCCGATTTGGAAAACCTGCACGCCGTTGAAGGCGGGTTGGCTACCGGCAAGATCGGCTATGAGGTGCTTGATCCGACCAAAGTACCGATGAACGGACAGTATCAGATCGTGTTCGAAGACACGGTGATCAAGACCGCAGCGAACACTTTTACGATGGTGACCAAGAATTTTTCGCTGATCGACAAAGTCACGGGCAAGCGGCTGATCGATCGCAGCACCAATTTGGAACCGGGTGCCGAGCAGCCGATCACGGACGGCTTTAGACTCAAGCTCTTCAACGAAGCGGAGACGGCGGTGCCGACCGGAGGAGTAACGGCTTCGTCTTTAGCCATGTACGGGCCGGTCGTATCGGTTTTCCGTTACAGCAAGATATACGGCACGGCGGCGCCCAACGACTATGTGATCGAATTCGGAGAGGTCGGCATTGACACCTCAAAGGCGTTCGTAGTCTCCACCACTCGTACACTGCCGGTTATGCCCGTCAACTTTACCGTCAAGAATCTGAACAGCGGCGAGAAAGTGGCGTTTGCCTTCTGGGAAAACGACGCTCTAAAGGGCGAGGAAGGCAAAATGACCGCCTTTACCGACAAAACGAGGACGGACCAAATCATCTTCCTTGAGGAGATCAAAGGCGAAACGGTTCCTACTTGGAGTCTGTCGTTCGACTCGGCGACGAGGGATAGTCTGCACCGCAATCCTCTGCCGGGCGAGACCATCACCATCCGCACGATCAAGCCGTTCCTGGCGCGCGATGTGTACGAGTTTACAACATCGGCGCAGAGTATCGACAATGAGCTGGCCAAGGCGCAGTTGGATCGCATCAAAGTGGTTCCCAATCCCTATATCGTCAGCAACTCCTGGGAACCCATCAACCCCTACTCCAACGGCCGCGGCCCGCGCGAGCTGCATTTCATCCACCTGCCGAAAAAATGCACGGTACGCATCTTTAACGTGCGCGGGCAGTTGGTGCGCGAGCTCGAACACGAGTCCGATTCTTTGAACGACGGAACGCTGATCTGGGACATGCAGACCAAAGATCTGCTGGATATTTCCTACGGTGTCTATATCTACCACGTCGACGCCGGAGAACTGGGCACCAAGATCGGCAAGTTCGCGGTCATTAAATAGCAAAGGTTGAATGTCGAAAAGCCTCGGGGCAGAAAGCCTCGAGGCTTTTTTTTCGAAACATGAGCATGACTTTATTCAAAAAGTCGAGGCTTGTCGGACAAAAGGATATCATGAGCAGCGACGACAGAGCCTTTGCAGAACGATGGATCGGATACAGGCCGAACTTGAAGATACTGGACTGCACCCTACGCGACGGCGGCTTGATGAACGCGCACCGGTTTACCGACGGCTTTGTAAAGGCGGTCTACGCCGCCTGCGCCGCCGCCGGCATCGACATCATCGAAGTGGGGTACAAAGCCTCGAAGCGCATATTTGCTCCCGCCGAGTTCGGCAAGTGGAAATACTGCAGCGAAGATGATCTTCGCAGGGTCATCGGTGATGACCCCACGAAGATTATGCTTTCGGTTATGGCCGACGCCGAGCGCACCGATTACCGCGAAGATATAGAGCCGAAAAGCCGCAGCGTCATCGACATTGTTCGCGTCGCTGCCTACATTCATCAAATCCCCGCAGCGCTCGACATCGTTAAGGATGCTCATGACAAAGGGTACATGGCGACCGCGAACATCATGGCCGTGTCCACTGTGCCCGAAGCCGAGCTGGAAAAGGGACTGGAGCTGCTGGCGCGCAGCGAGGCCGAGGTGATCTACCTTGTGGACAGCTACGGCGCGCTTTACAGCGAACAGGTTCACTATCTTCTGGCCAAATATCGGCGCTACGCCGGAGCGGCGGGCAAAATGGTGGGCATGCATGCTCACAACAACCAGGAGCTTGCTTTTGCCAATACCATCGAGGCGATCATTCACGGCGTCGACTTTGTGGACGGAACACTGGCGGGCATGGGAAGGGGCGCCGGCAATTGCCGTACGGAATCATTAGTCAGCTTTCTTCACAACCCGAAGTACAAACTTCAACCCCTTCTCGAGTGCATCGGCAAGCACATCGAACCGCTGAGACACGATCTGAACTGGGGCTTTGACGTGACCTACATGCTCACCGGCGTGTTCAACCGCCACCCTTCGGCGGCCATTGAATTCAACCGCTCGCACGACCGCGGAGACTATTTAAAGTTCTACAACAGCCTTGTTGAAGAATAGATTGTAGGCAGACGTTTTCTTACGTGAGAAGCATGTTCTTATTTATCTGAGGACGTGTAGGGGAAAAGGAGGCCGCTGAAGCGACCAATGTGAGAAAAGGAGGAAGCCATGTTACTCGCCTCCTCCTTTCCTTAGCTGATAAATTGTTAAGGAGTTCCGGCCTTTGCCGGAGCTTCTGACGTATTAGGGCCGGTTGACCGTCAATCCCGTGGGCGGCGCCGGCGGCTCGTTGTCGAATTTGACGCCGACATGCAGCACCCATTCGCCGCTGAAGGGAGGGGTCAACGTTCTTTGGCCGCCGCCGATGACTTTCGCTTTGGCGGAATATTCTCCCGTTTTGGGGTTGAACCACTGCATGTCGACCGGCTTGTTGAGCGCCGACAGATCGATGGTCACGGGTCCGCCGTCACGCGAATAGACCACATACTCGTCGCCGGGGTCGGCGAGGCAGTAGCCGTTGTTCACCAGGTTGTCGCTCGGAACCATATCCCACCATTCGGTGTGGTCCATGAACTCCATGGCCCACTTCAGCTCCAGCTGTTGCTGCATGTTGGCGTCGGGGTCCCAGCCGCCTTTGTCGGGTGCGTAGGTGTGATAGAAACCGGCCGTGAAAAAGCCGCCGGCCGTAAAAATATCCCAGGCGCCGCGGCGTACATCGTCGTTGTCGTGGTAGTCGGCATAAGCATACTCGCCGTTGACCACTGGCTTGCCGGCAAAGCGATCTCGGAGAGCGTTTGCATGAAAGTTGATGTTGCATTGCTGCATGATGAAACCGAACCAATTGTCGTAGGCAAACTCGCGGCTCATACGTTCGCCGCCGGGGTGCAGGGTGATCGGGTGCTTGTAAGGATCTTTGGCGTAAATGTTGGTCCCGTGATTGCGGAAAACCTGCGGTGAAAGCGCATAGTCCTCAATCGCTTCGGAGTATTCACCGCAAATGCACCAAATCACGTTATAGGCTGCCCATCGGGCGACCAGATATTCGGAGAAACGGCGGAACTGGTCGTCGCTGAATTTGATGAACTCCTGCGCCCAAGTAAGAAAGATGACCGGCGCGATGCCCTTCGAGTTTGCGTATTCAATGCGCCGGTCGATCCATTGATAATAAGCCGGGTTGATCCGGTCATAATTCTTTCCGGTGCTGGTGAGCTCAAAGGCCGTTCCGCCCTCGTTGGCCCAGAAAGCGTCGCCGTTGATAAAGCTGACGACGATCGACTGAACCGCGTTATAGCCCTGAGAGGCCCTCATATCGATGTATTCTTTGTATCTTCCTTCAAAAGGGAAAAGCCGAGTATACGCCCGCCAGCAGGTTTCGCCTTTCCACAACCATGGCGTGCCGTCGTCCCACATGAAGGTAAAGGGGCGATCGGGATTTTGACGAATGAATCCCTTGCGCGGCGAATCAACGACTTGAAAAGTGCCGGTCTGAGAGAATTCCGGAAGAGAGCCGGAAATGGTGTAGGACCAAGTGCCGACTTCCGTGGGGGCCATGCGCACCTTCCATACGTCGCCGCCGTTCCAAAACCCTGCGATTTCAATCGTGCGCGTCGGTCCGCGGAAAACGCCTTTTAGAGAAACATTTTTGTATTTGTTCAACGTTACGCCTTTCACCACGATCGGCACTTCAAAAATGCCGTATTTTTCAACCACTGCGGGAACAGCGCCGCCGGTTGTAAAAGCGGCTTCGAACGGACGAGCGAGATTGTTGCCGGCAACATCCCTCACTTCGGTTCCTACATAGACCGTATAGCGGGTGTTTGGTTTCAACAGCTCGCCTAACTCAAAATAAGCCGTATTACCACTCATCTTGACCTGACCGATGACCGGCGGTATGATTTTGATGGCTTGTGCCGCAGAGGCCGTATTGACGCTTTCATTAAAGCGTACGGCGATGTAACTGTCCAGGGAATTGTCGGAGCTGCTCGGCGTCGGCGTAACCTCGACCACCTCCGGCGGTGTCTTATCTTCGTTGCGATAAAAACGAAAGTTCAAATAAGTGATACCTACCGGCGCCTGCATCTTGTAAATTCCCTTGCATCCGAGAGCGGAGCCGATGCGCATGCTGTGATTCGGGGGAGAATACTCACAGCCGAAAGAGCTATAGTCGGCATGGACGTACAGTTTGTCATCGATGTAGTAGTACATATGACCGTTCCCCCATTCCAACTTGACATGGAAGACGCGGTCTTTTTCCCAGGGGATGTTACCGTATTCTACCTCAAAAGCGTGGGGATCGTCTTCATATCCGCCGTATAGCGCTTCCACATTGAGGCGAAACCGCCCGCGCTGCCACTTCCACACATCCCCTTTCACGTAACCGAATATATGCAGTACCGCCTTCCACGGATTGTGCCATTGCTGAATTCCGTTGGGGTATTTTCCCAACCAGACATTATTGTCGTCGCGGTCCCACATGGTGAAGAGAGTATAATGCATGTTTTCGCTTCCGTCTGGAGCCACGTTTGGGAAGACATCGTTGGAAGCATATAGCCCTTTAACGTCGAACTCTACCCGACCGTAGCTGCAGGTGGGGATGTCGAACTGAATGTAGTCATTGACCGTTTTAGTCTTCCAGCCCTCGGTCGTCCAAACGCCGCCGGACACTTTCCCGACTGTCTTGCCGGTTCGATAGTCCTCGTTGATTTCAAGGATGTACTCGGCACGGGCCGCACCTGTCCCTACTAAGGTGACGGCCAAAAACCCAACCATAACGAACTTTTTCCTGAACATGATGACCTCTCCGAATATTGGATGGTTACTGCTCTTTTTTCGCACAGCGAAATCGCAATTTTATTGCCATTAAAAGTTTCTTTTCCATTCGTATTTATATGGCCGGATAACCTAATTAATTCTAATATATTATGTATTTAAAACCGGCAGCATGACCGGCACCTTGTTGAGGATCAACTGATGAGTGTTGCCTAAAAGCCCCAGTCTTGCCTAATGAAGAAGGACTTTTGGGCAACACTTTTTTTATATCAAACAAAATAGCCCGAAATGGAGCTAAGGTGATAACTGGACGAAAGCCCGATAAGGGTAAAATTTCAGATCTGTTTTTTTATTAATTAGGTGGTAATGCGGATCAAGACGAGTGATATGGTTCCGGTTGGGACGGGGCAGTCTTTTCATTCGACCTTGGCATTTTTGCATATGTTTGCGGTTTGTCTCATTTGGCAAACGATTTGTTTTTGTTGACCTCAAATAAGCATTGCTCGAAAAGGAGAATAGTTTATGAGTAGACTGTCTTTCAAGATTTTGTTGTTTTCTGCAGTGATTCAGGTTGCTTCTTATGCCCAGCAATTCCCGAAATGGGCCTCCGATCAGCTCGAGTTACGAAGTATTGTTCTGCAATCAATTCGCGAGACACAAAAGTGGCAGCGCAGTGACGGCACGATATACCCCAATTTAAATGTTTATAAGTGGGATGATGAGGTCGAGATATTCTACTTTTGGCTTCCATATTATCTGTTAACGGGTGATGAGTCGGTCTACAACAGCGTCCGATCCAATGCCTTGGCGTATGTTCAACGAGCGGTTAAACAGAATCTTTTTGAGCACGGCTATTTTCGGGATCCTTTTTTCGATACTGAGCATACGCTTGAAGGCATGATTGCGTTGGCAAACCTGGCGTGGATCCGTCCGGATGACAAAGAGGTGGTCAATGCTCTCCAGGATGTCACTGAACATGCCGCAAACCTTGTCGAGGGCTATGAGCCGTGGTTTGAGCCGTCTACAGGCCTTATGCGTTCTGTAAAGCTTGGAACGAAAAAGGTGATACGTAACGACAACAAGGCCACCGACTGGGTCTTCAACCTTCAGTTTGTGAAAATGGCGCTGGCGACTTTTTATGCAATCGGGGACGTGCGTTATCTGCATTGGTCAAAAAGTTACCTGGACGGCTGGATTCGTGTTATGGAGAATAACTACCGCGAGAACGGCGTCTATTTGCTTCCTGCAGAGGTCGATCCCTACACCGGAAGAATCGGCCATTTCAGCGGCGTTTGGTACTATGCCGAGTGGGAGCCCGATTGGGGTTGGCACATAGAGGGAAACAGCGCCAACCGAGACATGCGTGGTGCTTTTTTGGATACTTACCGCCTTACAGGCGAGCGACGATTCCTCGAAGCAATGATAAGGCATGTCCGAACTTTGTTCGACAAGAGTTCCTTCTTTCAGCCGGCGAATTATTACGACGGGGAAAGATGGCTGGTTGAAGATGATAAGACTACGGTTCAAATGAGCGTGCAGGCCGGCTTGTTGGATAAGCAGATTGACCAAAATTTTCAAGCTTTTATGAAGCGATGGTACGAATCTCAACGCTATCCGGAGATGGAATTTCACTTCTGGGCTTATCGAAAATTCGGTGGCGAGGGTCGAATTGATTTGATCAACGAACGCTCGCTCGACAATGCTCGCAAGCGACTGAGTGCCTTGAAGGCTATGACGCAGCTCCCCCCGTATCCTGATGATTTTATCAAAATCGGCGGTCACTGGGGCCTAACCATGCCGCCTTTCGGCGGAATCGCCTCACCGCGCGGTGAGATGCCTTGGCTGGAAGTGATCTATTACCGCGATGGCAAGAAGTTGGGTCTTCCTGAAGGCGTTGCTGCACTATTCGAGAATCTCGATGAGGACGGCAAACGGCTCAAGCTGTGCAACACTACTGACAAACACCAGACGGTTTGGATTCAATGCGGATTTCCCGTCCGGCCGATCTATGCTGCTCAGGCTGATGGACGAGAGATAAGAGTCGAAAACGGAATGGCGTGCGTTTTGATCGAACCGCGAAAAACCGTCGTTGTGCGCATCGAAACAACGCTTAAAGACAGCGAACCACCGCGGCCGCCGACATACGTCAACATCTATGCAAATACTCGCTGATGACAAGTCTTTCACCTCCCATCAGGCTGGGGCATAAGGGTTGCTTTTCCGTAAACGGCCGCCGAAGCCTAACCAATAAAAACAGGTCGAACGACCTTATGCGGCGGCGAAGAGTGCACGAAATTGGAACAGCGTTTTCTCACTTGCACACACAGCGTAATTGTCTCGAATCTTATGCCCACACCTGTCGGACATCTTTTGGCGGGTGTAATCATCCGTCAATCTTTGCCTTGTGACCGGCGCGGAAAGCTGTTTTTCTCCGCCGGGCTACTTTTTTTTACGTTACTGCCGGACATAGATTTTTTGTTCGGCTTTGCGGTGGGCGATATGAACCGGTATCACCACCTTTTCACTCACAGCTTTCTTTTTGTTTGTGCGGCCGGCTTGGCCGGGGGGCTTTTATTTGCCGGCGGCGGAAGATCCCGATTCTACTTTTCCGCGATTTTCATCCTTGCCGGTACAAGTCATCTGCTTTTAGATTGTTTGGCGCTCGATCAGCGGCCTCCGTTCGGCTGCCCGCTTTTGTGGCCCGTTTCGAACCGCTTTTTCATTTCGCCGATCGTATTGTTTTCCGACGTCAAACGGCACTCCGAGGCCGGCTTGTTTTTGGCGAGCCTTTTCAACACCCATAACCTGCGGACGGTGGCCGTCGAGATCGCTCTGCTGGCGCCGATTTGGCTGATCTTGTTTTTACGAAAAAGGAAGGAATCGTGAACGGCGGCAAGAATCCCTATTTGTCGGTTGTCATTCCGTTCTACAACGAAGTCGATAATATCGGTCGCCTGTGGGATAGGCTTTACCAGGCCCTGCAGCGGTTAGGAAAGAGCTTTGAGGTTATTTTCGTCGACGACGGCAGCAGCGACGGCACGCGCGACGTCATGCGGCTTCTGGCGAGCCGCCATCCGGAGCTGCGCGTCATTCTTTTCCGCGCCAATTTCGGCCAGTCTGCCGCCATGGCCGCGGGTTTCGAGGCCGCCCGCGGCGAAATCGTGGTGGCTATGGACGGCGACCTCCAGAATGATCCCGACGACATCGGCCGGATCGTGGAACTGGTGGAGGCCGGCCACGATGTGGTCAGCGGCTGGCGGAAGAATCGTCAGGACAAGATGATCTCGCGCAAAATCCCGTCGCGAATCGCCAACCGCATCATCTGCAAAGTCACGCATGTCGAGCTGCATGACACCGGTTGTTCTCTCAAGGCCTTTCGCGGTGATCTGCTGCGCCGTATCGCGCTTTACGGAGAATTTCACCGCTTCATCCCCGCGCTTTTGCGTATGGAAGGAGCGCGCATTGCCGAGCTGCCGGTCAAGCATCACGCAAGGCTTTACGGCAAGTCCAAGTACAACATCTCGCGAACCTTCCGAGTCATTATGGATTTGACCACTATTCACCTGCTGATGACTCATTTGCACAATCCCGTGAGCTTTTTCAGCCGATTTTCGCTGCTCACGGGATTCGGCGGCTTGTGGGCGGCGGGTGCGGCACTTGCTCAGGCGCTCAAGCCTGCGCCTGACGTCGATGCTTTGAATATCCTCATTATTCTCACCATGCTGCTTTGGTCGGCAAGTTTCATGTTTCTCAGCATGGGATTGGTCGGCCGTATGATCGTTGCCGGCGGCGACCGGCGATCTTTCAGTGTCGACAGATGACAGGACTCGAAAAAGAAGGAAGATATGACTCCACACGATGTGAAATCGACTCCGGACCTCTCGGTCATCATTACTGTAAGGGACATGAAGGAAGAGCTTCCGCAGATCGATCATGATGTGCGGCAGGCTTTTGCCGAAGAAGAGAGTTGGGAGCTGATCTATGTCGACGACGGAAGCACAGACGGCACCCGCGAACTTTTGAAAGCGATGGCGCAAAAGGACGAACGCACGCGCGTCGTTTTGCTGAGAACGGCCTTCGGCGAATCGTCGGCACTCGAGGCGGCCATGGAAACGGCCGACGGCAGAGAGATCGTCTATGTGACCTCGCGCGTACGCGCCAACGGTAGGGACTTGGGAAGACTGGTCAAGCGCTTGCGCCAGGATGCCGACGTCGTGGTCGGCCGCAGGACGCCGCGCCGAGATTCGCGCCTAAACCGCGCCGTTTCTTGGCTCTTCAACGCCATCACCAATCGGCTGACGCACGTAAACCTTCACGACATCAACAGCGGCGTGCTGGCGGTGAAGCGGGAGGTGTTGGAACATGTGCCCTTTTACGGCACGCTCAACGCTTTTCTGCCGGTACCGGCGCATCGCCAGGGCTACCGAATCGTCGAAGAACCCATCGAACAATTGCCCGGCAGGTTCGCTTCCTCTTTGAGGCCCAAAGATTATGTGCGGCGCTTCCTCGATCTCATCAGCATCATTTTTCTCAGCCGCTATTCGAAAAAGCCGCTGCACTTTCTCGGCTTCCCGGGCATGGCTCTGGCCGCCGTCGGCGCCGTCATCGACCTCTATCTTTTCATCTACAGACTGCTCGGCTTCGGCGGCATTGCCGGCAGGCCGATGCTGCTTCTCGGCACCATGCTGCTGGTCATCGGGCTTCAGATGATCGCCGTCGGGCTTTTGGGCGAGATGATCATTTTTACGCACGCACGTCAGATTCGCGAGTACAATATCGAAGAGGTCATCAACTGAATCGAGGCAGTGAACTCCCCAAGCTGGAAGGGCTTTCGGTGAAACTGATCATACAAATTCCCTGTTACAACGAAGAAAAAACCCTGCCGATCACGCTGGCGGATCTGCCGCGAAAAATCGAGGGCATCGATCGCATCGAGGTGCTCATCATCAACGACGGCAGCACCGACCGCACCGTGGAAGTGGCCAAGCGGCTGGGCGTCCATCACATCGTCAACATGACTAAGAATAAAGGGCTGGCCAACGGATTCATGGCCGGTCTGGATGCCTGCCTCAAGCTCGGCGCCGACATTATCGTCAACACCGACGCGGACAATCAGTACTGCGGCGAGGACATTGCCGCTTTGGTCGCGCCGATCCTGGAAGGCAGGGCGGACATGGTGATCGGCGACCGTCGAACGAGCGACATCGCCCACTTTTCCTGGACGAAAAAGCTTCTGCAGAAATGGGGCAGCGGCGCCGTGCGCTACGTCTCCGGCACCGACGTGCCCGACGCCACCAGCGGTTTCCGAGCACTTTCCCGTGAGGCGGCGCTGCGCATGAACGTGGTCTCCGATTTCACCTACACGCTCGAGACCATCATTCAGGCGGGAAAAAAGAACCTGGCGGTGGCCTATGTGCCCGTGCGAACCAATCCCAAGCTGCGCGAGTCGCGGCTTTTCCGCAGCAACTGGAGTTACGTCAAGCGTTCGGTGGCGACCATCGCCCGTATTTACACCTTGTATGAGCCGCTCAAGATGTTCTCTTTCATCGGCGGCGCGATTTTCGGCGCAGGCGTGTTGCTGGGGCTGCGCTTCATTTACTTCTATATTACCAAAGGCGGCGCCGGGCATATACAATCGCTGATCCTGGCGGCAGTGCTTCTCATCGTCGGCTTTCAGGTTTTCGTGCTCGGGCTGATGGCCGACGTCATCGGCTCCGTGCGCCGGTTGATCGAAGACGCTTTGTACCGGCTGAAGAAAATGGAAAGCCGACGGCGCGGCGAGTGAGGCGGCAATGAAGATCCTCTACGTCGCCGGCCGCGAGGCCGAATACTCGCGTACCCGCATCGTGCTCAAGGCGCTGCGTCGTCAAGGCTTCACCGTGGTCGGCTGCTTTCCGCCGGACAGGTCTTTTCGCCGCTATCCCCGGCTCATTCTGCGGGCGGCTCGCCTGGCCCCTTCATGCGACCTGATTCTCGTCGGCTTTTACGGCCAAATCATCCTGCCGTTCATCCGGCTTTTGACCGGCAAGCCGATCTTGTTCGACATGTACATTGCCACTTACCACACCATGGTGCATGACCGCGGCCTGGCGCGCGAAGGTTCGCTCAAGGCGCGTCTGTACAAAGCCGTGGACCGTCTATCCTGTCTTTTGTCGAAGAGCGTCGTTTTGGAGAGCGACGATCACATTCAGGAGTGCGTGCGGCTGCTGGGCGTTCCGGCGGAAAAATTTCGGCGCATTTTTTTGGCCGTGGATGATGAGGTCATTACGCCGCGGCCGGCCAAGCAGCGCCGCAGCGACTTTTTGGTGCACTTTCACGGCGAGTTTGCGCCGTTCCACGGCGTCAACGTCATTCTGAAGGCGGCCGATCTGCTGCGGAACGAACCGGTGCGCTTTCAGATCGTGGGGCGCGGCCTCACCTATGAGGCCGACCGCGAGCTGGCGCGCCGCCTCGATCTGCAGAACGTCACCTTTATCGATCCTGTGCCCTACGAAAGGTTGGCCGATCTCATGGCCGAAGCCGACCTCTGCCTCGGCATCTTCGGAGACAACCCCCGAACGCTGCGCGTGGTCACTAATAAAGTCATCGAAACGATCGCGATGGGAAAGCCGCTGATCTCCTGCCGCAATCAGCCCGTGCAGGAGCTGCTTACCCACGGCAAGAGCGCCTATCTGATCGAACGCGGCGATCCCCGTGCCCTCGCCGACGCCATTCTTCGACTGAAAGAAGACGAATCGCTGCGGAAGGCTCTGGCCGCCGGCGGCCGCGAGGTCTTTCTGCGTCATTGTACGCTGCAGGTCTTGGGACAGGAATTCAAACAGATCATAGAGGAACTGAAGTGATGGAGATCGACTTTACGACGTTGAAAGGCAAACGAGTGCTGATTACCGGCGGGCTCGGATTCATCGGCAGCAACCTGGCGCACCGCCTTTTGCAGGAAGGCGCCCGCGTCACGATTTACGACGCCTGCCTGGAGCCCTACGGCTGGAACTGGGCCAATATCGAAGACATTCGCGGCGATGTCGATGTCGTGGTGGCGGATGTCCGCGATGAAAAGAAGCTTCGGCAGGCGGTGAAGGATCAGGAACTCATCTACCATCTGGCGGCGCAGGTAGGACGCGAGGTGTCGATGGCCGATCCCGAGCTCGACATCGACATCAACTGCAACGGCACCATCAAGCTGTGCCGAGTTCTGGCAGAGCTGAAAAGCGGCGCCAAGGTGGTTTACGCCGGCAGCCGCGGCCAGATCGGCGAGCCGGTCTACGTGCCGGTCGACGAAAAGCATCCCCTCGAACCGACCGACGTCTACGGCATCAACAAGCTGGCGGCGGAGAAATACCTGCTGCTCTACGGCCGCATTTACGGCTTTCCGGCCGTTTCCCTGCGGCTCAACAACGTCTACGGCCCGCGCTGCCAAATGTCCCACGGCTATTACGGCATTTTGAATTGGTTCATCCGAAACGCCATGACCGGCGCTGACATCACGGTTTACGGAGACGGCCTGCAGACGCGCGACTATGTGTACGTCGACGACGTGGTGGATGCCTTTGTGCGAGCCGGTGTCAGCTCGGCGACCGACGGCGAAATCTATTTTATCGGTTCCGGCGCGGAAACGGTTTTCCTGGATATGGTGAAGGAAGTCATCCGCGCCGTGGGCCGCGGCCGCTGGGTACACGTCCCTTTCCCGCCGGAGCGGGAGGCCATCGACATTCGGCGGTTCGTCGTCACCTATGAAAAATTTCACCGCGCCGTCGGCTGGCGGCCGCAGGTCTCTTTGAGAGAAGGCGTCGAGCGGACGGTTGCTTTTTACGCCGACAAGTTGGAACGATATCTCCATAAAGCCGAAGCCTTATGAGTAAAAAAAAGCGGCTGCGCGTCGGCTTTGTTCACAACGCATATCCGCTGTTGTCCCAAACTTTTATCCGCAAAGAGATGCTCGGCCTCAAACGGCTGGGACTGGATCTTTGCGTCTATTCGCTGAACCGTCCTGCCGCCTCGGACATCGACGACAGCCTGCCGGATGTGCAGCAGATTTTCTATCTTACGGACAAGCTGACACCTTTTAGGCTCGCGGCCGCACATTCGTGTTTTGCCCTTAGGGCGCCGCTAAACTATCTGCGCACCGCGTACTATGCCTTCAGGCAGCGTAACCGATCGGTGTCAGCGGCAGCCCTCCTCAAAAGCCTTTTTGCTCCGGCATCGGCGCCTAAAAGCGTCCGCCAGGACATGCGGCTTCATTTCCTGCTCGCGGTTCCTCTGGCGGCGCGGATGCGCCGCGATGGCGTGACCTTTGTCAACTCGCACTTTGCCGACGCCGCCGCAAGCTTTGCCCGGCTGACCGCAAAGTTGCTGGGCATCGAGTACGGCGTCACGACTCATGCCTACGATATCTTTACGCCCCAGGAGGCGATGCGCGAAAAACTCGGCAACGCGCGCTTTGTGCTCACCTGCACCCAGTATAATCGCCACGCTCTCATCGCCGAGTATCCTACGATTTCCGAAAAGTGCCGCGTCTTTTATCACGGCATCGACACCGAGCGCTTTAAGCGGCGCTCCTTTCCGCAGAATGAGGTGCCGGAGCTGCTGGCCGTGGGTCGGCTGACGCCGAAGAAAGGGTTTGCCGTTCTTCTCGCCGCCTGCGCCCGCCTGCGCGACCGTCGCGAGTCTTTTCACTGCACCATCGTCGGAGAAGGCCCTCAGCGCGGCGAATTAGAAGCCTTGATCGAGCGCTTCGACCTGAAGCAGCAAGTTTCCTTGGCGGGCGCTGTAGCTTCAGCCCGAACGATCGACTATTATGAGCGAGCCGATCTGTTCGTGCTTCCCTGTCTGATCGAAGAGAACGGCAACCGCGACGGGATTCCCAACGTTATCGCCGAGGCCATGGCCATGGAGCTGCCGGTGATTGCCGGCGACGTTTCGGGAATCCCCGAGCTGGTGCGCCATGAGGAGACCGGCCTGTTGGTGCCGCAGCGTGACCCCGAGGCTTTGACCGCCGCTTTGCTCCGCTTGCTCCACGACGAGCCGTTGCGACGGGCGTTCGGCCGCGCAGGCCGCCGTCGCGTCATCGAAATGTTCGATTCGCAGACCTGCCTGGCCTCGCTTTACGCTTTCTATGTCGAACAATTGGGCGAAGGCGAACGAGTATGATCGAACTGGTGGTGAATGCCGACGATTTGGGACGCTCGCCGCAGACCAACGCGGGAATATTCAAAGCATTCCGAAGCGGCATCGTCACCAGCGCCTCGCTGATGACCAACATGCCCGCTTTCGAGGAAGCTGTAAGCGGCGCCGAGGAGCTGCAGCTTCCGCTCGGCCTTCACTTAAACCTGACCGAGGGCAGACCGCTTTGCCCGGCCGGTGCAATTCCCACACTGGTCAACGAAGAAGGTCAGTTTTTCGGGAAAACCGATTTCTTTTTGCGGCTGAAGCAGGGCAAAATCTCGTTGGAAGACGTTCGCCGAGAAGTGACGGTTCAAACCGAACGCGCGCTGCAGTTTGGTCTGAGGCTCGATCACCTGGACGGACATCACCACGTACATGCGGTGCCGCCTGTGTACGCCGTCAGCGCCGAGACGGCGCGGAAAGCCGGCATACCTTTTATGAGAGTCGTTTCGCCGCCGAGGTTCCTTTTTCCTATCCGTGCTTTTGCACAGCAGGCTGCGACTTGCGTTTCCTTAAAGCGCGTGAAGGGATTGGCGGGAGCGGATCACTTTTGGGGCTTTGAATTATGGTTGGTCGAAAACAAAGAAGCGGCGCTGCTGCGGTTGATCGATCTCCTGCGGCCGGGACTCAATGAGCTGATGTGTCATCCCGCCGCCGGTGGTTCGAACGAAGGACGAACGGCGGAACTCGAGGCGTTGTGCAGCGAACGCGTAAAGGAAAAGCTGATGCGGCGCCGAGTCCGGCTTTGTTCCTTTTCCGCCGCGGAAGCCGTGCGCGGCGAAAGGAAACGATGCTCGGCAAATTAAACCTTGATTGTCCGGTTCAGCTTTGCTAATTTCTATTATTATTTGCTGTTCCGAAAAGATCGACGCGGATGGAGAACAATTCTGCTTATGGAAAAGCGTAACCTTTCCCTATCCATTTTTTTCCCGGTCTATAATGACTGGGGAACGATTCCCAGCATGGTTATCTCGGCAATCATGACCGCCGAGCGCTTTACAAGTGACTTTGAGATCATATTGGTCGACGACGGCAGCCGCGAACAGACGAAGGAAATCGTGGCTTTTTTGGCGGAAAAGTTTCCCCAAGTTCGCGTCGTCACGCACGAAAAGAACCGCGGCTACGGCGGCGCCATTAAAAGCGGAATCGCCGCGGCAACCAAGGAATATATCTTTTACACCGACGGCGATGCCCAGTACGACGTGCGCGAGCTCAGGCTGTTGATCGAAGCGCTCGATGAGAACGTCGACGTGGTCAACGGTTGGAAGATCAAGCGCCACGATCCCTTTTACAGGGTATGGTTGGGCAAAATGTACCAATACACCGCCAAATGGCTTTTCAGTTTGCCCATTCGCGATGTGGACTGTGACTTTCGTTTGATGCGTCGATCGGCTTTCGACGGGATTCGCCTGCAGTCGAACAGCGGCACCATTTGTGTGGAGATGATCTTCAAGTTGGCGCGCAGCGGCGCCCGTTTCGTCGAAGTGCCGGTCACCCATTATTTCCGCGTCAGCGGCAAATCAGAGTTCTTTAACTTCAAGCGCCTTGTGCGCGTGGCGCGCGATTTCTCCAGCTTGTGGTTTCGATTAGTCGTTTTGAAGAAAGAGGATTGAAATGCCGAGAAGGGCGGCGTTGCCGGAAATCTTTGCCGGTAAGAACGTGATGATCACCGGCGGCCTGGGCTTCATCGGAAGCAATCTGGCGCATCGCCTCGTCGCCTACGGCGCCAAGGTGCTCATCGTCGACTCGCTCATCCCCGACTACGGCGGCAACTTCTTCAACATCCACGGCATCGAAGATAAGGTCAGGGTCAACATTGCCGATATCCGCGACCAGTACGGCATGAACTACTTGGTTCGCGGCCAGGATTATATCTTCAACCTTGCCGGCCAGGTCAGCCACATCGACAGCATGAACGATCCTTTTACCGATCTGGAAATCAATTGCCGGGCACAGCTTTCCATTCTCGAAGCCTGCCGTCGCAACAATCCGAACGTCAAGATCGTGTTTGCCGGAACGCGGCAGCAGTACGGCAAGCCGGATTATCTGCCGGTGGACGAGAAGCACCTGCAGCACCCCACCGACGTCAACGGCATCAACAAAATGGCAGGGGAATGGTACCATATCCTTTACAACAATGTCTACGGTATCCGCGCCGCTTCGCTGCGGCTGACCAATACCTACGGCCCGCGACAACTGATCAAACACGACCGGCAGGGATTCATCAGCGTCTTTATTCGCAAAATTCTCGACGGAGAAACCATCACCATTTTCGGCGACGGACGGCAGATCCGTGACTTTAATTATGTCGACGACGTGGTCGACGCCTTTCTCCTCGTCGCAGCCTACAGCGATTGCGACGGCTTGATCTTCAATCTCGGCGGCGACGAACCGATGGCGCTCATCGATCTGGTCAAACTGATGATCGAAGTGGCCGGCCAGGGAAGCTACGAACTGGTGCCCTTTCCGCCGGAGAAGAAGCGCATCGACATCGGCGACTATTACGGCGACTATCGCCGCATCAAGTCCATTCTCGGCTGGCGCTATCAGACCACGATGCGCGAAGGCCTGAAGAGAACGTTCGAATACTATCGGAAATACAGGGAGCATTATCGCTGATGAGTACGGCCGAAAAACGCGACATTCCCTTCGGCGATCTTAAAAGGCACTATGCCGAGATCAAGCCCGAGATCGACGCCGCGGTGCAGCGGGTCTTGGAAAGCGGTTGGTTCATTCTCGGCCGCGAGCTGGAAGCCTTTGAACGTCTGTTTGCCGAACACATGGGCGTCGCCTATGCGGTCGGCGTCGGTTCGGGAACCGAAGCTTTGCACTTGGCGCTGTTGGCCGTCGGCGTTCAGCCCGGCGATGAGGTGATCACGACGGCGTTGACGGCCGTACCCACCATTTCCGCGATCAGCTTCGCTCAAGCAACGCCGGTGTTCGTGGACATCGATCCGGTCAGCTACTGCATCGATCCGCAAAAAATCGAGGCGGCGATCACCAAAAAAACCAAAGCGATCGTGCCGGTGCACCTCTACGGTCATCCGTGCGATATGCCGGCGATCATGGTCATTGCCGAAAAGCACGGCCTGCAGGTCGTTGAGGACTGTGCGCAGTCTCATGACGCCGCCGTTGACGGAAGAAAAACCGGCACCTTCGGTCGTTTCGGATGCTTCAGCTTTTATCCCAGCAAAAACCTCGGCGCCTTCGGCGACGCCGGCATGGTGGTCACGAACGACCCGAAGGATGCGGAAAAGCTGATCATGCTGAGAAACTATGGACAGTCGCAACGTTACTATCACGACATCATCGGCTTTAACAGCCGGCTGGATGAGCTGCAGGCGGCCATTCTGACGGCAAAGCTTCCCCACTTGGAAGCGTGGACGGAGAGACGACGCGCGATTGCGACTATGTTCGACCGGCTGATAACAGCGCCGGCCGTCGGAAAGCCGAGCGAAAGAGCGGGATGCCGGCACGTCTATCATCTCTATGTCATACGCCACCCTCGGCGCGAAGAATTGCGCCGACGTCTTGCCGAAAACGGCGTCGGCACGCAAATTCACTATCCGATCCCCTGCCATTTGCAGAAAGCCTATGCACCGCTCGGCTATCGCGTCGGTTCCAGGCCGATCTCCGAGACCGTGGCCTCCGAGGTGCTCTCCCTGCCCAATTATCCGGAACTGAAAGACGATGAAGTTGAGACGATTTGCAGCTTGATCAATCGATTGGCCTGAACTTCGGTTGAAAGGATTCGAAGGCGTCCGATGAGAACAAAAAGGCACTCTTCGGCCGATCGATCCGATTTTTGCGGTGAGGGTTCGTCAAGCGTTAAATGTCTTGTTTCAACAATGAAGGAAAAGAGTGATTCACGGAAAAAAGGTGATCGTCGTTTTGCCGGCCTACAACGCCGACGCGACGCTGAAGCAAACCTATGATGAAATCCCTTTCGACGTCGTTGATGACGTTCTTCCGGTCGATGACGCCGGCACCGATGACACGGCGAACATCGAACGGAGAATGAGCATCCGCACTGTTCAGCATGAAAAGAATCGCGGTTACGGCGGCAATCAGAAGACCTGTTATTCGGAAGCCTTGAAGACCGATGCCGATATTGTGGTGATACTGCATCCCGATTACCAATACGCCCCCCCGCTCGTCGGGCTGATGGCGGCGATGATGGCCTGCGGTTTGTACGACATCGTGCTCGGCTCGCGCATCCTCGGCGGCGGCGCTCTGAAGGGCGGTTTGCCGCTTTACAAATACATCAGCAACCGCGTTCTCACGGCGTTCGAGAACCTGATGCTGGGCGCTAAATTGTCGGAATATCACACCGGCTATCGCGCCTACAGCCGCCGGGTGTTGGAACAAATACCCTTCGATCGACTGTCGGAAGACTTTGTTTTCGATAACCAGTTCTTGGCGCTCGCCGTGCATCGCGGTTTTCGAATCGGCGAGGTGTCGTGCCCGACCCTCTACCATCCGGAAGCTTCTTCCATCAACTTTCGGCGAAGCGTTGTTTACGGGCTGGGTGTGGTCGAAACGGCGTTGCTCTACCGTTTGGACAAGTGGGGCCTTTATCATTCGCCGTTGTTTGACTAAGGAAGCCGCATGAGTAAAGCTCGCATTTTCAAGAACAGCAACAGCGTCGGCATAACCCTGTTGATCGTCCTCCTTGGAGCGGTGCTGCGGCTGCTGCTCGCGCAAATTCGGTGGATCAATCCCGACGAAGGTGCGCACCTGCTCGATGCCCATCTTTTTCTTCAGGGAATGACGCCGGTCGCCGATTTCGGTTCGCGTCAGCCGCTCTATGTGGCGATTCTCGGCCTGTTCGTGAAAATCGGCGGCTGCCGCCTGATGGTGGGGCGGCTGATGCCGATCGCGGCTTCGGTGGGAAGCTTGATCCTGCTTTGGCGCCTCGGCCGCCGGCTTTTCGATGAAGGAACCGGAACGGTCGCCGCAGCCCTGGCCGCCTTTTTCCCTCTGCTCCTCATTTGGTCGACGGTTGTAAAGACGGAGCCGCTGACGATCTTCTTCGGCTGCCTCAGCATGTTATGGTTCGTCGATGCGCTTAAAAATGAACGGCCGGCGGCAGCTCTTGCATCGGGCGGTGCGGCCGCCGCAGCGTTTTATGTCCGCCAGGCGGCGATCTATTTGCCTATCGCCGTCTTTCTCTTCGCCGTTCTGCAGCGAGGAAAGGTGCTCAAAGCAGCGTTCGTCTATGCCGCCGGTTATGTTGCAGCGGTCGCCGTTACGGCACTCTTGTTTCTCGGGTCGATGTCTTGGAAAGAGCTGGCGCTGTCGCAGCTCAATCCCGCCATGCTGATCGTTCACCGCCTGTTGATGCTGTTCGATGCCCTGCCGGCAAGCATGAAAATCGTGGACGAAAGCGGTTTTCGCATTCTCGATCAAAGCATTGACTACACACTGTCGGCCTGGCAGCAGGCTTTGGCCTTTTGTGCCCTGGTCGTGCTGCCGCCGCTTCTGCTGTCGCTTTCGCGCGAACGGCTCAGAAGCCGCTTTCCCGAGGCTCTACCGCTGCTCTATTGCTGGGCCGGCGTTGTCGCGGTCATGTATGCCTTTCAGTCCGCCAACCGCGGCTTTTATACGCAATATTTTACCGAAGCCTTGCCGCCGCTGCTGCTGATGACCGCCGCTCTGATGGCACGCATGCCGTCGCCGCGCCGACGAATCATCGCGGTGGCGGGGATTCCTTTGTTCTTTGCCGTTGCCGCGGTCTCGCGACTTTTCCTGAAAACAGCACCGGCGCCCCTGCTTTTTGCCGCGGCATTTGCGGCCGCTGCCGCCGCGGCGCGATTGATCATTGGGCAAAAGCTCTCTTTTCAAGGGGCGGTTTATTGGGCGGTAGGACCCTCACTGGCGGTGTCGGCCGTTGCGGCGCTCGTTCGCCTCGCCGGAGGCCCCGGATTGACGGCTCTGATTCTGATGTATGCGGTTACGCTGGGCTTCCTGCTGTTTGAAAAGCAACGGCTGACGGCCGTCGGGATGCCGCCTGTACAATACGGCCTGCTGGTTTCCTTTTTTATCAGCGCGCTTTTCTGCGGAAAGGAACTCGGACCCAAGTACGAGTCGGTATGGTCGCCTCGAACGTTGCGCTCGGTTACCGCCGCGCTCAACGAAAGAGCAGAGTCGGGGGATCAGCTTCTCAGCGGCGGCAGTATTTGGACGTTCGAAGCCGGCCTGCAGCCCTTTCTCGGCGTGTCGCATCCTACTGAACTCCTTATGCGGCGCCGGAGCGATTTCGAGATGGTGTTCTCGGCACGACCGCCGCAGTTCATCGTCGTTGACGGTTACACCGAGAGAAAATACGTCAAGTACTGGCCCTTCATTCAAGAACGGCTCGAAATCGATTATCGACGGGTCGCTTCCTTTGCCGGTTCGCGATACCCCGTCGTGCTTTATGAACATGCTGCCGGCGCGCCGCAGCGGTCCATGTTGAGCGCACGCGAAGGAGGTCGATGAGCTCGCTGCGCCGAAAAACCGTCAGCGGCGTTTTGTGGTCAGGTGCCGCCAAGCTGATCCTGCAGTTGGTGCTGCTGGCCGTCATGTCGGTGTTGGCACGGCTGCTTTCAAAGGACGATTTCGGCATCGTCGGTATGGCGGCCGTCATCACCGTGGCCGTGAACATGGTGAACGACAGAGGGTTGGGGACGGCGATCGTTCAGCGCAAAAGCGTCACGGCCGGACAGCTTTCGTCCATGTTCTGGGGAAGCCTCGTTTTCGGCGTCCTGCTCTACGCCGTGTCCGCCGTCGCCGCCTACCCCTTGGCCCACTTTTTCCGCAAAGAAATTGTGGCGCCCGTGGTGCTGGTCATGGCTCTCGGCTTTGTCGTCGGCAGCTTCTGCATCGTGCAAAAGGCGCTGTTGACGCGCGAAATGGACTTTAAACGTCTCTCTCTTATCGAGATCGTATCCGTGCTGCTCAGCGGCGCCGTTGCGATCGTGCTCGCCTTTCTCGGCTTCGGCGTTTGGAGCCTGGCGGCCAACTCGCTGCTGCGCGACGTGTTCAACGTTGCAGGGCTGTGGCTGTGCTGCCGCTGGCGCCCTTTCAAGCATTTTTCATGGAAAGAATTTCGCGAATCGCTCGGCTTCAGCTCGCGCGTGCTGGCCAACGACGGCGCCGTCTATCTGATCATGAACGTCGACGTTACCATCATCGGCCGCGTGCTGGGCAGCGCCGCTTTGGGCGTTTACAATATGGCGCTCTACCTGGTCAAGATGCCGATTACGCGCATCTCGGCCATCGTGGCCAAGGTGGTTTTTCCGGCGCTGGCCTTGGTTCAGGACGATCGCCGGCGCTTCGGTTCCGCGTACTGCCGGGCGATGAAGTTCATCTCGCTGCTCACCTTCCCGGCCTTGGTGCTGCTCGCCGTCTTTTCGCGCGAGCTGATCGGGGTGGTTTTAGGGGAAAAGTGGTTGGAGATGGCGACGCCGTTGATCGTTCTCACGCCGATGGCCATGCTTAAATCCGTGGGCACGCTGCGCAATGCGGTCTTGACGGCGGTCGGCAAACCTCAGGTGGAACTTTATTGGAATCTGTTGTACGTTCCGCCCTTGGCCGTGGTCGTCTACTGGGGAACCCGATACGGCGTAAACGGCGTCGCCGCCGCTTTTACGGCCATTTACCTCCTCACCTTTCCGGTGATTCAACATTTGACCAACCGCCAGGCGGGGATCACCATGTTCGATTTTGCCGCCTCGATCGCCGCAACGACGGTTGCTTCTCTTGCAGCGGGAACGTTCGGCTTTTTGCTGCGGTTTTTGATCGGCGGCCGTTCAACGCCGCTAGTCGTGGCCGCGCTCGGCATTCCTGCGGCCTTTGCGGTATATATTGCCGTCCTTTGGCTGATCGACCGCAGCGTGTTCGAAGATATTCGGGAAATGATTCGGGAATTCTCTCGGAGAAACGAGAGAACAGCGATTGTCGAAGGAGTGACGATAGAATGAAAATAGCCATCATGGGCATTCGCGGCATTCCCGCCAATTACGGCGGTTTCGAAACCTTTGCCGAAGAGTTGTCCACGAGGCTGGTGCGCCGCGGCCATGAGGTGACCGTGTACGGCCGTACCAACATCATCCGCTATGATCAGCCTTATTACAAAGGCGTTCGCATTCGGCTTCTGCCGACCATCAGCCACAAGTACCTCGACACGGTGGCGCATACGCTGGCCTGTACGGTCGTCGATTTCTTCGAACCGTACGATGTCGTTTTTATCTGCAACAGCGCCAATGCGATCTTTACGATCATTCCGCGATTGGCCGGCAAGCCCGTGGTGCTCAACGTCGACGGGTTGGAGTGGAAACGGAAAAAATGGAATCTTGCCGGCAGACTTTTTTACCGCGTCTCCGAGGTTCTGGCTACTTTTCTTCCCACCGCCCTGGTCAGCGACGCCCTGGCCGTGCAACGCTACTATCGGCAGCGCTTCAGGAAGGAGACGACCTTCATACCTTACGGCGCTCCCGAAGCGCCGGTGACGACCACGGAGATCCTGCAAAAGTACGGGCTAAAACCCCGCGAATACGTCCTTTATGTCAGTCGCATGGAGCCGGAGAACAACGCGCATCGCGTGGTGCGCGCCTTCGAACAGGTTAAAACCGATAAAAAACTGGTGATGGTCGGGGACGCACCCTACAACAGAGAGTACGTGGAGTCGCTCAAGCGCACGACCGACCCGCGGATCATTTTCACCGGCTATGTTTTCGGTCAAGGGTACCGCGAACTGCAGAGCCACGCTTATCTCTACATTCAGGCGACCGAAGTGGGAGGGACGCATCCCGCTTTGGTCGAAGGGATGGGCTTCGGCAACTGCGTTCTGGCCAACGACGTGCCCGAGCATCGAGAGGTGTTGGGAGACGCCGGCGTCTATTTCTCGCCGACGGACGAAGCCGATCTGGTCGCCAAGCTGCAAATGCTCCTCGATCGTCCCGAAACGACGGCCTATTATCGACGAATCATCGGCGAGCGGGTGCGCAGCAAATACTGCTGGGAACGGATTACGGATCAATATGAAGAGCTGTTTAAGAAAGCAGCGAGGATTCGATCATGAAGGCGGAAAAGAAATTGGAAGCGGCGGTATTAGTGCTGGTGTTGGCCGTGGCCGCAGCGTTACGCCTGCATCATATCGACTTCGGAGCACCATTTACTTATCATCCGGATGAAATCAAGCTGGTCGGTCAGGCCGGGCGGCTTTTGGCAACCAAATTCATGGACAAGGCGACCTTTTTCGGCTTGGAAGTCTATCCGCCCTTTTTTACCTACATGTTGGCGGGTGCTTTGGCTCTCTTTGTGGGTTTCGGCCTGCTGACCGGTCGCTTCGCTTCGTTGGCCGCCGTCGAAGCCGCCTACCGAACCGATCCGTTTCCGTTTTTTCTGACCGGCCGTCTGCTTTCGGTTCTGCTCGGCGTTGCGGTGGTGCTGCTGCTCTTTTTGATCGTGCGCCGACTCTACGGCAAAGGCGCTGCGGTCGTTGCCGCGCTGGCGGCGGCCGTCAATCCCGTCTTGGTCAATCACGCCCACTTCAGCACCGTCGATACGGCCGCCTGCTTTTGGGGGCTGGCGGGCATCTATTTCTGCGTCCGCATCGGCGAGAGCGGTCGTTGGGCCGATTTTCTGCTTGCCGCCGCCGCTGTTGCCGTCGCTGCGGCGACAAAGTTCAATATGGCGCTCTTTGCTCTGCCGCTGTTGGTCGCGCATTTGAGCCGCTACCCTTGGCGGAAATGGCCGGCGGCGCTGGTCGATCGAAAGCTGCTTGCCGGAGCCGCGGCCGGTGTTGTTGCTTTTCTAATTGCCTGTCCGATCATTTGGCTCGATTTCCGCGAAACCCTGGGCGGCATTCTGGGAACCGTACGCTTTGAAAAGATCGGCAAGATCGGAAGCGGCGGCGGGCCTCTGGCCTATTGGACCGGAGACTTGGCGGAAGGATACGGCGTCTTTTATCCCAATTCGCTGCCCGATTCGTTCGGTATCCCGGCCGTTTTGCTTTGCGCCGGCGGCATCGTTCTTCTTTTCATTCGGCACCGAAAGAACGACCTGCTGCTCCTCTTTTCGATTCTGCCGATGTATCTTTTACTGGAAACTATGACCTACAAGGCCATTCGCCATCTGCTGCCCCTTATTCCGTTTCTCCTGGCCGCCGCTTCGGTGTTCATCTTCGAGATCGGCCGCCGGCGGCGTCTGGGGGTTCCGGCGGCGGCGCTTCTATTAACCGTAATCGTCGTTTTTCAGGTTGCGCAGAACCTGGCGTATTGGCGCGATATGGGTAACGAAGACCCGCGCACGCGCGCCCGCAATTGGATTGCGACCGCTTTGCCGAAGAGGGCGCTGCTTTTGGTCGAAGATTACCCCCCGCCGCTGGTAGAGGTAAAGGACGACAGTCTGAACGGCTTTAGAATCGTTTCGCTCGGTATAACGAAGAAAAAGACGGGCATTGCCGATTCGGTGAAGAGTTACCTCAAGACCGAGCCCAAGCTGTACTACATTGCCGACGGCTTTACACGGCAGACCTTTGCCTGGAAGCAGACGCGAGTCAAGTACCCCGATATTACTTGGGATCGGGTCCAGTTTTTCGATTGGCTCGACCGCAGCGGCAAACTGCTGAAACGTTTCGACAGCGACAATCCGCGGCTGCAGCCGGAAATCTTTATCTATGAATTGACGGGAAAACGCAGGTGAACGCGCACAAAGAACGATTGACGGTGGTCATTCCGGCTTTCAATGAAGCGAAAAACCTCGAGCTTTTACTGCCGCGTTACAAGGAGGTCATCGCCGCGCTCGAGGAGCAGAACATCGACGGGGAGCTAATTGTCGTCGACGACGGCAGCGGCGACGAAACGGCGGCCGTCTGCAGACGATTCGGGGTCCCTGTTCTTCGCCATCCTTTCAATTTAGGATACAGCGGGGCGCTTCAAAGCGGTTTCTCTTACGCCCTGCGGCGGAACAGCGATCTGCTGCTTACGGCCGATGCCGACGGCCAGCACCTCCCGGAGGAGATCCCGCGTTTGGTCGATGAATTCAGGCAACGAGGATGCGATCTGCTCATCGGCTCGCGCTTTGTGGAAGAAACGGGTTATCGCCAAGGCTTTTTGCGCTCAGTGGGCATGCGCCTTTTCTCAGAGGTGATCCGGCTGCTGACGCACCGCCGCATCTATGACGTCACCTCCGGCTTTCGGCTGTACAATGCCCGCGCAGTGCGGCTGTTGGCCGCCGATTTTCCGCAGGATTATCCGGAATATGTGACGCTAATCGCACTATGCCGCGCCGGTTGCAGTGTGGAAGAGCTTCCCGTGACCATGAAGCAACGGCTGTCGGGCACTTCAATGCACAACGCCCTGTCGTCGCTCGTCTATCCGTTTAAAAACCTGATGACTATTCTCGTCGTGCTGTTGCGCACGCTGCGCGGAATGGAGAAGGGAACCCCATGAACACTTATTTGGAAGTTACCCTGCGGGCCAAGATCGTCGTCAGCCTCATCGGTTCGGCTTTCCTCGTTTACATCATCTATCTTCTCTACAAGCGGAAATTGACCGAGAACTTTGCGCTCGGCTGGATTACGGCGACCCTTGCCGCGGTTTCGGTGGTGGTTTTTCATCCCCTGCTCAAATATCTCACGATCTTTAGCGGCATCCGCATCGGAGCCCTGGCCGTTATTCTCTACGCCTTCGTTTTTATTCTGGCGGTTCTCATCGCCTTTTCAATCAAGATTTCGGTGTTGACGCAGCAAAACCGCCGTTTGGCGCAAACGGTTGCCTTTCTGCAAATGCAGTTGGAAAAGCTGGAAGAGGAGCACGGCCGTGAGTGAGAAGGGGCGGCTCAATGAACAGGCAAAAAGACTGCTTAAAGCCGACGCGCGCAAAATGCTGTTGTTCATTTTGGCCGCAGCGGCTGTGCTGAGATGGATCTATGTCTTTTCGCTCGAGGAAAAGAGCTCCTTCTTCGACACTGTTCACTATGACACGGCGGCCAGGTCGCTGCTTGAGGGCCGCGGATTCGGCCCTAGCCTCCATTATTACGACCGTTTCGGCAGCTATTGTCTGGAACCGACCTACCCTCTGTTCATGGCCGGTGTCTATTCGGTTTTCGGCGCTCACTTTTGGGCCGTGCGCTTCGTCCAAACGCTTCTCTCTCTGCTGCAGATTTACTTGATCTACAGAATTACCCGACTCATTCGCCCTCAGGAGGCCTTGTATGCCGCCGCCTTTGCCGCCGTTTATCCCTTTTTCATCTATATTACCGGTCTGCTCTACGGCACCCAGCTCTTTGCCCTTTTATTGACGACGGCAGTCTATTTTCTCTGCCGCTATGCCGAAGACCCACGGCTTCGTTGGGCCGCGGCCGGTTTTGCCGCCGCGTCGGCCGCCGTTACGGTAATCCCGGTGATTGCGCCGCTGCTGCCGCTTTACGGCCTATGGATCCTCCATCTTCACCGTAGACACATCGGACGGGGATTGCTTCATGCGGCTGCTGCTGCTGCGGTGACGATTGCAGTGCTCGCCCCATGGACGGTGCGCAATTATCGAGTCTTCGGCGTCCTTTCACCCGGCAGGGCCTGTTTGGCGGAAACAAGGGTGTTCGAAGAGGTCGACACCGTACTGCGTTACGAGGATGCCTTCAAGCAGCCCCTTTTCGACGGCCGCCGCTTTTCCGTCGAACGCTCGCAACACGAGGGACGGCCGCTTTTTACCTACTTTCTTGACGACCGTCGAATCGGCGCGCTCAAGGTGGTCGACCCATCGTGGAGCTGGCCCGACAGCGCCTATTGGGGACTGATCCTTTACGGCGGAGACGCCGTCCAATTGCCGTTGCCCGAGTTTTTCACCGCGAATGGATCGTTCGATGCATTTGCTCACTTCCAGGCTTCAACGCAGATTCACCTGCATGATGGCTTCGTTTCGCTGCCGCCTACGCCGGCGAAATGGGATTACAAAGTCGTCGGCACAGAGCCGGCCGACGTGGTGCATATGCGCCTCACCTATCCCCGGCCGGTGTCGCCCCACGACATGCGCCGTTTCGCCCTCTTGATCGGCTTGGACGCGCCTTCGTTAACGGCAAACGGATATATGCTGTGGCTGCACCCGCACAAGGACGCAGACCTGTGGCGCATCGTCGAAGGGCGGCCCTTCAAACCGGTCGATGTGGTGGACCTCAAGCGGCTGGAACAGCCGATGACACTTCAGCGGTTGATCGCGAAGGAACCGGTGCGCTTTTTCACACGCCACTTTTTCCCCGAACTGGTGCGTTTCTGGTTACCGTGGATCGGGCGAATTCAAACGGAAGAGAATCGACCCGGCATGCTGCATCAGGCCGTCAGCGTCCTGTTTTTCGCACCCCTGCTGATCTTCTTTTGGATCAGTGTGCCGACTCTGCTGCGGTCGTATCGAACAAAAGCCTGGCTGCTCCTGCTGCCGATCGCGATGCTGAACATCGGCTATGCCGTCTTTTTCGTCGAAGTCCGCTACCGAATCCCCATCGACGCTTTTCTGATCGTCGCGGCAGCCGTGGGTTTTTCAACGATGGCCTCGAAACTTTATAGGGCAAAGGTATAGTCGATGATCGGCAGCAAATCGGTTTTTGATCATGATCGAAGAGAGCCGCAGTCGCTCTTTTTGAGCCCGCTCGACCTGAAACGAGGCAAATTTTCGGGCATGAGCATCATCCCCGCACGCCCGCCTGCTGAAGACGTGAAGCGTTTTGGGGGGAAAGTCACGATTAATAGGTATCGAGGCATACTTCTGATCAATCATCTTGATGAACTACCGGCTTTTGCCGGCGCATCTTGCGAACGGTTTGTGAATTGAACGAATGAACACCTATCCCATACTTTTTACCTTGTTGGGCTTTTTCCTCTCCATCAACCAGGGATTCACGGTGACTCTTGGGATGCTGAGCGACGGCACTTTGCGCGGCGCCGATGTTCTCATGCCCATGGATGTACCGCTTTACTTGCTATTGATGATGAAAAGGGATCAAACCAGAAGCTCCCGAAAACGGCCGCTGGTGTTGGCAGTGAAGGCCGGAATGCTGATCTTTTTTCTCCTGGCGCTTTCCGGCGAATTTATTTCCGTCGAACCGGCTCAGTTTCGCTTCAAACTGGTTCACCTGGCGCGAGCCCTGTTGGTGTGCTATGTTCTGATGACCCGTCTTTCTACGCGAAAAGAGGTGTTGCGGCTTTCCGAAGGGTTGTTGTTGGGTTTGGCTTTTCAGAGCGCCGTGGGCTTTTGGCAGTGGCAAATCGGCCCGATATCGATCCCTTTTTTCCCCACCGTCAGTGATTGGAGGGTCAGCGGCACTATAGGCGTGGCCAACGCCTTCGGCACCTATTTGGTTACGCTTATCCCATTGTGCATTCGCATGTCCCTCTTTTCACAAGTTAAGAGCCGTTTTCTTTGGTATCCGGTGGCCGTCATGTCGTTGGGTTCGCTGCTGGCGACGTATACCAGGGCCGCATGGCTGGGATTCGCACTTTCGATGGTATTCATGGCCTTTTATGAATTGAGGCAGAAAAAACTCAACCTCGAGCAAAAAGCGGCTTTTTTACTTTTAGGGATTGCCTTCGTTGTGGTCATGGCGGTAAAATACGGCGATGTGATCGTCAATCGCATGAGCGACTCTGAGGAAACCCTGTTGAGCGAGCGGAAGGAAAGCCGCTTGAATCTCGCGAAGGATGCCCTACGCATCATCGATAATAACAGGCTTCTCGGCGTCGGCCTGGACAATTATCGCTATTACGCGGATAAAGAAATTCAAGGCCTGCGCATGGTGCACAATGCCTATCTCCTCATCGCCGCAGAGCAGGGAATTCCGGCGCTACTGATTTTCATCGGTTTGAACATCATGGTGACGGCGGCTGCCTTCCGACTTTTGAAATCGAACGACAGAACCGTTTATAACGTCGGTTTTTCGGTCTTTTGCGGATTGACGGCGATCTTGATCTATCATATGGCGGCCCCCGATTATCGGCTGCAGGAGGTGTTGGTGCAGCACTGGCGCTTGCTGGGTATGACGATCGGTCTGCTCATCGTCGATGAAAAACTTGATCGCGCGCGACGACGCCCTCGAGCGGAGACTCTTGCTTCGGCGCGTCGTCGAATTCCCCCCGCAAACGGAGGCCGTTTTTGAAGAAGACTCTTTGCCTCAACCTCCTGGCCATAAAACGATCTCACCGGCAGATTAAAGGTTGATCAAGGGGCAACAGAAAGAACGATCGATGAAACAACTCCACCGTAACATCGGCTTCAGCGGCATCAGCCAGGTGCTTTACACTTTTATGGCCTTCATTCTGGTGCCGTTCGTCGCCCGTTATCTAAAGAGCGACGGCTACGGCATCTACAATCTCGCCGCCATTATCGGTTTCTTTTTCAATCTGCTCAGCGACATGGGCGTGTCGACGCTGCTGACCGTCGAAGTGTCGAAAGCTCCCCGAAGCGGGACGCGATTGCTGGCCTCTGCCCTCGGACTCAAGCTGCTGCTCATGCCGGCGGCGTTTCTGGTCATTCTGCTTTACCTAAAAATCAGCGCGCTCGACGCCGTGACCGTCGCCGCGGTGCTGATCTTTATCATTTCGGCCTTTTTTACCGCTTTTTCCTCGGCCTTTTGCGCCGTCTTTCGCGGCCGCCAGCGCATGGAGTTCGAGACCATCGTCACCGTTCTGGACAAGGCGATTTCGGTCAGCCTGGGCATTTTTCTGCTGGTCAGCGGCTTCGGCATCAAAACTTTTCTTTTATCCTTCGTGATTGCTGAAGCGGTCAAATTCTTCCTTTGTATCCATTTTCTGCAGAAGCACCTTATGAGGGTGCGCATCTCATTCAACCTCAGCCGCCTGAAGCCTTTGCTGATCAAAGCCGTTCCCTTCGGTCTAAGCGTTTTTTTGGCGGTGTTCTACAACTATACCGCCATCCTTATGCTCTCCTCCATGGCCGACATGCGTCAAGTGGGGCTTTACTCGGCCGGTTTCAAGTTCCTCACCCTCGCCACCTTCATCCCGACGGTGCTCGCTACGGCCTTTTTGCCTCAGCTTGCGGAAAACCGCCGACGCCCCGAAGAATTGACAAGGCTCTTTTTCAACGGCCTCCAATTGCTCCTCTTTTTTTCATTGCCCATGATCCCCTTCGTCACTTTTTATGCCGAGCCTTTCATCCGGCTTGTCTTCGGCAGCGATTTCAACGAATCGGCGCTTTTTCTGAAGATTCTGGTATGGGGAGCCTTTGCTCAAATGAGCAACATCTATCTTGTCAGTCTCTACAGCGCCGTAGGGCGACAAAAGGTGATCGTCCGTTTTCAGACGGCGGCGCTGCTGGTGAACCTGGCGCTGAACTTTATCCTGATCCGCAGCCTCGCGGCGCTCGGCGCTTCGATTACCACGCTCATAACCGAGTGGAGCATCCTGCTGCCCGCCTGCGTTTACGCGGCGCTGAACCTGCTCAAAGGCCGCACGGCCTTTTACGAGTTCTTCGGCTATACGGCAAAAATCCTTGCCGCCGTTGCCGTCATGACCTTCGCCGCCTTGTTGATGCGATTCGTCCATTGGAACCAGTTTTTTTCCATCATCGTCACCGCCGGCCTTTACATCGCGGCCGCCCAGCTTTTCGGCGCCGTCCGCCTACGGCAGCAGGCGGGCGTGTTTCGGTCATCTTTTATAAGGAAAACGACCGCTGATGAATAAGCGAACCTTGAATATTCGTCGCTTCTATGAGCAGGAATCGTCGTTGGTCAGCTCGCCCTTCATCACCCAGTTTAACGAAGTGAATGAGCCGCTCTTTCGGCGCGTGTTCCGCAAACTCGGCCTTGAGCCCAAAGCAGAAGCGACCGTGCTGGATGTCGGTTGCGGCCGCGGCCTGTTGGCGACCCATTTTTCGCAGGGATTCTACCTCGGCGTTGACCTGGCCGTCCAACCTACGGTCAAGCCGCTCTTGAGCGAACGTCGAGCCTTCGTACAAGGGGACAGCCATCATTTGCCGGTAAAGAGCCGGTCGATCGACCTGCTCATCTGTCTAGACAGCTTTGAACATTATCCCCGCATGGAGAGCGCGGCGGCGGAGTTCCGACGCGTGCTGAAGGACGACGGTGTTCTCTTTTTGTCCATTCCGAACTATTCGAACGTTGCGGGCATGGTCAAACGATTTCTTGAAGAGAACCGACGCGTAGAGCCCTCCTCTTGGGCGCCGTTCGACTTTTGGAAGCAACAGGAGCTGGAGCAGTTCATCACCCCTGCTCGTGTGCGCGGCATCTTTCGCCGCGCCGGTTTTCGGCGCTTCCGCTACATCGGCCATGCCGACGAGTTGATCATCGGTCTTTTCCCCTGGCTTTGGCACCCGCAAATGCCGCAGCGCGTTGCTCATGCGGCGATGCGTCTCTATGCACCCTTGAGTCGACCGCTGACCGCCCTGGCGCCGTTCCTCAGCCTTCATACCTTCTGGAAGATTGAGCCTTGAAAGGCGGCTATGACGGCGTTGAGGAAAAAGATCATCTATTTCAATTACATGAACGACCTTTACGGCAGCTCGTTGGGCTCTACGTTGAAGGCCCTCAAGCTGATCGGCGGTCTGAGGGAACTCGGTTGGCAGGTGACCATGTGCTGGCGCCGCGAAGGATACAAGGAGCCGTCGCAACGTCCGGCCGTGCCGCCGAGCCGTTGGCGCCGCTGGGCGCGAATTCTTTTCTTTACCCCCAAAGAGATCTTGAAGAACGTCGTTGATTTCTTCATTGAACTCAGGTTGGTTCGTCGTGAGCGGCCGCAACTGATCATCAGCCGCTTGGACGCTTTCCGCCTTTCGGCGCTCTTTGTCGCGCGAGCCGAAAAAATTCCGCTCGTGGTGGAGGCGGACGGCGCCAGTTCGTACGAATGGCTCCATTATCACGGCGGGCCGCATATACGCCCGTCGGCGCTCCTGTTCTGCGAAAAACTGCTGCTCCGGCTCGCCGACGGCATCTTTACTCAATCGAACGTTTCAAATGAGTATTTTGTCAACACGCACGGCCTGAAGCCCGAAAAGGTAAAGGTTATTCCGAACGGTGCCGATGTTCATCCGTCCCCAACGGAGGAAGAGTCGGATGAGCTGAAGCGTTCGCTGGGCATCGCCCGCGGCGATATCGTCGTCGGTTTCCTTGGCTCGATGCATCAATGGCACGGGCTGCAGCAGGCGGCGTCGGTTTTTGCCGAGCTGCTGAAAACCGTACCGCGCCTGAAACTGATGTTTGTCGGCGGGGGCGGACCGCAGCAAAACGTGCCGGCCATGCTGCCCGCGGAACTGTACCATAGAGTTGTATTGACCGGCTACGTGCCCTATGAGCAGTTGGGCAAGTACATCAGCTTGTTTTCCATCGCCGTGGCGCCTTATCCTCCGACGGAACTGTTCTACTTTTCGCCGGTTAAAATCTTCGATTACATGGCGGCCGGCAGGGCGATCGTTGCCGCTCGTCTCGGTCAGATTGCCGAAGTGCTTCACCATGAGGAAACGGCGTTGCTCTATTCCCCAGGGAATTCCGCTGAAATGGCCGAGTTTATCGGACGGCTGTGCGAGGATGAAAGGCTGAGGGAGGAACTCGGCCGCAAGGCGCGGGCAAGTTTTCTAAAGGAACACACCTGGCAGCGCCGTACCGCCGAGCTCGATGCCTGCCTTCGGGCGGTGCTCAAAGCGTAGAGTGCCTACCGATCAGGCGTTCAAACGATGAACGATAGGAAAATAGACGCATGGAAAACCTCCGGTCAACCGTTCGTTTCGAAGACAAAAGCCAACTCTTGAAGAACGGGGTTGTAGCATTCATTCTGCTTTTACTGCTCGGAACTACGGCTGCGCTGCGCCTCGTCGGCATCCGCTTCGGCCTGCCGCAAAGCTTCAATTTGGATGAATTGTATTTGGTCGAACCGACTCTGCAGTTTTTTCACGGTGATTTTAATCCCCACCGCTTCTACTATCCCTCGTTTCTGATGTACATAATGCATGCGGCGCAAAGGGGAGCAGAACTGCTTTGGGGGAAATTGGACTATTGCGGCTTGTACTTGGTCTGCCGGCTGACGACGGCCGCCTTCGGCGTCGCTGCAGTCGGCTTGGTCTTTGTACTTGGCAGACGGCTGTTCGGTAAAACGGCCGGCCTTGCCGCCGCGTCGCTGACGGCCGTTTCGCCGCTTCTCGTTTTGAACAGTCACTACGCAACGACCGATGTCCCTTTGGCCTTTTTTATTCTGCTTACCCTTTATGCCGTGCTTCGTTTGGCTGAGGAAGAAACATTGCGCCGCTACCTTATTTGCGGATGTGTGTTCGGTTGTGCCGTCTCTATCAAAATACCGGCCGTTGTGATGATCGTGCCGATTCTCGCGGCGCATTTCCATCAGCTTTTTCGACGATCGCCCTTTGATGTACGCGCGCTGATCGTAAACAGGCCGAAGGGACTTTTGGCGCTTTTCGAGGTCGTTTCCTTTATGATCGCCGCCGCGGTTTTGACTCTTTTAGGCCATGCCGATCGGATCGTTGACGTTCTCGGCAAGCAATTCAATGTCGACGTACTGCTCAATTGGGGCGACCGGGTTGCGGCCGAAACGGCCGCCCTCCGGTGGAAATATGCCGCCGCCGCTGCCGCAGTGGCTTTTCTCGTGGCCGCCACTTTCCCCCTTTGGCGGCTCGAGTTGAAAAAGATCGCCGCCTTGATTGCCGTCGCTTTGCTTGCCTTTTTTATCACCACTCCCTTTGCGCTGCTCGATTATCGAACGTTCATCCGCGATTTTATTCACCAGGCCGTGGTTTCGCAAACGACCTGGGGCGAACGTTTTTTCGGCTCGATCGGCTTGATCACCCACAGCGGTGTTTTCTACCGTGACTTCGGTCCGCTGCCGCTTCTGTTCTTTACCGTTGGTCTTGTCGGTGTACTTCGGCGGCCGAATATCCGACATGTGCTCCTCTTGGTCTCCTTTTTGACATTGTTCCTATACCTCAGCAGTTGGAAGATCCACTTTGATCGTTACATGGTTCCCGTGATCCCCCTTATGAGCCTGATCATCGCTTACGGCTTTGCGCTCAGCTTTTCTTTCTTTCAAAGATGGGGGCAACAGATACGGATGCCGACAGTTATGGTCGTTCCCGTTCTTCTTCTGCTGCTGCCCTTGAGCGGCCGTTTGTCCGAAAGTATTCGCCTGGATCGCCGCCTGCTGCTGAAGGATACACGAACCATCGCTTTCGAATGGGGTGTGCAGAACCTGCCCCGCGATGCTAAAATTCTGATCGAAAACTATGCCCCACAGTTCGGCCTCGCCGGTTTCGACACCCTCAACGTTCAGGCGGATTTTGCCCGTCTGGTCGACGAGCCGTTCGTGCGCGAAAACGGGGTTGGTTTTATTGCCGTCACCAGTAAGATGTGGAAAAGAAGAATCCGCGAGAACGGCGTTTTTCGACCCGCGGAGGCCTATGACCGGATCGCCGAATACGCCGATCTGATCGAAGAAGTATTGCCCACCGATTTTAACCCGGGGCCGATCGTGAGAATCTACAAAGTGCGGCCTTTGTCAGCAGAGGGCAGTGGGGAGCCGGCGTCACAATCGGAAGCCTCAAGTGAGTAACAAAGGCCTCACTTACAGCCGACGTTTTATCGCCCATTCGAATGCAAAAAGGTTAAATAGCGAACGAAACCGTAGACAATTTTTCAGCCGTGATAATACAATAAATAAAGGTGCCTGCTTTAGGGACGCCCGGCACCATTCACCCCAACGGCGGCCGAGATCTGACTCGGCTCGAGTGGCCTAGTGGTATGGTATTTGTCTGCCTAAACACGGATTGCTAAAAGGATAAGAGGTCAAAAATGAAAAGAGTGATGGCGATCGTTCTGTTTCTTGCGAGCGGTGCTCTGCTGCAGGCGCAGGATTGGAATCCGCCGTTTCCGAGAACGATGTACTTCAGCCCCAACGGCAATGAGGGGAGCGCACGCGATTATTTCTTGGCAAAGTATGATCTGATTCAGCCGTGCGGCGGCACTTCGGCCAATGTTCCCTTGGCTCAGGCCGTTCGGGCGCGCAATCCTAAAACGATCATCGGCGGCACCAGCCGGCAAGGCTGTTGGCCGGGAAGCGATCCGCCCAAAATGTTTGCCTATCACGCCACGTTCTTGCAGTTGGCCGAACCGATTCAAGCCGGCGCCGCGGAGATTCCTTTCGTCAATGTAAACGGATACGGATTCCCCACCCGTTCGCAGAGCAATTACGCTCTGATCGGCGGAGACGATTGGATTCAGTTTACAAAGATCGAGAACAACCGTTTTATCGGAGTGCCCACGTCGGGTACTTTTGCCGTGAATTACGCCCACCCGCAGGGCGACAGTGTCCGCTTTCCCATCCGCATGAGCGGTTTCGGCATGTTGCCCAACATTACGGATCTGGCGGGAAAGATTGACGGCAAGGAAACGTGGAAGTGGTTCATCGATCGCCGTTTTCAGCAGCAGGATTTTTCCGCTTATGATGTCGTTTTCTACGACGCCTTTCGTCTCAACCTTTACCGAGAGGACATCGAAACGCAGTGCGGACTCGATCTGAACCTGGACCGAATCGATGATTTCGCACAGGGAGGGCTTACTTGGATCAATCAGCAGTGGCGCATCGGAGCCGAAAAGCTTCTGCAGTACGAGCATGAGCGGATGCAGGCGCTGCACCCGACAGAATATGCCTGCGAGACCTTGAACACCGGTACGGTTCAGGACGGCTATGTGATGGACTATGCCGACGGTATGCTGTGGGAAGGATTCATGCGTTTTGCCTACGATTGGAGGTCGATGGTCACCGTCAATCTGAAATGGGAGAAAAAGCAGAAGGAAAAGGGCCGCCCCAATCTGACGATGATCACCGACTATGAGCGCGAATCCCGCACCACCGGCCGAGATGCCTTTACGCGCATGCGTTACGGCCTTACGACGGCCCTCCTCTCCGGCGCATACTACGGCCGCACCTTCGGCGACTGGTACTATATCGGCTATTATCATGACGAATTCGACTCGGATCTGGGTTACCCTACATCCGATCCCGTTGAGCTGCCGAGCGGTGCCTGGGTGCGCTTTTTCGACAAAGGGGCCGCCATTTGCAATCCCACCGGACGCATCATAACCGTCACCGCGGATGAACTGGTCGGCAAACCCGGTTACGACGGACCTTATTACCGAATGCGGGGCGGTCAGGTCCCTGATTTCAATAACGGCGAACTGTTTACTTCGGTACAGCTCTTCGGCGAAGTCCGCAACCCCAGCCGGCCGCGGGAAAACCAGGGCGACGGCATCCTGCTCTTCAAAGAACCCACGACCGTAGTGGCTGAGATTTGGATCGGCAACACCTACAACAACGATACAAGTCCCGGCAACGACCCCGTCAAGCTGACCGGCGCGTGGGTACAAGTGCAGGACGCCCCCGGAATTTGGCCTACAGCCAACAACTGTTTTTCGCAGTGGAGCCATATGCCTTACAACGGCGCAGCGTACAACGACGGCATCGGCTATGCATACGCCGCAGCAGGGGACGGCAGCGCCACGGCCGACTTTGTTCCCAACATCGGCGTGCCCGGCTATTATGAGGTCGCCGAATGGCACGGCACCGACCCGAGCGCGGCAAAGGCGGTTCCTTTCAAGGTTTTTGTCGAAGGCCAGATCAAACTGTTCGGCACCATTGATCAAAGCCGCAACAGCGGGCGCTGGAATGTGTTGGGAAATGTTTATCTTCCGAAAGGTAAAGGCTCTTATCTTCGCCTCAGCAACGACGCGGACGGACGCGTGATCGCCGATGCCGTTCGTTTCCGCTATCTCGGCGAGGTTGCGCCGCCGGACGTTCCCCCGGCTGCGCCGAAGAATCTGCGCATTCTCAAGTGAAGCACCTGCAAATCTCTCCTCTCCAGCGGCTCGTCGGAACCCCCGGCGAGCCGCCTTTCTGCGGAAGATTACTTTTTCTTACGCAGCCGTGGCCCAAATCGGTAAAATAGCTTCCGAACGCCCGGCGGAAGAAGCCGGGCACAGGCGAACAATCAAGTTCAGCAAGGAAAATGAAAAAAATAAGGGTTCTTCAACTGGTCGAAGGCTTTAACTTCGGCGGCGCCGAGACCAAACTGCTGGAACTGGTGCAGCACATGAACCGCGACCGATTCGAGACCACGGTCATCGGTCTCGGTCTGGGCAATGAAATCGAGCATCTCTTTCGGGCGCTCGACTGCCGCGTAATGGTCTTCCAGCGACAGAGGCAGTTCGATTTTGCGCTGCTGAAGCGGGTGCGGAATTTTGTCCGCGACGCGCGCATCGACATCGTCATGACCACGCTGTTCTACGCCGACGTGATCGGCGCTCTGGCCGGTCACAGCGGCGGCGCCAAGGGGGTGTTCTCATGGGAGACCATCTCTTCGCCCAAATGGCTGGTGCCGCACCGTTTTTGGGCTTATCGCTACGCCGTTCGTCGAATGGATAAGGTGATCTCGGTTTCGCAGGCAACTGCGCGCTGGCTGGTGGAAAAGCGCAAGGTGCCGGCGGAAAAGGTGATGATCATCCCTTACGGCGTCAATTTGCAGAAATTCAATCCTCAACCTAAATCGCTGCGCTGTGCCGATCTGGGCCTCGACGCCGGCGACTTTATCATCGGCCAGGTGGCGCGCCTGACGGAGCAAAAAGGGCATCGTTTTTTGATCGATGCCGCGGCCAAGGTGGTGCAGGCCGTCCCCAACGCCAAGTTCGTGCTGGTGGGCGACGGGCCGCTGCGCGCCGAGCTGGAAGAGCGCATTGCCGCCTGCCGTCTGCAGCGGCACTTTCATCTGCTCGGCTTTCGTCACGATGTACACGAGATTTTGCCGCTCTTTGATGTTTTCACCCTCCCGTCTCTCTACGAAGGCTTGCCCAACGTCGTTCTTGAGGCCATGGCCTGCGGCCTGCCGGTTGTTGCCACGCCCGCCGACGGCACCAAGGAGGCCTTGGCGGACGGCTCAACCGGTTTTCTAGTGCCCATCGGCGATGCCGAAGCTTTGGCGAAACGGCTCATCGAGTTGGCGGCGAACCAGGAGCTGCGGCGTTCCCTCGGTCGCGCGGGCCGCAAGCGGGTGGAAGAGTCGTTCTCGCTCGAAGGGCAGGTGGCGCAGTTCGAAGACTTGTATGCTCGCTATGCAGGCGGAGGCGGTCGATGAAGGTGCTGATGGTTCACAAATTCTACTATATCGAAGGCGGCGCCGAGCGTTACGTTTTCAACGTCAGCGAGCTGCTGCAGGAAAAGGGACACACCGTTGTTCCTTTCGCTATGAAGGACGAAAGGAATGCCGTTTCGGAATACGAACCCTGGTTTGCCGAACGTTTCGGCCCGGATCAGTTGCTCGAAACCCGCAATCCATTCAAGCGGATGCAGATCGCGGCAAGGGTCATCTGGAACCGCGGCGCGCAGCAAAGGTTGGCCGCGCTGATTGAAAAGGAGCGGCCGGATATCGCTCACGTTCACTCGGTGTACCACCATTTATCGCCGGCCGTTCTCTTTACGTTGAAACGGTTCGGCCTGCCGGTGATGATGACGCTGCACGATTACAAGCTGGTATGCCCCAATTACATTTTCCTCGACGGCCGCCGGCGTGTGTGCGAGGCCTGCCGCGGCCGTGCTTTTCGACACGCGGTAACGCGCAAGTGCTTCCGCGACTCTTTCGCCGCCGGCGTTCTCGTTTCAGCCGAGGCGTACGTTCATCGGTGGATGAAGAGCTATCTCCGCAACGTCGATCTTTTCGTTTCACCCAGCCGCTTTTTGGCCGAAAAGATACGGCAGTACGGTTATGGCGGGAAACCGGTACGCGTGCTGCCTTACACGCTCGATGTCGACGCCTATCAGCCCTGTGATGAACCCGCGGATTACTATCTTTTCATGGGAAGACTGACCCATGAAAAAGGGCTCCATTTTCTGCTCGATGCCGCCGCACAGTTGCGAGGGCTGCGGTTGCTGATCGTAGGAACCGGCCCGCTGGAAGTGCAGTTGCGCGCTCGCGTGGAGCGTGAGGGCCTTTCGCACGTCTCTCTCCTCGGCTACAAGTCCGGTGAGGAACTGAAGGAGCTCGTTCGCCGCGCCCGCTTCACGGTGGTTCCTTCGGAGTGGCACGACAATTCGCCGCTGGTTGTCTACGAATCCCAGGCCCTGGGAAAGGCGGTGATCGGCAGCCGCATGGGGGGAATACCCGAGCTGATCGACGAGGGCATCGACGGCTTTACTTTTGCGCGCGGCGACCTGAAGGGTCTTGTCGATCGCGTCCAAGAGCTCATACACTCGCCGGAAAGAGCCTTCGAAATGGGGAAGAACGGCCGACGAAAGGCCGAACGCCTTTACAGCCCAACGGTGCACTATGATCGCCTGATGCAACTTTACGACGAAACACGGCGATCAGCGGGGCGATAGTTTCTTAAGGGAGAATTTGGGCCGTTCATCGGCACACCTTCGTCACTTCCCTTTATGGCACGGACTTTGAGTAAAAAGAGTCCGACGGCGGTTTCGGCTTGTTATTTTAACAGGTTACGATGAGTCGGAAATCCGCTGTTTTATGCCGGCTTGAAACAGAGTAGGCCGGTTGTCTACTGCTGAGACAAAATGCATCTTTTTGGAGGTTAGAGGCCATGAAGGTCAATTCCCAGCTTTGCAGAATCCTGCTGATCCTGACGACGGTATTGGCGATGACCGCGCCGCTCTTCGCCGCCAAGGACGAGTTCGATCGTCCCGACGGGCCCTTGGGCGGTAACTGGTCGTCGCATTCCGACATGGTCATCCGCAGCGGCAGGCTGCACAACAATTCGTCATCGGCGACCGCCGGGTGGAACAGCTTTATTGCTGTTTTCAACGTCGTAAATGCCAACGAAGCGATCATCTATTGGCCGACGGCAGGAAACGGCATTTCCAGCAACGGCCCGCAGTTCGGCGGCGTCGTGTTCGTCAATTCATTCAGTGCTGCCTCCAACGGCTATTTGATTTATATCTATAACAGGGAGCTCCGTTTATATCGAGTGAACAACGGCGCCATCGGCAGCGCGGTGGCCGCCATGTCGGTCAGCAAAAATCCGGAGCCCGGCGACCGCTTCAAGGTCAAAATGAATCCGACGACCAACGCCTTTGCCGCTTATATCAACGATTCGCAGGTGGGAAGTTTGACTGATACCGGCAAGCAGGTTTCGATGGCCACCAGCTATGCCGGTGTCATGCTGTATCACAGCCTGACGGTCGAGAACGATGTTGAGGCTTTCGAAGCCAACGTGGTGCCCATTGAAACCGACACCACCCCTCCCGCGGCGGTCACCAATCTGGCCGCTACCGCGCTGAGTTCCTCGTCCGTACAATTGACCTGGACGGCAGTGGGCGACGACGGCAACACCGGCACGGCTGCGCAATACGATCTGCGCTATTCAAAGAACAACATTACGGCGGCCGATTTCAACAGTGCCACGCAGGTCAGCGGGGTGCCTTCGCCCAAGCAGGCCGGAGCAAGCGAAAGCTTTACGGTCACCGGGCTGAGCGCCGACACCAAGTATTACTTTGCCATCAAGGTTCGTGATGAGTCCAACAACTGGTCGCCGATTTCAAATGTAGCTTCGGCAACGACGCCGGCGGCCGGCGGCGGAGGAGGGGGCGGCACAACGCCGGTCACCACCCTGTCGTGGAAAACCGACGACTTTGAACGAGCGGATTTGGGCAGCAATTGGGCGGCGCCCAATTACAAGATCGAAGGGGGCGAGCTGACGCTGACCAACAAAACAGGGGGATGGAACAACTTTGCCATTTACCAACAAAGTGGCGCCTACGGCGTCGGCATGACGTTCAGTGCCGTCAACGCGGCGCTCTATAACAATGCCTATGTACCCGCCGGTCTGCTCATCCTCATGGACAACGCCTCACCGGCGGGTGTGAACGGCTACTTGATCAAGCGCGTAGCATCGGCGATCGACGTTTTCCGCATCAGCGGCGGAGTGGTCGCTTCAACGGCCCTCAAAAGCGTTTCCACTTCGCAGGCGGCCCCCAAACCGGGCGACAAGATCGAGGCCGTGATCGTCGATAACGGCGCCACGAAGACCGTACGCGTATATGTTCGCGGCACGTTTGACGGCTCATTCGACCTCACCGACGCCTCGATCATGGACAACACCTACGTCGGCGTGGCGCTTTACGGCGGTACCGGATTTCTGAACAACCTGGCCTCTGCGGCCATCGGTTTTCCCGGCGCCGGCGGTGCGCGGCGCATCGCCGTGTACGGCGGCAACAATCAAAGCGGCCCCATCAATCAGCAATTGCCGCTGCCCATTCAGGTTCGTGTGACCGACGACAACGATCAACCGGCCGCAGGCAAACTGCTCGATTTTCAGGTGATTCAAGGCACGGCCCGGCTGGACGATATTGAAGGTTTTGTCTTCGCCGGCCAGGTTTGGCAGGAGGCCGAAGCGGGGCGCATTCTCCGTGAAAACGGGCGCATCGCCTCGGACGCCACAGCATCCAAAGGCCAGTATGTGACTTACGATTGGATTGCCGGCGCCACGCGTTTGGAGATGTTCGCCGTGCCTTTCTATCTGCCGCAGTCGGGCCGTTACGACGTGTGGGTTCGCTCGCGGACCCTTAGTTCCGATCGCTATCGGTTTCATTACCGTATCGATTCTTCGACCGATTCGACGCTTGTCGAGATTCCTCGGACGAATATCGGCTCGTGGGTGTGGGTGCGCGCGGGCAGCAACGTCGCCATTTCCGCGGGTATGCATTATGTGAAGCTGATCCCGTTTCATGCCGACCTGCAGTGGGACAAGATACTGGTGCAGAATGCCGGCTCGGCGGCGCCCAGCGGCGTCGGCGGTGAAGGCCCGGCCTTCCCCAACATGACCAATGAGAACGGCATCGGATCCACCAAAGTCACCTTCGGCACCAACGCCAACGACAATGTGATCATCTACGTCTATGCTTATCGAGACGACGGCAGCAAAGTGGAGGAACCGGCGGTCTTTACGCTCGATCCTACCCCCGGCCCGGCGGTCAGCATGAACCGGGATCCCTCGATTCCCGAACCGGTCGCCGGCGTGCCCGGCATGGCTTCGCCCGCTTTGAAGGTGGTTTTGAAGGACGCCTACGGAAACTTTGTCGACGGAGTGACGGTCAACTGGCGAGTTACGCAAGGCGACGGGACGCTCGCGTCGCCGACCAGCGTTTCCGACACCGCGGGTGTGGCTTCCAACACCTTGATGCTGAACTATTATCAGTCCACCGACTACAAGGTGGAAGCGGCGGTTTCCGGCCTCAACGGTTCGCCGGTCGTGTTTACCATTCGGCCCGGTGCTCCGCCGAGAAAGATCGTGCGCATTCAGCCCAAGACCCGGCAGCAGGGCAATGTGGCGACCACCGTGGACAGCCTGCTGATCGTTCGTATTCTCAAAGAGGACGATTCGCCCTTCGAGGGTTATCCGGTTGTTTTCGCCGTTACCGGCGGCAACGGCAAGTTGAGCACGCAGGACGGCTCGGAAAAGCAGACCCAGTTGACCGTAGCGACGGACCTTCAGGGCTATGCCCGCGCCAAGTGGCAGTTGGGTGATCCGGGTCTCAACACGGTTGAGGCGCGGGCGCCCAATTTGACCGGCAGCCCGGTGTTGTTCGAGGGTTGGGCCCAAACCGGCGCCGTCGCCAATTTGGTCAAAGTAGACGGCGACAATCAGTCCGGCTACGTCGGTCTGCCGCTGGTCAAGCCTTTCATCTTGAAGGCCGTCGATGCCAACGGTTATGCCGTTTCGGAACAGGAAATTCTTTTCGAGATTCAGCAAGGGCAAAACGCCTATTTCGACCAGAGCGGTATCCGCTCCAAGACCGTCTACTCGGATAATCAAGGCCTAGTGCGGGTTACTTTGACCATGGGCAGCGTTCTGAACGAGGAACATGTGGTGCGCGCCACGGCCGTCGGCACCTCGCTGACGCCGGTCTTTTTCCGCGCCGTGCCGGTAGGACGCATTGCCAAGTCCATCGAATACGTTTCCGGTAACCCGCCGGGCTATCAGCGCGCAACGGTCATGACCGCATTGGCCGAGGATTTCATCGTGCGGGTGCGCGATCCGTACGGCAATCCCGTCGCCGAACAGCCGGTGCTGTTCAAAGTGACGGAAGGCGGAGGCAAATTCGCCAACGGGCTGGGCGAAATCACTCTGGGAACCGATGCGCAGGGTCTGGCGCGTGCGCGCCTTACGCTGGGCGCGGTTGCCGGCGACAGCGCTCATGTGGTTCACGCTGTTGCCATGCGCAAAGACATCACGACCCAGCCCCTGGACGGTTCACCCATCATTTTCAAGGCGACCGGTTTGTCCCGACTGGCGGTGCGCATGGTAAAGATCGACTCGACCGACGCTCAACGAGCCATCGTCGGCTTTCCGTTGAGATATCCTCTTACGGTGCGGGTGACCGACGAATACTTGAACCCGGTGCGCAACCATTCGGTGACCTTTAGAGTGCGCGGCCAGGGCGGCGAGCTCGAAGATATTTCGGGCAAGGCGACGGTCAAGGTGGCGGCCACCAACGCTCAGGGCTACGCTTCGGTCATTTGGAACATGCCCGCCAAACCGGGTGTGGTCTATGTGGATGTGACCTCCTCCAATGCGCAAGGTGCACCGCTCGAAGGAAGTCCCTTGCAGTTCATCGCCGAGGCGCTTCCCGGCCAACCCGACCGCATGATTCGCGTGACCAAGGACACGGTTTTTGTCGGCAAAGTGTGGCAGCCGCTGTCTGAAAAAATGAAGGTCCAGATCACCGACTACTTGGGCAATCCGCTCATCGGTCAGCCGGTGGTCTTTAAGGTCACCCGGGGCGAAGGTCTGGTCAACGGCCTGCCGCAGGTGACCATTCTGACGGCCGACTCCGGTTATGCATCGGTTACGTGGACTCTCGGCAAAAAGAGCGGCATCGAGGTGAACCATATGGAAGCCTCCGCCGCGGTGCCCGTCAATCCGGTTGTCCGATTCAAAGCCAGCAGCGTGCCCGATGTCGCCTTCCGGCTGGTGCCCGATTCCAGCTATTCGACCTATGGAATTGTGGGCTCGCTGATTCCCGAAGAAATCAAAGTACAGGTCGCCGACCAGTTCGGCAACGGCGTGGCCGGCCACACGGTCGATTTCGACATTATTTCTGTCGGCAGCAACAGCGGCTACATCAACACGCCGGGCACCACCAGCGTCCGCACGACGACCAATGCCGACGGTATTGCCTCGGTACGCTGGGGACTGGGGCCGCAGGTGGGTTCGCAGAACAACAAACTGCGGGCGACGGCCAAGCTGAACGCCGTGCATCTGGTCAATTCGCCTTACGTTTTTACTGCGTCTGCAACGGTCGGAGGGCCGACCAAACTGGTCAAAGTCACCGAGGATTCGACGCTCAGCAGCATTATCGGCAACACCCTGCCCGAATTTTTGAAGGTGAGGGTGACCGATGCCTATGACAACCCGATTGCTCAGGTGCCGGTGCGCTTCCAGGTCATCAGCCGCCGCGAGGCCGAGGGCGGCACGCTGGACGGCCTGGTCGATTCGATCAAAGTAAAGCCCACGGATTCTAACGGCTTTGCCTGGGTGCAGTTTACGCTGGGTCAACGGGCCGGCAACAAGATCAACAAGGTGCGCGCCTCGGCGGAAAACAACGGTGTGCCGTTGAGCGGTTCGCCGGTGCTGTTCGAGATTACCGGTCGCGCCACCAACGCTAAAAGGATGATGGCGACCGACGGCGACGGACAGAGCGGCCAGGTGGGACAGTTCCTCGATCGTGCCGTTAAGGTGACCGCCGTCGACGAATACAACAACCCGGTCAAAGGCCAGCCGATCCGATTCCGTATTCTTAACGACGAGAATCGGCCGATCGAGACTATCGGCTCGTTAGGGGCCGGGGCGGCGATGGATACGTCGATCAACACCGACCAGTTCGGCGTCGCTTCGGTTCGTTGGAAGCTGGGCCGCTTTGTAGGGCAACATCGGCTCGAAGCCAGCAGTAACGGCGACGGCCCCTTGCAGGGTTCACCGGTCCTCTTCACCGCCACCGCTGTCGCCGGTCAAACAAGCGCCGATTCGTCGCTGATCACGGTGTCTCCGCGAGAGCTGATGGTTTCCAACGGCGAAATTCGCGCTGCGGTGACGGTGACCCTCCGTGACCGGTTCAACAATCCGGTTGCGGGCAAGGCAGTGGTGCTCGAAGTGAGCGGCGACGGCAACACGATTATTCAGCCCGTGGCGACCACCAATGCCGACGGCCGCACGGTGGGCTATGTCTCCTCACGTCAGGCCGGTGAAAAAATCGTGCGTGCCCGCGACATCAACAGCAACGTGCTGCTGAATACCACGGCTGTCGTTCGCTTCCGGCCCGCGGCCGCGGCCCGATTGCTGAAAGCGCCCGGCGACAACGGCGACACGCAGGAGCGCAACGTCGGCACGGTTCTGGAAAAGCCGTTTAAGGTGCTGGTGACCGACCTGTTCGGCAACCCCATTCGCGGCACGGCAGTGACCTTCTCGCCGGTCACCGGCGGCGGTATGATGGTGGACAATCAGCCGGCGTACAGCGACAGTAACGGCATCGCCTCCTCGTTCTACCGACTTGGTCTGAGCGCCGGCGCCAATGTCGTTCAAGCGGTCTCGGCGGGACTGGACGGTTCACCGGTCAATTTTTCCTGCATTGCGGTGCAGCCGCAGCAGATCAAGGAACTGGTCATTCTCAGCGGCGATCGCCTCAGCGGCCGTCCCGCCGGCGATCTGCCCGAGCCGTTGGCGGTCAAGGTTCTCGACAACCTGGCGCGGCCGATCTTCGGTAAAAAGGTCAAGTTCGAAGTACTGGCCAACGATGCCGTGATTACCAGCGAGAACCCGGTCGAGTCCAATATGTACGGCGTGGCGTCGGTCACCATGAAACTGGGAACGTCGCTGGGCCTCAACATCGTGCGCGCCTCGCTGCTCGATCTGCCGCTGGTCTCCGCGGTGTTTACCGACACCACCAAGGTGATGCCCGGCAGCGGCGCGTCGCGCATGCAGATGACCTCGGGCAACAATCAGTACGGCATCGTAGGCTCCATGCTGCCCGCGCCGCTGACCGTGCGCGTGACCGACGACTATAACAACCCGGTGCCTGGTATTATGGTAACCATGACCGTCATAGACGACCACACGGTTCAGGGCATCGGTTTGCTGGAGGGCGGCGTGAAGGTTCTGGCGCGTCAGTCCGACGCCTTCGGATTGGTTTCGGTCTACTATACCTTGGGCGAGAAGGCGGGCTTGAACAAGGTGCGCGTCACCGCTCCCGGTTTGGCGCCGGAATTCATCGATTTCACCCTTTACGGCCAATCGGGCGAGCCCTACAGAATGCGCAAGTGGAGCGGCGACGAGCAGACGGGAGAGATGGATCGCGTTCTGCTGAAACCGATTACCGTCCGCGTGTTCGACCGCCAGGGCAACCCGGCGCAGGGCGGCCGCGTGCGCTTCATCGTGTTGCAGGGCGGCGGTACCATCATCGAACCGCAGCCGATCATCTCCGATGCCGAAGGGTATGCTTCCGTCCATTGGCGTCTTGGACCCCGGCCGAACGCTTACGTCAACATCGCCCAGGCCATCGCCGACGGCATGCCGGGCGGCACCTTTGTCGAAACCTTTACGGCAACGGGCGATCCTTCGCGCTGGCCGCGCCTGCACGTGCCTTCCGAGGTGACGGTGTGGGAAAACAACCTGCTCACCTTCCGCGTGTGGGCGGACGGCAGCGACAATCCGCCGATCACTTGCGTGGCCGAAAAAACACCCCAAGGCTCAGTGTTGAGCGACAACGGCGATAATACTTATACCTTTGCCTGGCAGCCCGACTTTTCCTTCGTTCAGCCGCCGCAACGCAGCAAGACCATCTATGCCGTCTTCGGCGCGCTGGATATGAAGGGCGGTCGCGACCTCGATTCCGTCAAGATCAATGTCATCGACCTCAACCGGCCGCCCCAGATCGTGCGCTATTGGCCCAATCTCGACCGCATCAAAGTGGAACCCGGCACGGTAAGCAAGATCGAGTTCGGCGTCGAAACCCGCGACGAAGACGGGGATCTGGTGACCGTGACCTGGTATGTCGATGAACAGCAGGTGGCCTACGGCCAGACCTTTACGATGGACCTGAGCCTCTATCCGCCGTATCATTACTATAATGTGAGCGTGCGCGTCTCGGACCCGACTTCGTCGGTAAGCCGTTGGTGGGGCGTTAAGGTCAACGTGGAGCTGGTCAATTTCTCCTGCACCGCAAGCCCGTACGAAGGCGTGCGCCTGAACTGGGAAACCGCCGCAGGCGGAACGACATCGGGCTTTAACGTGCTGCGCAGCCTGCGCGAAGAGGGAGAATACGTCAAGATCAACAGCGAGCTCATTCCGCCGTCGCCGGACGGCCGCTACGAGTATGTCGACAAAACCGCGATCGGCGGGCGCCGCGTCTTCTACAAACTGGAGGAGATCGCACCGGACGGCACCGCTTCGCTGCACGGCCCGATTCAGGCCGAGACGCCGCTGCCCAGGGAGTTCCGACTGGCGCAGAATTACCCGAACCCCTTCAACCCCCAGACGACGATTCGCTTCGACGTGCCGAAGGAAACGCATCTGACGTTGGAGGTCTACAATGTTCTCGGTCAGAAGGTGTGCACGCTGATCGACCGTCCGATCGAGGCGGGGTATCATACCGTCATCTGGGACGGCACCAATGATCAGGGGCTGCGTGTGGGCTCCGGTGTTTACTACTATCGTCTCCTTTCGACCGAATTCCACGACACGAAAAAGATGGTTCTCCTAAAGTAATATGCTCCTCCCAAGGCGCCTTCGGAAAGTCCGAAGGCGCCTTTTTCTTCTTACTTCCGCCTCCCCCTTTTTTGTTTTGAAATGGAGAAAATTTTTTTTACCATTTTTCCGATGAGCATCGGAAAAATACATTGCGGCCTGTTTGCCCTGCTGTTTCTGTCGGCGGCACTTTCAGAGGCACCGGCTCAAGTCGGCGCATTGCGCGGCCGAGTGGCCGATGATCTGGGGCAGCCGCTTGCGGGTGCAAATGTTCTTCTCCGAGAGCTTGAGACCGGCGCTGCAACCGACGCCGGCGGTGAATTCCGCATCTCGGCGGTGCCGCCGGGCGAGTATACTGTCATCGTGACCTTTATCGGCTTCGAGCCTTTTCAGCAGCGGGTTGTCGTGCCGGCTGCAGGGACCGCCGAGCTTGTCGTCGCCATGCGGCCGGCGGTGATTGAAATGCGGGCCATCACCTTGGTGGCCGAACATCTCAAAGGCCAGGCCGAAGCCTTGAATCGGCAAATGACGGCGGACAACATCAGCCGCATCGTTTCTGATGAACAACTGAGCCGCTTCTCCGATCGGAACATCGGCGACGCCGTTAAACGGATGAGCGCCGTAACCGTAAATTATGATCAGGGTGAAGCGCGCTATGTCAATATTCGCGGATTGGAGCCGCGGCTCAACTCGGTGGCTTTGAACGGCGAGCGTCTGCCGTCGCCCGACGCCGAAACGCGCGCCGTTCAGCTCGATATGATTTCCTCGGAAATGATCCAAAGCGTAGAAGTTCATAAAACGCTGACGCCGGACATGGACGGCGACGCCGTTGGCGGCACCGTCAATTTGGTGACGCGCCCCGCCCTCTTTTTGAGACGATTGTCCCTTTCGGCCGCCGGCGGCTACGACGAACTGACCGGCCGGCCGATGGTCAACGGATCGGCTGTTGCCGCCCGTCGTTTCTTTGCAGAAAAACTGGGGGTCTCGATCAGCGCCGGCGTTTTCGATCGGCGTTTTGGAGCGCACGACAGCGAAGGCATTTGGGCGACGGACAAAAAGGGGGCACCTTACGTCAGCCAATGGGACGTCCGTCGATACGACGTGCGACGGCTGCGCCGCGGCTTCAGCGCCGATCTGGATTGGCGTCCCGATGAGCAGAACCGCTTTTTTCTCGATTTTATCGTAAACCGCCGCAGCGATTGGGAAACACGGTTCAGGCTGCGTCGGCGTCTGCCGCCGCCGAACAAAGACGGCATTGCCGAAGGCGCCGAGATCCTGCGCCAGACCAAGGGCGGCCTCGGCGGCGTCGTCGGCGATAACGCACGCCTCGAAGAGCAGCATCTGACCGCTTTTCGGCTCAAAGGAAAACATGATCTCGTCAATCGCTTCACGGTGGAGTGGACGCTTTCTCACAACCGCGTGAGCGAAGAACGCCCTCACGAGCGCTATCTGCAGTGGTGGGTTAAATCTTCCGATGTCGCCGTGGACCTCTCTGATCCGCGAACGCCCGCTTTCAGCGATGCCCCGCCGGATTCCCTGTTTCGTTTTGAGGAACTTACGGAAGAGTTCCGCCGCGTCCTGGAGCGGGATACCCGATTCGCGCTCGACGTACGGCTGCCCCTCATCTCCCGCGGCCGCTTCAAGAACGAGCTGCAGTTCGGCGGTAAAATCAAAAGCCTTCGTAAAAGCAGCGATATTCACGCCGACCGCATCACGTTGACGCCGGAAGGCAAGATGCTATGGCGCAACATGCTGAGCACACCGGTGGCGGACTATAGTCCCGCCCGCTTTCGCGCCGGCGATTACCGCTTGGGTCAATTTACTACCCCCGAGTACCTCGGCCGCCTCGATTTCGACGACGAGACCTTATTCAAGAAAAAGTCGCTTGACGCCCAATACGGCCCGCAGAACTACGGCGCGGATGAAACCGTCTCTTCGGCCTACGGCATGATTCGGCAGCGTTTCGGAAAAACGCTCAACCTGATTGCCGGTCTGCGCCTCGAACGCACCGCCGTCACTTACAACAGCTTTGAATCCAGCGAAGACAGCGATACCCTTCGGGCGACCACCGGTGCCTCAAACTATGTCAGCTTTCTTCCCAGCCTAAACCTGCGCTGGGAACCGATCGAGCGCGGCGTCATGCGCTTTGCCTACAGCCGCAACGTAGCACGCCCCGATTTCTATGATTTGGTTCCGTATCGCAACCTTCGTCGCGGCGGCGAGGTTCTGCGCATCGGCAATCCGCAGCTTATGCCCGCAACCTCGGAAAACTGGGATCTCTCCGGCGAATACTATGACCGTTCGGTGGGAGTGGCCTCGCTGGGGTTTTTCTACAAACGCATCGAACGATTTTACTACGTTCTTCGCGAAAACAACGTTCGAGATCCGCTCACCAGCAAGAAGGTGGCCGAACTTTATCAGCCGCGCAACGGCGGCGGCGCGGATCTTTTCGGTATCGAGCTGGAATATCAACGGCAACTAACCTTTCTTCCCGGCTTTTTGTCCAATTTGACACTGTACGCCAACCTTACGCGCCTTTTTTCGTCGGCCGAGTACCCCGCATTTCCCGGCCGCATCATTCCTCTGCCCGGCGCCGCCAAGCTCTCCGCCAATCTGAATCTGGGCTATGAAAGCAAACGCTTCTCTGCAGGGCTTTCCTTCAATCACGCCTCCGCCTATCTCGATCCAAAGGAGATCGACCTGACGCCGGGTTTGGAGCGCTGGTACGATCGGGTCAACTACCTGGACTTTTCCGCCTCGCTTCGGCTGACGAAGCAAATGCGCCTCTTCTTCGAAGCGAAAAACCTGCTCGATCAGCCGCTGCGTTATTACGCCGGTTCACCTTGTCGTACCTACCAACAGGAATACTACGGCCGTCGTTTCCTGCTCGGCTGCAACTATGATATTTGAGAAGGTCAGCTTCGATGAATGTTTTTGCGTGCGGACGTGTTATTAAGGCCGGAAGCGGAAACAGGCGCTCCGCTTTTCAGCGGCGTGTCATTCGATTGGGATTTCGGCCGAGCGCCTTTCCGCCGAATCGATACAAGCCGGGGTGAAAGGAGGCGTACTATGTCGCAACCGTTCACAGAGGTGGTCATCGAGGCGCCCTTTGCATTGGTCAAAGGGTTCCTGATGGGGTTTATGCAGGGGAGAGGCAAGGAGTTTCCCTACTTTTTCCACCGCAAGCACGGCATCAAGCGCGAAACCGTGGGTGAGTTTCTCAAAGAGGCTCTGCATTTGGAATGCACCACGCACTTGTGCCTGCCGGACGCCGTTCTGCCGGAATTCACGGCGGCGTTGAAGGGGGTGGAGGATCGCTTCGGCGTAAGGATCAAACAACAGCGGCCGATCATGAGCGCCTCCTTCCGCTTCAGTTGGCATGTTTACAGCGAAGAGCGCAGCGGGCCGTGCAAGGAACTTTTCCGCAACCTGCCCGAGGGGGTCGAGCTGCTTGATTTTCGTCCTGCCGAGCTGCGCAGCAGCATTCCCGCCGGCGTGGCCGAGTTCAGCACCCTCAATCCCTACTGTTTCGAAGGAAGCGGCACGGTGAGCGGCGATTTCGAGGGGGTGATGGAAATGTTCCTTCGCATAAAGCGCTCGACGTTGTGCGACTCGATTCTGCTGAGTGAAATCAAGCTGGAGTTCGAGTAAAAAAGCGGCCGCCGCTTTTTCCGGCGACCGCTGCCGAGGTCATTTTCGTTTAGGCTTGAAGATGTGGGTACAGGTGCCGAAGAACATTTCGGCACTTTCCATGAGGGTTTCGCTGAGCGTGGGGTGGGGGTGAATGGTCAGCTTGAGATCATCGGCCAGTGCCGCCATTTCGACGGCAAGAGCGCCTTCGGACACCAGCTCGCCGGCGCCGGCACCGACCAGCCCGATGCCGAGGATGCGCCGGGTTTGCGGCTCGATGAGGAGCTTGGTGAGGCCGTCGGTGCGGTCCATGGTCAGAGCCCGCCCGGACGCCGCCCATGGGAAGCGCATCACTTCCACGGCAATGCCCTTCTGCTGAGCTTCATTCTCCGTGAGTCCCGCCCAGGCCAACTCGGGATCCGTGAACACCACGGCCGGAATGGCGGCCGGTTCGAAAACCGCCTTGTGTCCCAGGAGCGCTTCCACGGCCGTGTGGGCTTCGTGCGACGCCTTGTGCGCCAGCATGGGCTCTCCGGCCACGTCGCCGATGGCAAAGATGTGCGGTTCGGCGGTTCGGCGCTGAGCGTCCGTTTCGATAAAGCCGCGCGGCGTCACTTTTACCGCGGTGTTTTCCAGGCCGAGGTTGTCGCTGTTCGGCCGCCTGCCGACGGTAATCAGAACGGCGTCGAAAAGCTGCGGCGGCTCGACGCCCGTTTTGCTTTCGGCCGTTACTTGGATGCCGTCGGCGGTTTCTTCGAGGCGGACGATCTTGGTTTCCGTGAGGATCGCCTTGAACTTGGCCTCCAGGCTTTTCTGCAGAATGCGCACGAGGTCGCGGTCGGCGCCGGGCAGAATACCGGGGGTCATCTCCACCACCGTCACTTCGCTGCCCAGCGCGGCGTAAACCGTGCCCATTTCCAATCCGATGTAGCCGCCGCCGACGACCAACAGTCGCTTCGGCACGCTGCGCAGCTCGAGTGCGGCGGTGGAATCCCACACGCGGGGGCTGTCCGGCGCCAAAGAGGGAATGACCGTCGGTCGAGAGCCCGAGGCAATGATCGCTTTGTCGAACGCGAGCTCTACCTCTTCGCCGTCCAAAAGCGATACTTTCAGAGAATGGTTGTCGCGAAAAACGGCCCGCCCCTGCAGACGGGTGATGCGGCGCTGGTCGGCCAGGCGTCCTGTGCCGCCGGTCAGCTTGGTCACGACGTCGTCTTTAAAGCTCCGCAGGCGATCGATGTCGATCTTGAAATCGCCGATATCGATGCCCCAGCGCTTCGCTTCGCGCATTTCGTGGATGAGTTTGGCGACGTGCAGCAGCGCCTTGGACGGGATGCAGCCGCGGTGAAGGCAGACGCCGCCGGGATTCTTTTCCGTGTCGATCAGGGTCACTTCCAGGCCCAGGTCGGCTGCATAAAAGGCTGCGGCGTAGCCGCCGGGGCCCGCGCCGATGACGGCGAGAGCGGTCGAAAGTTTTTTCATAAGTGTCTCCGTGAATAAAGCGGCCGTAAGGCCTGCCGACTTGTTGCTTATCCTTGCAAAATCATGGTGAACGGCTGCTGCAGGGCTTCCACGATCCAGCGGAGGAAGCGGGCGCCGTCGGCACCGTCGATGAGACGATGGTCATACGAGAGCGACAGCGGCAGCATCAGCCGCGGCAGCCACTGGCCGTCGCGGTAAACCGGCTCGAGGGTGGCCCGCGACACGCCGAGAATGGCGACCTCCGGCGCGTTGATGATCGGCGTGAAAAAGGTGCCGCCTATGCCGCCTAAATTGCTGATGGTGAAGTTGCCGCCCGCCATGTCGTCCAGCGTCAGCTTGCGGTCGCGCGCCTTTTTCGACACGTCGGCCAGCTCAACGGCCAATTCGGTGAGGTTCTTGCGGTCAACCTCGCGGATGACCGGCACCAGCAGGCCGCGAGGGGTGTCTACCGCCACGCCGATGGAAACATATTTTTTGTAAACGATTTCTTCGGCAGCCATGTCGACCGAAGCGTTGAACTGCGGAAAGAGTTTGAGCGCCGAGGCCACGGTTTTCAGCAGGATGACCGTTATGGTGAGCTTGCCTCCCGCTTCTTCCACTTTGGGCCCGTACTGACGGCGCAACGATTCCAACTCGGTAATGTCCGCCTTGTCGAACTGAGTGACGTGGGGAATTTCGCGCCAGGCGCGGCCCAAATGCACGGCCGTTTTGAGACGCACCGAGCTCATTTTTTCGCGTGTCACTTCGCCCCAGCGCGAAAAATCGGGAAGCGGCTCCGCCGGCGGCGCTTCGGGCGATTTGCGGCTGCTTAGAAGCTGTTTCGCATGCGCTTTGACGTCTTCAACGGAAATGCGGCCGCCCGGGCCGGTGCCCTTCACCTCGTTGATGTTGACGCCGATTTCGCGGGCAAAACGGCGAACCGAGGGAGCCGCCGGTGCCGCCGGATGGAGGGACGGCGCGCTGCGCACCACCGTCTCCGATAGTACGGCTTCGGGCCGGCGGGGAGCAGCAACCGGTTCCGCAGCGGCTGGCGGCGCGGCCTTCTTGGGCGGTTCTTCGGCCGGCGTCGGTTCGGGCGCACCTTCGCCTTCTGCGCTCAAAATGACGATCACCTGACCGACTTTGACGGTCTGCCCGACCTGCACCAACACCTCCTTTACGACTCCCGAAGCTTCGGCCGGAACTTCGAGGACGGCCTTTTCCGTCTCCAGCTCCACCAAGGGGGCGTCTTTTTCCACACGATCGCCCACGGCCACCCGTACGGCGGCGACGGTTCCCTTGTCGACGTTTTCACCCAGCTCGGGTATTTTGCATTTGATGGTCATGGTTGCTTCCTTGTTGGTTAAAGTTCGGCTATGCAGTGACCGGATTCGCTTTTTCGGGGTCGATTTCCAACGCCGCAGCCGCCTCTTTAAGCTCTTTGAGCGTGAATTTGCCCTGACGCTGCAGCATGTAGAGTGCGGCGTAGGCAATAAAGCGCTCGTCGACTTCGAAAAAGGCGCGCAAGTGGCGGCGGCCGTCGCTGCGGCCGAAGCCGTCGGTTCCCAGCGTCAGAATCGGGCCGGGCAAGTGGCGGGCAACGGACTCGGGCAGCGTACGAACATAGTCCGAAACGGCCACGATGGGGCCCTCGATACCGGCGGTTTGTCGGGCAATGAACGGCCGGCGCGGCGGTTCGTCCGGGTGCAGAAGGTTCCAGCGCTCCGTCTGGGCTGCGTCGTAATAGAGCTCTTTGTAGCTGGTTACGCTCCACACGTCGGCGGCAACGTTGTACTGCTGCGCCAAAATCTCCTGGGCGCCGAGAGCTTTGTTAAGAATGGCGCCGCTGCCGAAGAGCTGCACGCGGCCGCGGCCGCCGCTCAGCGGCGAGTTGCGGAAGCGATAGATGCCGCCCAATATGCCGCTGCGGACCTCCTCGCCGGCGGGCATGGGCGGCTGCGCATAGTTTTCGTTCATCACCGTGATGTAGTAAAAGATGTTTTCCTGCTCGCGGTACATGCGGCGAATGCCGTCTTCGATGATGACCGCCAGCTCGTAGGCGAAGGCCGGATCGTAGGCTTTCAGGTTGGGCAGCGGAAAGGCCAGCAGATGGCTGTGGCCGTCCTGATGCTGAAGTCCCTCGCCGGCAAGCGTGGTGCGGCCCGCGGTACCGCCGATGAGAAAGCCGCGCGTCCGCATGTCTCCGGCCGCCCAAATCAGGTCGCCGATGCGCTGAAAGCCGAACATGGAGTAAAAGATGAAAAAGGGGATGGTGTGGACGCCGTGGGTGGAATAGGCGCTGCCGGCGGCGATGAAGGAGGACATGGATCCCGCCTCGGTGATGCCCTCTTCCAGTATCTGGCCGTCCTTGGCTTCTTTGTAGTAAAGAAGCTGCTCGCGGTCAACGGGTTCATAGAGTTGACCGCTGTGGGCATAAATGCCCACCTGGCGGAAGAGCGCTTCCATGCCGAAGGTTCGCGCTTCGTCGGGAACGATCGGCACGATGAGCCGGCCCACCTCTTTGTCCTTCAGCAGCTTGGTGAGCATGCGCACAAAGGCCATGGTGGTGGAAACTTCGCGCTCCTCAGTGCCCTGAAGAAATTCATCAAAGAGTGAGGCGTCGGCAAGGCTGACAGGCACGCTCACGGTTCGGCGCGAAGGCACAAAGCCGCCCAACTGCCGTCGCCGCTCGCGCAAATATTCCATCTCCGGGCTGTTTTCCGGCGGTTTGTAAAAGGGGACGTCGTCGATTTCGGCGTCGGAAATGGGGATGTTGAAGCGCGAGCGGAATTCGCGCAGCTCCTGCTCGTTGAGCTGTTTCTGCTGGTGGGTGATGTTCTTGCCTTCGCCCGCTTCGCCCAAGCCGTAGCCCTTGATGGTGCGCGCCAGGATGACGGTGGGGGTGCCGCGGTTTTCAACGGCGCGGCGGTAGGCGGCATACACTTTTTCGGGATCATGGCCGCCCAGGCGCAGCCTTGCCAATTGCTCGTCGCTCAAATGCTCCACCATTTTGAGAAGCTGAGGGTGCCGGCCGAAAAAGTTCTTCCTCATGTAGGCTCCGCCGCGGACGGCATAGTTCTGAAACTCGCCGTCGACGATCTGCGACAGTTGGCGAACCAGAATGCCCTCGTGGTCCTGTGCAAAGAGCGGGTCGAAATCGCTGCCCCAAAGCACCTTGATCACGTTCCAGCCGGCGCCGCGAAAGACCTTTTCCAGCTCCTGAACGATGTTGCCGTTGCCGCGCACCGGTCCGTCGAGCCGCTGCAGGTTGCAGTTGATGACAAAGATCAAGTTGTCGAGCTGCTCGCGACTGGCCAACGAGATGGCGCCCAGCGTCTCCGGCTCGTCGGTTTCGCCGTCGCCTAAAAAGGCCCACACCTTGGCGTCGTCCGCAGGCTTTAAGCCGCGGTCTTCCAAATAGCGGTTGAAGCGGGCCTGGTAAATCGCCATGATCGGCCCGAGTCCCATGGAAACCGTGGGGAACTGCCAGAAATCGGGTTTGAGCCACGGATGGGGATAGGAAGGAAGGCCGCCGCCGGGGTGACATTCGTGGCGAAAGTTCTTCAGGTCTTCCACCGAAAGCCGTCCTTCCAGAAAGGCGCGGGCATAGATGCCGGGGGAGGCGTGGCCCTGAAAGTAGATGATGTCGCCGCTGAAGCCCTCGCGCGGACCGCGAAAAAAGTGGTTGAAACCGACTTCGTACAGAGTTGCGGCCGAGGCAAAGGTGGAAATATGGCCGCCGACGCCCTTTTCGTGGCGATTGGCGCGCACTACCATGGCCATGGCGTTCCACCGTATGATGCTTTTGATGCGCCGCTCGATCTCGCGACTGCCGGGATAGGGAGGCTGTTCGTTGACCGGAATAGTGTTGACATACGGCGTATTGGCGGTGAAGGGCAGGCGAATGCCGGAAAGACGGGCGCGGGCCTCGAGCTCCGCCAGCAGCCGCTGAACCCTCTCAGGGCTGCCCGTCTGAATGACATAATCCAGCGATTCCAGCCACTCCTGAAGTTCGATGTTCTCAATGTTCTCCATGGTATGAAGCTCCAATTGTTTGCTTTTCAAATATGATGAAAATGAACGGACTGCGGTTCAAACATTTTTGCGCAAAAAATTATTCTGTTCACCTTCTTCGGGAAGCGTCCCGACTTGCCGAGGAGAACCGTCTCTACGCCGGCGTCCCGCCTCTTTGATGCCGAAAAAGACGACACCGGAGCGGCGCAGCATCGTTCTTAGTTCATGGTAAGAATTTTCGGTTTTCTTAGCAAGACTTTTTCGGCAGGATTAGCTTGCATAACAGAACGAGGGTGCTTACATTCGGCCGTTCCCTGGGTCAATTAAATAGGATTCTTTTCATGGCGAAAAAGTTGGTGATCGTAGAGTCTCCCGCCAAAGCCAAGACGATCAACAAGTACTTGGGCGAAGAGTATGTCGTCAAGTCGAGCGTGGGGCATATCCGTGATCTTCCGACGTCGGCGAAGGACTTGGGGCCGGCGGAAAAGGCGGAACCGCTTCCCAAGTCGTTGAGTGAAGAGGAACGCGAGCGGTTGCGGCGTCAACGTGCGCACGCCAATCTGGTGCGCGTCATGGGGGTGGATCCCGAGAACGACTGGCGGGCCAACTATATCATCCTTCCGGGAAAGAAAAAGATGTTGGCCGAGCTTAAAAAGGCGGCGGAAAGCGCCGGCGAAATCTATTTGGCCACCGATCTTGACCGTGAAGGCGAGGCCATTGCCTGGCATTTGCGCGAGGCGATCGGAGGCGATCCGGCAAAATATCGGCGCGTCACCTTCAGCGAAATTACACGCCCGGCGATCCGAGAGGCATTTGCTTCGCCCGGCGAGCTGAACATGCAGCGCGTGAACGCGCAGCAGACGCGGCGTTTTCTCGATCGGGTGGTCGGCTACATGCTGTCGCCGCTGCTGTGGAAAAAAATTGCGCGAGGCTTATCCGCGGGCCGCGTGCAGTCGGTCGCCGTTCGTCTGATCGTGGAACGCGAGCGCGATATCAAAGCCTTCGTTCCGCAGGAGTATTGGGAGCTGTTCGCGGATCTTCAGGGAACCGCGCCTTTCCGCGCCGTTGTGGTTTCGTACAAAGAAGAAAAGTTCGAGCCGACTTCCCGCAGCCGCATCGACGAGGCGATAAAAGAATTGCAGAATGCTGAATTCGTTGTCGCCGACTTTAAAGTCGAGCCGGTTCGACAAAATCCCTATCCGCCGTTCATTACCAGCACTCTGCAGGCGGCGGCATCGACGCGCCTCGGCTTTTCAGTGAAAAAGACGATGGTGTTGGCGCAGGAGCTCTATCAGGCGGGGCATATCACCTACATGCGAACCGATTCGCGCAACATCAGCGAAACGGCGTTGGGCGCTTGTCGAGGATTCATCAAGGAAGTCTTCGGCGATCGCTATCTGCCGGAAAAGCCGAACGTCTACCGCAGCGGGCCGAGCGCTCAGGAGGCTCACGAGGCCATCAGACCGACCAACGTGCGACTGACGCCTGCCGAGGCCGGCTTTTTGGGGCGGGATGCGGCCCGGCTGTATGAGCTCATCTGGCGGCAGTTCGTCGCCTGCCAAATGCCTCCTGCCGAGTTCGACCGCACCACCATAACGGTGCAGGCCGGGGACTATCGACTGCGGGCCGTCGGCAGCGTGATGCGCTTCGACGGCTGGATGAAGGTGCTGCCGCCGGAAAAAAGCGAGGCTGCCGCGCCGCTGCCGCAGGTCAAGGTCGGCGACAAGCTCGCGCTGCTGGCGTTGGAGCCTGTGCAGCACTTTACCAAGCCGCCTGCGCGCTACACCGAAGCAAGCCTGGTCAAGGAGTTGGAAAAACGGGGCATCGGGCGGCCTTCGACCTATGCGACCATCATCGACACCATTCAGGAACGGGGATATGTCAAGCTGATCAAAAAGCGCTTCTATGCCCTCAAGATCGGCGAAATCGTCACCGACCGGCTGTTGGAGAACTTTCAAAACCTGATGGATTACCGGTTCACAGCCGACATGGAGGAACAGCTCGACGACATTGCCCAGGGCGAACGGGATTGGCGGCGAACGCTCGACGAGTTTTACGCGGACTTTAAGCAGCGTCTGGTGGCTGCGGAGAGAGAGATGCGCGAAAATCGGCCGGTGGTCGTCGACGTCTCGTGCCCGAGATGCGGCGCCCCGATGGCGATCCGTACCGCGGCAACCGGCACCTTTCTCAGCTGCACCGCTTATGAAAAGCCGGAAAACGAGCGCTGTAAAATGACGCTGAACCTGGTGCCGGCCGAGGAATCGGTCGCGGACGGCGAGGAGGATGAGGCGGCCGAACTGCTCGGCAAAAAGCGATGCCCCTTGTGCGGCACCGCCATGGACGGTTGGCTGATCGATGCAGAAAGACGCCTGCACGTGTGCGGTAAAAGTCCCGAATGCCCCGGTACTTTGATCGAACACGGCCGCTTCCGCCTGAAGGGTTACGACGGCCCGTCGGTCTTCTGCGACCGCTGCGGATCGCCGATGACGCTCAAGTGCGGCCGCTTCGGCAAATACTTTGCCTGCAGCAATGAGGAGTGCAAAGCCACCCGCCAGCTGATGCGCAACGGTCAGCCGGCACCCATGATGATGAAACCCGTCCCCATGCCGGAGTGTCGTTGTGAAAAGTCGGATGCTTATTTCATTCTGAGAGAGGGATTGGCGGGGTTGTTCATGGCGGCGAGCACTTTTCCCAAATCTCGGGAAACGCGGCCGCCGCTGGTCGAGGAGTTGGCGCGGCACCGCAGCGAGCTCGATCCTCGATTTCATTACCTCGCCGATGCGCCCGCCGCCGATCCGGACGGGAATCCGACGGCGGTCAAATTCGATCGCAAGGCCAAGGTGCATTACTTGGCGTCTGTGGGAGAAAAACGTTGGCGCGCCGATTGGAACGGCGAAGAGTGGCGATGGCAGAAAATGTAATTGCTAATGCTCGAAATACAATTTTGTCTATATGTGTTAACCAATAAACTTCATCTGGAAAAGGCGACTGAGACGGCTTTTTCTGAAAGGAGGAAAAGAGAATGCAGTTGGAAAAGAAAATCGGCCTATTGTTACTTTTTCTTTGTTCGTCGGTTTTTGCGCAGGAATGGGAAGGAGCGTTCGGCGGCGGCGGAATGCTCAGCATCTTCAAACTTTGGGGCGGACCGATCGATCGTTCCTCGGTCAGTTACGGCCTGTATCTCGACGGCCGCTACGGCTTAACCCCTTCGCTGCTTCTGGGCGCCGAGTTGGGATATAAGACGTTCAAACCGGCGCTGTGGGGTACCTCCGCCGTGGCCAATACGGCCTCGCCTTTTCGGACTTTTCTTTTCCCCGTCAATTTGTCGATCCGCTATACTCCACTTCCGGAGGTCGCCGTGAAGCCTTACGCTGTGGGAACCCTGGGGCTCATGTTCTGGGATCTCTCGCGCGTAGGCCCGCACGACGGAAACGTGATCGACAACGGCGCCCTTCGTTGGGGCAAGAGCGTGTACGGCACGCAAACCGACGTGACCCTGGGGATCGGCGGCGGCTTTGAGTGGTTCGTGACGAAAAATATGGCCCTCGATTTCGAGGTGCGCAACACCTTCCTATTGGGAAAGCGAAAGGATAACGTGGGCGAGGTCGATGCGAACGACAAGTTGTTTCAGGGACGATTCGGCGTGATTTATTACGCGAATAGAACGGCGCGGCCGCAGACGGCACTTCTGGAAGCCGTTGAAAGTCGAGCGGTCACGGCTGAAGAGACGAGCGTCGTTGAACCGGTGATCGAACAGACGGTGCCCGTCAAAGAGGTGCAGCCGCCTCCGCCGGTTGAGCCGGTTTCCGCCCCGCTCCCGCAGAAGAGCGGCAGCGCCATAGTGCTTGTCGGCGTGAATTTCGAAATCGGCAGCGCCGATTTGACGCCGGGCGCGCGCGAAGTGCTCGAACAGACGGCGAAAAGTCTCCTGGAAAACCCCGAAGTTCGGGTGCTCATCGAAGGGCATACGGACAACACCGGCCCCGAGCTGTTGAACCAAAAGCTTTCGGTCGAACGGGCCGAAAAGGTGAAAGAATTTCTCGTCAGCCGCGGAGTTGCCGCCGATCGCTTGGAAACGGCCGGCCGCGGACCACATTCTCCCATTGCCGATAACTCGACGCCGGAGGGAAAAGCGCTGAACCGGCGCATCGAGTTCAGGCGTCTCGATTAAAGATGCAAAAGCCTCCATCGTCAGATGGAGGCTTTTTTTATTCACTCAGAAACTTTGGCCGGCCGTCAGATTCGTGCGACTGTACAAGCCGCACTTTTCTAAAAACTGCCCTAATTGTCTTCGGCTGTTCTGTTTTTCAGCGAACTTTGCCTGAAAAACATGAACTATTGGATTCGAAAACGCTTACTAACGACAAGTCCTTTTCCCGGTGCGACGAGGAGGTTTTTAACCGTATACGTCAGCTCGACCTCGGCCGGAAGCGCGCCTTTTTCTTTTTTGCTCACCGCGATGATGACGCTCGAGCCTGGGGACAGGGTAACCGACTCGGGTACGGCGAATTTCGCGCTGCATCGACCATCGACCAATTCGAAAGCAAGGTCGGAAGTATTGACGATGCGCAGCGGAACCGCGTCGCGATCGGAAAGCCGCAGGATTTCGGGTTCGAAGGAGACGGCAGCGGCAAAGATCGGCGACAAGTAGGCCTCTTCCCCGATTAAATTGTTGCGCCAATAGACGACGGTGCGGCGTGCAAAGAGAGCTTCCTTTATGGCTTCGGGATCGGCGGACGAGGCAAGCACCAACGTCATCGGGCGCCGGCCGTTTCCGAAGCGTTCCTGCGTCGTTCCGTGAATGTCCGAATTGCCGAGCATGGTGAGCTTTTTCTCCAGGCACCACTGATGCACTTGGGGGTAGTATTCGTCGTCGTTGACGACTTCAATGCCGTGCAGCATGCCGGCTGCAAGCAGCTCGCTTTGCTCGGGATACCAGCGGGCCACGCCGTCCGGTTGTTGGCCGTTCCAACCGGGATGATTCCAAAAAATGAAAGCGCCCTGCTCGTAGGCCTCTCTTACGGCGTCGCGCCAGTCCGGTGTTTTCAATCGCGAGGCGTACTGCAAAAAGATGGCGTTCAGGTGGCCGGGCGGCATTTCACGCGTGATTTCGGCGCCGCGGATCAGCGTCAAGGCGTAATTTCGTGCCGTCGGCAAGGCGATTTCGTAGGGACGGTCATAGTTCACTATGATATCTTTGTCATGGGGAGTGTATTCGAGGTGGTCGGTAAGGGCGAGCACCGAAAGGCCGTCCTGCCATGCCTCCCGAACCCGAAAAGTCGGCCAGACCTCGCCGTCAGAAAAGACGGTGTGACTGTGAAAGTCGCAGGGAATGAGGCGATAGTCCGGCAGCGTCGGCAGGCGCAGGTCACGGCGTTCGGCGCTTCGGGCGGAAATGACGGTCAGCAAAAAAAGAACGGTGATGAATCGAGAGCGTCTCATTGCAGGCCTCCTTTGTGACGATTAGGGGATGAGGATCGTTGCGGTGACGGGAAAGTGATCCGAAGGGTAGCGGCCGGGCGGATGGTCCCGAAGAATCTCGGCGCGAAGTACGGTGATTCCCGAGGACAGGAGAATATGATCGATCATCTCCTCGCCCGCTTGGTCGGTAAAGCCGTGAAAGGTGCCGACGGTCTTTTCGTCCGCATGCAGGGCGCGGAAAGCATTGAACAGCCACGGCGACGACTCTTCCGGTCGGCGGTATTCCAGGAGCAGGCGCAGCGCCGGATTGTTTTCGCCCGCGTTGAAATCGCCGGTGATGATGACCGGTTCGACATAGGCAGACGCCCTTTGCAGCAAAAGCTCGGCGCTCTTTACACGCGAAGGTTGCGATTGGTGATCCAAATGAAGATTGAAAACGCGTAAGGTCTTTTCCGTCAGCGTGTCGCGAAAACACGCCCAAGTGCAGATGCGCGTGATTTCGTTTCCCCAGCTTTTCGAGCCGGGGATTTCGGGGGTTTCTGAGAACCAAAAAGTGCCCGAATCGAGGGCTTTGAGCCGACGGCGATCATAAAGAACGGCGGAGAATTCACCGGCCGCGGCGCCGTCGTCGCGGCCGACGCCCAGCCTGCCGTAGAACGGAAGCTTTTCGATGATCTCGTCGATTTGTAAGTCGAGCGCCTCCTGAAGGCCGAGGATGTGCGGCTTTTCTTTTTCGAGCAGCTCAAAGACGAGCTCGCGGCGCAGTTCCCAGCGATGTTCGCCGTCCGGCGCCGTGCCGTAGCGGATGTTGAAGGTCATCACCCGCAGCGCATCGTTCGGCTCAACGCCGGAGCAGGAGGCGGCGGCCAGAAACACCGCCGCCAGAGCGAAAAAAATACGCATGCTTTTTTCCTGTCAGAAAGTTCTTCCTTCGCTTACAACAGCCGGCGAATGACGTACGGCAGAATTCCGCCGTGGCGGTAATAGTCGATGTCGACCGGCGTGTCGAGCCGCGCTACGACGGCAAACGACTTGACGTTGCCGTTTTCATCGCGTCCTCTCACTTGAACGTGAGCACCGGGCTTGAGGTCGTCGCTCAGCTCGATGGTAAAGGTTTCACGGCCGGTCAGTCCCAGGCTTTCCGCATTTTCGCCGGGCAAAAACTGCAGCGGCAGAACGCCCATGCCCACCAGATTGCTGCGGTGGATGCGCTCAAAGCTTTCTGCTATGACGGCGCGCACGCCCAGAAGAAGCGTTCCTTTTGCCGCCCAGTCGCGGGAACTGCCCGTGCCGTACTCCTTGCCCGCCAGAATGATCAGCGGTACGCCCTCGGCTTTGTACTTCATGGCGGCGTCGTAAATCCACATCTGTTCACCGTCGGGCAGGTGGAGGGTTACCCCGCCTTCGCTTCCCGGTACCAGAAGGTTTTTCAAACGAATATTGCCGAAGGTGCCGCGCACCATGACGCGGTCGTTGCCGCGACGGGCGCCGAAGGAGTTGAAATCCGCCTGCTGTACGCCGTGTTCACGCAGATATTGAGCGGCGGGACTGTTCTTCGGAATCGAGCCGGCGGGCGAAATGTGATCCGTGGTCACCGAGTCGCCTAAAAGCGCCAGCACGCGCGCATTCTCGATGCTGCGGATGGGATTGATCTCTTTGGTGAGCGAAATGAAGAAGGGCGGCTCCTGAATGTAGGTGGAATCCTCGCGCCAATTGTATAGATCGCCGGTCGAAGCGGGAATGTTGTTCCAAGCCGGATTGAAGGCGTTGAGGTTTCCGTAAACGCTGCGATAATCTTCCGCATGAGAGGCGCTTTCCATGACGGCGGCGATTTCCTCGGCGGACGGCCAAATGTCGCGCAGAAACACCTCTTTGCCCTGCTTGTCGATGCCGATCGGTTCGCTTTCAAAGTCGATATCGACTCGTCCCGCCAGCGCAAAGGCGACCACAAGAGGCGGCGAGGCCAAATAGTTCGCACGCGTCAGCGGATGCACGCGGCCTTCAAAGTTGCGGTTGCCGCTGAGTACGGCGACGGCGATCAGGCCGTTCTCTTCGATCGTCTTGGTGACGGCATCGGGCAGCGGGCCGCTGTTGCCGATGCAGCTTGCGCAGCCGTAGCCCACGGTATGAAACCCAAGCTGCTCCAAATACGGCGTCAGGCCGGCGCGGTCGAGGTAAGCGGTCACTACCCGCGATCCCGGCGCCAGGCTGGTCTTTACATACGGCGGAGTTCCAAGACCGCGCTCCACCGCCTTTTTCGCCAAAAGTCCTGCCCCCAACATGACCGAGGGGTTGCTGGTGTTGGTGCAACTGGTGATCGAGGCGATGGCCGTGAATCCGTGGCCGAGGGGATATTCCTTGCCGTCCATGACCAGGCTTGCCTTTTGAGCCGTTTTTTCCGCCGGCAGCTCAAAGCCCCGCTCCTTTATCGGCGCGGTGAGCGCGGCGTAAAATGACTTTTTCACGTCGCGCAGAGGAACCCGATCCTGCGGTCGCTTCGGGCCGGCAACCGACGGCTCGACAGTGCCGAGGTCGAGTTCCAGCGTGTCGGAGAAGGCGGGCGCATAATCGTCGCTGCGGAACAACCCCTGTTCCTTCATGTAGCGCTCCACGAGTTCGACGAGCTCCGGCGGACGGCCGGTCCGACGCAGATAGTCGAGGCTCTCGTGGTCGATGGGGAAAAAGCCCATCGTTGCGCCGTACTCCGGCGCCATGTTGGCGACAGTGGCTCGGTCGGGGAGGCTCATGGCGGCCACACCGGGGCCGTAGAACTCGACGAACTTGTCCACCACCCCCTTCTTGCGCAGCATCTGCACGATGGTCAACGTCAGATCGGTGGCCGTTACACCCGGCTGCAGCTCGCCGAAAAGCTTAAAGCCGACGACCTGCGGCGCCGTCATATAGAGCGGCTGCCCCAGCATTACGGCCTCCGCTTCGATGCCGCCGACACCCCAGCCGACAATACCCAGGCTGTTCACCATGACCGTGTGCGAGTCGGTGCCGACCAGCGTGTCGGGATATACGACATCGCCTTCGCGGAAAACGCCGCGCGCCAGGAACTCGAGGTTGACCTGATGAATAATGCCCACACCCGGTGGGATGATGCGCAGCGCTTTAAAGGCCTGCTGCCCCCATTTCAAAAACTCGTAGCGCTCGATGTTGCGCTCCATTTCGATTTCCATGTTGCGCTTGAGGGCGTCGGGTCGGCCGGAAACGTCGGTTTGAACCGAATGGTCGATGATCAGATCGCAGGGAATGAGGGGCTCGATCTTTTTCGGATCACCGCCCAAACGCGCCATGGCCGAACGCATGGCCGCCAGATCGACGACGGCGGGCACGCCGGTAAAATCCTGCAACAGCACCCGCGCCGGCTTGAAGGGCAGTTCCGACTGCGAGGGCGCGTCCGGTTTCCACCCGGCCAGAGCCGCCGCCGCTTCCTCGGTCACGTCATAGCCGTTACAATGGCGCAGCACCGCCTCCAACAGAATGCGGATGCTGACGGGCAGACGCGAAAGACCGCTGTAGCCCTTCTTTTCCAGCAGCTCCAGGCTGTATAGAAAGGCCTCTCCGCTGCCGGTAGAGAACTTTTTTTTCACACCGAAAACATCTTGATAAGCCATGTTTGACCTCTCACCTTTAGACCAAAGAGATGACGATGGTTGATTTACCGATTGCCGCCCGTTTGAACACGGAAATGCGGACGATGCTTTCAAAAGGTTTCGCGCTTCAAAGGTTTCCCTCTTTGTTACCGACCAACATAACGATCAGCCGCCGCGGACCGTGTGCACCGAGGATCAGAATCTTTTCAATGTCGGCGGTACGGCTGGGACCGGTGACCAGCATCAGGTTGCGGCGCTCCTCGGCCGTCAATTGGGCAAAAAGGTCTTCAAGTCCGGCCACGATCGACCGCCGTTCGAGAAAGGCAATGACGGTCTCCGGCAAAACCGCCGGCATGAGCGAAGAGAGCCTGCCCAGGGGCAAAGCGAGGGTTCCGCTTTCGGCAACGCCGTAGGCAACCTCAACCGCACCGAAAAGTACCGAGGCCGCAAGGCTCCGGCCTTCGCTTTCCGCCGAGAAGGGGGGACGAACCACCCGAAAACCCTGCGCCTCCCACACAGCCGCCGCTTTTTCGACCAAGTTCCCGCCGGCAACGGCGATTTCAGAGGCCGCCTCTTTTCGCAACAGCTCGGCTGCCCGCTCGGCCGCCTCTTCCGCCGAAGTCGCCTGTAAACACTCGCCCGAAACGGCCGCAAGCTCCTGCATGAACCGCTTCACCATCTCCCCCGGGCTCGTTGGGGGAAAGAGTGTCCCCTCAGCCTCATCTCCATGGGCGGTCGGTTTTGCAAGCGCCGAGCGAACCGCAAGCAGAATCTTTTCTCGGGAGTCATTCATGATGATTCCCCATTTCTTTTTTGATGCTCCATAAATCGCCTGCGGAAACCCTTCTCGTCCATTCGGCCCAGCGACCTTTCTTTGAAATATCCCGGTGCCGGAAAAGGTCCCGGAAAAAGTCTTTGCAGAAAGGCGGGGACAGCCGCCGCAGCGCGGTAAAGTCTTGGCCTTTCGGCAATCGCCGCCCACAGACGAATAATCATCCGTTCCAAGAAGGGAGAGCGGCCGTTCTCCACAACCCGGTGGCGCAGCTTGAGCAAGTGGTGCGGAATGTCGATGGCCAGGGGGCAGATCTCGCGGCAGGCGCCGCACAGGCTCGAAACAAACGGCGAATCGCGGCCTTCGTCGGTGCCCAGGAACTGCGGAATGAGCGTCACACCGATAGGTCCCATGTAAACCCAGCCGTAGGCGTGACCGCCCACCTGCTGATAGATCGGACAGACGTTGAGGCAGGCGCCGCAGCGGATGCAATAGAGCGTTTCGCGCAGTTGCGGATCGGCGAGGATGTTCGTGCGGCCGTTGTCCAGCAGCACCAGATGAACCTGCTGCGGGCCTTCTCCGCAAATTGCATGCAGCGGCCCGCCGACGATGTTGACGTAAACCGTCTGCTTTTGGCCGGTGGCGCTGGGCGGCAGCAGCTTGAGGAAAACCGGCAGGTCGTCGAACGAAGGGATGAGCTTCTCGATCCCCATAACGGCGACGTGAATTTTCGGCAAGCCGATGCTCAAACGTGCGTTCGCCTCATTTTCCACTACGGCAAAGCAGCCCTCCTCGGCTATGGCGAAATTGACGCCCGAAATGCCCATGTCCGCCGTGAGGAACTTTTCTCTCAGTTTTGCCCGCGCAATGGACAACAGTTCGGTCGGCTCTTCGGTGTAGGGAACCCCCAGCTTTTCGTGAAACACCTTCCCAACGTCCCGCCGTGTCAAATGGAGGGCCGGCGCGGTGAGGTGCGAGGGTATCTGATCGAGCAACTGCACGATGAACTCGCCGAGGTCGGTCTCCAGCGTTTCAATGCCCTGCTCGATGAGGAAGGAATTGAGGTGAATCTCTTCGGTCGTCAAACTCTTGGACTTGACGACGGTGCGGACGTTGTTGCGGCGGGCGATTTTTAGGATGATTCGCTGCGCTTCTGCCGCGTCCGCGGCCCAGTGCACCTCGATGCCGTTGCTTCGGCAGCGTTCCTCAAAGGTCTGCAAATAATGGTCGAGATGCTCGATGACGCGCCGCTTTACGAGGCGGGCGCGCCGGCGCAGAGCTTCCCATTGCGGCTCGGCGGCGACTTTTTCGGCGCGCTTGGCGAGCGCCGTCTGCGTCGCCTTGTCCACGGCGCTGCGCAGGCGTTCGTCGCGAAGCGCCGCGTGCAGGTACCGTTTGGTGTGCCGGGGCCGCAGCTTCATCACAACTCCCTCGCCGCCGCCAGCAGCTCGGCGATGTGCATCGTTCGGGCTTTCATGCCGTGCTTGCGCAAATAGCCTTCGATGTTCATCAAGCAGCTCGAATCCGCGCCGATGCAGAACTCGGCGCCGCTCTCCTCGATGTTGCGGCACTTGCGCGCCGTCATGGCCACGGACAGCTCGCTGAATTTCGCCGAAAAGGTGCCGCCGAAACCGCAGCACAAATCGGGCTGCGCCATTTCGACGTACTCGATGTCGCCGATGCTGCGAATGAGCCGCCGCGGCTGCTCGCGCACGCCCAGCTCGCGGTTCAGGTGGCAGGAATCGTGGTAGGTGACTTTGTGAGGAAACGAGCCGCCCCAGTCGTGCACGCCGACGACGTCCACTAAAAATTCGGTGAACTCGAAGATGTGCTGCGACAATTGCCGGCGCACCTCATGAAGGTCGGGGCGAATGTCGAGATCGAAGTAAAACTTGCGCACCATGGCCGTGCACGAGCCGCTGGGAGCCACCACGAACTCTTTGTCCCGAAACAGCTCGATAAAGCGTTCGGCAAGGGGAACGACCTCTTTTTGATAGCCGGAGTTGAACGCCGGTTGGCCGCAGCAGGTCTGGCCGTCGACGTACTCGATCTCGGCGCCGACATGGCGCAGCACCTTGACCATGGCCAGCGCCGCCTGCGGGTACAGGTGCTCGGAAAGACAAGGGATGAACAGGGAAACGCGCATGATGTCCGTCATTTGGGTCAACAGCCCGCACCTTTTTCGGCGCGCGGAGTGGAAAGTAAGCGGTTTGGGGGAAAAAGAAAACACAATTTTTAGGTAACAGCCGATCGATTACCATCCTGCTTCACTTGTTTTCGGAATTGCTTTTGAGCCGGAAAGATTTCCGGCCGCAAGAACCGCTCGAGTTTACGTTGTAAAGCGCTGGTGAGTCCAAGGCGGCAAAGAGCAGCGGCCCAGGTCGACAAGATCGGAGCAAGGGAGCATGAACATCATCAATTATCACCTTAAGCCAATCGCGACTTGACAATAGAAAAAGAAAGAAATAAATTTTAATGAAGGGAAGCATATCGATTTCCCCCAGTTTCTGCCTTGACGAGATGAAAGGCGAAGTGCCTGATCGCCCTCTTCCGCTTGCACGCCGGTGAACAAGATCTGCCCGCTGCTCTGAAAGCATTGAGCCCCGTCCTTTTTCTGGGAGCTGGTATGAACCGACAAGGTAATCTCGCTGCCTTGCCTTTATTGGGGCCCGCAAGGGGAGCGTACAAGCGAAAAAAGTATCGGCCGGTTCTTATTCAGGCTGAGGACAAACCGCCCCCGCGGATGGTAAGGCAAAAAGTGTAGAACGGCCTCTCTAAACAGGCTGTTGCTTAGATTTAAAAGCAGCAAGGTGCAGCTCCGAGCGACTAAATCAACCAAAGGTTGTCGCCGCCGAGGCTGTCAAAGTGTTCTTTGGACAAGACGGCCAATGGGGTAATGCTTCCTTGTATTGTTCTAACTACCACGCCAATGCGAACGATGAAGGCAAAGGTGTGACGACCGATGCAGCAAACTGAACGAGCTCTTGTGGAACAGCCGCACTCTACCTGATGCCGCTGAAACTACGCCGCGCTCCGCTTTTCTTCGACCATCACGACGACGAATTCGTCTTGTTCAGCCGCAGCATATAAACGACGGCAAAGAAGCTTTTTCTTCATTCGGGCTTTCTGCGGCGGCGACGATAGCAAAGCCGTCGCTTTTCATAGGCCTGCTTGAAATGACGCCGGAAAATCTTGAGCCGAGTAAGAATCCGCATGAGACTTTTCGGCGGTAGGAGGTGTTATGAAACGGACGATCATCATTGAGTTGATTGTTCCTGTTCTTCTGAACGCTGTTGCCCCTGCCGGCGCAGGAACAATTTTTTGGGATGATTTTGAAAGAGGTAATGTAGAAGGGTGGACTTGGTTTGTTTTACCGTGCGCGTATTATCCCCATACGGTTTTTTGGGGAATCGAATCGGATGGAACCAAAGTCATGAGCGGTGAGGGCGGACTGGAATGGGGAGGAGGCGACGGTGCGGCATTGATCGACAAGCACTTTCTCTCGGATTTTTCGATTCAAGCCGATGTGAAGGTCGTTGAGGTTCGTAATGCCGGTTCCCATCACGCTATCATCGGTCGTTATACCCCTATTGATTTTTCGACCTACGCTTTTTATGCTTTCAGCATCGGAGGAGACACGGGCGAGGGCTGTAGCGCGCGACTTTTACGAAAATCGCCCTGCAGCCGAGACGTCTATTTGGCCGATCTTGCGCCTCGTCAACTGAAGAATCTCGATCTGGTGGTGAGAACCGGTGAGTGGCATCGTTTGAAAATGACCTTTTGCGGGGAAAACATCAAATGCTTCATCGATGACGTTCTTGTCATCAATGTCTTCGATTCCGTTTTAAAGAGCGGGGTTTTCGGATTGTTGACGTCCGGCGGGCATTCGCATTTTGACAATGTGAAGGTAGAAACCGTAAACCGACCGCCGCCGGCAAAGGCCGGTCCCGATCGAAGGGTCGAGGCAACTTCTGCCGACGGCGCGCTCGTCGAGCTTGACGCAAGCGCTTCCCTGGATCCCGAGGGCGATCCCTTGACTTTTACGTGGCGCGAAGACGGTCGCGTTATTGCCGGTCCAACCGGCAGCCCGATTGTAGGGGTAACGCTCGGCATGGGGAGCCACGAAATCGAACTGCTGGTCGAAGACGGCCAAGGCGGCGCCGACACCGACAGCGTGACTATCCTTGTTTCGGATACGACACCGCCGAGGATCACAGTCACCCTCGATCCGTATCTTTTATGGCCGCCTACCCTCAGAATGGTCGACATTCACGCAACCGTGAACGTAACGGATGCCTGCGACGACGCTCCCCTCGTCACCCTGACCACGATTACCTGCAATGAATTCCCAAACGAGTATTGGTACTTGCTGTGGCTTTTCGACATTCGGGGCGCCTCGGTGGGCACGGCGGACTATGATTTTCAACTTCGATCCGCCTGTTTGCGGCCGCGAATCGGAAGGGTGTATTATGTAACCTACACGGCCGTGGATGCTTCCGGCAACAGCGCCTCGGTAACGGCCACGGTGTCCGTTATGCGCCGGCCGAGTGTGATCGCAGAGTGTGAAGACGTGGAGACAGCGGAACAGCGGAACCTTCTGGATAACTACCCGAATCCCTTCAACACCGAAACGACCATTCGCTATCGTGTCACTGTACCGTCGCATGTCTCGTTGAGGATTTACGATGATCTGGGGAAAGAAATTCGGCGACTGACGGATGAATTTCAACCTGCCGGCAGATTTCTTGTTCGCTGGGATGGGAGGGATGAGTTCGGGACGGTGGTTTCGAGCGGCGTCTATTTTGCCCGTCTCGACGTCGGCGGCGCCGTGCAAACGACGAAGCTGCTTGTGATACGCTGAAACTTGCCTTGCCTAAGGAGGAGGATCTTCGCCCTTGAAAAGGGGGCTTGCGATCTCGGAACCGCAAGCCCCCTTGTGCTTTCACCCTAAAAGGGAACGGTACCTTTCTTCCAAGTCCGGGGCCTGTAGCGTCTCGAGGAGATAGTCGCAGAACGCTCGGCCGGTGGCGCCGGTGTCGCGGCCGGTGATCACCACCTTTTTCTCCAACTGGGTGCAGATCTCGAGCGCCGTTTCCAGCTTTTTCGCCTTTTCGACGAAACCGATATGGTTGAGCATCATGGCGGCGGCTTTGATGAGGCTGGAGGGATCGGCATATTGGCCGCGGCCCTCCTCGATCATGCGCGGCGCCGAGCCGTGAATGGCCTCGAACATGGCGTAGCGCTTGCCGATGTTGGCGCTGCCCGCCGTGCCCACACCGCCCTGAATTTCCGCGGCTTCATCGGTGAGAATGTCGCCGTACAAGTTGGGCATCACCAGCACGCGGAACTGCGTACGGCGCTTGGGATCGATGAGCTTGGCGGTCATGATGTCGATGTACCAACCCTCCCACGAAATGGCGGGATAGTCCTTGGCCACCTGGCCGGCGATTTCGAGGAAAAGACCGTCGGTGGTTTTCACCACGTTCGCCTTGGTCACCACGGTGACGTTGTTGATGCCGTTCTTTTTGGCGTATTCGAAGGCCATGCGGATGATGCGCTCGGCGCCCTGACGGGTGATGACTTTGAAATCAAAGGCCACATCGTTGCCGACCATCACGCCTTTGCTGCCCAACACATATTCGCCCTCGGTGTTTTCACGGAAAAAGACCCAGTCGATGCCCTCCTTGGGCACTTTCACCGGCCGCACGTTGGCAAAGAGGTCGAGTTCGCGCCGCATCGCCACGTTGGCGCTTTCGATGTTGGGATAGGGTCCCCCTTTCTCCGGTGTGGTCGTGGGGCCTTTCAGAATGACGTGGCACGCCTTGAGCTCTTCTAAAACGTCGTCGGGAATCGCCTTGAGATGCTTGACGCGGTTTTCGATGGTGAGCCCCTCGATGGTGCGGAACTCCACCTTTCGGGAAGCGATCTCTTCGGCCAAAATGACCTGCAGAACCCGTTCGGTCTCTTTCGAGATGATCGGACCGATGCCGTCGCCCCAGCAAAAACCGATGATGATCGGCTTCAGCGTGCGGTAATCGATCCAGTCTTCGGCGGCCTTCATCTTTTCTACGCGGGCAAGCTGCGACCGCACCAGTTCGGCAAAGTGCTGTGCCGCTTTTTCGACCAGTTCATCGCTCATGCGAACCTCGTTGTTTTGGGTGAAGGCGGCGCCATTAACGACGCCGCAGTTTCCGCTGTCTGCACGGCAATGTAAGAAAAATTGTTCAAGAGGGAAAATGGATTTTTCAGGGCGTTCGGCCTTCGATCAGTTGTCGGCCTCGGATTCCGGGCCGCGGCGATCGTGGCGATAGATGAAGAAGCGCTCTTTCAGGCGCGCCATGCGCTTCTGCACATCCACCTGCTTGGCGGCATAAGAAACGGCGAACTGATTGCGCATGGTCGTCATCAGGCGATGCAGCTCCCACAGCATGTCGATCACTTGCCTCGGCTCGTAGGCGCTGCCGCACACGGTCTGCCAGAGCTCCTTTTCGATGGCGTCGAAGGCCTGCTGCACCTCGGCCAAAGAATACCCCTCGTTGTGGCGCACGTCGGCCAGCTCGGTCACGTACTTTATAAGTATGCTGAAATCGTCCAGTTCAAGGGCGCGGCAAATGAGGTCGAGAAACTCCCGTTCGCGCTCCTCATGGCGCTCAAAGTCGATGATCTCATAATGCGACGGCGTGATCTTTTGCAGCCGGTTACAGATGCGCAGGATCGTCGGTTCGAACTGATCCCGCAGAACCCGCCGCAGGTTTTCTCTTGCTTGCTTCATGGTATTGTTCGATTCTTGAATTCCGTCGGTGCAGACGCTCTTCGATACGGCCGAGAATGCGCGCCGTGTAGCGACGATACTCCTCGCTGCGCAGCAAGTCGGCTTCTTTTTCCAAACCCTCTTCGACGACTTGAAGAAATCGGTCGATGCTGCTCTTCGACACCGCTTCCGGTGCCTGCGCCCACCGTTTAAGGGCCTTTTCTACCGAAGCCCCGTAACCGGATTGCTCGACCTGCCGACACCCTTTCAGAGGAAAAGGGTTGGCGGCGATTTGGTAGCCTTTCAACGCCATGATGATCGGCTGGTAGTCGTAATCGTAATAAAGGCGGGGAAACTGATACTCGATGACAAAGGACCATGTCGAGTCATCGGGATTATTGTGGTGGCGGTTGAGACGTGAAAAGATGACATCGCCCTCGCTGCTCAGAATTTCGCGGTGAAAAATCCGCATCTCGCGCAGCACTCCGTTTTCGTCCTCGCGCAGATCGCCGCCGAGCACCAGCAGACAAAGATAGGGATCGATGTCCTTCACTTCCCGAAACGACTCCGGCGATGCCGCGCTCAGGCTGATGTGCAGGCTGTGCGGTCTGATGTTGACAAAGCGGACCGCCAAGTCGATGATCTGCGACAGCACCCACGCGTCCTGCGTGGCCGGTTTGGAGACGTCGCCGAGCAGCTTGTAGCGGCCGAAGGCCAGTTCGAGAAAGCCGCGCGTTCGGGTGGTGGGGGAGGTGAGAAAGCCGTGATCGTCGACGTGCGCGCCCAGCTTCCAGCCGCGGCGCATGAGATCAAAATCGTAGAAATAGTAAAAAGCGTCAAATTGAGAATCTTGGTTCGGCTTGGCGCCGATGGTTTTGTAGCCGAGGTTCGAGAACTCGAGTTCTGCGCCCATGGGTACGGCACCGGCGTTGCGATGACTTTTGAGCCAATCGACGATTTCATCCGGCCTGGAACGGGAATAGAGCTCGTCCGCAATGAGGACCGCGGCTGCGGCATAATCGCTGTAAAGGAGCTGGGGGTCCCAGCGGTCGACACCGAGCTGCGCCAACGCCGACTCCAGGCTCTGGTGAAAGTCGACCAAAAGCCTCAGCGCCATCATGGCCGAGAGCGTGTGCATGTAATAGGCGTCCATGACTTTAACGGCGCCGCGGTAATCGGTGCGGAACTTTTCTTCCAGTTGATTAAAGATCATAAAGCCGATCGCCAGGCGCATGTAATGGTGGGCGTAACGTTGTGCCGCGGTGTCTTCCTTCAACCAATTCAGGCTGGGAATGCTGGCCTTTTCGATCTCGTGTTTGATGATGAACTGCGGCAGCCCCGACTGATGAAAATACTGCCGCATGAGGCTGTGCACCTCTTCGGAAAGCAGCTCTTTGGTCACACGAAGGGAGAGGTTTTCGCGGGAGTAGCCGATAAAGTGATCGGCCTTTTGTTCCAGGTAGCGGGCGACGTTTTTTTCGACAAATTCCTCGATGCGGTCGCGCTCTTCGTACCCCTTTTTGATGTAGGGGCGAATCGCATCGATCTTGCCGCGATAGACCCAGGCGCGGTACTGGCGGCCGCCGCAGCGCACAAAGGCGGCGCGGCGCACATAGAGCTCGCCCTCGCTCTCGTATTCGTCCAGCTTGGCGATGATCTCCGGTGTAACGGAAAACAAAAGCCGGCCGCGCATGGAGTAACCCCGCCAATAGACGGCGAAGGCGAAGCTGTTCTTGGGGGCAACGCGGCGATGGTTGAGCAGCACGGCCTCTTTCGAAGGAAGCGTTTTGCCGATCAGCAGTCGCAGGTTGTCGTCGTGCGTCAGCGAGCCGTAAACGAAAAGCTTGTCGATGACCTCGGGGTCGGCTTCGGAGTGGTCTTCGCCGAACTCCGGCGTTCGGTCGTTCATTTACAAACCTCGGGAAAGTGAAGCTTGAACTGTTCCATCATTTCTTCATGAGAAATGCTGGTCACGCGTCCCTCAGCGTATTGCTGTTCGATCCATTCAAAGATGGCGGCGATCTTCGGATTGCGTTTGTCCACCGGCGGCTTTCCGTACTTGGCCAATTGCTGATTGACCCAAAACCCGACGCCCGCGATGCCCGAACGGTCGGTGATGTTGACCCCCAACGGCCGGTTCAGGATTTTGGCGGTGTCGAAGATGTTATAGATTTCCTCGTTCTTTATGACGCCGTCGGCATGAATACCGGCCATGGTCACGTTGAAGCGTTCGCCCACGAACGGCTGGTTGGCGGGAATTTCAGTGCCGATGGTGCGCAGGTATTCGGCGATGTCGTTGATGGCCGTCAAATCCATGCCGTTGGTCGAGCCGGTCAGCGAAGCGTATTCGACGGCCAGCGCTTCGATGGGGGAGTTGCCGGTGCGCTCGCCGAAGCCCAACAGCGTGCCGTTCACCGCTGAAACGCCGGAGAGCCACGCGGTCACCGAGTTGATGTGCACCTTGTGAAAGTCGTTGTGTCCGTGCCACTCGAGATTTTCCGAGGGAATGCCCAACTCGCGCTGCAGGTAGAACACCAGCTTGGGGATCGAGCGCGGCAGCGCGGCGGTCGGATAGGGCAGGCCGTATCCCATGGTGTCGCACAAACGCAGCTTGATGCGAAGGCCGCTGCGCAGCGAAAATTCCATCAGCTCCTCGGCGAAGGGCAAAACGGTTCCCCAGAAATCTGCGCGGGTGATGTCCTCGAAATGGCAGCGGACGGTCTCGAGACCCGCCTCGGCCGCGGCGCGCACGATGGACATGAACTGATCGAGCACCTGACGGCGCGTTTTGCCGAATTTGAGGAAAATATGATAGTCGGATATGGAGGTTAAAATGCCGGTCTCCTTAATGCCGACCTGCTTCACCAGCTCAAAGTCCTTGGCATTGGCCCGAATCCAGGCCGTGACCTCGGGATAGCGAAGCCCTTTGCGGCGCACCTCTTCAAGCGCCTCGCGGTCGCGCGGCGAGTAGATAAAGAACTCCGATTGACGGATGACGCCGTTTGGTCCCGAGAGTCGGCTCAGCAAGTCGAAGAGCTTGGACACCTGCTCGACGGTAAAGGGCGTGCGCGCCTGCTGGCCGTCGCGAAAAGTGGTGTCGGTGATCCAAATTTCTTCGGCGGGACGAGCATCCACGGTCACGCCGTCGAAAAGGGTCTTCGGCACTTCGCTGTATGGAAAAATATCGCGCATCAAGTTCGGTTCGTCGACATCGATGAGCGGATGCTTTCTCTTTTCATGAAGCTGCCACGGGGCTGCTGCCGGCATCGTCCTTTCCCTCCGTTCTGAAAATGAATTTACAACCGTTCACATCCGACCTGAATTACAAACTCCAGCTGTCGGTTTCAGGGTGCAGAGCATGAGCCGCCTCGGCTACAGGGTGTTTCACGCCGTACGGCTGATCTCCGGTCATCCTTGTTTGCTTCGCTTCAAAACTCTGTTCTTTTCAAATAGAAAATTCTTACCCTCAAATAATCGAAAAAAGCGGCTGTGAAATAGTTAAGGATTCGAAAAAGGCGTCGGAAGCAATCAAGGACGTAGAACGGGCTCCGCCGCGCTCCTATCGAGCGGCGGACGCATGACTTTCGCGGGTTCAGCTAAAATGGCGCGCAGTCGTTGTTTCATCTTTCGCGGATTAACGCCTTTTTGCTGTCACGATCAAACATAAGATGCCGAAGGTTGAAATGCAAGCATTATTTGGAGCCGCGGTAAAACCGCTTGTTTTTTTGTCTTACTCTCTCTAATTTATTAACGAATAAGAGAGGGAGAAAACCATGAAATGCCTTGCCCGACTTCTCCTAATGACCGTATTCGTTGCAGCCTGCGCCGGCACAAGCTCGATTAAACAGACTGAACAGACACAGGCCGTAACTGCGGAAGATCTTTTGGACGAGTCCTTCGACCCGCAGACGATCGACGATTTTGCCCTGCCTTCGAGAGCGCCGGCGGAAGGCGCTGTTCGTTCGGTTACGGCCGAGGAGCTGCTGCAGATGGCCGCTTCGCCGTCCTCCGAAGGGTCGGAAGAGATCGAAGGCTATCGCGTACAGTTGATCTCGACGCGCAACGAGGAGGAAGCCCGCGCCGTGCTGCGGAACGCGGTTCTCAGTTTCAACGAGCAGGTCTATCGTGAATTTCATGATCCCTATTACAAAATCCGCGTGGGCGATTTCAAGAGCCGCCATGATGCGGCCCGTCTTCAAGAGCTTGCCGTACAGCTCGGCTTCAAGGAAGCCTGGGTGGTGCGTTCGATGGTGAAAAAATCGATAGCGGAAAACCCCGTACACGGCGAAATCGTCAAGCCTTAGCTTTTGCAACAGCAAGCAATTTCGTTAGTTAGCCCGATATTTCCCTTGGAATCGGGCTATTTTTTTCATATATTCCCGCCGAAAAGTTACCCTCTACGGCTCTGTAACAATCATGCCGTTCTCTCTCGATTCCAATTCTCTCAAGGAGGAAATATGTCCGGCCATTCCAAATGGGCAACGATCAAACGTAAGAAAGGAGCGAAGGACGCCGAACGCGGACGTCTGTTTACTCGCTTGATTCGGGAAATTACCATCGCCGCCAAGAACGGCGGCGGCGATGAAAGCGGCAATCCCCGGTTGCGCGCCGCCATTGCGGCCGCCAAGGCGGCGAACATGCCTGCGAAGAATATCGAAAACGCCATTAAAAAAGGCACCGGCGAGCTTCCCGGCACCGTTTACGAAGAGGTAACATACGAAGGGTACGGCCCGGGCGGCATCGCCATCTATATCGAAGTGGTTACCGATAATAAGAACCGAACGGTGGCCGAGCTGCGCCATCTGTTGTCCAAGCACGGCGGCAACCTCGGCGAGAGCGGCAGCGTGGCCTGGATGTTCAAAAAGACCGGCGTCATCACCGTTTCGGCCGCGTCGACCACCGAAGACGACCTCATGGTGGTTGCGCTCGATGCCGGTGCCGATGATATTCAAAAGGACGACGGCGTCTTCCGCGTGCTCACGCCTCCTTATGATCTCGAAAAAGTCAAGGCGGCTATTCAGGGAGCGGGCATTGCCGTCGAGTCCGCCGAGGTGACCATGGAGCCCACCTCGACGGTTCATGTGGAAGGCAAGCAGGCCGAGCAGGTGCTGAAGCTCATGGATGTGCTCGAAGAGCACGATGACGTTCAGAACGTCTATTCCAATTTCGATATCGACGAGCAGACGATGGAAGCGATGAATGCCTGATGATCATTCTCGGCATTGATCCTGGATTGGCGGTTACGGGCTACGGCATCGTCCGTTGCGAGGAAGATGGAGATTCGCTCTGTCTCGAGTACGGTACCATCCGCTCGGACGCGCGGGCAGAGTTGGCTGAAAGGCTGAAAGGCATTTACGACGGCGTCAGCAGGCTTCTCGAGCAGTATCATGCGGAGCAGGCGGCCTTTGAAGATGTTTTTTACGGTCGCGATTTGCAGGCGGCGCTTAAACTGGGTCAGGCGCGCGGGGCAGCCATGATCGCGGCCGTCAATGCCGGTTTGGAAGTGGCCGTCTATTCTCCTCGCCAGGTCAAACAGGCGCTTACCGGCAACGGCGCCGCTTCCAAGGAGCAGGTACAGCAGATGGTGGCGGAACTTTTACGTCTGCCGCAGCCGCCGACGCCGATCGACGCTTCGGACGCGCTGGCGGTCGCCGTTTGCCACGCACAGCGTCAACGCTCAATTCAAACCCTCATCGACCGAACAATATGATAGCCTTCATTCGCGGCGTTCTTGTAGATAAATTTCCGACCTTTGTCACCGTCGATGCCGACGGCATCGGCTATGAGCTGCAGATTCCGCTTTCGACCTACGAACGGCTGCCGCAGCCGGGCGAGCAGGTGCAGCTTTTAACACATTTCTATTTACGCGAAGATGTGGCGGCGCTCTACGGCTTTGCCACGGCTTCGGAAAGAGAGTTGTTTCGGGAGCTGTTGACCGTCAGCGGCATCGGGCCGAGGCTGGCGCTGACCATCCTCAGCGGCTCGTCGGTTGATCAAATTTATCAATCGATCGCCGCCGGCGACGAAGCGGCGTTGACTCGAATCAAAGGATTGGGTAAAAAGACGGCGCAGCGGCTCATTCTCGATCTTCAGCAACGAGCGGCCGGAAAGGCGGCCGTCGGCTCTGCGTCCATCGCCGCAAAAGGCGAAACGTTCGAACAAACGGTTGCCGCCATGATGACCCTCGGCTACACTCGGCGCGAAGCCGAAGCGGCGGTCGCAAAGGCGGCCGCCAAGGTCGGAGCGAATGCCGGTCTTGAGGACTTGATCCGCGTCGCTTTGAGCGGAGAATAGCCGATGGGCGAAAAGGGATTTCGCGCCACTGATCCTGAGCGGTTGGCCGGGGAGCAGGAACTCGACGCCACGCTGCGGCCGCTGAAATTGAGTGAATTCATCGGCCAGGAAAAGTTGAAGGCCAACCTGGAGGTCTTTATAAAGGCGGCTTTGGAGCGCAGGGAGCCGCTCGATCACGTCATTTTTCACGGCCCTCCGGGTTTGGGCAAAACCACCCTGGCCGCCATCATTGCGCGCGAAATGGGCAGCAACCTGCGGGTCACCTCAGGGCCGGCGCTCGAGCGTCCGGCCGATTTGGCGGGACTTTTGACCAATTTGCGCGAACGCGACGTCCTGTTTATCGATGAAATCCATCGCCTCAACCGCGTGATCGAAGAATACCTCTATCCGGCGATGGAGGACTTTACGCTCGACATCATCATTGATAAAGGCGCGAACGCCCGCTCGGTTCAGCTCAAGCTGCCGCGCTTCACGTTGGTAGGCGCAACGACGCGAGCCGGGCTCATCACTTCGCCGTTGCGGGCGCGTTTCGGCGTGGTTTTTCGTCTCGATTTTTACAAGCCGGAAGAGCTGCAGCAGGTGGTGAGGCGTTCGGCGCGCATTCTCGGCATCGGCATCGAAGAAGAAGCGGCGTTGGAGATCGCCCGACGCTCGAGAGGGACCCCGCGCATCGCCAATCGACTGCTGCGCCGCGTACGCGACTTTGTTCAGATCGCCGGAAATGACTCCATCACCCTCGATCTGACGCGCGATGCCCTGCAGCGGATGGACGTCGACGAGGGCGGGCTCGATGAAATGGACAAGCGGATCATCCTGTGCATCATCGATAAGTTCGGCGGTGGGCCGGTGGGACTTAATACGCTGGCCATGGCCATCGGCGAAGAAAGCGACACCATCGAAGAAGTTTACGAACCCTACCTTATTCAGGAGGGCTATCTGCAAAGGACGCCTCGCGGCCGAACGGCCACGGAGCTGGCCTTTCGCCATTTCAATCGAAAGAAAAACGGACCGCAGCGCGATCTGTTTTCATTATAGGCTGAAGGTCGGCTGTTCATATTTAGACGGAGGTGAAAGAACGATGAAACTGTCCGATTTCAAGTACAACCTGCCGGAGAAACTAATCGCTCAGTACCCCAGTGAAAAGAGGGACAAATGTCGGCTGATGGTGCTCAATCGAGCCGACGAGTCGATCAGTGACCGGATGTTTACCGACGTCATCGATTACCTGGAACCAGGCGACTGCCTGGTTCTCAACGAGACCAAAGTCTTTCCCGCACGTCTGGAAGGCACAAAGGACAAGACCGACGCCAAGGTGGAGGTCTTCTTGCTTCGCGAGCTGGAGCAGGGTCTTTGGGAAGTTCTGGTTCGGCCGGCGCGCAAAGTGCGCGTGGGCAATCGATTGTCCATCGGCAACGTCCTCACCTGCGACGTCATCGACAACACCGTTTCCGGCGGACGTGTCGTTCGCTTCAACAACCTTGATCATTTTTACGAGATCGTGGAAGAGATGGGCAAGTCTCCTCTGCCGCCCTACATCAAACGCGAACCGGAGCCATTGGACAAAGACCGCTACCAAACGGTTTACGCGCGGGTGCGCGGCGCTGTAGCGGCACCGACGGCCGGCCTGCATTTTACCGAGGAACTGCTGAAGCGGATCGAGGAAAAGGGCGTCAAGATCGCCAGAATCGTGCTGCATCTCGGCCTCGGCAGCTTCCGACCTGTCGTTGTGGAAGATCTGGGGCGGCACAAAATGGATTCGGAGTACTATGAAATTTCACCCCAAGCCGCCGAAATCATCAATGAAACCATTCGCAATAAAAAGAGCGTTGTGGCCGTCGGTACAAGCGTGGTGCGCACCTTGGAAACCTGCGTGACCTCGGAGCGCCTCACTAAAGCGTCGCGCGGGTGGACGGACAAGTTCATCTATCCGCCTTATGAATTCAAGATCGTCAACAAGCTGATCACCAATTTTCACCTGCCCAATTCGACGCTGTTGATGTTGGTTTGCGCTTTTGCAAACCGCGATTTTATCTTCAAAGCATATCGCAAAGCCGTGCGTGAAAAGTACATGTTCTACAGCTACGGCGATGCCATGATGATCCTGTGAGGAGCGGGGCCTATAAGGTGGCGGCGATCATCGTTGCCGCCGGTTCGGGCCGTCGAATGGGAGCCGCGGTGCCCAAGCAACTGCTTCCCCTGGGCGGAAAGCCGATCCTTCAGCGCACGCTCGAGCGCTTCCAGTCGCATCCGATGATCGACGACATCATCGTCGTTCTCCCGCTCCAATGGGTCGATGAATTGAAGCGCGTCATGATCGAGGAGTGGGACATCGACAAGATTACGGCCGTTGCAGCCGGAGGCGCTGAACGCTATGAATCCGTTTCCGCCGGACTGGACGCCGTCGATACCGAGGCCGATGTGGTGATGATTCACGACGGCGTTCGGCCCTTCGTCGGCGAGCGGCTGATTAGGGAGAGCATCGAGGCGGCGATAAAAACAGGTGCTGCAGTGGTCGGACTGCCGCCGAAGGACACGATCAAGCGAGTCGCGCAGCCGAATCGGTTGGAGACGCTCGATCGCTCCCAGTTGGTTCAGATTCAAACGCCGCAAACGTTTCGAAGCGATGTCATTCGGCGCGCCTACCGTACGGCGGCCGAAAAAAAGGCCTTCAGCACCGACGATGCGGCACTGGTGGAGCAGATGGGCGGAGAAGTGGCAGTGGTGCCGGGTGAATGGATCAACATCAAGATCACTTCACCGGAAGATTTGATATTTGCAGAAGCTTTGCTCAATGACGAAACTGCGGATAGGACACGGTTTTGACGTTCATGCCTTCGCCGAAGGAAGGCGTTTGGTTTTGGGAGGCGTAGAGATCGCTCATGAGCGCGGGCTGCTCGGTCACTCCGACGCCGACGTGCTCTGTCACGCCGTCAGCGATGCGCTTCTCGGCGCCGCTGCCCTCGGCGACATCGGAAAACTCTATCCCGACACCGACCCGCAGTACAAAGACGCCGACAGCCTTCAGCTCCTTCGCCGGACCGTTGAAACCTTGAAGGAAAACGGTTTTGCCGTGGTGAACGTCGACGTCACCCTTATCCTTCAAAGACCCAAAATTGCCCCTCATGCCGACCGTATGCGTAACAACCTCGCCGTCGCCTGCGGCATCGAGCGTGAGTGCATATCCATAAAAGCGACGACGACCGAAAAGCTCGGTTTTACCGGCCGAGAAGAAGGCGTTGCATGCCATGCCGTCGTACTTGTCGAAAAAAGGTGAATCCTCATGCCGCTGACCATCTACAACAGCCTGACGAGAAAAAAGGAAGTCTTTGTGCCGCAGACGCCCGGAAGGGTGCATATCTATGTCTGCGGCCCCACGGTTTATGACTATCCTCACATAGGCCACGCTAAAAGCTACGTGTCGTTCGACATCGTTGTGCGCTATCTTCGTTTCCTCGGTTATCGCGTTCGCTATGTGCAGAATATTACCGACGTGGGGCACCTTCTGGACAGCGGTGAAGACCGCATCCTAAAAGGCGCTCAACGGGAACAGATAGAGCCGATGGAGCTGGTCGAGCGCTATACGCGTGCGTTCTTCGAGGCCATGGACGCTTTGAAGGTACAGCGGCCGGATATCTCGCCGCACGCCGCGGGACACATTCCCGAACAGATCGAGCTGATCGAAACGTTGATCGAAAAGGGTTTTGCTTACGTGGTCAACGGCTCGGTATATTTCGACATCAGCAAGTTTCCCCGCTACGGCATGCTCTCCGGGCGGAACGTTGAGGAGCAGTTGGCCGCCGTCCGCATTGAGCCGAACGAAGAGAAGCGGCATCCCGCCGATTTCGCCTTGTGGAAAAAAGCCGATCCGCAGCACATCATGCAATGGAAAAGCCCGTGGGGAAGGGGCTACCCCGGCTGGCATATCGAGTGCTCGGCTATGGCCATGAAGTACTTGGGCGAAACCATCGATATTCACGGCGGCGGTATGGAGAACCAGTTTCCGCACCATGAATGCGAGATCGCTCAAAGCGAATCCGCCACCGGCAAGCCGTTCGTGCGCTATTGGATGCACAACAATATGGTGCTGGTCGACGGCGTGAAAATGAGCAAATCGCTGGGCAACTTTACAACCGTGGCCCAGGCGCTGAAAAAATTCAGTGGCGAGCAGATCCGCTTTTTCATATTGCTCAGTCATTACCGCAGTCCGGTGGATTTCAGCGATGCGGCTGTGGGCGCTGCGGCTCAAGGCTTGGAGCGGCTTCACAACACGGCGGCACAACTGGAAAAGGCGGCGAAAAGCGCAACTCAAGGAGCGGGCAGCCCATCCGAAGAGGCGGAGCGGCTTTGCAGCGAAACTCGTCGCCGTTTTCTCGAAGCCATGGATGACGACTTTAATACGGCCGCGGCCATTGGCGTTCTTTTCGACTTTTCACGCGCAGTGAATACGATGCTCTCCGAACAACAGTCCGCCGAGACCCTTGCGTTGTTGAACAGCGAGTTTCGCACCCTGGCCGAAGAGATCTTGGGTATTTTGCCGACCGGGCGCGTTCAGCTTATGGAAGTTGAACCTTTCATTGACTATCTTATCGCCTTGCGAAGCCGGCTGAGACAGGAAAAAAACTACAGTCTTGCTGATGAGATTCGGCAAAAACTTCTTGAAATGGGTATTGAAGTCAAGGACGGACCGCAGGGATCCGAATGGAGTTTTTCGAAAAATAAGCTGTATTTTTGAAAAAAGAGCTTGATTTTTCCTGGAAAATTGCTAAATTAAAAGGCTTTGAAGCACATTGGGATTTGCAGCGCCACCATAGCTCAGTAGGTAGAGCGGCTGATTTGTAATCAGTCGGTCGCGGGTTCAAATCCTGCTGGTGGCTCGAAGCAAAAAAGAAGCGGTGAGGTTCCCGAGCGGTCAAAGGGAACAGACTGTAAATCTGTCGGCGTAGCCTTCGGAGGTTCGAATCCTCCCCTCACCACTTGGATCCCCTGACGAAAATATCGGCCACGAGACGGCAATGGTTCTCCAAGCCGATATTTTTTTACCAATCACGGCGGAAGTGCGGGAGTAACTCAGCCGGCTAGAGTCACAGCCTTCCAAGCTGTTGGTCGCGGGTTCGAATCCCGTCTCCCGCTCTCCGGCCCACGTAGCTCAGTCGGTAGAGCACATCCTTGGTAAGGATGAGGTCACCAGTTCAATCCTGGTCGTGGGCTCAAAAAAAAGAAAACGGACACTGTTAATCAAGTTCGGAGGAAAGTAAAATGGCGAAGGCGAAGTTTGAGCGGACGAAGCCGCATGTGAATATAGGGACGATCGGGCACGTGGATCACGGGAAGACGACGTTGACGGCGGCGATCACGATGTATTTGGCTCATCAGGGGAAGGCGCAGGCGAAGAAGTACGATGAGATTGACAATGCGCCGGAGGAGAAGGCGCGTGGAATTACGATCAACACGGCGCATGTGGAGTACGAGACGGACAAGCGGCATTATGCGCACGTGGATTGTCCTGGGCATGCGGACTATATCAAGAACATGATTACGGGTGCGGCGCAGATGGACGGGGCGGTGTTGGTGGTGAGTGCGGCGGACGGGCCGATGCCGCAGACGCGTGAGCACATATTGTTGGCGCGACAGGTGAATGTGCCGTCGATCGTGGTGTACATGAACAAGGTGGATCAGGTGGATGATCCTGAGTTGTTGGAGTTGGTTGAGCTTGAGATACGGGAGTTGTTGAGCAAGTACGAGTTTCCTGGGGATGAGATACCGATCGTGAAGGGGTCGGCGTTGCTTGCGATGAACAAGGGGTTGGCGGGGGATTTCAGCGGGTCGGAGTGGGATTCGATTCGGGAGTTGTTGGATGCGATAGACAGTTACATACCGACGCCTGAGCGAGCGGTGGACAAGCCGTTTTTGATGCCTGTGGAGGATGTTTTTTCGATTACGGGACGCGGCACGGTGGGCACGGGGAGGATCGAGCGCGGTGTGATACGGGTTGGTGAGGAGGTAGAGATTGTGGGGTTGGGTGTTCACCGGAAGAGCGTGGTGACGGGGATTGAGATGTTCCGCAAGCTTTTGGACGAGGGGCGAGCGGGCGACAATGCGGGTTTGCTGCTTCGCGGGGTTGACAAGAACGAGTTGGAGCGGGGGATGGTAGTAGCGAAGCCGGGGTCGATCACGCCGCACACCAAGTTTGAGGCGGAGGTGTACGTGCTGAGCAAGGAGGAAGGCGGGCGCCACACGCCGTTTTTCAACGGATATCGGCCGCAGTTTTATTTTCGGACGACGGACGTGACGGGTACGATACATTTGCCGGCGGGGGTGGAGATGGTGATGCCGGGTGACAATGTGAAGATCGAGGCGGAGCTGATCACGGAGATCGCGATGGAGGAAGGGCTTCGGTTTGCGATTCGTGAGGGCGGCCGCACCGTCGGCGCCGGCGTGGTGACCAAGATCATTAAATAATACACACGGAAAGAGATTTCCATGAGAGAGCTGGTCATATTAGAATGCACCGAATGCAAGCATCGTAACTATACGACCGATAAGAACAAGCGTAAGCATTCGGGGCGCGTCGAGTTTAAAAAGTATTGCCGTTGGTGCAACAAACGCACGCCTCACAAAGAGACGCGCTGATCGGCGGTAGGTATTGTTCCGTAGACGGAGTAGGCCTGTAGCACAAGTGGCTAGTGCACTGGACTCCAAATCCAGGGGTTGGGGGTTCGAGTCCCTCCAGGCCTGCTTTTTATAACGACCAACAGAACAATTTCACATAAACACCTATCCACACAAGAACGGAACCTTATGATCGCAAAGGCCGCTCAGTTTTTCCGGGACGTTAAGGCTGAAATGTCCAAAGTAAGCTGGCCTTCACAGGCCGAACTGAAAGGGCAAACCGGAATCGTCATCGTAGTATCGCTGCTTTTTTCCGTCTTTATCTTTGCTGTCGATCATCTTCTTTCCTGGTTGGTTCAGCTTATTTACTAAAAGAACGGAAAAACGCGAACGCTGCTGTAAGGGAGCATAGTGGAAGAGAACGAGGCAAAATGGTATGCCATTCATGTCCTGTCCGGACATGAGAACAAAGTCAAGGCATACATTGAAAATGAAGCAAAGCATACCGGGTTGGCGGACCGCATCAACGCGGTCGTCATTCCTTCTGAAGAAATAACGGAAATGAAGGAAGGCAAGCGACGCACGCGGACCCGCATCATGTTTCCGGGTTACATGCTCATCCACATGGTCTACGACAAGCAGACGCGGCATCTGGTGCTCAATACGCCCGGCGTTACGAACTTTGTCGGCCGAAAGGACGAGCCCGTTCCTCTAAAGCCGGAGGAGGCGGAAAGAATCATCGGTCGGGAAGGCGGGAGAGATCGACGCGTCGTTCCGTTCCGCGTAGGCGATCCCATCAAAGTCATCGACGGCCCGTTCACCGATTTCACCGGATTTGTCGACGAGGTGAATGAGGAAAAGAACAAGGTCAAGGTGATGGTCAGTATTTTCGGCCGATCCACACCCGTGGAGCTCGATTTCTTGCAGGTTGAACTGGAATCGTAGGATACCACTAACATGGCAAAAAAAGTCGTTGCACAAGTAAAGCTGCAGATTCCCGCCGCCCATGCGACGCCGTCGCCTCCCGTAGGTCCGGCTTTGGGTCAGCACGGCGTAAACATTATGGAATTCTGCAAGGCGTTCAATGCCAAAACGCAGGACAAGCAGGGGCTGATCATTCCGGTCATTGTGACCGTTTACGCGGATCGCACCTTCACCTTTATTTTAAAGACGCCCCCTGCGGCCGTTCTTCTGAAAAAGGCGGCCGGTGTGGAAAAGGGTTCCGGCGAGCCCAATCGAAACAAAGTGGGCAAGGTCACGCGTGCTCAGGTGCGCGAGATCGCTGAAACAAAGATGCCGGATCTGAACGCCGACAACATCGAATCGGCCGTGCGCATGATCGAAGGTACGGCAAGAAGCATGGGAATCGTTGTGGAAGGATGACCTTTCCGCACGCATCGATAACGGAGAAAGAATGAAGCGCAGTAAACGATACCAGGAATCCGCGGCCATGGTCGAACGCGGCAAGTTGTATTCTCTGGACGAGGCTGTTGAGCTGGTTCAGAAAATGCCGTCGGCCAAGTTCGACGAGACCGTAGAGCTTGCCGTTCGTCTGGGCGTCGACCCGCGCAAGGCGGATCAGATGGTGCGCGGAACCGTCATTTTGCCTGCGGGCACCGGCAAAACGGTGCGCGTTTGCGTGATTACCAAAGGTGAAAAGGAAAAGGAAGCGAAGGAAGCGGGAGCCGATTATGTCGGCGGTGAGGAGCTGATCGAAAAGATTCAGGGCGGATGGTTCGACTTTGACGTCATGATCGCCACGCCGGACGTGATGGGTATGGTCGGCAAGCTCGGGCGCGTGCTCGGCCCTCGCGGCTTGATGCCGAACCCCAAGGTCGGCACCGTCACCTTTGAAGTCGGCAAAGCGGTTCGCGACGCCAAAGCCGGAAAGATCGACTTTCGCGTCGACAAGACCGGCATCATTCACGCTGTTGTCGGCAAAAAGTCTTTTACGCGGGAACAGTTGCTGCAGAACATCCGAGCGCTGATGGAAGTCATTCAGCGCCTCAAGCCGTCGACCGCAAAGGGCGTTTACGTCAAGTCCGTGGCCCTTTCGACGACGATGAGCCCCGGCGTAAAGATCGACAAAAACACGATCAGCGAAGCCGCATAACTGATCGCCTTAGCGAAGGAATAATCAATCATGCCTCAAGCAAACAAAATCACCAAGGTCGAAACGATAACGGAAAGCTTGAAGAAGGCCAAGGGTGTCGTCATCACCGATTACAGCGGCCTGACCGTGGAGCAGATGACGCAGTTGCGGCGCGAGTTCCGCAAAGCGGACGTCGGCTATTTGGTGGTCAAGAACACTTTGGCCGAACGTTCCTGCCGTGAGGTGGGAATGGAGGCGATGATCCCCTATCTGAAGGGTCCGACCGGTTTGGCGGTGGCCTATAAAGACCCGTCGGCGCCGGTAAAGATCATCGTCGAGTTTCTCAAGAAGAACAAGGAAAAAGGCAAGCCGGAAATCAAGGGCGCGCTGGTTGAGGGTCAGTTGCTCACGGCCGCCCAAGCCGAGGCTATGAAGGATTTGCCGAGTCGCGAAGAGTTGATCGCCATGGTGGTCGGCGCCCTTGCCGCGCCCGTGTCGGGCTTGGTCGGCGCCCTCAACTCCGTCATCGGCAAGTTCGTCGGCACCGTCGACGCCATTCGAGAGAAAAAACAAGAATAACGAACATACGTTTAACGCTAACGGGAGGTTGAAATGCCCGAAGAAAAAGAAGCAACGGTGGAGACCCCGGCGAGCGCCGGTGCCCTGGATCCGCAGGTTGAAAAGTTCGTCAAGGCCATAGAAGAGATGACCGTGCTGCAGTTGTCGCAGTTGGTAAAAGCGCTGGAAAAGCGTTTCGGCGTTACCGCGGCGGCGCCTGTGGCCGTGGCCGCCGCCCCTGCAGCGGCTGCTGCTGCAGCGGCCGAGCCGGTTGAAGAACAGACCGAGTTCGACGTCATTCTCAAGTCGGCGGGCGCCAATAAGATCAACGTGATCAAAGAGGTTCGCGCTCTGACCAATCTGGGTCTGAAAGAAGCCAAGGATCTGGTCGACGGTGCTCCGAGCGAAGTGAAGAAGGGCGTCTCTAAAGAAGAAGCCGCTCAGATTAAAGAGAAACTGGAAGCGGCGGGCGCGGTCGTCGAGATCAAATAGTTCGGTCTCTGCCGAAGTATTTTAAAAGCCGGGCTGGAGTCCCTTCAGCCCGGTTTTTACGTGTTTGTTAACCTTCCGAAGGGAGTGAAATCTTTGACAAACGGACAACAAGTGGTGCGAAAATCCTTTTCAAAGATTGCCGCCGGCGCTGAAATGCCCGACCTGCTCGATGTTCAGCTCAAGTCGTTCGAAGAATTTCTGCAGATGAACGTTCTGCCTCAGGAGCGCAAAAACATCGGGCTGCAGGCGGTCTTTGAAAGCGTTTTCCCCATTGTCGACAGCCGGGAAAACTTTGAGCTCGATTTTATCGAGTACTATGTGGAACCGCCGAAATACTCGGTGGTCGAATGCCAGGAACGCGGCACCACCTATTCGGTCGCCATCAAGGCGAAGCTGCGCCTGTCGATCAAGGACGAGTTCGATTCCCGCAGCCCTTTGGCCAATTCCATCGAACAAGTGGTCTATTTAGGGCATATCCCGATGATGACCGAGCGCGGCACCTTTATCATCAACGGCGCCGAACGCATCATCGTCAGCCAATTGCACCGCTCGCCGGGCGTCTTTTTCGACGAAATCACTCATCCCAACGGAACCAAGCTTTTCTCCGCCCGAATCATCCCGCTGCGCGGCTCCTGGTTAGAGTTCACCACGGACATTTACGATCAGCTCAACGTCTATATCGACCGTCGTAAAAAGTTTCTGGCCACCACACTGCTGCGCGCCATCGGCTACTCAACCGACCGCCAGATTCTCGAAGCTTTCGACGTCATCAAGAAGGTTCCCGCCGATCGCGAAACGCTGCAGCAGTACATCGGCTCGCGCGTGGTTGAGGACGTGGTCGATATGGAGACCGGCGAAGTGGTTCTCGATCGCTACGGGGAGCTGAGCGAAGAAAAGATCGAAGTGATCGCCCACCTCGGCGTGAAGGAGATCGAACTGCTGCCCTACGACCGCTTCTATGGCCAGGACATCATCAGCAACACGCTGCAGAAGGATCCCACGCACAGCCAGGAAGAGGCGCTGGAGCTCATCTATCGGCAGCTTCGATCCGGTGAACCCCCGGATACCGAAACCGCAAAGCAGCTCATCGAAAGGCTGTTCTTCAACCCGAAGCGCTATGAACTGGGCGATGTCGGGCGTCACCGCATGAATAAAAAGCTCGGCATCAACGTGCCGCAGGACAATTGGGCGCTGGCGCACGAAGATATTATCGGCATTCTCAAATACATGATCGACCTGCGTCACGGCAAGCGCAGCGCCGACGACATCGACCACCTGGGCAACCGGCGCGTCAAAACCGTCGGCGAGCAGTTGTCGCAGCAGATGCTGCTCGGATTGTCGCGCATGGCGCGCACCATCAAAGAGCGCATGAATCTGCGCGAAAGCGAAAACCTGACGCCGCAGGACCTGGTCAACGCCCGCACCGTGGTCTCCGTGATCAACACCTTTTTCGGAACCAGTCAGCTGTCGCAGTTCATGGATCAGACCAACCCCCTGGCCGAGCTGACGCACAAGCGCCGTCTTTCGGCGCTCGGCCCCGGCGGTCTTACCCGTGAACGCGCCGGCTTTGAAGTGCGCGACGTTCACTATACGCATTACGGACGCCTCTGCCCCATAGAAACGCCCGAAGGACCGAACATCGGTCTTATTTCGTCGCTGACGACCTATGCGCGAATCAACGACTACGGCTTTATCGAAGCCCCCTACCGCAAAGTGGTCGACGGCGTGGTGACCGATCGCATCGAATACCTTTCGGCGGACGACGAGGAGGAAGAGATCGTCGCTCAGGCCAACGTCAAGTTGGACGAGAACAACCGCATCGTCGGCGAGCACATCAAGTGTCGTTTCCGCAGCGAGTTTCCCGAAGTCGACCCCAAGCGGGTCAGCTACATCGACGTGTCGCCGAATCAGATCGTGTCGGCGGCCGCCGCTCTCATTCCCTTCCTGGAACATGACGACGCCAACCGCGCTCTCATGGGCTCCAACATGCAGCGTCAGGCGGTTCCGCTTCTTAATCCCGAGGCGCCCCTGGTCGGTACCGGATTGGAAGCGCGCGTGGCGCGCGACTCCCGCGCCGTCATTACCAGCGCCGTCGACGGCACGGTGGTCAAGGTCGACGCCGAGCGTATCGTGATTCGAAAAGACCCCCAAGAGGGCGACGAGGCCAAGAGCAAACTGCTCGACTTTGACGAGTCGGATCTGGTCACCTATACGTTGACCAAATTCAAGCGCACCAACCAGGACACCTGCATCAATCAGCGGCCGATCGTCTCCGAAGGGCAGCATGTTGTAAAAGGCCAGGTGATCGCCGACGGCCACGCTACAGACAAAGGCGAATTGGCGCTCGGCCGAAACGTGCTGGTGGCTTTTATGCCGTGGCGCGGCTACAATTTCGAGGACGCCATCATCGTCTCCGAGCGCATCGTGCGGGACGATGTTTTTACATCGTTGCATATTGAAGAGTTCGAGCTTCAAGTTCGCGACACCAAGCGCGGTGAAGAGGAGCTGACGCGCGAAATACCCAACGTCAGTGAAGAAGCGACCAAAAACCTCGACGAAAACGGCGTGGTTCGCGTGGGTGCCGAAGTCAGAGCGGGCGACATTCTCGTCGGGAAAGTAACCCCCAAGGGCGAAACCGACCCGACGCCGGAAGAGAAGCTGCTTAAAGCCATCTTCGGCGAAAAGGCCGGAGATGTGAAAGATGCCTCGCTCAAGGGCTCGCCGGGATTGAAGGGCGTGGTGATCGATACGCGTCTCTTTTCGCGCAAAAAGAAAGACAATGAAACGCGCGAACAGGATCGGCTCGCCCTCGACAAGCTGGAAGAAGAACGCGAACAGGCGCGCGAAAGGGCGCGTCGTCTGCGCGACGAAAAGCTGGCATCCGTGCTGAAGGATCAGGTCTCCGTCGGCGTCCGCGACGCCATGGACGGCAAGGTGATCATCAAGCCGAACACCAAGCTGAGCAACGCCGTGTTGGAAAAGCTCGATTTCGACCAGGTTGATTTCAGAATGCCGCTGGTCGAGGACGAGGAGGCCAATCGCCTGGTCGAAAAGATCATTGCCCGCTACGAGAAAAAGCTGCGCGACATCGAAGACGACTATGAGCTGAAGAAATTCAAGATTGTGGTGGGCGACGAGCTGCCGCCGGGAATCAACCGAATGGCCAAAGTTTATGTCGCTAAAAAGCGCAAGCTGATGGTAGGCGACAAAATGGCCGGTCGGCACGGCAACAAGGGCGTTGTGTCCAAGATCGTTCCTATTGAAGACATGCCGCACCTGGAGGACGGTACGCCGGTCGACATCATTCTGAACCCGTTGGGCGTGCCTTCGCGCATGAACCTGGGACAGATCTTGGAGACCAATCTCGGCTGGGCCGCTCAAAAGCTGGGCGTCCGTTACGCTTCGCCGGTGTTCGACGGCGCCTCGCTGGCCGAAATTCAGGCCGAAATGGAAAAAGCCGGTCTGCCCGTTACCGGAAAGACCCGCTTGTACGACGGCCGCACCGGCGAGCCGTTCGACGAAGAGATTACGGTGGGCGTCATTTACATGCTCAAGCTTTCTCACTTGGTTGAAGATAAAATTCACGCGCGCTCCATCGGACCTTACTCGTTGATCACGCAGCAGCCCCTCGGAGGCAAGGCGCAGTTCGGCGGCCAACGCTTCGGAGAAATGGAAGTGTGGGCCTTGGAAGCCTACGGCGCCGCCTACACGCTGCAGGAGATCCTCACCGTCAAGAGTGACGACGTTCGCGGGCGTTCGCGCGCCTACGAGGCCATCGTAAAGGGCGAAAACATTCCCGAGCCCGGGCTGCCCGAATCGTTCAACGTGCTCATCCGAGAAATGCAGGGCCTCGGCCTTGATGTGCAGTTGATCAACGAAAAGGAAGTTTAGCATTCAGTTCGAGCGGGTTCCGACGACCAGGCTTTGAATTGAGTTTGGAGGTGTCGATTTGAAATCCATTATGAGTATTGACAATCCGATCAGCAGCGGCAGCTTCAACGCCATGTACATCGGTTTGTCTTCGCCCGATAAAATTCTTGAACGCTCGTACGGCGAGGTCACCAAACCGGAGACCATCAACTACCGCTCCTTCAAGCCGGAAAAGGACGGGTTGTTCTGCGAAAAAATCTTCGGCCCGGTGAGGGACTATGAGTGCCACTGCGGCAAGTATAAGCGCATCCGTTACAAAGGCATAACCTGCGACCGCTGCGGCGTGGAGGTGACCACCAAAAGCGTTCGCCGCGAACGCATGGGCCATATCACCCTGGCCGTTCCGGTGGTGCACATCTGGTACTGGAAATCGCTCCCTTCCAAATGCGGATACGTGCTCGGCATGAGCATGAAGAACCTCGAACGGATCATCTATTACGAAAACTATGTGGTCATCAACCCGGGACGAAGCGGACGGGCCGAAAAAGAGCTTCTCACCGAAGAAGAGTACCTGCAGATCGTCGAAGAAATGCGGACCAAAGAGGCCGATCTGCCGGAGGAAGAGCGCTTCAAGGCCGACATGGGCGGAAGCGCCGTTCTTCAACTTTTGAAAAAGGTCGATCTCGATGCGACCGCACGTCAACTGCGCTACGCGGTGGCCAACGAGACCTCCATCCAGCGTCGAACCGAGGCGTTGAAACGGCTCAAGGTCGTCGAGGCTTTCCGAAGGGCGAATTCGCGGCAGGAAAACCGCCCCGAGTGGATGGTCATGACCGTCATTCCGGTCATTCCGCCGGAACTGCGGCCTTTGGTTCCTCTCGAAGGCGGCCGGTTCGCCACTTCCGATCTGAACGACCTCTACCGCCGCGTGATCATCCGCAACAACCGCCTCAAAAAGCTGCTCGAGATCCGCGCGCCCGAGGTCATCCTGCGCAATGAAAAGCGCATGCTGCAGGAGGCGGTCGACTCGCTGTTCGACAACGGCCGCAAAACCTCTGCCGTGCGCAGCGACGGCAACCGCGCTCTAAAAAGCCTTTCGGACATGCTGCGCGGAAAGCAGGGGCGCTTCCGTCAGAACCTGCTCGGCAAACGCATCGACTATTCCGGCCGTTCCGTTATCGTGGTGGGGCCCGAACTCAAGCTGCATCAGGCGGGACTGCCCAAAGAGATGGCGCTCGAGCTCTTCAAACCGTTCGTTATCCGCAAGTTGGTCGAGCGCGGCCTGTCCAAAACGGTCAAGAGCGCCAAAAAGCAGGTCGAGCGGCAGGGACACGAGGTGTGGGACATCCTGGAGGAGATCATCGAAGATCATCCCATCATGCTCAACCGTGCGCCCACGCTGCACCGTCTCGGCATACAGGCGTTTCAACCGGTGCTGGTGGAAGGCAAGGCCATTCATCTGCATCCGTTGGTCTGCGCCGCCTTCAACGCCGACTTTGACGGCGACCAGATGGCGGTGCACGTACCGCTTTCCTTCTACGCCCAGATCGAAACCAAGCTGCTGATGCTCTCCAGCCACAACCTGTTGTCGCCGGCGCACGGAAGGCCGCTGGCCATCCCGAGCCAGGACATCGTGCTGGGTCTCTATTATTTGACGAAGAAGCGTCCGGGCGCCCGCGGAGAAGGCATGATGTTCTCGTCTGCCGACGAGGCGATCATTGCCTACAACGAAGGGTACGTAGACCTTCATGCGGCCGTCAAAGTGCGTTTCCGCGGCAAGTTGGTGGACACGACCGTCGGACGGATCATCCTTAATGACATGCTGCCGCCCGAGCTTCCCTTTGTGAACTCGCTTTTGACCAAAAAGAGCATCGAAGAACTGGTGGCTCAGGCTTATGAGAAGATCGGCAACGCAGCCACCGCCAAGCTGCTCGATGACCTGAAGGAGCTCGGCTTCGCCTACGCCATGAAGTCCGGCGCCAGCATCGGCATCTACGACGTCATCATCCCCGAGTCGAAGAATGAATTGATCGAAAACGCCTACAAGGCGGTCGACACCATTCAGAAGCGCTATGAGCGCGGTATCATTACCGACGGCGAACGCTACAACCAGATCATCGATATTTGGACGCACACGACCAGCAACGTGGCCGAAAAGATGTTCGAAACGCTGGCCAAGGATCGCCAGGGATTCAACCCCATCTTTATGATGGCCGATTCCGGCGCCCGCGGTTCGAAGGATCAGATCAGGCAGTTGGCCGGTATGCGCGGTCTGATGGCCAAGCCGCAGAAAAAGATGACGGGATCCATGGGCGAAATCATCGAAAGCCCGATCACCGCCAATTTCCGCGAAGGGCTGACCATGCTCGAGTACTTTATCTCGACGCACGGTGCCCGCAAAGGCCTTGCCGATACGGCCTTGAAGACGGCCGACGCCGGCTATTTGACGCGACGCCTGGTGGACGTGGCTCAGGACGTGATCGTCAGTGAGCACGACTGCGGCACCATCCTGGGTCTGCGTGTAGGCGATCTGAAAGAAGGCGAAGAAGTCATCGAGTCGATGAAGGACCGCATCGTGGGCCGTGTGGCGGCGGAAGAGGTCTTTCATCCTGAAAGCGGCGAGATCATCGTCGAATCCGGGCAAATGATTACCGATCAGATCGCCGACGCCATCATCGATGCTGGTATCGAAAATGTAATGATCCGCTCCGTATTGACCTGCGAGTCGCAGCGCGGCGTATGCGCACTCTGCTACGGGCGCAATTTGGCCACCGGCAAGCTGGTCAATATCGGCGAAGCGGTGGGCGTGATGGCCGCTCAATCCATCGGCGAACCGGGAACGCAGCTCACTCTGCGCACCTTCCACATCGGCGGAACGGCTTCGCGCATTGCCGCCCAGTCGCAAGTGGCGGCAAAGCAGGACGGCCGCGTCGAATGGGACAACCTGAAGGTGGCCGAGCGCGATGACGGCGAGATCGTTACGCTGGGTCGTAACGGCCGCATCCGCATCGTCGATGAAAACGAGCGCGTCATCGAACGCTTTACAGTTCCCTATGCGGCCACGGTTCTGGTTCGCAGCGGCACCCACGTAAAAAAGGGCGACGTGATCTTTCGCTGGGATCCTTACTCGGCGTCCATCATTTCCTCTCATTCCGGTAAGGCCCGTTTCATCGACATCATCGAAGGCATCACCTTCCGCGAGGAGCTCGATGAAACCACGGCAATGAAGCAGCGCCAGATCATCGAAAGCCGCAGCCGCAACCTCAATCCCACCATCGCCATCATTGACGAAAGCGGCGAACAGGTTGCTTCGTTTGTTCTGCCGGTCGGAAGCTTTCTTCAGGTGCACGACGGCGACGAGATAAAGGCGGGCGATGTTCTGGTCAAGATTCCGCGCGAAATCGCCAAGACGCGCGACATCACCGGCGGTCTGCCGCGCGTGGCCGAGCTGTTCGAAGCGCGGCGTCCCAAAGACCCGGCCGTTGTCAGCGAAATCGACGGCATCGTCCGTTTCGGTGAGCTGAAGCGCGGTATCCGAAAGCTGATCATCACCTCTGAAGACGGTCACGAGGAAAAGAGCTACCTCATTCCCTACGGAAAGCATATTCTCGTACATGACGGCGATTTCGTTCATGCCGGCGAAAAGCTGTCCGAAGGCTCCATTGCACCGCACGACATCCTGGCCATCATGGGCGCCAACAAGGTGCAGGAGTACCTGGTCAACGAAATACAGGAAGTGTACCGCCTGCAGGGCGTACGCATCAATGACAAGCACATCGAAGTCATCGTTCGGCAGATGTTGCAGAAAGTCAAAATCGAAGATCCGGGTGACACCTCCTATCTTGTCGGCGATCAGGTTGATCGTCTGCGCTTCCTGCGCGAGAATGAAGAGACTCGCCGCTATGTGGTCGTGACCGAAGTCGGTGATTCTGAATATCATGAAGGGCAGTTGGTCTTGGCCGAAGAGTTTCAAAAGACCGTTGCCGCTTTGGAGGGAAAAGGCAAGCAGGCACCGCAGTCACGGCCGGCCCAACCTGCGACGTTTCAGCCGCTGCTGCTGGGCATCACCAAGGCTTCATTGACGACGGAAAGCTTTTTGTCGGCCGCTTCCTTCCAAGAAACGACCCGCGTTCTTGCCGACGCCGCAATCGCCGGCAAGATCGACTATCTGCGCGGCCTGAAGGAAAATGTGATTATGGGCCACATGATTCCTGCCGGCACGGGAATCCGCCGGTTCAACAATCTTCGTGTTACCGGTCCCGATCTGTATGACGAAGAGGATCTGCGGGGAGCCATCATCACTACGTCGTCCGGCGAGGAAGAGGATGAAGAATTTGAAAATCTAAACGATGAATAGTAAAAAGAGCTTGCATTTAAAAGGTGAATTTTCTAAATTATATGGCTTTACAAACGACGAGGAGGATACGTGCCCACGCTTAATCAACTGGTTAGACACGGGCGAAAAAGGGTATTGAAAAAGGGATCGGCGCCAGCGCTTCAGGGTTCTCCGCAAAAGCGCGGCGTGTGTACGCGTGTCTATACGACCACGCCTAAGAAACCGAATTCGGCGCTCCGAAAAGTTGCGCGTGTGCGTCTGAGCAACGGAATGGAAGTGACGGCTTATATTCCGGGCGAGGGGCACAACCTTCAGGAGCACTCCATCGTCATGATCCGCGGCGGACGTGTAAAGGATCTGCCGGGAGTTCGCTATCATATTATCCGCGGCGTATTGGATACCGCCGGCGTGCAGGATCGCAAGCAGGGCCGTTCAAAGTACGGCGCCAAGCTGAAAAAGTAAATGTTAGTGAAAGCATAAGCATTCAACATGCCGAGAAGAAAAAGACCGACAAAGCGACAGGTTTTACCGGATCCGAAATATCACAGTGTTCTGGTGACCAAATTCATCAACGGACTGCTGAAGGACGGCAAGAGAAGCGTAGCCGAGCAGATTTTCTACAAGGCCGTTGACATCTGCAATCAGAAAACGGGCAATTCCGGCATTGAGGTTTTCCAGAAGGCGATCGATAACGTCAAGCCGTATCTGGAAGTGCGTTCCCGCCGCGTGGGCGGCGCCACCTATCAGGTGCCGGTAGAGATTCGACATGATCGGCAGCAAGCGCTGGCGATTCGGTGGATCATCCAGTTTGCCAAGAGCCGATCTGAGAAGACCATGGCCGAAAAGCTGGCCGGTGAATTGTTGGCCGCCTCCAAAAACGAGGGGGCCTCAATAAAGAAAAGGGAAGACACCCACAAAATGGCCGAGGCCAACAAGGCTTTCGCCCATTTCAAATGGTGAGACTTTCTGCCGGTCTTGCAGTCCAACTCCAATCCGACAACCGTCCGTGACGGGATTGGAAAGTAGTTGTAAGACTCTGGCGCTCGATAGCGACCGTGCGAAACCACCGTACGAATCGCCGTGCAGCGTCATGTGTCTTATACTGCACGACGAGAGAAGAATGGTGGTTTTTTTATGTTGAAACGGTCCTTGGAAAATATCCGCAACATCGGCATCATGGCGCATATCGATGCCGGTAAGACCACCACCACTGAGCGGATTTTATACTACACCGGCAAGGTGCACAAGATCGGCGAAGTGGATGATGGTGCGGCGACCATGGACTGGATGGAGCAGGAGAAAGAACGCGGCATCACCATCACATCGGCCGCTATCTCCTGCAATTGGAAAGGCTGTCAAATCAATATTATTGACACTCCCGGTCACGTCGATTTTACCGCGGAGGTCGAGCGTTCTTTGAGAGTATTGGATGGTGCGGTAGCGATTTTTTGCGCCGTCGGCGGCGTTGAGCCGCAGTCCGAAACCGTTTGGATGCAGGCGAACAAATATCACATTCCGCGAATCGCCTTCGTCAATAAAATGGACAGACTGGGCGCCGATTTCTACAACGTCGTCGAGATGATGCGCGAAAAGCTGCAAACGCGGCCTTTGATCATCGAGTTGCCCGTCGGCAGCGGCGACACCTTCCGTGGGATCGTCGATCTGATCAGCATGAAGATGATCGAGTACGACGAGGATTCTCTCGGTGCCGTGTGGCGCGAGCTGGAAATACCCGACGAGCTTCGCGAGGAAGCCGAAAGACGGCGTCATGAACTGATCGAAGCTCTCTCCGATGTGGAAGATCGTATTTTGGAAAAATACCTCAACGGAGAAGAGATCGAGGTTCCGCTGATCCACGCGGCAATTCGAAAGGCGACGCTCTCAACCGCCCACGTGCCGGTGCTTTGCGGTGCCGCCGTACGCAACAAGGGCGTGCAAAAGCTCCTCGATGCGATCACCGACTACCTGCCCAGCCCGTTGGACATTCCGCCGGTCGAAGGCGAAAACCCCTACACCGGCAAAAAGGAGCTGCGGCGGCCGTCGGTCGAAGAGCCCTTTACGGCGTTGGCGTTCAAAGTCCAGTCTGATCCCTATGTGGGAAGACTGACCTACTGCCGAATTTACTCCGGCGCGATTGAAGCCGGTCAGACGGTCTACAACGCCACCACCAAGAAGAAGGAGCGGTTGGCGCGGCTGCTGCTTATGGCCGCCAACAAACAGCAGGACATACCGAAGGCGGTTGCGGGAGACATTGTTGCCGTGATCGGGCTGCGGGAAACCAAAACCGGTCATACGCTGTGCGACCCAAAGCACCCCATCCTGCTGGAAGAGGTGACCTTTCCGGTGCCCGTCATCTTTGTCGGAATCGAACCGAAAACAAAGGCCGACGAAGAAAAGCTGATCAACGCGCTGACGATGCTGGCGGACGAAGATCCGACCTTCCAATTCAGCACCGATCCTGAAACCGGCCAGCTTCTCATTTCGGGAATGGGCGAGCTTCACCTCGAGATCATCGTCGATCGGCTGATGCGAGAATTCAAAGTCTCGGCAAACGTAGGCAAGCCGATGGTCGCCTATCGCGAAACGGTCACTGAAAAAGTGCGCAGTGAAGCGGTCTTTGACCGACAGGCGGCGGGCAAGAATCAGTATGCACGCGTGGTCATTGATGTCGAACCGTCGGAGCCCGGACGCTATTTCGAGTTCGAAAACCAAGTGCAGCCGGGACTATTGCCGCGCGAATTTGTCAAGCCGATCATCGACGGCCTCAAGGAGGCCATGTCCAGCGGATCCATCGCCGGCTATCCGATCATCGACATCAAGGCGACACTGGTCGATGCTTCGTTCGACCCCACGTTGTCGACCGAGTTGGCCTTCAAAGTTGCCGCTTCGATGGCGCTGCAGGATGCCGTTCGACGCGCCCGACCGGTGCTGATGGAGCCGATGATGCAGCTCGAAGTGGCAACGCCGGAAGAATACACCGGCGCCGTTCTCAACGACCTTGCCTCTCGAAGAGCCAAAATCGAGAACTATGGCAGGCGCGGCAATCAGCAGACGATCTCGGCCAAGGTTCCGCTGGCGGAAATGTTCGGATACGCTACCGCTCTGCGCAATATGTCGCAGGGAAGAGGAATTTTCACCATGCAGTTCTCCAACTATGAGACGGTAGCCGGCGAGACGGCGAAAAAACTGTTGGAAAAGATGGGTTTGGCTGCTTAACAAGAAGGTAATTTCAAAAGGAGACTTTAAAATGGCGAAGGCGAAGTTTGAGCGGACGAAGCCGCATGTGAATATAGGGACGATCGGGCACGTGGATCACGGGAAGACGACGTTGACG
>FWPV01000641.1_pt1 | contig 106322 bp, 87 predicted proteins | sample 2228371 | NCBI WGS metagenome assembly FWPV01 (sample SAMEA103939776, study PRJEB20133) | metagenome
CAATCACGAATGTATCACTGCCGGTGATTTCATAACCAACACCAGTAATGGAATGGTTAATGTAATCACTCATTGGCGGGTAGTAGTAATAAAGAACATTCCAGTGACATGGTCTCTGGGCATCTATCTCAGTCTTTATCCAGGAAAATACATATTGATTCCAATTTCCGCCCTGGGGTGAAGTTGCAGCAGTGTATGAGTAACCATTATAAGTATTGGCAACAGTCAACATTCCAGGCCTGATATTGCCAATAGTTGTTTCACCTGTCAGCGTATCTGTATTCATGGCAAGGGCAAGTTCCCGATTGGTATTGGCACATTCATTCCACTCATTCTCTGGCTGGTCCCAGTGGGTAAAGAAATAGTCAACCAATTTTCCATACCCACGATAATCCCAGTACCAGAACATCATGGATGCAGCAGTGGGTGAGCAACCATACACCCAATCAATAAATGGCACTGAATCAACATAACCACCCTGACGGGTCTTGAATTCATCAGCTCTAAGATATCTTTCCCATTTTTCACGGGTCAATGATTCAAGCACTGGCTCTGATTTACAGCCTGTAAAATCCTCTGCACTACGAATCTGCAGATTTCTCAGATTTACCAGAATATTCTTTCCTGCTATTGCAAAACCTGCATATTCTTCTCCCGCTCCAAAATAATAGTATTTCGTGAATGTCGCATCAGAAGAGAATTTTGATCTCAAATATTCCAGTGCCCGGTCATATAAACTCAAGCAGTATGGCAATCTGTGGTATATTTCACCAATCGGCGAAGTATTGTATCGCGCACCCATGACAATTGTAACAAATCTGCCTTTACTTTCAAAAACATAACCATAGGCATTGGGGTTCTCATCAATGCTATAATAGGTAATAACATCTCTCAATGTAAATTCAGAACCATATCTCTGACTAATGAATTTCTGAGCAATGGTTTCAATTTTATCCTTAGGTACAAACTCAGCACCTAAGACAAGTCCAAGAAAAATGAGTAACACAAAAAATTTCTTCATTATCTTCCTCTTTTCAGGGGGTTGCTGATTACAAATCAGCAACCCCCTATTTTTCTTAGAATCCGATAAGCAATCCCAGACGATGGGTTGCCTTGAGCACACCCTTGTTCATATAGGCGTAATCAATGCGCAACTCCCTTTCATTCATCTTGAGATTGAATCCAACACCAGCGCAGAGATTATTCAGCAACCATTCAGTATTCTCTCCCCAGTTAGGATATGTGTATTTCTCAGCAACAGAGTCATATACGGGTTCGGCACCGGTCATTGCCTTCATATAATCCATATTCAGGTAGAGTTTGTATCCGGTCCTCAAGAATATGGTATTCAGGTAGCCGTATTCCAGACCAAGATTTATGGTCTCATAGTTGTCATTGGGGTGATTAAGATCAAGCGCAACTGTGAAGCGCTGGGCTTCACTCTCAACAGGATTCATAGCAAGACCAAATCTGAAGATGAGCGGTAGTGGAAATGGAGTCGTCTTTATGCTGACGGGAATTTCTTCGTAATCAATGGGTGAATCAGGGAATGGGTCTACTGAACGGTCTAATTGTCTGCCACCAAAATTGATATCAGAACCAAAGTTTGCCATAGATGCGGCAATCTTTAATCCCTTGAAACCCGTGTTGTAGTGAATACCAAAATCAGTAGCAATTCCACCTGCTGACATATCCCAGATCATTTCCTGAACTGCCTTGATGGTAAAACCTGCTGCAAGCCGGTCTGTAAACATTCTTCCGAATGAAATTCCGAAGGCAAAATCCGAAGCATTGAAATAGGTTCCAGTACCAGTATCTTCGCGGATAGTATTGGTGTTGGGGTCATCCACTGTGGTATATTCCATTTTGCCCATGGTCAGAGCAGTAAGACTGATGCCCAGCGTCCCCATATTGGAAAGCGGCAATGCGACTGAAAGATATTCGTGTTTTATATCCGCAATCCACTCATTGTGCTGGAGTGCCAGTTGACGATTGGTCAACATCCCCAGACCTGCCGGGTTCCAGTAGGTCGCTGAAGCATCATCCGAGATAGCAACAAAAGCCTCACCCATTGCAGCACCACGGCCAACACCGATCTTTAAAAACTGGGCACCTGATGTCCCGAGTTTTGCAAAGTCTGCAAACATGGGGAGCATCAATACCAGAATCAATGCAAGATACCTTTTCATTTTTGCCTCCTATCGGATAACTACAAACTTGCCAACCTGTTCACCAACTTTGGAATCAACATGGAAGACATATACACCGCTTGCAACAAGTTGTCGATTTTCAGTCAGGAGATCCCACCATTCATCACCACCTGCATCACCCTGCACTGAACCAATGGTTGGTTTATGAACAATGGTCTTTATCAAATCACCATTCAGTGTATAAATCCTGATCGTGCATTCACCTGGCAGATTAATAAATCTCAGCCTTCTGATGAGTGATGACTGCTGCCATTCATTGTGAATGAGATAAGGATTTGGAACAACCTTGACATTCAATGTAAGGGTGGTGTCAGTGAGCAATCTGGCTGGTGTTGTGTGAATTGCAACCAAAGCATTGAATGGTGCTGGTGCATATTTGGCTGATGCTTTAACAATCCAGACATCATTTTCTGATGGTCTGGGTTCACCGCCGACATTAAACCAGCCCCGCGCAATATTTACTTTTCCGCTGCAGATATAGAGCGACCTGGTTCCAGTCTGGGCATTTCCATACACAATTGTATCTGTAGTTTGCGTGAGTGAACGGAAACACCAGCCATCAGCAAGCGAACTCGTATCTGTGGCTTCAGTGTATGGTTTGAATGGTATTGTATCACCGGTTACCATGTCAATTACGGTTACAGTATTAACTTCTCCTGCGGGATCTTTCTTTTTCCAGATGACCTTGAAGTCATTACCCCGATATGCCCAGTTGACTGTTCGGGTTGTCACAGAGATTAATGTATCTGGATATGTACTGCCGGGTTCCTTAATTACTGTATCAAATATCGCCACAGAACCCTTTGCCTTTGTTTTGATAAACCAGGGTGTCACATTCAGACCATTGAACTCCGTAAATTCGTAGGAAATATTGTAAGCAAAGGTATCAAGTGGAATGATTCTTTTGAAACTACCCACTTCAGTTGAATCCTTATCCAGTAAATAGGCAGAATATTCAGGGTATCCTGTTAAAGTATCCCTGACAATCGGACCGAATTTGACAAAAACTGGATCCGCAGTCATGTTCAATGGATAGGTGATCTTTGCACTAACATTTGAAATCAATCGTTCGTTTCCACTCAGCAATTCAATTTCAAAATTACCAGGCTGATAATTCGCCGGATCTCTTCGTGGTGTTACAACCAGGGGAGTTCTTCCAGACTCAAAGACCAGAGCCTTTGGTCCGGTTACCTTGACCGTATCATAGATATAAATCCACTTGCTATCAGGTGCATAGAAGACAGAATCCTTTAAGAAGATGGAATCATAGGTGGATTTGACAAAATTATAGTCAAATGCGGTCACAGCATAGTAATAACCAAAACCATTCCTCACATCTGTATCAACATGCGAGTGTACCATTCCGACATCTGTGGCAGTAATCGTATCTGTTCCACTGAGTTCGGAAAATGTAATGCCATTTGCCAGGTCGTATGCAGCAAGCAGTGTCCAGGTTCCTGTCTTTCCAGTAGGACTGCGCCAGACACGATAACCTTCAAAATCATATTGTTTGTAGTATGGGTCATAGTTTGGTGTACCAGGTTTACTTACGACATCATAGTATGGATCCGGACTTGTTTCTGAAGAATTATCCCATACCAGTGTTATCTTGGCATCACCAGGGACCAGAGTAAGTGTTGGTGGTGGAGGCGGTCCGGGCAAAAGCCAGTTCATGTCATAAATGTATTGCACAGTTCTATCAAGTTTTGCCAGCGCAGTATCGGGTCTTTCTACAATACCCCTTGGCCAGTATGTACACATTATACCGACCAGGACAATCGCAATTGAATCTGCTTCAAGGTCAAATGGACCACTGCATTGCAAAAATCGCTGGTCATCAGGTTGAGGCGGAACCGTATCAAATGGTTCATAATTGCCCGTTTTGAAATTGTAACCGGCAAGTGTAACATATCTTTCATTATCCTTATTAGGCTCAAGATTCAGGGTAAACCTCTTGAATGCACTCATTCCCATCTGGGGAATTTGTGAAGGGTCGCGCCAGTCAGGAGTGCCATCTCCATCAACATCCCATTGTTCAGGTGGAACATTATCGTGGTAGTAGGCACTGTCTCGTTCATATTGATCAGGAATCCCATCATTATCTTTATCTTCACCCTCTTTCAAATCCCAGGGGCTCTGCAGGTAATCAAAACCAATCGCACCCACATCATCCCAGCCAGGTTCATCAGCAGTTTGCCACTGATAGCCGAGATTATCAACCCAGAGTGATTCACCGTCTATTACAAACCACTGCCCGACAATACCAGAAATAATGTCATTTGCGTTTGAACCTGACTCATTACCGATATCATTGTCTGTGCACACTCCAAAATAGCAATTGGTCAACTTCTTGCCACTGACATTTTTCAATTCGTATCTTATGAAGATAATATCAGCGGTCGTGCTCAGGTTCCAGGCATAAACTGTCTGATAAACCTCAAGTCCTATTGGTCTTGTATCACCTGGAATATGCGCATTTATGTCAAGGTCATTATAGGCGCACCAGGAATCCTGGTGAGACTTTGCCTTGGTTGGTGCCATTGGAAACACATCAGCAGGAGGTGGCCATGGTGTGGGATACATCCAGATGATTGCATTGGGATCACCTGAGGACATATCTTTCAACCCGGGTGTAAATTCAGCTTCACCGCCATGCGGACCATAACCGATAGTCACGAGTGTATCATTGCCGTCAATAGTTCCAAACCATGGTCCTGCACCAAAAATGTAATTTTGGCCACTGCCTTTGGGCCACCACAAACCAGCATTACCTTGCGCGCTCTGTCCAAATTTTCCATAATTGGAGACACAACATTCAATATTGTTTATGTTGTGTATCTTTATTTCATTGGGACGGTATTGTGGCGGCGTAATAGTCCGGCAAAAGGCAATAATAGCCATCAAGCAAATCAAAGTGCATATCCTTTTCATTTTTACCTCCTAAAAACCTAAACCAACACCGAGTCGGATCCTGAACGGACCATTATAATAAGTTGGATCAAGGTAATAATCACTGCGAGCAGCCATATAGGCGGTCTTCATTTCTGGCGGTGTAATAATACCATCGTGATTATAATCAGACTGCGGTGAATAACGGGTTGAAGCGATAGAAAGGAAACCAAACTGCGTGAGTGATGGTTCTGGGTCGCCATGATTGTCCGGTTCTCCTGTGGTAGAATAAACATTAATCACCTGTTTAGTATTAAAGAGGTTATCAACAAGCGCACTAAGAACCAATTTTGCTGGACCAATCTTAACCTGTCTGCTTGCATTCATATTAACACTCCACCAGCCAGGCATGCGCGCAGAGTTCTCATCCCCAAGTTTATTGCCTCTCAAGTCTTCCGGTGTATATGGATGTCCTGAGTGGAAGGAGAAAACAAGCGAGGAATTGAAATTCTGTAGTGGAATAAAGACAAAATCCGATGGCAGTGAGAGGTCAAGATTTGCATTCACAATATTCCTTTCATCAAAGTCAAGCCAGTAATCAATGACCGGTGGCTGTAAGGGTAATCCAGTAATCGGATCAAGACCACCATAATAAAAGTCATAATAGAATTCACCCGCATAGGATGCAGTGCCCTTGGCAAACTGGAGTGTGTAGCTCAAGCCAAGCGCCCACATATTGGACATGGTTTTATCAATCCGCAATTCAAAACCTTTGATATTGCCGTAGTCAACATTGAAGAACTGGAAATAGGACATTGGTAGTGCAATAACCTGACGGATTTGGGACAGGTCATAGACATCCTTGAAATAGGCAGTAAATCCCATGACCACATCCTGGCTAAATTGATTTTCAATTCCGACCTCATACTGCACAGTCTTCTGCGGTTTCATAAAGATATTACCAACGATGGTGTTACCACGGGATAGGGCAAGTCTGATCACTGCTGTATCTGTGGTACCGAACATATCATCAAGTGCTGGTAACTGGAAATAGTGACCATAATTGAAACGCAGTTTTAGCCTGTCAGTAACCGGCAGAGAAAAACCAAGTCTCGGTGAAACCTTGTAACTCTTATCTGCCCAGACGATTGAATCGTTCCTCGGGTCATTGGGAACAGCATAGGTGTAGCTTTTCGGGTCAAAATAATCAAACCTTAAGCCGACTCTTGCAATGAGCCCCTCAAAATCCATTTTATCCTGGAGATAATAGGCTACTTTGAAAGGTTGCCGCTCATAATAATCCCAGAATGGATTGGCTACCCAGGGCAGGTTATTATCGTAGTATTTCAGGTTGTAACCAACATAGTCAATACCAGTTTTGAATTCATGAACCTTGCCAATAGCATGGGAGACATCAAATCTCGCCTGAATATCATCATTCTGCCAGTATCTCCAGACACGGTAATCACCATAAGTATAAAAAAGACCTTCAATACCATAAGGATTACTACGGAGTGCATAAACTTCGCGGTTTGTGTATTCAGTATGGTATTGCATTACACTGTCAACAATAACATCTTTCGGTGGCAGTAATCCATCCGTAATATAGTGTATACAGTGTTCAGCCTTGAGCCGATAATCGTCATACCACTGATAATTGTTTTCCTGTTCCCAGGCATAATCCCTGGTGCCATAAACCCGGTCATAATGCGTCATTCCCGCCTTGAGCATGAAGAGTGTTTTTGCTGTTGCCATATAACTGACGGTTGATGAAAGAATATAGTTCTTTGTCCTGCTCATTGGTCGGTTCTGGAAATACTTTAGACTTCCTGATGACCATGTAACATACTGGTCTCTTGAGTTAAATCCACTCAGTGCTATCTTTGCCTTATTATTGGGCATAGTAAAGGACAATCTACCCTGTGCACGATAGGTATTCCTCGGCGAAGGAACCTTGTACAATGCCTCTCTGTAAGCATCAGTAAGGGTCAATTCACCGGACAGGAAATATCGTAACCTGGGCAATGCGGGTACAGGACCACCCAGTGAAAAGTCATACATGTTGTAGCCGTAGTTCAGCTTGTTTTTCACATTGTCCATTGCAAAGATTTCGTCGGTCAAATATCTAAATGTTCCTGATACCTTTGCGCCACCTTCTTTTGTCACCACATTGATAACACCTGACAGAGCATCACCATATTCTGCATCAAAACCGCCGGTGATCACAGAAACTTCTTCAATAGCACCTGCACTTACCTGGGTTGATTGAAGCCCTGAATGTGGTACCTTGGTCATAATACCATCAACATAATAGGTTACCTCTTCAGGTCTGCCACCACGAATGTGCGTGCCGAGACCGGAGGTAGAAACACCTGCCTGCAGTGTCACAACCTGGTTTACTGTTGTAACAGGTAGGCGAGAAATGTCCTGTGAGGTTACTGAATGACCGCTCTGTGTTTGAGAGAGTACGATTGGTGGTTTTTCAGCAATAACAGTGACCTTCTCAACTTCAATTACTGTTGGTTTTAGCCTGAAATTCAAAGGAGTTGTCTGGTCTGCATTAACAATAACCTGGGTATATGTGTAAGGGTCATAACCGAGATAGGATGCAGTAACAACATAGGTGCCGGCTGGTACATAGAGAATCACATAATCACCTTTTTCATCTGTTGATGCACCAAGTTCTGTACCTTCAATAATTACATCAGCACCAATTAATGGTTCACCAGTCTCAGCATCCCTTACCTTGCCGGTAATCTTACCGTATTCCGCACCAAAAAGAAATACGCCGGCAAGTAATAATGCTAATAGCTTTTTCATTACACACCTCCTTAATCAACCCTGATGGGTATGAGCCAGAATCTTGCCAAGAGTGAACTGGCAGGTTTCACATAGTAGAAACCATCACTCACAATCACCTCAATAACAAGATTCTTGATACCAGAGCCAGTAATTGCAAGTTTTCCAGTGCCATTTGCCAGTTGAACCTTTTTACCATCCTGAATCGCAAAGAATGTACAGAGGTCGCTGGTAATTGTACCGGAAAGGGTTACTGATACGGTAACGCTATCTCCGCTGTTATAGGTCAGCAATGAGTCAATATGACAGAAACGGTTCATAGCGTGATGGAAAGCAAGCGTATCATTGTTACTTGCATAGATTGTATCAACCCTTGCACCCAGCGCAAGTGTTACCGTGTAGATATAGGGAATACTTGCACCCCTGTTTGGCAACCCATAGTTTCCATAAGAAATTCTCTTTAAAACCCATTCTCTCGGTTCTTTTATTTTCCAGACTGAATCACCAAGTTCATTATCAAAGACTTTTTCTTTCACTGGTTCTACAAAAAGATGCCGCAGTCCTTCAGCAGTAATTGTGTCATAAGAATAATAACCACCCGTAAGGTCAACAATTACTGTATCAAGTTTTTTTCCTGTATCACCCTGCCAGAAATAATAACCTTTGTATAATGCGTCATAGTGGACCTCCCGTATGAGGTTAAATGTATCAAAAAGATACACAGTGCAGGTTGTATCTTTGGTGTACCAGAGGTCCTTAAAACGGGATTTTGATGCAACATTGTCGCGCAGGCTATCAACATGTTGTTTGATTAGAACTGATTCACTCTTGAAATAGGAATCCGCCACAGGAAATGTAACAGCCGGCATTGTTACCGGTACCATGCTGTTCAGGAACAAATCATCGGTCTGAAGAAACTCAGCATGGGCATCAAGCACGGCGTTTATCAATGTATCATCCTTTGGCGTCCCGTTATAAAAACTTTCTGGTGGTTCATTGCCACAGTTTATGAATATCACTGCGATTATTGCCAATAAGCAAAGCCAGTTCATTCTATTCATTTATTCCTCCTTTGGTTTTATTTATGTCTGATTGGTTTGGATTTTGTTTTTGTTTTTCACCCCCTTTCTTGAACTTCATAGTTATATATATAATACTTAAATAAAGAAGATTTGTCAAGGTAAACTACTTGAATTTGAATTCTATTTTCCTGAAAACCCATACTCTAACAGGCTTATCCCTTTGCTTCCCGGGAGTAAATCTGTATTTCCAGACACTTGCAACTGCTGCTTCATCAAGAAGTTGATTACCACTGGATTTCACAACCTGAACATCAATCACACTACCGTCAATATTGACCAGAAACTTCACCTGAAGACTACCTTCAATACCTGCTCTTTTTACAAGTTCAGGCCATTCTGGTGGTGGCATTGATACTGGCTGGGGTTTTACTTCCACCTTGAAATAAGGAACCACTTCTATTTCCGGACCAGTAGGCTGGGTTCTGATAATATCTTCCCGAAATTCAGTAGCAGCAATAGTTTCTACTGCCTCTTCAGCAACTTCTGTTGCTGCAGCAGCCACAGCGACCTTTGGTCTTTCAACAGGTGGTGGCTCCTGGTATTTTTCAATCTCGGCTGAAATCTGTTCCACCATTGTTACAATCTCTTTTTTCAGTTTATAAGGTTCAACCTCAGCATAAGGCACGAAAAGGAACAGAAGAATAAGAATGATAATACCAAGGAGCATTCCTGTTCTGAAATACACTCCATACATTAACTTATGGTCACGCATCTCAACCTCCAAACTCAGTGGCAAAGGTAATTTTGAATGCCCGGGCTTCTTTTAGTTGATCAAGCACGATATCAACTGACCCATAATCAATATCTTCGTGGATATTCAGGATGGTGACGAGTTCAGGATTCTCTGCGATCTTCGGAATCATTCTTGTGCTCACCCTTTCTTTCGGAACAAGACTATCATCAATAAAAACCCTTCCATTATTATCAATCCAGACATGGGTGATATTTCTTCGTATCAAAATTCTCTCTGTAGATTTTGCCTTGGGTAAATTGATTTTCAGATTTAAGGCGGTTGCCCTGAAAACCGTGGTCACCATAAAGAAAAGAATCAACAAAAATGCCACATCCGCGGTTGATGCTGTAGGAATGTCCGGAGTTCTGGTAAATCTTCTAATAATACTCTTGCGCATTATTCCTCACTGGTTGGAATCAAACTGATTTTGTTCGCCCTTAATTCCCTGCCATCCTGGGTGACGACACGACACAATTTTATCTGGTCAAGAACCGAGACCATTGCCTGATAACGGGCATCCCTACTCGTTCTTAAAGACACGACAAGCAGGGTATCTCTTTCCAGAAGTTTTTCTTCAACAATACGACGTACTTCAGAATATTGCTGAGGAGAAATATCAATTCCATCATAACCTGACGCCTTTAACCTCAAGGCTCCTTCGGGATTGATTAAGATTGAAACAACATTTTCAGGCTTCACTTTTGTCTCGGTTTGACTTTTCTCGGGCAAGAGCATTTTTATGCCCTTTTCCCGGGTAAAAACTGTGGTCGTCATAAAGAAAATAATGATCAAAAAGGCGATATCACCCATTGAGGCAGTCGGAATAACAGGATTAATTTTCTTTTTTTGCCTCAATTCCATCTATTTTTTCCTTTTCTGATAGTGTTCAATCATATAATCAATCAAGCCTGCAGCAACCTCTTCCATATCCTTGGTATAACCATCAACCTTACCTGAGAATAAAATATGGAGGATTGCAAGTGGCGTTGCAATTATCAATCCCCATTTTGTAGTGATCAATGCTTCGGAAATACCACTGGCGACAATTGTTGGTTCAACCTCACCTGCTGCAGCGATTGCTGCAAATGCACGAATCATACCAGAAACTGTTCCCAGAAAACCGAGGAATGGTGCAACAGTTGTTAAACCAGCAAGCAATGCCATTCCGCGATCAAGAAAACCCAGTTCAATTGCTGCTGCACGGGCAGCAACTTCTTCCATTGCATCCTTGCCTTTATCACCTTTTTCCAAGATTGCCTTGGCAATCTTTGCTGCTGGCGAAGCGGTATGATCACACAACGCAATACCAGCATCAACACCCTGGGCATCAATCGTTGAAATCAATTTTTCAAGAAAGCTTTTCGGGTTGAGTCTTATTTTAATCAATAGCGAAAATAGCCGCTCAAGAATAATGCCCAATCCCAGAATGATGCAGATTAACAATAACCACATCACACCACCACCGGTTTGAAATTCCCTGATCATAGGATAAGCCTCCTTTCTATATCTTACATTATAACTAAAACAACGCTTATGTCAAGGGTCATTTTGAACTTGCGCTATAGTACAGTATTCCACCAATAAGCGGAAAAAGACCTGCACCGAGAAACAACCAGCTCTCAAATTGAGCCAGTGACAGAGAACCGATTATCAGATCAAAAAGGTCACCCGGCCCAGCAACACTGAGCAAAGGAAAATAAAACACAATCCTGTAAATATGAAATACAGCCACGCCAATCAAGAACAAACAGCCAATCACCGGCAGAATCCAGATGCCCTTGCCTCCAATAAGATTGAGCAATCTTTTCAAAATCAAGCCAAAAATAATCAGCGAGACAATGGCAAGCAAGACCGCCACCATAAAGATAATCTCTGCAAAAATATCCGCTCTCATAAAACCTCCTTATTTTCCTCTTGTAACACCATAGAACCTGAGATTGGCAATAAGCGATAGAATACCCGAAAGGAAAAACAAACCATAGGCAAGATAATTGATCCCGCCTTTTGGTAACATCATTTTGCCTCCAATACCGCAGAAGATTAGTTGTATCAAGGCAAAAAGCAGAATACCTGTCGGTGCAATCATCATGAACTGCCAGTTTGTCTTTTCACCAAGCACTATCTCATATCTACGGGCAATTATTCCCAAAAAAATAAATGCAAGCCACAGCAGAACAGCGCCAAGCACGAGAATATAATTTGGAATAATTGCCAGTGATTGATAGGTTGATTCTTCTATTCCAAATGGTGCTGAAAATAATATCAAAGGCATAATACCTCCTTATCCGACATTCTAAAACCGAATCTTATCACTTCAGTTTCCCCAACAATTTATTCGTCAAATCCTTACCTTTTGTTGGACCAATGATCATACCTGCTGCCTTTCCCAGGGCAAAAATAAATCTTTTTATGTTCTCTTCAGACAACTCATCCGGCTTTATCCGCTGCGCCTTTAATTGATTTTGATACACCCTGTCTGTAAAATCACCCAGATACTCCTGAACAACTGCCTTTAATTGATCAAGAAACTCTGGTGCATACTTTTCCTTTGGCTTTTCTATTTCAACAACTTCCTTTTCCTGTTTTGTTCTGATTTCTTTGATCACATTCATAACCGTTTCCAGAGCAGGTGCACCCTGTGTCATATAGAGTTGTCCAACAAGGTCTTCCTCTGTAATATCCAAAACCAGACTCTGATTACTACCCACAATCTCTATGGCATCAATCTTTATACCACCAACCGCACCAATTGATTCAAATAGAACTGTTCCTGTTTGAGAAAATTTCGTCTTGTTTGCTTCGCCACCCTGTGAAGTAATTGTCTCGCCATCTTTTCTGACAATGAATGGGATTCCTAAACCACGTTCCTCTATTTTATTCAAAATATCCTGACTCATTTTCTCCTCCTCAGGATCGTTTCATTTTTTCAATCACTGCCTGAACCTTAACCCTTGCTTGAGATGACCCCATTTCTTCAACCGCTTTCTTGACCAGAAAATCTATCAATGTTCTCAATATCTGGATAATGTCATCTTCTTTTTCAGGAGGCGGGCTCTGCTTGAATTCTATTTTCTCGCCGATTATGCCAATTATTGGCAAAATATCCGTAGCAATTATACCCAGACCCTGGTTCAGTATTTCAAGCCAGTGTGCCTTGTTGCCACCACTGCCAAATTCCTCAACCAAGAAGTTTATCTGGATAAGTTTTGACAGAATACTTCTGGGTAAATGAATTTCTTCTTTGGGCGGAGGCGGTGGAGGTTTCACTTCTTCCACCTTTTCTTCAATAACTTTTTCCTCAACTTTGTGTTCGGCAACTTTCTCTTCAACGGGTTTTTCTTCAACAATCTTCTCTTCCACAGGTTTTTCTTCAATCTTTTGAACCACCTCTTCTACTACAACTTTTTCTTTCCTGCCCGCAATCTGTTCCCTTATTCGCTCAACAATATCCAGTGGTTTTTCTTCCTGTTCAACCTCAACTCCAATATATTTGCCTTCGTGGAGGAAAATCACAAGACGATTCGCTCCATAACACAGTGATACAAATCGTATCTCACCGAGGTTCAGGGTATTCTTTATGACTTCAGCCGCCGAGGAAAAAAACGCAGCCAGGTCGCCAACCGGAGAGGTTGACGAACCCTTAACTTCTTCAATTGACCCATCCTCAGCATTGATCACGGCGTAATTCATGATACCAGGAATCTTATCTAATATCTCCATTGCGAGCTCCTTTTTATCTCAAACCTGCATTAAGTTCATCAATCTTTTTCTTGAAGAGCAATTTGCCATAGATTTGAGGACCTTCAGCACTCACGAACTGGCTGAATCTCTTCTTAAAATCATCAATCTGTTCCTGGGATAATATATTCTGAACTGAAACCTCAAGTGTTTCTTCATCTATTTTGAATGCTGAACACAATGTCTTGTTATCAGATGTCAACTCACACCATCTGTTGAACCAGTTAAATCCATTCTTTCCGAAAACTCTGAATAATACATTCAGGTATCTTATGGCACCTTCCATCAAACGTTCTGCTTCCTTTGGATCATAGATAAGACCTTGATCCCGAAGCCAGATAATGGTTTTTATTGTTTCATATCCACCCAGCTGTGATTGGGCAATAATCTCATTCACGGTTCTCTTGCCATCAACCATTGCCAGAATCTGCCAGTCAGTCCGACGCAGGGCAACTGCAGAAGGCAGTTCTTTTGTTGACTTTGCAAGAACCGCATCCCGTGGTGGCAGGCGGTCTTTGATTTTTTCAAATTCAATTCTTCTCTTTTCAATATTCTCATTCAATTTACCTACATCTTCAGAAATCGTCTGTTCATTTGCTCGAACACCTGTTTCAAAATATGCTTTTTCAAGATTGACAAGAGAGAGGTTCAACAATGATTCAAACCCTTTCTCTGTTCCATCTGTGGCGTGCACAATATGCCCTTCTCTCAAATATATTTCGCCGCTTAACTCACCACTTACCTTTACAACACCGGTCTTCTTCGTTTGAACAAGAAACTGAAGCACATCAGAAAGATTGAATTCTGTAAGATTGATTTCAAAATCTGCCATTTAGATTACTCCCAGCCAGTTATGTAAAAGAAAATAAACCCTGCCGATAAACAATGAAACACGCGCCATGATTGTATAACCAAAAGATGCACCGAAAGAAATCATCATAAACCAGATTCCAATTTTTGCACCGATACCAAGTGCTCCCTTGTGCTCTTTTGAAAAATAGAAATAAATAAGGGTGAATATCACACCAGCGATAATTAAAAGATTTGAAAAAGCACTGAATGCTGACACACCGCTCAATGGCAGAAATGTTGCCTGCAGTTGTGGGAAAATATCGCCCTGAACAATCTGGGTAATGAAAAGAGCCATTGAAATACCCATGGTGAATGTCAGTGGAATGCGAATCATCCAGGAGATTTTTGGAATAAGCGGAGCAAACATCAAGAGTCCAATAAAAATGGGAATAATATTATACCACTGGCCACGCATGAATAATGGTTCAAATAAGTTAGGCAGGGCAAAATCATACCAGAGCACAACTGCCCAGTAACCAGCAGATACACCAACAAATATATTTTCGGCAATCTTGTAAAATGGATTATCCTTGTAAAGGAAGGAATAGATAGCCAGTGTCAGAACCGCTGCAATCCAGATGCCAATGGTATTTATCATTGCTTTCTCCTCTGAAAGACCAATATCACATTCCCCAGCACAATAAAACCGACCAGCAAAAGATGGACAATTGATTGGGAATCCATTCCTCTTAATCCCCTTCCTTTTCTGTTCACAAGGGTCTCATATTCTGCTGCACCTTTTAAACCACCCAGCAGTCCGGTCAATTGTCCTGAACCCAGATAGGGATACTGTTGTGGTGCCATAATTGCAGTGGTTGCCCCGCATATTGGCACACCATAGCGGGCATGGAAATAGATTATCCAGTGCAGTATACCTGGATCACCAGCAGAAAAAGCCATCACCATGCTCAAATCCTTTGCAGATTTTACTGCCCTGCCAAGAGGCAGCGAATCAATAGGTGTTCCCTGATAGTCCACCCTTACAACATCGGCAAAGTTTCTTCCCAGACTCAGAAGCATTACCTGACCGCCAGGTCGGTAGCCAATATTTATATAATCTTCACCATATTTTTTATTGTGCTGTTCAGCAATTCTCATAAGTGCGATATTACCCAGTTCACTGCCTGCAGGCCATAAGCCCATCATATATATTCTCAGATTTTTTCTGAAACAATGCTCAATCACTGCCTCAGTCGCAGGATATAGCTCTGCTTCACTACCCGGATCGTAATCAGTAGAAATCAAAACAATAGAGCCTTCAGCAAGTGATTCAATCTTATCATAGACATTTTTCACCGGCCTTGTAATATCCACAGGTAGATTCAAAGGCACAAGCATGGGAATGACCACGGCAAGGGCAACCAAAAGAAAGATTATTCTTCTATCCAGATGGGCTAAACGCTCAATAATATTCATTGATTTTCCTGTTTCTGTATGATTTTGATTTTCACCTGCTATTTCTCACCTCCGCCACCCATATAACTCCTCTCAATACCAAGCAGCACGCGCAGCGCCATTGAGATCAGACCAAGGTCAATACCAAACAATATTCCCCGTTTTGCAGCAGTATTGGGAACCTGCATGATCCACTCAACAAGGGCAGGAAACTTATGCCATATCAAATAGCCAATTGGAATCCGGCCAATCATAACAATGACCGCAGCAACAAGCAGCAATGTTGCCTCAGGTGTTTTTGCTCGGAATGCACGGAATGATGCTGAAGCAACAAAAAATGCCAGTAATGAGAACATTGTAGCACCGAGTGGAACCTGGAAATTTTCAAACAGGTAAAGGAAAATCCTTGAATCCCTGCCACCAATAAATCCTGCACCAAGCATAACACCAAGAAAGAACAAAAGAATAATACTATACCCCCAATCCCTTAAGCGTCGCTGAATCTTATCAACATTGATTTTGATAAGATTGAATATCCCGATGAAGACGAAAAAGGCAATAACACCGAGATACCAGTTCTGCAAAGTTTGAGAACTCTGCTGTGCAAACCTCGCCGGTATAAAAAATGTAATCAACATATAAAAGCCACAGCAGAAAACGATTATCAACGGCAGTATTACTTTCATTCTATGGAATTAAAAAGATTAATAAAAAACTGCCAGGAAAATAGCCGGCTCAATACACCGATTACAATCACGCTGATAAATATCAGTTTACCGAGATCCTGTCCTTTTAACGAACCCAACTGCACTGGTTCCTGTGAAAGATAAGCACTTGCTGCATAAAGTTCCTCACCAAGCAGGGTATAGTCACATGCCGCAACAAAGAAAGGCAATTGATCAGGCATGGCAGTTCCTGCAATCTGGATTGCACCAGTTGAATGACCGGTTTCAGCAAGAATCAGGGATTCAGCATAGAATGTTCCCAGATAAAGATTTGTCGCAGGTCTTTCTCTGACCATGATACCGTCAACCGCAGACACATAGGCAAATTGGTCATCAGTAATATACCGGATGTTATCCGATTTATACCAGTCAGGCCTGCCCACTCTGGTTGCTGATTCTTTAACCACCTGCTGTGCCATGGTCATTGCCATTGAACGGCTCGTTGGCACATAAAGCGGAGTGCCGTATTCAGCAGTCTTTTCAGCAACCCTTGAAAGGATACTCATTGAGGCAATTGTCTGAGGATCGTCAATATCCATAATCCCGGGGACATAAAGCACTGGCTTTCCCATTTCAGTTGCCCTGCCAATTGCCTCTTCAATTGCACCGAGTGCAGGAATTTTTCTGATAAAGAGTTTACCACGCTTTTTTGCCCTGTTTATGTAGTACAGAATTGCTGCGAAAATTATTATAATACAGATCGCCATAGGCAACCTTGAAACATTGAAATACTGAACCACAGGTCTTATTGGACCAGCAACATTGGAAAATGTAATAGCAGTATCTATCCTGCCCGCAATTTTGTAGAAATATTCGGCCTGACTTTCTATACCAGAATCATTATAACTATTCTCAATGCCTTCAATTTCGTCAATCTTCTCAAAAATTCCTGCCGTGTCAACACTCCTGAATATTTCAAAGGATTGATATTGAAGGCCGGATTGCCATTTAAGGGTAATGCTCCTGCCATCATCATTGGGAGTATCAAAAGCCTTCAAATCAAGGTTAGCAATAATAATGAAGAATGTTAAAAACATCTAATAATTTTATTCAAAAAGGGCATAATGTCAAGTGCTGGAGAAAAACAAACTAAATAGACCAGGTCTCTATATGTCACCCTGAACCCTTGTCCTGATGTATATCAGGATTGTTTCAGGGTCTCAAATTGACATTTGTAGCGTCCGGCTTCAGCCGGACGAAGACAATCTGATGATATTAAATCCGAAATCCGACCCTGAATCAAATTCAGGCCAAAATCCGAAACAAATTCAAAATTTCAAAACAGGAACACAAACTAAAGAGACTTTGGCAGCAGGTGGCAAAGTGTTGCATGTTGCGGCACTTAGAGAAGCGCGGTGGGTTTGTGGATGAGTGAACTGGAATTAGATTCCTGCTTGCGCAGGAATGACAGGAAGGAAAGCAGGAATGACACAAGCATCAAAGCGATTGTAGGGACAGGGCTTGTCCCTATCCGAAGCAGCTGTCTGTTCTGCGGACAACCATAATGTCTGATTTGGGGTCAAATCTCTACATTCTACATTCATTATACACTTTCTTCTCAATTTCAGTGAATTAACTCTATAGAGCCGAATCTTTTGCCGCCGCTATCAACACCGCTGGCTTCACGCCTACAACAACAAAAACCACTCACGGTCTTGATTGCTTTCATAGATTGACCGCCGCTCCACACCCCGACAGGTTAAATGATAGAATGCCCCAGGTAATTGAATCCGTAATGGCCGTGCCATGACATCATTATATATTATATATTTATTGTTTGAACATTGTCAATATCAATGTAGAATGTAGAGATTTGACTCCACTTTATTCAATTCTTGTTATTGACAAATGATTTTCAACAACTAGCAATATATCGCAGGGATATATAGGTTACAAAATATAGACTTGCCGCTATAAGAAAATTGTATTCATAGCCCACAAGCTGTGCAATAATCATTGTAAGAATACTCCCACATACAGAAGTAGCTCCATTAATGCCATAAGCAGTGCCAACTTCCTTTTCGTTGTTTTCTCCCAGAAGTTTGACTAGAATGGGGAAGAACATTCCCATAAAGTAACCTAGAATAGCAGTTATAATGGAGATGAAAACAATATTTATTGCAATGCTAAATCTGATAGCCATTGAAAGACACTGATTTGTTATGAAAAATAGTATCAATAAAATTACAGGTAAAAACACGAGGTTTTTTACTCTTTTTGATGCCTTAGTGGATAGCCCGCCAAGACTACAGGAGACCAAAAAAATGAACAAACAAAGACCAAGTGAAAGCGTCGGTGAACCGAGTATGAATATTGACTTCTGGATCAATGTGGTTTCAACCATCATAAAACCTAAGCCCAGAAAAAAGAAATTGGGAACAATCAAGCGTTCGTATCTTTTCTTTAGAAAAAATGTCATAAGTAAGGCAATAAGGAACGTAACTATGAGTAATCCAATGAATGAGAAATGCGGAGTAGGGGAAAAATCATAAAAGAACGGTTTTCTATCGTACACTGGAGACACATTAATTGCACTTTCTCTTCTTATTTTTTCAATATGATAATTGAAATCTTTAACTGTCTTGAATTTGATAGGCATGTTCTCCTCAAAATGGGGGAGAAATTCAACTTTCAGATTTCTACTAATGACTTCATGCCTGATATTCTCTGCCTGCTGTAAATTGATTTCATTCCTGCAAAATATTAAGAGATACCTGTACGGCGATTCCGGCAAAAAATTGGAGACAATAATAACATGTTTATAAGTATCACATATATCTATACCTGTTTTGCTTAACGCTTTTATCACAGTTAGTAATGACCGTAACAGAAAGGGATATGTCTCGCAGAACAGTGCGACCATACCTGTTTCTTTCAAGTGGTGATAATATTTCTCATAAGCTTCTACTGTGTGTAAATAACTTTCAGCATAAGGAATGCCTGTCCTCATTGTCGCATTTGTCAATGAAAGGCTTAAAAAAATAAGGTCAAAATGCTTATTATTTCTTGATAGATAACTCCTCCCTTCATCAATCTTGAATCGCAATTGCGGCACATAAAGAATATTCCCGTTAAAGGTCTTATAATCTTCCAGGATTTTCGCAAGACACGGGTTAATTTCAATTGCATCAATGTTTTTCATCCCCGCAAGTGATGCCAAAATGATATCCAACCCCCCCCCGGGTCCTATGCTCAAAAAATTATCCCTTGCAACAAAAAGGAACGGTAAGTAATTGATTGTCTTTGTTAACCAGACCAAATCAGCAAACCCTTTTTGCGCATTAAACATAATTGTTGGTGCACCTCCATCAACAAAAATCCCTTTGGTTTGCTGGACATTCCTGTATGCAACGATATCTGTTCTAAAAGTATGATGCCAATAGGTCTTTTCAATCTGTGCATTTCTATTCTCTCTTAACAACTGTATCATCACTTTGACGTCTGTTCCTATAGGCACCTTAAACAAGGGAACATCAATGACTTTCAATCTTAAGTTAAGCAAAAGAAAGACCAATGAAAATGTTACCATAATACAATAAAATATATTGCGTTTGATGGTAAAGACCGCTGTAAAAACAATTACTGCATATATGATGATGACATTCACCGGATTAAAAAATGACAGCAACAACATGCTTATCAAGACACCAATAGCAGCCCCTAATAAGTCAAGGCAGTAAACAACCCCAGAATGGTAATAAAACTTTCTAAAACAGAAACCTATAATCATTCCGCTCAGCAAGAATGGCACAATAAAAGCAGATGACAGAATTGCCGGATGTCGTAGAAAAAAGGAAACGAAATTTGGCAAAATGATTGATAATATAATAGATATGCCATACAAAGCAAAAACTAAGATGATGTACCTGTCTTTCAGGGTAAATCTTGAAATCAAAAAACCACCCAGTCCTATACCCAACAGGGCGATAGAAACAGACAAGAAAATATAATGATGGCTGAATATCAATGAAAAATAGCGCGTAATTGATATTTCAAAGCCCAGGCTCGTTAAAGATACTACAAGCAATATTAGCCCATATGTCGGAAGAACTTTGTAAACTGACATGACTTTCTTAGCAATGATGCTAAATGCCATGACAAATAATACACACTTTATTACAAATTTCAAGATGGTCTCGAATAATTACTCCAAAAAAAAACGAAGGTTCCTCCCACATCATCTTGTATCACTTTTATACTACTAATGGTTACCGTATAGGATTACCGGGGAGAGCGTGCGCACCTCTCCCCGGTAATTGTTCTGATTAGATTTGTGGGCCTCAATCAGTGCGCCACTAGTTGTCGTCGTCTATGATAGGAGGTGGCGTTGTGCGTGTGCAATTGAAGTTATGGCTACCGAGATCCCAATGGGGCTGCCACACATATGCTGGGGTCCAATTTGAATACCAGTATGAACCGTTTTCGTATGTTCGTGCATATGCTCTAAATGTACCGGATTGAAGACCATAGGTGCAATTGATTCTGTAGTAACTATCACCACTCCGGTAGTAATATGCAGCAGAATCCCTTATCCCTGTGCTATACCGCACAACAATTATTGAGAATTTTGAACCGGCGGGCTGCCCTTGACTATCATATACAATGCCACCCAAACCACAGGGAGCCATAAGTTCATTATCTCTATGCGCAGCATTAACAGCCAAGCATAATCCCAATATTGCTATTGGTATGAAGCAGATATACTTTTTCATGATTGCTCCTTTTTTTATGAGAAGTAATAAATCAAGGAATACCTCTTAGATTCACCCCGGCCCCCGAGTGGTACGACCTTTTGCCAGGACCCTTCACGCTGCTGGCTGGCAAATTGATTCCGTGTCAGGCACGGAATGATAGCAGTAAAATCACTGCCCAACCAGCAGGGGTCAGGACCGGAACATTCTGGTTTTTCTGGCTTATTTGGTTTCTCTGGTCTGTTTCGTCTTTCTGGTCTATTTAGTTTATCTGGTCTCTCTCGTCTATTTGATCTAGTTATTTCCATAGTCACTATCCTTTCTGCTTTTTCCGTTTCTCGCCTTCTTAAGCCTTTCTTCGCCATTTTAAGCCTCTGATAATTTATTATGCAAAATCCGTGCCAGGTGCAATGTATTGAAATTTAAAGACTTTTTAGTTTCAGGCAGTCCCAAAAATGCGACAAATTGTCGCATTGCTGTCGTATCTGTCGCATGGGATATTTTGAGGCTATTGATTATCAGTCAACATACAACACTTTTGCAGCAGGCGGCAAAGTGTTGCTGAAATTCCGATATAAGCATTTTTAGTAAACTTTCTTTCAAGATTTCATATCTTTTTTAAATTAGACCCTATAATTAGATAAATCTATTGACAAAATTCTTTTTTTATGGTATAATCTTAATGTTATGAAATATATAAACATTAAGAAAAAGGTAGGTCAGGCCAAGGCGAGTGCCATCAGACAGAAGATTCTTCAGGATTTCAACGAATTGAGTAGTTTACGCAAAGTTTTATTAACCCGCAAGCCCATGGTGAAAGGCACGGTCTATGAATTCAAGAATCGTTGTGGTAAGAAGCGTTGTCGGTGTCAGAGGGGTCAATTGCATACTCGGATGGCATTGTCTTATAGTGACCACGGCCGGACAAAGCTACGCTATTTGAAAGTTGGAGAAGTGCGTCGGTATCAGTGGTTGACTGGTAATTATCGGGTATTCCGTTTGGCGCGGGCAAGGTTAGTGAAGTTAGTTAAGGAGATTTTATCTTTAGCTAATAGTTTAGAGGAGGTAATGAAATATGAGAACAAAACAGAATGACGAAGAAATAGTGGGTAATTTAGTGACCAAATTGTCCTGGGAGATGGCGACGCGGAATGATCAGCGGGTTGCGCGGGCGATTTATAAGGGGCAGGAGGTTAGTGGGATTTATGGTTTAGAGGAGACGGGGTTATTGGATGGTTTTTATGAGTGGTTAGATGGTTTAGGTGTTATCAACTTGTTAAAAGAGATTAATCCTTCGGGTGTGGTGCGGGTGATGGTGCCTTTTTTTCAGTTGGTATTATTATATTTTTTAAAGGTTTTATTTGGGGTTGCGGCGATGAGTGCTTTGCCGCGGTTACTATTTAGCAATGAGGGGGCGATGCGTTTGGTTGGTTTTAATGCGCATCAGATTAAAAATGGTGTTTGTCGCCGTGGTGAGCATCGGTGTAAGAAGCCCAAACAAGGTCCGATATGTGATGATATTTTGGCTCGGAATATTGTGAAGATTTCGCTTAAGGTGATTGAGGTTTTTTTCAATCGGGTGGTGCGGCTTTTGGCGCGGTCTGGTTTTTTTCCAAAAAAGATTAAGGCGATTATTGATCCGACACTTATTCCGACGACGTCCAATTGGGTGGGTTGTGGTTGTGTGGCACACACCAGGCGGGTTTTGGATAAGCATAATGTGGTTCAGGAGGTTGAGGTTTTGATTTATGGTTTCAAGTTGATTGTGCTTTTTTATGCGCCGAAGAAGATTCCCTTGGCGGCGAAATTAGTGAGGATTGAGGAGCATGCGGGTAAGTATTTATGGGGATTATTAAAGCAAGCCGAGACTAATTTGGGTGATTATAGTAGCCTTGTTGAGTTAATGATGGACAGGGAGTTTTTGGATGGTGCGGATTTATATCGGTTAGATCAGGAAGATTATTTTTTTGTGGTGCCTGGTCGTAAGGATATGCAGGTGGTTTTAGATGCGCGTGGTTTAGCGCAGCAGGTTTTGCGTGATGGTTATGGTGGGTATATTGAGGAGCGAGTGCGAGAGATACGGCGTGGTTATGGTGAGGAACAATCCATTGAGAAAGTGCGGACCAAAGTGGTGGGTCTTGAAGGTTTAACGAGTTATGATCAGTATGGTCCTGCAGGCTGGGCAGCAAATGCCAACAAAAAAGATTTTGTGGGTAAGAAGATCAATGCGGTTGTGGTGGTGGAATGGGCGGGTAAGTTGATTGCGCCTGAGGCTTGGAAAGTGTATCTGACGAATAAGTCGGTGCGTAAGCCATTAGTAATATTTGATGATTATGATGAGCGGAGCATCATTGAGAATTGTTTATTTAAGGAGGCGAAGCAGGGTTGGCATATTGAGCATGCTCCGCAGAAGACTTTTTCGGCGCTGGCGGTGCATGTATTTTTTACTCTGGTGGTTTTTGCTTTGGTGAATGCTTATCGGGATTATCAGCGGGCACAAGATGAGGCGGGTGAAAAGGAAGCAGAGACATTTGGCATCCAGCGGTGGCGTGAGACACAGCGGCGCGAGGCGCGGAATAAGGCGATCGTATTTGTTAATGAGTATTATGGTATTTTCTGGTTGGCTGAGATAATGGTATTATCGGGTGTGCGGGTGAAGGATATACCTAAAGCCGCTGGCACTTGGGAAGAGATATTTTTGCGTTATAAATTAAAACCGAAATGAGAGGTAATTTTTGAGACTGTAAGCAAGGCATTAGCAATTCAGTTAAGGATTGTAGTAAAGCCATTACGCCAATTGGCGTAATGGCGTAGCTGATTTTATTTTCATGTTATCAGAAAAATATTAAAAGATTTTTTAATTAGCCATCGCCTATCACCTTTCAATCCATTGATTTATTTGAAAATTTAAATAAACCGCATCTGAAACCAAACCCGCTAATTTTTGCTTATATCGGAATTTCAGGGCAAAGTGTTGCATTTCTCTTGACTTTTGTAAGAATTTGGTTATAATACAGAAAAAAAGGGTGTAATGGCTACTTTTCTAATCACATTACCACCAATGCCTAAAGATCAGATATTGAATAGCTGATCAAAGGTCATAAATGCTTCCGTGGGAAGCAGCGCAAAGATGGATCGGGCATACATCGACGATAAAACCGGACAGGTAATATGTTGCTGGAATGCTCCTGATCAGAAAACAGTGGAAGATATCCTCAAAAAGGCGCAAGTGAAACCCGAATCCATAAAATCAGTAACTCTATACAACGGATAAACAAGATTCAGGGGGTGGTTTTAAAACCACCCCCTGAACACCAAACAGCCGGGTTTGACTTAACTCCTGCATCAAAGAAAACTAATATCTATGCCAAGTCAGTGATAAATCTCCTACATCGGAATGACCGAATATGCGCTCGCTGGATATGGTTAAGATGTTCTATTTTTACTGATAATTAACTCAGAACCTCAAATATTTCTACTTTTTTACTGATGTTCTTCAATTGAACTGCAGGAAGTTTTTTGACCGTAATATGGTCTTTCACAAATTCATAGGTATTCTTACTGATCAAAATCTGACCCGGCAGGGCAATATCCTCAAGTCGGGATGCAATATTGACAGCAGTTGAAACAACTGTATATTCTAATCGTTTCTCATTGCCGATATTACCTGCAATAACCTCGCCCGTATTTATACCAATACCGATTTCAAATCCAGCAACATCGGGAATTTTCAATTTCTCCTGCCAGCGCTCTTTCAACTCCTGAACCCGCTTCTTCATACCCAGGGCACATTTAACTGCCCGCAAAGGATCATCCTCATGCTTAACTGGTGCGCCAAATATCGCCATTACACAATCACCAATGTATTTATCAAGGGTGCCTTCGTACAAAAACACTTCTTCGGTCATACTGCTCAAGAAATCGTTGAGGATTTCAACCGCGACCATTGTCTCAATCCGTTCAGTAAGTGATGTGTATCCTCTAATATCGCAGAATAGTACTGTGGCAATGCAATTCTCGCCACCTGACTTTATTGCCTTTTCTTCGGTGATGATTTTCTTAACAACACCAGGTGAAAAAAATCGCTGTAACCTTTCAGTAATTCTTTCCTCTTTTTTTATTTTTTCATAAAGCTGGGCATTTTCAATGGCAATTGCAGACTGACTCGCAAAGGCATTGATAAATTGTATATCGTCTTCAGAGAATCTATTGGCACCAGCCGGATTATCAAGGTAAATGACGCCAAGAACCGATTTTTCCTTTGAAATCAGTGGTGCACATACTACTGAGCCAATCGCATAAGCGATAACACTCTCCTGGGTTTTAAATCTTTCATCTCTTGTAGCATCATGGGTAATTACAGGACTGGCTGTTCTGAAGGCTTCAAGGGCAATGGTCTCGCTTATACCAGCGGTTTTGTGCACAGTGATTTCACTGCCCATATTGCGTGCAACCTTGATCTTTAGACTTCCACTTTCCGTATCATACAACATAATAAATCCCCTTTTTGCCTGCACAATGCGGAGACCTAGGTCCATCAAAAGGTTCAGAAGCACATTCAGGTCAAATACAAAATTTATAATCTTTCCCACATCACAGAGGATAGTCGCAATTTCCCTGGATTTTTCAGCACTTACAAGTTTACTTTGAAAATCTTTGACTTCCTGATTCAGCTCATCAATCGTTTTCAGAATTTTGTCTTTTTTTTCTCCTTTGATTACAGATTCTTTTATTTTCTCAATCTTTTTGTCAAATTCAAAAATATCACCAAACTTCCGGGTGGCTGTTTTACGCTCAGGGACTTCGCTCAATTTCTTCTCATCAACGAATGTAATAAGAATATTTCCCAGTTGAATTTCATCTCCATAACTCAGTATTTTTTCTGAAACTCTTTCACCATTTACATAGGTTCCGTAACGACTGTTATGGTCTTTAATAATATATTGGTTACCCTGCCTGACGACCTCAGCGTGAATACGGGATACAAAAATATCATCAAGGACAATATCATTATCATCGCGCCTGCCAAGTTTGAGACAATCCTTATCCAGTTTTATTGTCTGGGTTTTATCATTTGATTTATGAATGAGAAAAGTTGCCACTATCGGTAAATGATTATATCATCAAAACTAACCGATACATCAAGACCTGATATTCTATTTGCCCATAAGCCAGTCTTTCCAATGGCAAAGTCATTATCGGTATATTCAATCTTCAAATCACCATTGAAGTATATCTTGAAATTTTTCTCACAGGCATCCACGCATAAACCATACCACACATTCTGATTGACAAGAATCTGTGTCTGCTGTAGCACATCAAGTAAACCATTCTTCACCTTACAGAAAAAGAGCATCTCTTTTGCAACAGCAACAAGATAGTAATTAAGACTGTCCTGCAACCTTGCAACAATTCCCACCTGTGTCGCAGTATCTACAGGTGTATTAATCTTAAATTCCACCTGAATGCAGTAATTTGTTACTGTGCGGCTATATAAAGCCAGACCATAATGACTTCTGCAATTATACACATGTGGTTGAGAAGGAGCAGTATTATCATTCATAACACGCCAATCCCCTGCAATTCTTTGAAAGTCAAAAGGTTCTGTTGTATTAATTGTATCATTGTCAAAATTGAATATGTTGGCGCTGAAGTACAGGTCAACTGTATCATATTTGCCAGCCGGCAAACTTTCGGGATAGTATTCAGCAGGGAGGTAATAAGGTAGAAATGCCATTATCTTGTAAATACCCGGATCAATTTCTTTAAACTCGTATCCACCTTCGGCATTGGAATAGGTTGAGTCATACAATTCGTGAGCAATCGTGAACAATTTGACCTTGGCATTTTTTACCTTACCCTCGGGCGATTCCAGATAACCAACGAGGTGCGCCTTGTTCGGATTATTCGGATCAAAATCATTATCCCTTGGTGGATTCAAACATGCAACCACCAGGATAATAATTGCTGCAAAAATAATTTTTTGTCGTACCGACATAGAAACCTCCTTATAACAAAATCAACACAAAAATCCTATTCAACCCGGTATTTGAATCCGAGTTGTAGACGGTCTTTTGTGAATTGACAGTAAAAACCATGGTCAGGCATATTCATTGAGGATTTCACCTTTGGTTTTGATGCTATAACATCATAAATGTTATACAAGTAGAATCCTGTATAGGTCACAAGAAAAATCGCTGAAACATTGTACCACATTTTATATTCTCGGTATGTCTGTTCCATAGCGTCTTCATCGCCTGGTTCGATCTCAAGATAACGCTCATGTTTAGCATTTTGCAGGGAAATTGCAATTACGGTTGTTGGTAATAGTACTGCTGTTGCAATCATCATTTTCTTACCCTTGGAATTCTCTCCTTTATACATCTGCCCCCAGCCTGGTAGACAGCAACTGCGCAGGGTCGCTGCAGCTGCGTTCACTTCTGTTTGTTGCGCTACTGGTTCAACTGGTTTGACTGGTTTTGGTTGAACCGGCTCTGGCTGTGGTGCTGGTGTAATAGTCATTTCTGCTTTTGCTTCTTCAAAAACCTTTATGATTTTTGGCGAAACAGTTGCCGGATCAAGTTCCAGTTTTGGTTCCAGTGCAATTACCTTTTTGAATTGCTCTTTTGCTCTTTCTTTATCACCAAAAGCCACATAACTGAAACCAAGATATTTATAGGCTTCAACCTGTTCATTCTTGCTGAGTTGTTTCAAATACATAAGCGCACTTTCCAGTTGGGCAATCGCATTTTCATATTCCCCGCTATTGTAGTAATTTTTTGCCTTTTCCAGCATTTTTAATAGTGAATCACCAGTAACCTGCTGGCTGAAAGCAAAACCCACAGATATCACAAAGAGGAACAGAAAAAGTTTTCTAATCATAATTTCTCCTTTCCATATATCTTTCAAAAAATACTCATTCATTTTCTCTCAAGTTCAATGTGTCTTTTTAATGTCTGATTTGCCGTTATCTGAATTGTTTCTTCATAGGTTTTGAATAACGGATTTATCAATTTTAATGTATGCTTACCCGCAGGTAGTTTTATTGGTTGAGCAATCGGTGTTGTCTCATAGAATTTCCCGTCAATATAAACATCAGCCCAGGGTTTGACAGTAATCTTAAAATATCCTTCAAGTGGCTCAAGTGTGACATTTAAATCCACTGTTCGGTCGGGTTCAAACCTTATCTTTTTTTGCCAGATCTTAAAATTTGGATTTTCAAGGCGTATCGTATGCATCCCCGAACTCAATGAAATACTGCGGGCAATTGGTGTTGTCTCAACATAGACATTATCAATGTAAATCCTTGCCCATGGTTCAACTTTTATTTTCAGATAACTGGTGCCAGAAACCGGTGGTTGAACCGGCTTTGGCTGAAGCGGCGGTCTGGTTGGAGTAATCGTATCTTTTTCTGCAACCTCTGCAATCAGATTTATGTTAAGATTTACTGTATCATTCCCTTTTATTACAAAAGTATGGGAATATGGCTGGTAGCCCGTTTTCCTTAATTCAATTCGGTGTTCACCTATTGTTAAACTTTCTTTTGTTATCGGTGTTAGTCCGGGCAGACTATCGTTGTCAAGAAGGACCATTGCGCCAGGTGGTTCAGTATTGATTAATGCTCTACCCCAGATAATTGGCTCGCTTTGTGTCTGTTTTGTATGACGGGGCAAGAATTTGAAAAGTGCAAAAGCAATAAACAATACTGCAGCCACACTACCGATTATTAATGGCACACGAGCACCTGTTCTTTTCCGTGATTTTTCTTTTCTCTCGGCAATTTTCTTTTGTGTTACTGCAATCTTCTCCTTTTTTTTCTTCAGATCTTCAAGATATATCCTTGCTTTTGAATCGTCTGGATCCAGAATAAGAACTTTTTCAAATTCACCCATGGCATCATCAATTTTTTCATATCCCAGGTTCATAAAGTAAACACCGCGTTCATAATGACGTTCTTTTCGCTTTTGCAGTAAGTTCTGGAAATACTGGGTTGGTGTGGAGACAAATGCGCCAATTTCCTTACGGTTCACCTGTATTTTTGCGCGCTGAAGGTGATTGACAATATCCTCAGAAAATTCTTCCACACTCTGATACCTCTTATCTGGATCTTTATCCAGCATCTTTTCAATAATTGCACTGACCTCAGTTTGAATAAGCGGATTTGCCTCCACAGGCTTCTGTGGTACACTCGTAAGGATTTCGTGTATTACTGATGAGTAGTTTTCTCCCCTGAACGGCTTTATACTCGTGAGCATTTCATAGATAACAACACCAAGTGAAAATATGTCCGAGCGATTGTCCACTTTTTTACCAGCAGCTTGCTCTGGAGACATATATGCCGGTGTCCCAACAATTGATCCGGTAACCGTAATTGAAGTCAAATCCTGTGCCTGGGCAAGCCCAAAATCTGCAATCTTCACGGTTCCATCATAACCAATCAGAATATTGGCGGGTTTTACATCTCTATGGACAACACCCTTTTGATGGGCATAGCCAAGACCTTTACTGATTTCAACCGCAATCGCAAGGGCGATTTCCTGAGGAATGAATTTAACCTGACTCAATATCTCTTTAAGGCTCTTGCCATCAACATATTCCATAGCAATAAAATAAATCTCATTCTCACTGCCAAAATCCAGAATATTGACAATATTCTCGTGCTGGAGATTTGCTGCTGCTTTTGCTTCCCTCTCAAAACGAACAATAAAATCCCTGTCCTGGGCAAGGTGACCATGCAATATCTTAATTGCAACAGTGCGGTCAAGAGATAGCTGTGTCGCCTTGTAAATTGCAGCCATCCCGCCGGTTGCAATAAGTTCTTTTATTTCAAAATTTCTGATTTTGCGATTAATCATTATAACCAGAATATTATATAGAAATACATCTGGTAGTCAAGCAAAGAAACTTTGAAGTTAGCAAAAAATTGCAGAAGTTCATTCTAATCCAATGCTTGACAATGAATTTATTCGGATTAAAATTGGGTGCGGAGGTATGATGAAAAAGACCACCACCTTGAGGAAAATTTCTTATAATCCTGTGCGCGCATCGCGGGGAACAGAACTCAGCTGCAAGTCATGGCAGCAGGAAGCTGCATTAAGAATGCTTCAGAATAATCTCGATCAGGAAGTAGCAGAAAAACCTGAAGAATTAATTGTCTATGGCGGCAGTGGTAAGGCAGCAAGAAACTGGGAATGCTACAAAAAAATTGTGGAATCATTAAAGAATCTGGAGAATGACGAAACATTACTCATCCAGTCAGGAAAACCTGTTGGTATTTTCAAAACTTTTGAACATGCGCCAAGGGTATTGATTGCAAATTCCCTGCTGGTTCCAGCATGGGCAAACTGGGATTATTTTAGAAAACTTGAAATGCTCGGTTTAATAATGTATGGACAGATGACTGCAGGTAGCTGGATTTACATCGGCACGCAGGGAATAATTCAGGGAACTTATGAAACATTTGCTGCCTGTGCCCGCAAGCATTTTGGCGGCACACTGAAAGGTAAATGGGTGCTTACAGGTGGTATGGGTGGCATGAGTGGTGCCCAGCCCCTTGCTGTTACCATGAACGAGGGTGTAGTATTAAATATTGAGGTTGATTCGGCAAGGATTGAACGCAGGGTCAAACAGGGATTCTGTGATATTATGGTTGATGACCTTGATAAGGCATTAGAACTCGTTTTTGAAGCAGTGAAAAAAAAGATTCCCCGTTCTATCGGACTTGTTGGTAATACTGCAGACATAGAACCAGAACTTGTAAGAAGAAATATTATCCCTGATATCCTGACTGACCAGACCTCAGCCCATGATGAGTTGAACGGTTATGTTCCAGGTGGCATGAGCCTGAATGAAGCATTAGATTTACGCAGTCGCAATCCCGATGAATACAAAAAGAAGGCACTGGCATCCATTGCAAAACAAATGGAAGCAATGCTTGAGATGCAAAAAAAAGGAGCAATTGCATTTGATTATGGCAATAATATTAGAGGACAGGCAAAAAAAGCTGGTGTCGAAGATCCTTTTAAAATTCCAGGATTTGTGCCTGAGTATATAAGACCGCTCTTCTGTGAAGGTAAGGGACCATTCAGATGGGCAGCGCTCTCTGGTGAAAAGGACGACATCTATACCCTGGATAAAGAAGTTCTTGCTATGTTTGGTGACAATCCTTCAATCAGCCGCTGGATTGAACTTGCCCAGAAGAAAATTCTATTTCAGGGATTGCCCGCAAGAATTATGTGGCTTGGTTATGGTGAAAGAGACAGATTTGGCTTGAGGATAAATTACCTGGTGCGAAAAGGTAGACTGAAAGCACCTATTGTTATCGGCAGGGACCATCTTGATTGCGGCTCTGTAGCATCACCGTATCGCGAGACCGAAGGAATGCTTGATGGTTCAGATGCCATCGCAGATTGGCCTATTCTGAATGCATTATTAAATACTGCCTCAGGTGCGTCCTGGGTATCAGTTCACCATGGTGGTGGTGTTGGTATCGGTTACTCAATACACGCTGGTCAGGTTGTTGTTTGCGATGGCACTGAAATGATGGATAAAAGAATTGAACGCGTCCTGACAAATGACCCGGGCATTGGTGTTGCACGGCATTATGACGCTGGTTACAAAGAAGCCATTGCGTGTGCCAAAAAACACCATATTAAGATACCAATGGATAAACAATAGGACAATGGCGGGAATCAACAAAAGAGTAAATTATCTAACAAAGCATATTATCCGGACCTGTCTTGCTATCATTTTTGCAATCGCACTGCCCCTTGTTCTAGACTGTACATCAAATAGTTGTAGCATTGCCATTGTATATGAATCGCCACCCGCAGACCTGGATCCACATTTCCGCCGGGAAATAGAAAGGCTTTCAATTCTAAGCAATATCTATGAAACCCTGGTTGCCTTTGATGCCAACTTAAAAATGATGCCGTGCCTTGCTGAATACTGGGAAAGGATTGATAGTCTCAACTGGCGTTTTTATCTACGCCAGAATATCAGATTTCACAATCAACATGAACTTACTGCCCGGGATGTGCATTATTCATTATACCGGCCACTTGCACTGACTCAGTCTGAATATGGCTATTATCGTGATTATGTTGACACAATAATAATTGAAGCAACTCATAGATTAATTATCAGATTAAAGAGACCCTATGCATTTCTACTTTATGACCTGGCGCCAGTATTCATTGTGCCAGAAAATTTCCAGCCGCAGAGTTCAAAGCCCTGTGGTACAGGACCTTACTACTATGTCAGGGGAGATGATAAAGAAATTGTAATAAAATTTTTTTCCAATTACCGGCACAAAAATATTCCAGTAAAAGAAGCCCATTTTCTATTTGTATCTGAACCAGAAAAACGAATTGAGATGATCAGAAACAAACAGGCAGATATTATTACTTTCATACCACTTGACATGCTCCCTCAGTTAAGCCAGGCAGGGAAAATAGTCACCACTGAAGGCACTGGAACACGATACCTTGAAATGAACCTGAAAGTATTTCCGTTCAATAAAAAGGAATTTCGACAGGCAATCAACCTCGCCATTGACCGGGAAAAACTCATTAGCAAAGTCTATCACGGATATGCATCTCCAGCAAATCAGTATATAACTCAGGGGCTCTATGGTTTTGATTATACACTTCCGCCATGTGTATATAATCCTGAAAGTGCGGCAAAAATATTGAGAAAATTAGGACAATTACCAACAATTGAATTTGATTTTGCAGCGGTGCGGGCATCCATTGGCAATAGTATCGTTGAGGACCTCAAGCGCGTAGGTTTAAAAATAAGGGCAAATCCCCTGCCCATTGAAAAATACTGGCAGAAGATTGAAAAAGGAATGAGTAATTTCTACATTATTGCCTCAGTTCCCACATCAAATGAAGGTGTTACAACACTGAAGGGACTATTTCACACTTATCTTCCCCAGAAGGGCATGGGCATACAAAACCGTATTGGATATTCCAATCAAAAGGTAGATAATATGATTGAAAAAATGCTGACGGTTTCTGACCTGAAGCAGACAATGCAGCTGCTCATTGAAACACAGCGCATGATACTTGAAGACCTGCCAAAAATTCCGATCGTCTGGGAAAAAGAGATTTATGGAGTATCTGAACGACTCCAGTGGCATCCGCGGCTTGACGACCGGATTGTATTGAAGGAAATCAATTTTGTAAAATGAAGCTTTCATTCAGAACAAAGGTTATCCTGGCACTATCATTGATCATCATAGTAATCTTCAGTCTTATGGGCATCTCTATGACTTTATCCCGTGCGCAGAAACTCCGTGAGGAGATCTTTATCAATGCCTTGATGTTTGTAAACCTTACCTATGATAAAATCGGTGATTCATTCTGCCGATACTACAGAAATGCCTTTTTCAAATTTCGTTCACTTATTTATGAACAAAAAGTTTTAAGCAAAGACCTGGAAAATATTCAGTTGTTAGATACTAAAGGAACAGTGTATTATGATATGCAGACACACGAAGCAGGATTTACGCAAATCCATGAACCGCATTCAACAACAGATTCGTTTGTGCTAAGAAATCTGAAAAAAATGGAAATCACAGCAGTTTCCAACCGCAAAATCTGTATCATCGCACCATATATAGATGATTCTGGAATGCACAATTATTCAGTTGTTTACTATTTTAATCTTAACCGTTTGCAAAAAGAATTATCCACCGTTTTAACCAGAAGTATCACCATGGCTCTGACTGTAATTATTTTAAGCATTTTGCTTTCCATCCTTGTCTCAAACAGAATTACCAGCCATCTCAGAATTCTGGATAAAGCTGCACGAAAGATTGCTGAAGGCGATTTTGACCAGAAGATTAATATAAGAACCGGGGATGAATTTGAGAAATTAGCAAGGGCTTTCAATTTTATGAGTGAAAGAATTGGCGAGAATATCACAGAACTGAATAGATTGGTCTCTGAACTTGAAAAAAGGGATGCCCAGAAGACCCAGTTTCTTGCCAATATTTCACACGAATTAAGAACTCCGCTTACTGCTTCTCTTGGTTATGTTGATTATCTGGAAAAGGAAAGAATGGGTTCGCTTAATAGTGAGCAGAAACAAAGTCTGAATGTGATCAGACGTAATCTTGAACGACTGAACAAGGAGATCCATTCGTTACTCCAGATTTCAAAATATACGCTTGAAGGGATCAAGATTGGACCAGAATTGTTCAAAATAGACGAAATGATAGAATCAATTATTAAAGATTTTGCAATGGAAATAAAATCTAAAGAGATCACGGTAAAACAGGATTTCGCAGTAGATGAGGTCTACGGAGACAGGAATAATCTCCGCACCGTAATTGAAAACCTCATCAGTAATGGAATAAAATTTTCTCAAAAAAATACCGCAATTGAAATCTCAACCAGTAATGTTATCAGGGATAGCAAAATGTATTTTCAATTTTCTATCAAAAATCATGGAGTGGTTATCCCTGATACAGAACTTGATAGAATTTTTGAACCATTTTACCAGATTGATGCTACAACTTCAAGAAAATACGGAGGGATTGGCCTGGGATTATCAATTGCCCGCAGTATAATTGAAGCACATAAAGGAAAAATCTGGGCTGAAAATGATAGCGGAGGAAATGCTAAATTTATTTTTATTATTCCACAAGGGGGGAATAATGGATAAAAATATTCTGGTTGTAGATGATGAGGAAGATATTCTGGATTTCGTCGGACGGGTATTGCAGGACGCAGGTTACAGAGTTTTTAAGGCACTTGACGCCCAACAGGGTCTGACAATCTTGCAGAATGAAAAGATTGATCTTGTGCTTCTTGACATAATGCTTCCTGAAGTTGATGGCTGGCAGATGCTACAGATGATGAAAACAGATAATAATCTAAAAAAGATTCCAGTGGCAATGCTGACCGCACGGGTTGATGCTTATGACAAAATCATCGGGCTAAAAGAAGGTGCAATTGATTATATCTGCAAACCTTTCACTGCTGACGATTTATTGCAGCGCATAAAGGATGTCTTCAATTACATAAAAAAGAATAACCTATGAATAACGATATTGATAGACTGCAGTCTGAATTATACAAACTTCGTTCGTGTACCTATGACCGTGCCAGTGGCTTGCCCACGGTCTATGGAGTTTTTGATGAACTGAAAAGGATTCTGGAAAGAGAAAAACTCATCGGTATCGTGTATCTTGCAATCGGAGATCAACAACGCATTGAACCTGTCTTCGGTTGGGAGCAATATGATGAACTCGTAAAGATATTCACCATTTCAGTAATGCGTGAAATCGGTAGACTGATACCACGCTCAGCATTGATTACAGTTTCGTCAATAATGGGCGATGGTTTTTTCATCTTTCTGAACAACTCTGAAACTGGTGAAATAATAGATAAGAACTATCTTAAAAATGTTTGTGAAAAACTCACTGCAAAAATCAATAGAATAAAAGAGGACTTAACGCACAAAGATGTAGTAGAAAGAATAGATTTCCACACCAGTTATCAGTTGTTAAGACTGGACCCGATGGTCAGAACTGAACGACTGCTGTATCAGGCAATTGAGGATGTCAAATACTCTGCATATTTTAGAGAAAAATTACAGGAAAAAGATTTCTATGTTGAATTACAGAAGATAATTCATAATAAGGCATTAACGACCGTTTACCAACCAATATACAATCTGATTGACAATTCAATTTATGGTTATGAGGCACTGACCCGCGGTCCCCGGGGAACATTTTTTGAGGATCCTGATACCATATTCACTTTTGCTGCCAAGTATGATATGATACCACAGGTAGAAGAACTATGCCTGCAAAATGCGATAAGAGAAGCATCAAAATTGGACCACGGCAAATACATTTTTCTAAACATCACACCCGACCAGATACCGAGATTATTGAATCATCAGTTCAACGATTTCTTAAAAGCCCACAGAATAGAAAACAGCCGGGTAGTAATAGAAATCACCGAGAAGTTTGAGATTCCACATTATGGTATCTATCAGGAGATCCTGGTAAGAACCAAAGGTAAAGGACTGAAAATCGCACTGGATGATGTTGGCGTGGGCTATTCTACCTTAGAGAGAATTAGTGAAATCGGTCCGGATTACCTGAAATATGATCGAACTTTGGTGCGCGATATTGACAAAAATCTCATCCGGCAGGAACTCATTAAGTCTTTCGTCAGTTTTGCAAGCCGTATTGATTCCATAATCATTGCTGAGGGCATTGAAAACGAAAATGAACTGCAATTCATCAAGAGCATGGGCATAGCATATGGCCAGGGCTTTTACCTGTGCCGACCCAAACCCGTTGAAGAACTGGCACAGGTATGACCAATCAAATTGCACGGAATTTTTTTTATAAAAAATTGTAATTCAAAATAGATAAAAGGGGGAATAATGAAATCGTTTTTACCAATCAGTATCGGTCTTTTGGCTTTCATGTTCACGACAAAGGTCGGTTCTGTAGAACCAAAATATGAACTGAACCTCAACATCCCCATTGATGGAATGAAAGGTGAGCTGGGAAAGTGCGAGGTCTGGGTTCTTGACCCGGAAGATAATATAATCGGTGAATTCGCTCGCTGGGTATATGTAAATAAGGACTATTATTCATTACCTGTACGCCTGAAACTGAAGACAGATATTGAAGATCCTGATTTGCTGCGCATAAAAATCAAATTCAAGAAATCAGAAAAGATTTATTCACTATTCCAGCTGCAGGATAAAATGGTTGTCAAAATCCTGGGGCAGGATCAATTCATTGCCGGCACGCCGATTAGTTACCGGATTATCGCAAAAAATCAACGAACTGAAGAACCGCTCAAAGGAGCAAGGATCAAGGTGATTCTTGCAAGCGATAAGAGTGAAAAAGTGGTATTTGAGGGCATAACTGACAATTTGGGAACCTGTCAAACAAACTTTGCTTTACCAGAAAATATCATGAGCGCTGAATTGAAATTCTTTGTTAATTCTGAACTCGGCAAAGACGAATATACCACGAATATCAAAATCATAAGTGGTAATCTGACATATCTGGTAACGGACAAACCAATATACCAGCCAGGACAGACCATTCATATAAGAACACTATCATTACAGAAACCTCATTTGAAGGCAGTGAAGAATAAGGAAGTCATCCTTGAAATAGAGGATGCAAAAGGAAACAAAGTTTTCAAAAAATTTGTCAAAACTGATGAATTTGGCGTCGCCTATACGCCATTCTTGCTCGCTGATGAGTTAAATTTTGGCAACTGGACTGTTCGTGCAATCCTTGATAACGAAAAAACAGAAAAGACTGTAAAGGTAGAAAAATATGTCCTGCCAAAATTCAAGATTGCACTCAAGACAGACAAAGAATTCTACCTGCCTGGAGAAAAGATTGAAGGTGATCTTGATATCCAGTATTTCTTTGGTAAACCAGTTACTGATGCAAAAGTAAAGATAGTTATGTATAAATTTGATATTGGGTTTAATCAGGAAGCAGTTGTTGAAAAGCAAACCAACAATGAAGGATTGTGCCATTTTGTATTAAATCTTCCTGAGTATTTTGTCGGCGAACCATTAGAAAAAGGCAGTGCATTTGTTCGTCTTGACATAGAAGCAACAGACAGGGCGAACCATACTGAAAAGATTTCTGTAACAAAAAAGATCGTCCAGAATTTGATAAATATCGCCATTGTCCCGGAAGGCGGCTCATTGAAAGCAAATCTTGAAAATAGAATCTATGTTCTTGCAACCTATCCTGATGGTTCTCCCTGCGTTGCCCAGGCTGAAATGTCTATTGGTGGAGTTAAATTAACTGGCAAGACCGATGACTATGGAATTGCTGAATTCCTGTATACACCAAGAGAAGATAAAGTTGAAATTGCGGTCCTGGTGACGGACAATAAAGGCGAAAAGGCTGAGATTAAAAAGGATTTCAGCCTGGAAATGGAAAAAGATCAGCTGGTAATGAGAATGAAAAGAGGTATCTACAAAGTGGGTGATGCTGTTAATCTGGAATTCCTCACAACCAAGAATACAGGCAGGGTATATATTGATATCATAAAGGATAATCAGACTGTTCTTACACGAGCAGTTGAGATAACGAACGGCAAGGGTTCTTACCAGCTACAACTTACACCAGAACTCACTGGTTCAATCTGGCTACATGCCTACATTGTCACACCAGGGTCAGATATTATCAGGGATACAAGATTCTGCTATGTGCACGGCGCAAATGATTTGACAATTAGTGTTAAAACCGACAGGAAAGAATACCTGCCTGGTGACGATGGCGAAATCCTATTTACAATTACTGATAGAAATGGTAAGCCAAAGATTGCAGCATTGTGTCTTGCTATCGTGGATGAGGCAGTATTTGCTGTAAGTGAATTACAGCCAGGACTGGAAAAAGTCTATTTTACCCTGGAAAAAGAAATTATGACCCCGCGCTATGAAATTCATGGATTTGAACCGGCAAATATTGTAAATAAGCCTGCAATTGATGAACGGGCTGAAAATGTTATGTTCTCCACGCTTGAACCCAAAGAACCATTTCCGGTTCACTATACGACGCCAACAGAAATCAGCAGCAAGATTGCCCAGGCATTTTATACAAGACTGTCAGATCTACGCAACAAGCTATATACTGCCATTAATAAATACTATGACCAGAATAGACAGTATCCAAAGACAAGCAATGCCCTTGAGGTATTTATTAAAGAAGGATTGTTAAAGGAAAACGATTTGATTGATCCCTGGGGGAGAAAATATCGTGTGACCTGCGATAATGACTATTTCTCCTATTTCACACTCGCCTCAGCCGGACCTGATGGCATATTTGATAGTGACGACGATGTGACAGAGTGGGGCTGGCGCTGGCTTGAGGAAGCCGAATTCAGGGACGAAATGCGTGTTATGGCACCAATGGCAGGTAAGGCAGCTGCTGAAAGACCCGCTGTCAGCCCGACTCAAACTGCGACAGATATGGACAAAAGTAAAAAGCAAAAAGCAGGGCCTGAAGAACCACGCATCCGTGAGTACTTCCCTGAAACCTTCATCTTTGAACCGGCTTTGATCACTGATGCAAATGGCAGGGCAAGTATCTCAGTTACAATGCCTGATGCCATTACCACCTGGCGTATGACAATGTTTGCCTCAACTCAGAATGGTGAACTTGGTTCAGGCCTTGCACAATTGAGAGTTTTCCAGGACTTTTTCGTTGACATTGACCTGCCGATTGCCCTGACCCAGGGCGATGAAATTTCAATTCCCATTGCGATCTATAACTATCTACCAAGAGAGCAGAAGATCAGATTGATAATGGAGAGCAGTGATTGGTTTGAATTCCTTGGTGATCGTGAAATAAATAGAAATCTCAAAGAAGATGAGGTTTCAGTTGTCTATTTTCCAATAAGAGTTAAAGAACTGGGTTATCATGCAATTACTGTTAAAGCCTATGGCGAGGTAAAATCTGATGCCATAAAACGAGAGATCGCAGTACTACCTGATGGCAAACGTTTTGAAGCAATAATCTCGGATCGACTTGAAGGGAATGTAGTAAAAAAAGTAAGTTTCCCGGCTAACGCTATATCTGGAGCAAACTCACTCGTTTTGCGACTCTATCCTGGTATATATTCTCAGGTTGTTGAAGGACTGGACAAAATGCTCGGTATGCCTTTTGGCTGTTTTGAACAAACCTCTTCAATAACCTACCCTAATATCTTGATTGTGAACTACCTCAGACAGACTGAGCAGATCAAACCCGAGACCGAAATGAAGGCAGAAGAATATATCAGTATTGGTTATCAGCGGCTACTATCCTTTGAGGTAAAAGGTGGTGGTTTTTCGTGGTTTGGTGATGCACCCGCAAACAAAATCCTCACTGCTTATGGCTTGATGGAATTCAATGATATGTCAAAGGTCTATAATATTGATGAAAAACTCATTGAAAGGACTGCCCAGTGGTTAAAAGACCAGCAAAATAAAGATGGCTCCTGGTCTCCAGACAAACAATATCTTCATGCCGAGGCGTGGGGTAGAATCCAGAACAATGAAATAATGCCCACCGCATACATTGTCTGGGCACTTGCTGAAATCGGGCACAAACAAGGACAAGCACAAAAAGGACTTGATTACCTGAAGACTAGATGGGAGAAAGTTCAGGATGCCTATATTCTGGCACTTGTTGCCAATGCCTGTGTAGCAATGGAACCAAAATCAGAAATCACATTGAAGGTATTACGAAAACTTCTTGACCTGGCAAAAGAAGATAATGGTGCTCTTTACTGGGAATCAAGCCTGCCTTCAATTACCTTTACTCGCGGTAAAGGTGCAGATATTGAGGCAAGCGGTCTGGCAAGTTATGCCCTGGTAAAATCAGGTAAATTCTCTGATGCCACGACCAAGGCATTGACCTATCTGATTCGTTCAAAGGACCCAGGTGGCACCTGGTATACAACACAAGGCACAATCATTGCCCTTCGTTCACTCGTCGCAGCACTCGGTGGGGTCAGTGAAGACATCAATGCTACAGTTGTTGTAATGCATAATGGCAAGAAGGCTGGTGAGATCAAAATTGACAAGAACAATGCGGATGTGATGCAACAGATTGACCTGAATGACAATCTCAAAAATGATAATACCGTGGAAATTCAACTGAACGGTGAAGGCAACTTTCTTTATGAGATTACCAGTGCCTACTATATTCCGTGGAAAGACCTTCCAAAACCACCAATGCCATTGTTTGCAATTGACCTGAATTACGACCGAAAGTCCCTCTCAATAAATGACCTTGTGCAGGTGGATGTTTCAATAAAGTTACTCAAAAGCGGAACCGCCCAGATGGTGATGATTGACCTTGGAATTCCTCCTGGCTTTGAGGTCCAGACACCAACCCTTGATGAACATGTTGGAAAGGTTATCCAGAAATATAGCCTTACGCCGCGTCAGATCATTATCTATCTTGAGTCAATCTCATCTGACAGACCAATCAAATTTGCCTATAGCCTCAAGGCAAAATATCCGGTTCGGGCAAAAGTCCAATCATCAAGGGTTTACGAATATTACAACACAGACAAAGAGGCAATTGCTGAACCATTTGAGATAAAGGTGTCGGAAAAGTAATCGGGTCATTCAAATACTGCCCATCACGCCTGCCATCTCCCCGTTTTTACGGGGAGATGGAACAGGCAAACCCTTGACTGGTATCACTATTTAACTATAATGAATATTATGACTTCATTCTTTCTCATGGTGCTATTGTTTAGTGATTACTATGGCCAGAACAAAATCCAGTATCGTGATTTTGACTTCAAAATTCTATCTACCGAGCATTTTGACATTTATTTCTATGATGGTGGAGAATCAATTGCATTATTTGCCCAAGATGTGCTTGAGGATGGTTATGAACAATTAAACAAGGATTTTGGCATTGATATTGATTTTCGAATTCCGGTAATCCTTTACAACTCACCCAACCATTTTTCTCAGACAAATGTTACACTTGAACTGATTGAAGAATCAGTCGGCGGTTTTACTGAAATCCTTAAGAACCGTATGGTTATACCTTTTACGGGAGATTATGAGGAACTCCGGCATGTTCTGGTGCACGAATTGACCCATGTTTTTCAGTTTGTTATATTCTTCCCTTCAAGACTTGAAGCAATTCTTACCGGTGATTTCTTATATTCAATTCCACTGTGGGTAATGGAAGGTAGCGCTGAATTTCTATCTCAAGGCTGGAATCTTGAAGCCGATATCTATATGCGCGACCTGGTAATGAACAATAAAGCCATTCCCCTTGCTGAACTTGGCAATTATGGTGGCTATATTATTTATAAGGAAGGACAGGCATTCTACAATTATGTAGAAGTCAAGTATGGTCGTGAAAAAATTGGTGAATTCATTCATCTGCTAAAGGCAAAAAAGAATCTGGAAAATACTTTTATTCAAGCATTTGGTGTAAGTGTGGATGATTTTTACAAAAGTATGATCAGATTTTATCAAATAAGATACTGGCCAAAGATCAGACTACTGGAGAATTTTGATAATTTTGCCCGTGTTGTTTATGACCACAAGAAAACCGCTTCATTTTATAATACCTCATCAGCAATCTCACCAAACGGTGATAAAATTGCCTTTATCAGTGACCGTCAGGGAACAGTGGAATTGATTGTTATTTCAAGTATTGATGGCAGGATTCTGAAACGATTAGTCAAAGCCGAGTATTCTGCAGGATATGAAGGACTGCATTTGTATCAAGGTGGCATTGGCTGGTCTCCGGATGAAAAATTTCTGTGTTTTGCAGCAAAGGCAAAAGGGGAAGATGTCATATATGTAGTGCATTCCCGTAACGGAAGGGTTTACAAAAAATACAAACTAAAGTTTGATGGAGTATATTCACCAAAATTCTCACCCGACGGAAAAAAAATTGTATTTAGCGGCCTTAAAGATTCCCACCTTGATATCTATCTGCTTGAGGTCGCAAATGGCAAACTTGAACGATTAACCGAAGATATCTATACAGATAAATCTCCCGATTTTACATCAGATGGCAGGATAGTATTTGTCTCAGACCGGCCTGATTCAAACGAAGAATACCATTATGGTAGCTACAGTGTTTTTGTTAAAGATTCTGAAACAATAGAAAGACTTGTACCCAGAACCAGTTATGTCAACTCACCTTTTTTTAATGCGGATACTGGCGTATTCTTTGTTGCTGATTATGATTCAGCCCTCAATTTGTATTATTATTCTATGAGTGAAAAGAAAATCACCAGGAAAACTGATATTCTCACCGGTATTTACTACCCCTCAATCTCAGCAAACTATCAGAAGATTGCCTTCTGCCATTATAACGACTATGGATATGATGTCTGTGTTGTGAAAGAACCGCTCAGCAAAATGTTTGTCTGTGATACAACCAGCGAAATAATTGCCGAGAATTCATTTGAACCGGTGGAAATGGATAAGGATAAAGTTAGAAGATATCGCCTTAAGTTCACACTTGATTATGTTGTAGCAAGTGCCTCATATTATTCGCCATTAGGATTTTCGGGCATGACCCAGCTTGGTTTTAGCGATATCCTGGGCAATCATTATATTCAATTCAGCACAGATTTTTACGGCAGTTTGACTTCATCAGATATTTTTCTTACTTACTGGTACCTGAAAAAACGAACTGATATGGGTTTTGCTTTTTACCAGTATCTTAATTACTTTGCTGACACAAATGATCTCGTTATCTGGCGCTACATTGGCGTTGGTGGTATGTTACAATATCCATTGACAAAGTTCTTCCGCACTGAATTCGGGCTTTTTACCTACAGGATTTACGAAACAAGGTGGCTTGATTTTTTTGATGATTTCTATTCTGATACATACATTGATACTTCTTACAACTTTACTTATCCTGAAATAGCATTTATATATGACAACGCCCGATGGGGCGATACTGGTCCACACATTGGAACGCGTGCCCGTATTACTGGTTACACTACAGTATTAAGTGATTTCAACATAATTGCTTCAATATTTGACTATCGCAGGTATTTCCGACTATCACCACGAGCAAGTTTTGCTACCAGACTGGTGCTGGCAGGAAACTTTGGCACTGATGAAGAACGCTGGTCTATTGGCGGACCCGGTTCAATCAGGGGTTTTAATTATTATACATTTACTGGTTCAAATCTTGGGTTTTTGAATTTTGAATACCGCTTTCCATTTATTGACCGCCTGCGCCTTGCTTTTCCATTGCCAATGGAGCTCAAAAATATCCGGGGCGTTCTATTTGCTGATTTTGCAGGAATCTATTCTGATTCATTCAAAGTATATGAATCAGCCGATGGTATTCTCCCAATCCGTTTTAAAGATGTAAAAATGGGACTGGGTTTTGGTTTGCGATTTAATTTTCTTTTTGCAATCTTCAAACTTGATTTTGCGCGGGCAAATAATCTCCAGGACTGGATAGATGAAAACGGCGAGCGGTCTCGTTGGAAATTCTATCTGACAATCGGTCCTGAATGGTAGGGCGTGAGAATTTTCTCTATTTCTGTTTACTGATAGCACTGATATTTAGCATTTCCTGTCATAAGGACAAAAAGGTAACGGTTTATTTCTGGCATGTAATGGGTGGCCCTGTTGGTAAAAAACTTGACCAGATGATTGTAGAATTCAACGAACTTCATCCTGAGGGTGAAATAAAATCCGTTCAAATGGGTTCTTACGATGCACTGGCACAAAAACTAATGGGCGCAATTGCATCAAACTCTCCACCAACAATCGCCCAGATGTATGAATCATGGACTGATCAATTCCATAAGGCAAATTTTATGCAACCACTCCAGGATTTTTTTGAGGACGATTCTTTTTTCAATTTGAATGATTTCTTTCCTGTTTTCATAGAGGATAACACCTTTGATTCTGTTGTTGTGACGCTTCCATTTAATAAGAGTCTGCCTGTATTCTATTATAACGCCACAATTTTTGATTCAGCAGGAATTACTGCCTTTCCGCAGACCTGGATTGAATTCAGAATTGCATGCGAGAAATTGAAGAAAATTGATATCTGGCCTACTTCCTGGCCCATTGATGTCTGGTATTTTTCTTCAATGCTCTACCAGGAAAATGGTGATTTATATGATACTCGCGAAAACAAACCTTTATTCCATACTCAAGCCGGAGTAAAGGTGCTTGAATACATTGTTTCACTCGTTCAAGACAGCCTATTTTATCTAAACCCGGGATTTCAGCGCCAGGATGAGTTTTTGAGTGGTAATGTTGCAACAATACCAGCATCCATTGTATCATGGGCGTTTTTGAAAGGAAGACCAAAATTTGAGATGGGAGTGGCACCTTTTCCCCAGGGAAATAAAAATAGCGTGGTGATTGCAGGGACAAATATTGGTATGTTTAAAAAGGCAAGTGATCAACAAAAACAATTAGCCTGGAAATTTATCAGGTGGTTTTTAGAACCAGAACAGCAGGTGAAATGGACGCAGGCAAGTTATTATCTACCAACAAGGAGGAGTATCTTGAAATTAGAAGAATTTCAAAAATTTATCAAGGAAAATCCGAACTATGACAGAATCATTGCCCAGCTTGAATACGCCAGAACCGAGCCCAGGACAAAAGAATGGTTCACAGGCCGTATCTACCTGAACGAAGCACTGGAAGAGGCATTGCGACTTGAGCGTTCGCCAAAAGAGGCACTTGATAATGCCGCAAAAAGAATGCTTGTAGACCTGGAGTGATTATGGAATTCAAACCAGCAAAATTAGATACAACTGCATTATTGATATCAATAGTCACTACTGTTTTTCTGGTCCTGTTTTCAATGTTTTTTATTCTCAGACAGATTCCCTATGGCTGGATTTTTGCAGTATTAATGGTGGGCATTCCTTTTGTCAGTTATCTTTTGAGTCCTGGTAACTATTATATTCAAGGCGGAAATTTTGTTATTCAAAAAGTTTGCGGCAGGAAGATTGTCATCCCTCTCAATGATATAGAAAACATAATACCTGTTCAAGACTTTTGCAAACTAAAACCTGTTCGCTCAATGGGAAACGGTGGTTTATTCGGCTATTACGGGATATTTACTACAAAGGATTATGGCAATATCAACTGCCAGTTAACGCGTATGAAAAATATCGTACTCATTAAGACCAGAACAGGATTCTATGCAATCTCACCGGCAAAGCCCGAGATGCTCATTGACTGGTTGAAATCAACCACAGGAAAATCATCTATGACTGAACCGATCACTGCTCCAGAGATAATCAAGAAGCGCGCGAGTTTTCTTACTCTACTTATCCCTGACACAATCTTCACTCTAACAATTGTTATGGCAGTCTTGCTCTATCAACAATTACCCGAACAAATTGCTACCCATTTTGACATACATGGAAACCCTGATGGCTGGAGTCCAAAAGTCTCTTTTCTATACTTCACTATTTTCCCTCAGGTGATACTAATGGCAATAGCTGTAATAACCTTTTTTATCACAAGGAATCGCTACCGCAATGAAAAGAGTGTATACCTGCTCGTGATGATAATATCTTTAATCCAGTTTTTCGTTGCCTATTCTTCATTTGATATCTACTGGTTCAACACAAGAAATGCACACTTTGTACCAATGATGTATGCAGTCGCAGTTTTTACAGGATTATTAATCCTGCTGCTGATTACCTATAACAAATTTTTGACAAAGAACTAAGTTTTTTCCAAAAAATTGTAGGGCAAGGCTTCAGCCTTACAATTAAATTAATGCAAACCCCCTCACCCCTGCCCTCTCCCCGCTTTGGCGGGGAGAGGATAAAGGTGAGTAGGCTCGGTAAGATTATTTTTGATTTAAACCGCGCTATTGACTTTCTAATATTGATAATTATAATATGCAATAATAATGAAAGGAGGCGAGATAAAAACATTAAATAAAGCTGGTTAAATGGTTAATCTGTCAGAATGATAAATAAGGAAAGGGAGGTTATATGAAATACATAATTGCATCACTTCTGTTAGCAGGAGTGCTTTTCGCTCAGAATCTCCTGGTAAATGGGGATTTTGAGCAACCTCTGAGTAATGGCTGGGCAATTGACAGTGGAGGATATTATATCTACATTGACCGCGCAACAACCTATGATCCCGATCCAGACTATGAGTTGCGCGTGGAAAAACAAGCAGGCAGTGGTTTTGCACGAGCAAGACAGATTGTTGACATTCCTTCAGTAGATAATATAAATTTTTCAGTCAAGGCAAAACTCTATGCCTATGATAATAATGCTGATACACTTACCTATGCTGCAGCTGCAGTGAGGATTTATTACAAAAATACCTCCGGAACAACACTCGGTGAAACCAGAATCTGTCAGTTTACTGCCCCCTGTCCCTGGCAGAATACACCAACATGCCATCTGATAATTACCAATGACTCATTATGGCATACATATTCCTTCTCTTTAAGTTCTGAATTACAAAATCTACCTGGTGTTAACCCAGCCGATATTAGAAAGATTGAAATTACATTTTATGACACGACTGCACATACTTGCTGAGGGGCATCGCAATTGGCGAAGGTCTTCGCCGATGATGTTGCGTTGATTTATACTGGTAATCAACCGTATGTTATTCTCAGTGGTACCTCAATAGTAAACGATAACAATGGTAATGGACAACTTGACCCGGGCGAAAATGCGGGTATTGTAACCTATATCAAAAATACCGGTAATACCTCTGCCACAAATGTTCAGGGCAAATTGAGAACAACCTCTCCTTATATTACAATTACAGATTCAACCTACAATTATGGTACAATCAATCCTGGTGATAGCACCAACAATGCTTCAGATCCCTATGATATAAGTATCCATGCCTCTACACCTCCTGGACATATGGCAGATTTTCAGCTTGTGCTTACTGCCGCAGAAACAACCTGGACAAGAACTTTCTCATATCAGATAGGCGTTGCACCCGGAACAATTATCTGGGGTCCAAAATCACTGCCCAATTTCCCGACCAGTCAGTTTATCTATGGTGTTGCCTATGACCGTGTTGGCAATAGAATCTATGTGCTTGATTTCTACTCAAATCAGATTCGCTATTACTCTTCTGACAGTTTTGTCACTTACTACGGCACAATAACCGGTCCTGAAGATAGTGTAACTGACATAACCTATAGCAGATATGATGACCGACTCTATGTCTGCAACTATCCGCAGAAACTGGTGTGGAAGATCAATAAATCTACTGGAGCAATATTGAGACAATTCAACAACCCGGCAAATGACTATCCAGTTGGTCTGGCATTCAGAGCACCCAATACAATGTGGTATGCAGACCGGAGAACCGCACTTGGTGGTACCCAATTAATCTATATCGGTGATACACTTGGTGTTGCAACTCAGTATAACAGCCCGGTGCAGGGATACCTCAATACTCGTTGTCTTGCCTATGATAGTTTGGGTAATTCATTCGTCAATGTTCAAACCTGGTTTAATTCCAGCCAAACACTTGACAGTGTTGGTGTGGTAGAAATGCAGGGACAACCACCATCTGCCACAGGCAAGAGATTCCTTTTGAATCCGGGCTGGAATATTCGTGGAATTGAAGCCGACCCCAGAGATGGCAATTACTGGGTAACAATTGCCCAGATCAGTGGTTCCTATGTGAATCAGATTGTCAAAGTAAAAGGATTCTACACACCGCTGACACCGGTTGAGGAATCAGAAAAAGAGAATGTTGCACAGTGGAAACTGCTCAAAGTTGTTCCAAATCCAGCAAAAAGCAAGTTAGTATTCCATATCAATCCTGATAATCTCAAACACAATTACCTGAGTATTTATGATATCAGTGGCAGGCTTGTTGCAAAGGTGCAGTTTAACAAAGGCGATAACATTATCCAGTGGAATCCGCGCAATAGTGGTCTTGCTGATGGTATTTATTTCGTCAGGTTGGAAAAGGATGACGGTGTAATTACACAGAAATTCATTCTAACACACTGATTACAATCTGCTTTCAAGTGCCCCGGCTTTATGCCGGGGCACTTTTTTTTACTGAGGTTACTCTCAAGTATTATAATGAAACATTAATATGTTGTAGCGTGGATATGGGAAATAGCAACCCCTCACCATAGCCCTTTCCCCGTTCTGGCGGGGAGAGGATAAAGGTGAGTAGGTGCGGTGAGATTATTTTTGATACAAATCGGACTATGGACTCGGAACAGATTTGTTTCAGGAGGTGATTGCTGTTTACTTAAAAATCTCTTTTCCCTTGCCGACAATCTTATTGAGTTGTTCTTTAAAATAATCGCTATTCTCAATAATGTGTTTGGGAATCTGCTGGCAATAATATTCCCAGGAGCGCCTTATCTCAGAACCCAGAAGTTGAACCAGGGTGCCATCACGCAAACCCTGTTCCACTTTCTCCTGATTATACAGAACAAGGTCTGAGGCAAGAGCCTTGGCAAGTCTGCGCGCGCGCTCGTGCCATTTCTTATCTTCCTCGCTCATTTCAGCAGCCGGTGGTTTCGGTGGTTTTGATACTATTTCAACCTCTGTTTTCATCTCGGGTTCTTTTTTTGCTACAGGCTCGGGAATTTCTGGCTCTGGCGGAGGTGGTGGAACAGGTGGTTCTGTCGGTGGCGGCACAGGTGCTTCAACCTCAGGCGGTGCAGGTGGTTCAACCTTGTGTGGTACTGGTGATTCAATCTTGGGCTGAGGTGGTGGCTCAACCGGTGGTGGTTCTGGTGGTGTTGTGATTTTCACTGGCTCAGGGCTTACTGGTTTTGGTATTTCCTTTGTTATTGAGATTACATTCTGACATTTTGGACAGCGCACCTTGACTCCGGTTGCCGGGATCTTATTCTCATCAACATTATACTTTGAATGGCAATTGGAACACTCAACAATCATTTTTCAACTCCTTAAAAATCTTCTGGCACTGCTTCTTGAGTTCAGCAAGCGTGCCATTATTATTAATAATATATTTTGCCTTTTTTGCCATTTCGACTTCTCTTTTCTGACTGCGCAGAATCTGTTCAAAAACCCTGGTTGGGATACCACGCTGTTGAGCCCTCTTTTTCTTCAAATGCTTTGGTGCCTTCACAAGAATCGGAATATCTACTCTTTTTAATAACCTGCACCAGTCAAAAAGCAATGCTGCGTCAATTACAAACGCACCCGTTCTTACACTGTTCAGTTTTTGAAAGATCTTTCTTAAAATCTTTGGATGTGAGAGTTTATTCAGAGTTTTCAAAGACAATGAATCCGCAAATACAACATCACGCAATTTCTTACGATCAACTTTTGAGCCGCAAAATATCTGTTTACCAAAAGTATTCCTGAGTTCAGGAGCAATTTCAGGCAGCACACTCCAGCCGATCTTATCAGCAGAGATATAACGCATGCCATAAGACTGGAAGATTTTTGCAACTGTGGTCTTGCCTGAACCGATGTTGCCTCCCACACCGATAACTAACTTACCATATTTTCTCATTAACCAGATTCATTCAACAAATCTTTTAAAACAGAGCGTTGCATTATGCCCACCAAATCCAAGTGAATTGGAGAGTGCATAATCTATTTCCTTCTGCTTTGATTCATTAACTACAAACTCCAATCCTTCACATTCAGGATCAGGATTTTCCAGATTAAGTGAAGGATGAAGAATCTGATGTTTTATTGATAAAATGGTCACCACTGCTTCAATGGCACCAGCTGCACCGAGAGTATGACCGATCATCGATTTTGTTGAATTGAGTGCAATTTTTCTGGCATGTTCACCGAATAGGTCCTTTATCGCCCTCGCTTCAAATTTATCATTAAGTTCAGTGGATGTACCATGGGTATTAATATAGTCAATCTGCTCTTTATTACATCCTGCTTCACGGATTGCCCTTTCCATTGCCCGGCGTGCACCTTCTCCTTCAGGAGAGGGGGCAGTAATATGATAGCCATCACCGGTTGCACCAAATCCAACAATCTCAGCATATATCTTTGCGCCTCTCTTCTTTGCAAACTCCAATTCCTCAAGAATGAGTGTTGCAGATCCTTCAGCCATTACAAATCCATCCCTTGCCTGATCAAAGGGACGGGACGCCTTTTGTGGTTCATCATTACGCCGTGATAAAGCACGCATATTGCTGAAACCAGCCAGGGCAAAAGGTGTTACCGGAGCCTCAGCTCCACCAGTGATTATAACCGAAGCATTCCCCAGTTTAATCTCCCGAAAAGCAGTACCAATTGCATGTGCACCCGAAGCACAGGCAGATACCGTTGTATAATTTGGACCTTTCAACCCATAATGAATTGCGACATAACCTGAGGTCATATCTGGAATCATCATTGGTATTAAGAATGGTGAAACTCTTGCCGGTCCCTGATTCATAAACCTGGTATGCTCTTCTTCCCAGGTCAACAGCCCACCAATTCCTGACCCAATAATCACACCGATATCGGTCTTATCATATTTCTCAAAATCAATCCGGGCATCATTTACTGCTTCAATCGTTGACCAGACCGATAACTGGACACAACGGTCAAGCCTTTTAGCCGTCTTCGGGTCAATTTTTGTTTCGGGATTGAAATCCTTTATCTCACCAGCAATCTTCACCGTGTGCTTTGATGTATCAAATGATTTGATTAAATCAATCCCGCTCTTACCCTGAAGCATATTTGTCCAGGTCGTCTGGACATCATTGCCCAGTGGTGTGATTGCACCAATTCCTGTTATTACTACTCTTTTCATTTTTGTTTTAACTTCTCTTCAAGATAGGTGATTGCCTTGCCAACTGTATCAAGTTTCTGCGCATCTTCCTCTGGAATCTGAATATTGAACTTTTCTTCAAAAGCCATAATCAATTCAACTGTATCAAGTGAGTCAGCACCAAGATCTTCAATAAATTTTGCATCCGTATTCACTTTTTCCGGTGGAACATGGAGTTGTTCCACAATGATATTTCTTACATCATCAAATATTGCCATTTTTATCTCCTTTCTTTTTCTTTCAAGTTCACATTACCATTCCGCCATCAATGGCGATTACCTGACCAGTAATATAGTCTGCCTGGTCCGAACATAAGAAAAGTACAAGATTTGCAACATCACCGGGAGTACCAAATCTTCCCAGAGGAATCAGTTTAAAGTATGCCTGCTTTATTTCCTCAGGAAGTTTTTCGGTCATCCTGGTCTCAATAAATCCCGGGGCAATGGCATTGACCGTGATGTTTCTTGAAGCAAACTCTTTGGCACACGATTTGGTAAAACCAATAATGCCTGCCTTGCTTGCGGCATAGTTTGCCTGTCCAGCATTGCCAATCATGCCGATAACAGAAGCAATATTAATTATTCTACCATATCTCTGCTTCATCATATACTTTACAACCGCCCTGGTGACAAGAAAGGTACCCGTGAGATTTACACCAATAACACGATCCCAATCCTCCTTTGTCATCCGTATCAATAGTTTGTCATTGGTGATACCGGCATTATTGACGAGAATATCAACTCTTGCAAATCTCTTCATTATACTATCAATTGTTTCCTCAACTGATTTCTCATCAGCAATGTTCATATAAAAAAAATGCGCCTTTTCACCATATTCTCTAACTGCATTGGTACCCGCCTGTTCGTCCACATCAACAATAATTGCATACGCCCCGCTCTCAATCAGTTTCCGGCTGATTGCAGCACCAATACCACTGGCACCACCTGTAATCAAGGCAATCTTACCATTAAGAACCATATTCAATTCTATTTAAATTTGAACATTTGTCAACTGTAATTTTACCAGAGAAATGAACCGCCAAAAATCCCGGAGGATATTCTATTTGAGACTATTAAGCATTTCTCTTGCTGCAACAAAGCTGGAATCCAGACGCAAAGTCTCCTGCAGTTCCTGGATTGCGGATGCTATATCACCTTTCAAATAGAAACAGTAGGCAAGATTGTAATGCCCGAGTGGATACAGCGGATTCATTTTTACTTCCTGCTGGCAGAGCATCAATCCATATTCCAGTCTATCTGTCAGGGCATACGCAATTCCTGCTGTAGCAGCCGAACCAATCAAATCAGGGTAAAGTGCTCTGGATTTCTCCATCAATAGAGTTGCCTTTTTCGGGTCTGCTTGTAAAAGGTTGTGTGCCTTCTGCAATAAATATTTTGCTTCGGTTATATTTAACAACACTTTTTTTGTATAACTGTCATCAAAAAATTCATTTGCCCTTGCCTGGTTACCATATGATTTCAAATCATACACTGATTGATGATAAGGAATTTTAACTTCAGGTTTTTTGCCTGTCAGCAGCACCCTGAAGACACGATAGAAATTACTCTCATACACCAGTTCAAAATATTTGAGTTCTTCCGGAAAAAAGTGCAATAAATATACCGCAGCATTTGTGGATACACTTTTCCTGCCCGCAACCCAGCGACTGCCATTATGACTGTTATCAAGCAACAATTTTGTATCATACACGAAATAGTCAATTTGCCATTTTCTGCAGAGATTAAATAAATCCTCCTCAGTGCCATAGGCAGCGTTAAGAAATTCCTGCACCCTTTTCTGACAATTCTTCACTTCATATTTTGGTTGCAGGGCAATCGCACGGTCTGCATAGGTAAAAATGAGTGGACCAACGCCAACACTTGAAAGAAAAATAGCATCCTGCGGCGTCATAAATCTAATAAACCTGACAAGTTCAAGATTGTTCAATCGCCAGTTATACACAAACTCCTCAGTTTCGCTTCCAAAGATTCTTCTTAAAGACTTTGTATAAGTAGTTGTTTCATGCAGATGATAGCCCTGATAAAAGTTAAAAATGAATATTCCTGTTAGCAGAACCAGCATAAATGTCTTCCATAATCTCTTTGCTTTACCAGAATCCATCATTGTACTTGCAACAGCAAGAACAGCAACAAAGTAATTATTAACAACGCCCATTCTTTCAATCGCAAGATAACTCAGCAAGAAAACCAGGGACAACAAAATCAATATTTTTATGTGATTATCAGACCACTGCTTCTTTATCAAATGCAGAAATCCGAACAGGGCTGGTACTATAACAGGAAAAAGATTTTTGAACAGACTGACCGGATGTGGGCTATTGAATGCCTCAATCCACAATGACCGTGCAGGATAATCAAGTAATTCAGGGTCTACTGGCTTGATGCCAAAGAATTTTATTTTGTTCATTATCAACGACCAGACATGAATATAATCTGCTTCTGTGGACAATATCCTGGATAGAAGAATACCCGTTGCAAAAAAGATTAATGCAGGAATAATGGCAAGCCATCCCTGGAAAGAAAAGAATAAAGGTTTTTTGTTTTCTGGTTTTGTGAAAAATATGCCCAGGCATGCGCCAAAACCAAGGAAAAATCCTGGCGACAGAAAGAATAACCTGTTTCTCAGTACCGGTATCAAAAAACTACCGGCAAATGGCACCAGCAATAAACAGAACAAAACCAGGGCACTATTGTTTCGTCGCCATGGTATGCTTTCAAATAACCACAGGATAAGCACAGACACACCAATGATTGTGAAGAAAATAAAACGGGAAAAATGCCAGGAACCAAGGCTGATCAAAAAACACAATCCTGAGATGATTGAAAGAAAACTTTTCTTGTTCACACTGGATAGGGCATAAAGATAGAAAGCAATGCCCAGAAGAATAAATGGTAGCGCAAAGTCTTCATTGAGAAAACCGAATGTTGACCTTCCAACTGCTACCAGTGAAAAATTTGATAAAAGTGAAGCAAAGATTGCATATAATTCATTAACGCCTATTGCCCGGCATATCAAATAGACACCAAATATTCCAAGACTTGCAAGTCCAGCAATAAAGAATATTGTCCAGGTATGAAAAAGAATTTTTTTCTCTTTGAGTTTCAAGAATCTATATAGCCATCCGCAGGGATACTCCATCATAATCGTGAGATTTTCAAATAGTCTCACGCCTTCTGGTGCATGTAATTTGGGGTCAAAATCGGGCACTGGATAGCCATTTGCGACCAGTTCAGCATAATGATACTGCAAAGCATTTTCTGTCCAGTAAAAAGCCGTCGGGTCGTGTGGGTCATAATATTCAGGATTCTTGCTGAGTCGTGTGCGATAAACGATTGATATACAATATATCGCAATTAGAATGACGAAAACAATAAAGTTCTTTGGTTTCATCGATGTACCAGCCAGATTGTATAATAATCAGTATTATACATAATCTGGTAGCCAGCATTTGAAAAAAAATTCATTTTGTTTTCAAGATACCTATCAATGTTATACATAAGCGACCACTCAGGAAATTTCTTATCCCATACTGCACAGGAAATTCGTTTGTCAACAAACGCCTGATTCAATTCATTCCTCCACAGAGGGAGTGTTTTTTCTATTAATCCATACCAGTCATTTGTCTTCATTAACCTATCCACACCGCTGATTTGATTTCTTCTTATGGCAATCATCAAACGTTGCGGTCCAATCAGTTCTTCATAGTCAATAAATTTCAATCGCTGTGCCTCACTTGCGATATAATGGGAGGCATGAACAGGCATACCAGCGGATGTGTGTCCGCGAATGAATTTCGCAACCTCTGCAACCTCTTTTCTCGGGATATAACCAAAACCCTGGTAGTATCGTGGATTTAGAGAACCGAACAGTATAAAAACAGCAAGACAGATAATAATAAAAATAAATGGTAAGGCATTCTTCTTCGGTTCGGAAATAAACCTGTGAATAAAACAAAGGCTCACACCACTACCCAGACTCAATGGCAATAAAAGGTCAATCATATTATGTGGCCAGCATGTTGAACTGATAAAGAGAAAAAAAACCGCATACACAACAAAAATAACAAACGCAAACACCAAAATTCTGCCAGGATATAGCACACTCAGAAATATACCACTGAAACCCAGCACCCAGAGATAGTTCAGATCACGGATAAATGTATCAAAAAATCTGACACCTGCCGAAAAATCATACCCTTTGAAAAAATGGAAAAGAAATACCTGCTCGTAAACTGATTCTCCATATTTCAGGAAGAACAAACCATAAATAACAGAACTTGTTATCACAAAACTAAGTATTGCAAAAAGTGCTTCACGATATTTTCGTTCAATCAATAAATACACAATGATCGCCGGCACGACAAACAATCCCGAGAACTTAATGGTAAAACCAAACCCGGCTATTATTCCAATAATTATTGCGTTTAAAATTTCTAACTTCCTACTGACAATAAACCAGAGAACAAGAATACTAATTGCAAGGGTGAAAATTTCTCGCTCAAAGATATGGTAGCGGAAAAGTAAAGAAGAGCAACTGAAAATCGCAATGACAAATAACCCGATTTGCTTGCCGAGAGTTCTACGGGCAATATCAAATAACAGAAGTGTGGAAAAAATCATTATTATTGCACTAAAGACTTCAGCAGTGCGATAAGAAATTCCAAAAATACTGTATAATCCTGAGAGCAGATATTCAATTGTTGGCAAATGAACACAAATGGTATCAACAAACGGCTTCAGCCCTGAATTGAAGGCAAATGCATGATACAGGTATGCTGAATCTTCAAACCAGGCATAGGGATACAGAATACGAATTATCCTTGGTAGGATTGCGATAAGAAATGCGAAAAACCAGAAAACATCAATTTGAATACTGGCGTTTCTGTTTGTGATGTTTTTAGTCCTATTCTGCTATAACTTTATAAACCTGGTCATGCTCATGGACAACTGCATCCACTTTCATACCGATACTTTCTCCCTTTTTTGCCTTTTCAACAGGTTTATGTTCTATCTGCATAGAACTGACAGTCTGTTTAAAATCCGTGGTATGACCCTTGATATGAATGGTCTCACCAATATTCAGTTCATCATCGGTAATTTCAATAACAGCAACGCCAATCTTATTGAAGTAATGCGTAATTTTGCCAATCAGTTTTTCCATAATCGCTCCTTTTTAACAATTGTATTTATTTTCATTTTAATGTCAATCATTCGATTTGAATCAAAAATAATCTTACCGAAAGGGGATTGTTTAATCAAAATTGGCATTTAATAATCTTTTAAAAAAATGGTACCCAATGAATTGGGCAACTACAATTGTTTAACTCTTCGTTTCTGGTTTAACGTTTATGGGTGTCGCTGCCCGTATCGCCATTCGGTTATCGTCTTTCGGTAATTTTTCAATAACAATTAACCAATAACGAACAACGATACGGGCTGCGAGAACGAATAACGACAAACGAATTCTAAAAAATAGTGCAAAATGCAGGGCAAGCCTTCAGGATTGCAAGGCTAATGAGGCTGCCTCGTAACCCTTGTAGCAGTCGCATTTACCTGTCTGATGCGGCACAGGCAGACCTGCCCGCCGCTTTGTTTGGCGGGTGCGACAAAGAACTAAAAAATCGTAACTCAAGGCTTTAGCCTTGATTGGTCAACCCTGAAGGATTGAGTTACATTAAACATGAATCAAACCGCTACAATTTTATGAAATGTCGAATTATGATACAATTCCCAAAGTCTTATCCTGCAGTCTAATTTAATCCGGGTAAGATTTTATTTTGATGAAAAATGTCATTTTAGATTGGATGAAAAAACCTGCCATGGGTTTCTGACACATTATTAATCAGGATTATGGTGCTATACGAGCAAAATTTCTTTTAAAAAGGAAAATCTTCTGGCTAACTGGGTTCCAATCCATGTTGGGATATTGTGGTATGAATTCAATGCCTAAAATATTGAACTTTCTTTCAAAAACCCTGATAATTTTGTAATGGTCCTGTTTGAATAATTTTTTAACAAACATCTTGCCATTAATTTCTCCCACTTTATTATAAGGGAATTCACGATACTCAGTTTCGGTGATAAAATAGTAGTCTGGAGCGAGTGCCAGCAGTGTGTGATAATCATAATTGGTCTTCTTGCAATCATAATACAAATTAGCAAAAAAAGATGAATCATCCAGAGCATACTTTTTGCCATCATACTCACGCCACTCAATCGGTGGTGTATAACGAAAAGGAAGATAGGTGGGTGCAGCAAGGCTTGTGCCCTGAGGAATGTTGGCAAAAACCCAGTCAGCAAATTCATAACGGGTATCCCTGACTTTCATCCGGTTAACCATGGCATTTGTAAACAAAAAAGTATAAACTATAGTGATGAGCACATAAATGACAAAACCATAGTAAAGGTAATTACTTCTGATCTTTTTTGTTATCGCCAGAATCATGCCTGCAATCAGTAATGCCAGAAAGGGCATGGCAGGTAATGAATGTCGTAAATGCGGCGAAGGGCTCAAGGCTAATATCAGGTAAAATGGTGCTAAAAACGAAAATAGTATCTTCTCCGAATGTCTGCGCAGGTAGATTGCGTATCCAAGGCATAGCACTGCAAGCAGTGCCAGTGGTAATTTCAGAGAATAATACAAAACATAGATAAAAGGTTTTATGGGATTTGCTGGATAGCGATTATAAGCAAGCAGTCCTGATTTTCCGAAAATACCTCCAAATTCTTCAGCATAGCCAAACAAAAATTCTCTCCAGGAAAACAAAATGTGTGGCGTCGTCAATAGAAAAATAAAGAACATAACCAGCACTGTCACCAATGGGTATCGCCAGTGCATTTTGCGGAACCGTGAAAAATAGATAAACAGGAACACAAATACCAGAAGAAAATTCATATATTTGGTACCCAGTGCCAGACCAAGCAGAATTCCGCTAATAATAAATTCTTTCAGACCTATCGCTTTTCTGCTTTGTAATCCGACCAGATATAAGAATGCCAGCATGGACCAGAATACCGCAGGACAATCAACAACAAAAAAGTGAGATTGAAAAACATGGGTTGGCATAATTGAAAAAATGAGCATTGCAAGTAAACCGGCTCTTTTATTATATAGTTTTGTACCGATAAGATAAACAAGAAGTACAGTAAGAATACCTTCTATTACCGAGATCAATCGTGAGACAATAAACATTTTTTCATAGTCTCTAAGACAGACCTTTTCTATGGGTAGCCCATCAATATTTAATAGCACTGGATATTCAAAATTATCAATATATCCCAGAGCATTTGCGATATTTATTGCAAAAAATAAAGTATAGTAATGAAACGAAGGATTGATGAAATAATGCAGATTATAGTCACTGGCTGACATCCTCAGGATCAGTCCCATTACAAAGGGTTCATCCTGATAACCAGCACGCCAGTAAGGTTTCTGTGGAAGTCCCCAGTTAAATCCGCCAAACCTCAGGTATGCTGCAAGAGTGAGCACCACAACTAGAAAAAGAATGGAAGAATTTTTCAAACCTGTCCCCGATAATTTCATTAGAGAATAATACTCACGGAGTTATCAAAATCAAGGGCTTATCATTGCCATAAAAATGCCCTTCAGATGTGAAGTTATAATTACCTGCGATACCATAGAAACTTTGAATTTTTGTATTGACTTTTTCCTATCTTTGTGTAGAATATCTGTCAGGAGAAATCTTATGAATGAAAACTTTGAACCCAAGATTATTGGATTTATGTGTAAATGGTGCACCTATGCAGCTGCGGACCTGGCTGGCGTAAGCAGACTCCAGTATCCCCCAAACATTGTCCCGATCAGGCTAATGTGCTCGGGTGGGCTTGATCCCTCATATATATTAAAAGCATTCAGGGATGGCGCGGATGGTGTATTTATTGGCGGCTGTCATTTTGGAGACTGTCATTATCAAACGGGTAATTATCAGACCAACAAACGACTGGCAATACTCTATAAAATGCTGGATGAAATGGGTATAGATAGACGAAGAGTTCGCCTGGAATGGATTTCTGCAGCAGAAGGTGCTAAATTTGCAAAGACAATAAAAGAATTTGTTAATGAGATAAAAAATTTAGGTCCAATCCCTTGAACAAAGGAGGCATGTAATGGCAAAGCCAAAGGTTGCTCTATACTGGTGCGCCTCGTGTGGTGGTTGTGAAGAGGCAGTGGTTGATCTTGCTGAAGATATTCTCAAGGTAGTTGATGCGGTTGATATAGTCCTCTGGCCTGTTGCTCTGGATTTTAAGTATAAAGATATTGAAGCAATGCCTGACAAGTCCATTCTTGTGAGTTTTATCAACGGCTCAATCCGAAATTCTGAGCAGGAACACATAGTTAAATTGTTAAGGCAAAAATCACAACTGGTTGTAGCATTTGGTGCGTGTGCCCATCTGGGTGGAATCCCGGGACTGGCAAATATTGCCAACCGAAAGGAAATATTTGAGGTGGCGTATAAACTGACTCCCACAACAGCAAACCCAAAAGGGAATTATCCCCAACCTGTTACTGAAATTCCTCAGGGTAAATTAACACTTCCTGAGTTCTATGATACAGTAAAATCCCTTGACCAGACAATTGATGTAGATTACTATCTTCCTGGTTGTGCACCACCGCCGGATTTGATAATGAAAGGCGTGCAGACTTTGCTCTCGGGCAATCTACCACCAAAAGGCACGGTTATTGCCTCAGAGAAGGCACTGTGTGAGACTTGTCCCAGAAACAAGACCAAACCAGAAAAAATGGTAATCAAAGAGATAAAAAGAATTTCTGAAGTAATTGCTGATCCTGAAAAATGCTTTCTTGCTGAAGGAATAATCTGTAATGGTCCAGCAACCAGAGGTGGCTGCGGAGAAAGATGTATAAATGCCAATATGCCGTGCAGGGGTTGTTTTGGTCCAACAAAAGAGGTCGTTGACCAGGGTGCAAAATTTTTGTCTGCCCTTGCCTCAATCATAGATGCCAATACTGAGGAAGAAGCACAAAAAATCGCTGAATCAATAATTGACCCGATCGGACTTTTCTATATGTATTCATTGCCAACATCAATCTTGCGCAGAAAACAGGGGGTGTAAAATGTTCAAAGAGATAACAATAGATCCCATTACGAGATTAGAGGGTCATGGTAAGATAGATATTTTCCTTGACGATACAGGAAATGTTGCCCATGCCTGCTTACAGATTCCTGAATTACGTGGTTATGAAAGATTTGCGATTGGCAGGCTTGCCGAAGAAATGCCGAGGATTACCGAAACAATCTGCGGTGTTTGCCCGACCACGCATCATATGTGTTCTACCAAGGCACTTGATGACCTGTATGGTGTTGAACCACCACCTGCGGCAAGAAAGATAAGAGAATTCCAGTATAACACATTTATGTTTGAGGACCACAATCTCCATTTCTATTTTCTTGGAGGACCTGATTTTATTGTTGGACCTGATGCACCTGCTGGACAGCGCAATGTGCTCGGCGTTATTGCCAAGGTCGGACTTGAAATCGGAAAAAAGGTGATTGATATAAGAAAACGGACAAGGAGCATTATCCAGACCCTTGGTGGCAGGGTTGTTCATCCAGTAAATGGACTGCCCGGCGGCGTGTCCAAAGGTATTACAAAAGAACAGCAACAGGAATGGAAAAAGATTGCCGAAGATGCTGTTGAATTTGCCAAATTCACGCTCCAGGCATTTGATGATATTGTATTAAAGAATAAGGCGTATGTTGACCTGATTGTTGGCGATATCTACAAACACAAAACCTATTATATGGGATTGGTTGATGACAACAACAAATTGAATTTCTATGACGGATGGATTCGTGTTGTTGACCCGGATGGCAAGGAGTTTGCAAAATTCAAGGCAAGAGATTATCTCAATCACATTGCCGAAGGCGTTGAAACCTGGACATATATTAAGTTTCCCTATCTCAAAAATGTGGGCTGGAAGGGTTTTGTGGACGGAAAGGATAGTGGTGTATATCGTGTGGCACCACTGGGAAGACTCAATGCATCTGATGGTATGGCAACGCCGATTGCCCAGGAGCATTATGAAAAATTCTATGCCACACTCGGTGGTAAACCAGTCCACAATACACTTGCCACGCACTGGGCAAGGGTGATTGAGGCAATGCAGGCTGCAGAGAGAATGGTAGAACTGATAAATGACCATGAAATTACTGATCCCAGAATCAGAAATATGGACTTCAAAACCCCGAAAGTCGGTATTGGTGTAATTGAAGCACCAAGAGGAACTCTGTATCACCACTACGAAACAGATGAGAAAGGAAGATTGACAAAAGCAAACCTGATTGTCGCGACCGTGAACAATTCTGCAGCAATCAATATGTCAATTGAAAAGGCAGCAAGAAATCTGATTAAAAACGGTGTTGTAAACGATGGGTTGCTGAATATGATAGAAATGGCATTCCGTGCCTATGACCCGTGCTTTGCCTGCGCCACACATGATTTACCCGGCCAGGTGCCAATAGAAATAAATATTCATAACGCTGACGGTGAGGTTATTCGCACAATAAAAAACTGAGCTAATTGGGGTCAAATCTTCACAATTCACAAGCAGTGAATCCATAGTCTGCTGTATGAATTTCCACAAACATTTAAATGTATTAATAGAGAAATTGTGAATTGTGAAGATTTGACCCCAAGATTAATTTTAGGCATTGGTAATGAATACTGCGGTAATGATGCCCTTGGTATTATTATTGCGCGGCGACTGAAGCAAAAAATCCCTGATTACAACCTGTTAACCGGCGCATTTACCGGCATAGATTTTCTTGAGGCAATTGAAAATTATGATGAAGTGATTGTTATTGACAGTATATACGCACCTGAGTTTAAGCCAGGAACCGTAAGACAAATCAAACTGGAAGAATTTGCTGGTTTTATGGGGCTATCTTTTATTCATAGTATGAATCTTGCCACAGCAATTGAAGTTGGCAGGCAGTTGCAGTTTCCATTACCTGAGAAAATGAAGATTTTCGGCATTACTGTGGATAGAAAAGGAATGATTGGCGAACAACCAGACCCTGAAATTATTAAAGAAATTGATCAAATTGCGGAAAAAATTATAGAGCTTATCAAGACTTCAACAGATTAGTATTTCATCCGATTTATCAGCACAAATATAATAAAACTGATGATTATACCTGGTATAAAGCCATGTACGCCAAATGGATTTTTCAATATCATCCAGATCAGTGCACACAAACTTCCTCCGACCATTGATGATAAACCTGCAACTGGGTCTGGATTTTTCAGATAAAGTCCAAAAAAGAAAGGCCAGAGATTACATGAGGCGATTACTGCCCAGGAAAAGGCAGTTAAAACCAGAATCATTGCTGGTGGTCTAACCGCCATTAACACTGAAAAAACTCCGATCAATAAACTGACAACACGGGCATAATACAAATGCTTTCTTTCATCAAGTTTTTTACCCAGACCATCTTCAAATAAATCCTTAATCAATGATGAAACACAGATAATTAATACTGCTGAGAATGTAGACATACCTGCAGCAATCACACCGGTCAGGAATATTGCCTGTGCCACCAGAGGAAGCGCCGTCTTAACCAAATTGGGTATTGCCAGATCAGGCGAACCGAGTGCAGGAAACAACACCCGTGACAATGCACCATTCATATAGGGCAGTAACGCCATGCTCGCACCAATTGTCACAAGAACTGTCCCTATCTTTAATACATTTACATGGCGGATTGAATAGAAACGCGTTAACAACTGGGGCATTCCCCAGACACCAAAACTCACAATCATGGCGTAAGAAGTTAGACCTGACCAGCCCCAGATCCCTGGTGTATTAACCAGTCCCTGATTAATTGCTGAAAGCTGTGCAAGGGCATGCGTAAAACCGCCAACTTTGATCAGGGTGAATATTGTCAGTAACAACAAACCGAAAAGCATTATCCATGCCTGGACAAAACTTGTCCAGACAACTGCCAGATACCCACCCAGAGTAACATAAACCACAATAATTACACTTGAAATTATTAATCCGTGAAGATATGATACACCCATTAATACTTCAAGAATATTCGCCATTGCCTTCAAGATACTCACATTGTAAACAACCATAAAAACTATAGTAATTGTTGCAGAGTAAATCTGCATTGGTTTTGAATTGTAGCGTTTTGCAAAAAACTCGGGCATGGTAACAGCATTAAGTTGATGGGTAATCTCCCTTGTCTTTTTTCCTAGGACTATCCAGGCTAAAAGAGCACCAACCAGAACATTGATGGCTCCAATCCAGATTGTTGCCATCCCATATTTATAGCCAAAGCCACCGCCACCAATAATTACGACTGAACTGAAATAGGCAGCAACAAAGGCAAAACTGCTTACCCAGGCGCCACTCGTTCTTCCGCCGAGATAAAAATCCTCAGCACCCTTACTGACCCTACTTTTACTCACTATGCCGATCACGAGCAGCACTGCCAGATAAATAAAAAGAACAAAACTGTATAAAAAAGTTGAAGTCATTCTCTACCTTTTTTCTGATTATCCTTGGGAAAAAGCCACAAAGCCCAGATAACGGAAAAAACAATACTGAATATCGCCACAACAAAAGCCAGGAATGTCAGAATTGGAAGATTAAAGATCACTTAGCAAGCATATTAATTTTTTGAAAAATGTCAATGATTTAGTATCAAGATTTCTTTCTCAGCATATCAATCAGAAATCGTGAGGGAAGTGATTGTTTTCTACGAACCATTTTTGGATACAAAAGATACAGTCTTTTCTGGGCGCGGGTAACAGCAACATAACACAACCTTCTTTCTTCTTCAATCTCGCGCTGAGCTGACAGACTCTTCGCCATGGGAAATATCTCCTCAAGAAGTTCAACCAGAAAGACAACGGGAAACTCCATTCCCTTGGCACTATGAATCGTCATCAATTTCACTGTATCCTTGGTCCAGTTTGCCAGGTCCATTTCCTGAAAGAGTTTTAATTCACTCAAGAATTTGTTTATATCAGTCTCGGCACAATCCTTTGTAAAAGCCAAAAACTCTCTGATATTTTCACTGCCCTTACCAAGGCATTGCACAATATCATTTATGATGACAAATGGCGTCAGGACATTTTTGTTTTGAATGTGATGTTCAATTACCTTTTCAATCTTCTTGCTCCGTTTATTTGCTTTCAAAGCCGCAATACTTTTAATGACCATATCTTCAACAGCAAAATTTTCCGCACTGCTGAGAATCTCCAGGTATTCAATAAGTGGTTTTAGTTCTGCCCGATCAAAGAACGAAACACCACTTATGAGCGTATATGGTATGCCTGCTCTGGATAACCCTTCTTCATAGGGTCGTGAGAGATAATTCATTCTATAAAGAATTGCAATATCACGATGCGAATACTCCTTTTTTGTTAATTCTCCTATTTCTCTTACCACATACTGAACCTCATTATCAGGTGTTTCAGCAGCATAAAAGATAACATCTCCAGTTGCCAGATTGGGGATGGCTGTTGTTTTACGCAACATCAAACTATTGGCAATTTCAAGAATTGATTGTGGCAGGCGAAAACTCCGATTGAGGTTAAAGATTTTTACATCTTTATGGTCCTGGGGCACACGATAAATGATTTCCCGACTTGCACCACGCCAGCCATATATTGCCTGGTCTTCATCACCGGTGAAAAAGAATCGGTCCTTAATCAAAAGTGAAATCAGTCGGTACTGGGCAGGATTGATATCCTGCAGTTCATCAACAAAGATATACTCAAAGAGATTACGATAAAATTCCCTTAGGTCTGAATGTTCTTCAAGCAATTTTATTGCAAAGATAACAAGATCATCATAATCCAGGATATTGTTCTTTTTCAGATATGCCTGATATTTTTCATATACTTCAAGACAGGTTCTTTCCCATTCACTTGTGGGCGAGAATTTTTCCGGTGTGATTCCCCGTGCCTTAAGAATTTCAATCACACGCAGTATGGCGCCTGCCTTATATTTCCCTGTTTCCGGGTTCAGATTGGAGAATACTTTTTTTGGCTCCTCAATTATAAAATCTTCACCAATATCAATTCTTGCTCCGTCCCGACGCAGAATCCTCATGGCAACTGTGTGTAATGTGCCCAGCCACAAATCATACTGCGGAATAGCGAGCAATTTTTTCAAACGTTCCCTGATATCATTCGCTGCCTTGTTCGTAAAGGTGCAAATCAAGATTCTTGATGGAGAAACACCTTTTTCTATAAGTTTAACAATACTGCTGACCAGGGTCGTTGTTTTACCACAGCCTGCCTGTCCGAGCACCAGCAGTTTTTTATCAAGAAGATTGATTATCTGTTCCTGGTCAGGAGTTAAATTCAGATGTTCTGTTTTTCCTTCAGCAAATGCTACTGGTGTTTCAATCCTGATTCCTTTGGACTTCTTCTTTAGCCTTATCAATAACTCCTCAGCATCAGGTCTTGCCTTTGGATTTTGCTCAAGACTTTTCATAATAATATCTTCAAGATAATCAGGAACATTGGGACGCACGAGCGATGGTAAAAGAATCTTGCTTTTTGTAATTTTCTTTTTTAACCCCTCAAGGCTGTCGTCAAGAAATGGTGGCACACCGGTCAATAATTCATAAAGTATAATACCAATACTCCAGATATCGGATTTTTCACTGAAATTACCCGCCCATACTTCGGGCGCCATATAAATGGGTGTGCCCGCAGTGGAGGCAGCAATTGAGCCCGCCCTGATAAATTTTGCCAGGCCAAAATCTGTAATTTTTATTTGCTTTTCCCCGGTTATTAGAATATTTTCTGGCTTCAGATCACGATGTAAAACACCTGTGCTATGGGCATAATGTACTGCGCTGAAAATCTGCTGTGCTATAACTATTATTTCATTTGTTTCAATGCCGCCTTCTTTGATAATATCACGCAGGGTCTTTCCGCTAATATACTCCATTACCATAACAAATTTGTCTTCAATAACATCAATGTTGTAGAATCTAACAATGCTGGGATGATTGAGCGAAGCAAGCAGTCTTGCCTCATCTTTCAGCATGACAATCTCTTCCTGACGCATTCTTGATATTTTCAGTGCGAAATGGGTATCCAGTAGAGTATCCTTTGCCAGAAACACATCACCAAACCTGCCACCACCGAGCCATTCAATTATTTCGTATTTTCCAAGTTTCTTCAGAAGCATTGTTCAGGGAATTGGGGTATCGGAATCACAGGATATCAGGCTATCAGGATAACAGGGTATCAGAAGCAGAAAGTATCCTGATGCCCTGATACCCTGATATGCTCCTCCCTGATATCCTGATATTCTGATATCCTGATATACATATATAGTTCTTTCTCTCATCCAGGAAATGCCGAGATATGCAGGGGATGTTTCTTATAAACAAGCATCTGACCCAGAAAGTTCTTTCCTTTGAGTCTTTGATGTCTGGATTTCGGGTTTAATTCAATTTCTTTCAGCGAAAGTTGTATTTCATTTATGAAAGATTGCACATCAGGTTGTTTATTTCGTCTCTGCTGGTATTCAATTGCATCAAGCACATAACTGCGCAGCAATTTTCGCTCAAATTTATTATACAGTGATGGAGAACCAAAGATATCACAACCAAGGATAGCATTTCCTGCCACACCAATAAATCCAACAGTATTGTGATTCAAACTGCTGAAACCCTCAAGATATCTTTCTACTTCTTCATTCAGGTTTTCATAGATTTCGTGCATTGAGGATGTTTTTGACCTGGTTCTGGTCACAGTAAGTTTTCGGTCAATCTCTTTCCAGACTTCCCTCTGGGTATCAATCTTCTTATGCAGCGAAGTGGCAAGTATTGAACGAATTCGGGGATAAGAACAATAACCGGTTTTGAAGCCACCGATCTCCTGCCATCTATTCTCTTCAGCACAAATAACCGGAATACGGGTTGTAGTATCTGGTTCGGCAATTATTGATCGGGCAATAATACGGTTTTGTAATGAACCTGTAATCTCTTCACCATCAATCATCAGAACTGGTAGATCTCCGCGATTATCAAAGGTAATTTTGTTCACATCCGGCACATCAAGTTCTTGAAATTTTCCTCTATTAAAGTTGATAACCTCTTCTATTGTGCTGATTTCAATATCTTTACTGTCCTGCCCATTTCTTATGGGATGGATTATTAGATTTCTTAAAAAAATCGGCTCTCCTAAGGTCTTCATTTTTCCTCCTAAGGTGCATACCAGGCTGCAAAATGCCAGGTCTTAGACCAATCTGTATACCATGTCCACTTGCGGCTGTATGCCCGAACACGCCAGAAGTAATAACCTGTTCTTTCCAATGTATGGTTTACTAAAGCTGCATCCACCCTGATAGGGTCTACATCAGGTAAAATCAGCGAATCACGGGCAATCTGCAATTCATAGTATTCTGTACCATCAACCAGACTCCATTTGAGAATAACCTCATGGGGAAAAGGTGTTTGATACCAGAAGGTGGTATCATTCTTTGGGCTGACCAACTGCGGTGCTTCAGGAGGTGGATAGAGCGAATCAAATGGTGGCTGCCATTCATCAGGGTTCTTACAGGCAGTATTATAGGTTAAGGAAACCATCAGGGTGAAACTTAAAAGAAAACATAAATAGGGAAATCTGCGTATTGAGCTTTTATACCGGTTATTCATAAAGCCTCCTATAGTTTTATTTTGACAACATAGACATTGTATTTCAGTAATGATGTATTTCTGTATCCTGCGATAACCGCATATTCCCCATCTACTAACAATGAACGACCGCATTCAAAATCATAATCGCCATAAGTCCTTTCCTTTAAGATGTTACCACTGCCATCAAGAAATAAACAATACACATCTGTGCCATTTGTAGCAATCTGACCGACAACCAAATATTTTCCATCAGGTAATTGTTCAATTGCATAACCGTTGTCAGAATAATTTGACCCATAAAATTTCTCCCAGACCAAGTTACCCTGACTATCTATTTTCAACACATAAACATTACCATTGCCTCCCACAATTATATAACCATTATCAGATGTGGGTTTTATCATATTGGCAATATCAGTTTTATTTGTGCCATAAGTTTTTGTCCAGATTGTATCCCCGTTAATGCTTGTCTTTATGAGATAGATATCTCCGTTACTTCCGAATGAAAATGTATAGCCCGCAATGATATAACCATTATCACTGCAAACCTGAATTGAATTACCACAATCAGTCTGCGTTTCACCAAAACTTCTTGTCCAGATAGTATCGCCGCTGTAATTTGTTTTAACAAGCCAGACATCACCTGAACCAGCTCCGTAAGAACCAGTCATTCCAGTAAGAACAAACCCATCAGCAGTTATGGCAATATCATAACCATAATCAGCTCCACGCCCACCATAAATCTTATGCCAGAGCAATTCGCCCTGGGGATCAATCTTCAGCAGATAGAGGTCTCCATTTTCATCGCCAAAAGATCTGGTAGTGCCAATGATAACAAAACCACCATCACCGGTAGTTTTTAATGCATACCCGTAATCATCATTACTACCACCGTATGTCTTTTCCCAGACAACTGTTCCGTTTGTATCAATCTTTAATGCATAAATATCAGCCGCGCCATAGGAATAACTAGTACCAGCAATTATGTAGCAGTTGTCTATGGTTTTCTGGATAGCATAACCATAGTCATCGCCATAACCACCGTATTCCTTTGACCAGAGTAATTCAGTTCCGATATACAGGATATGACTTTCAGACCATTCTGATTCTGCATTATGAATATCTTTTGCCTTTGCCCGTATCTCATAAATTCCAGGTTCACCATAGAAATGTGTCATGAAAACCGTATCACTGGAGGCCACAAAACTACTCCAGTCAGATTCTTTACCATCACCCCAGTCAAATTTTATTGCCACACTATCACTCTCCGGATCCTGAGCAGAACTCCAGAATGTATAATTATCAAAATAGCCAGAATCAGGTCCAACAGGCACCACAGGAGTATCTGGTGCCTTATTGGATTTGCAGGCAACCAATACAATGGAAAAAGAGACGATAATTTTCAAGAAAATCATCCATTTCATAAACACCTCCTTAATAATTGATTATCTTTAAGTAGATATCATCATACATAACAGATGCCTGGCTGGTCGTATTATTCTTCAAAACATAGACGCCCCACATACCATCAGAAAAAACAATATTCATGAGCGAAATGGGAAATTGAAAAACTTCGTCAACATATAATATCAAAGCCTCTCCAGTAAAATCTGTTTCAATATTATGCCAGACATCTTTTGCAAAAGATATGGATTTTGTATAAAGTACCGTCTCCACGCTATTATTTACCAGGCAATACTTGATGGAAAAACTCGTTATTCTCACCACATAGTAGTTAGATTCATTCTGATACCACATAAGAATCCCGGTTTCCCAGTTATTTCCCGATGAACCTTTTACATTCATTTTAAAATTGAATTTCAGAGCCTTTGTTGGATTTTGGAAAAACGCAACTGCCCGAGCACCACTATCAGCAGCACTACCACAGAGAACCTGAGGTTTTGAATGGTCGCCGGCAGTATCCCCAATGACCCGCCATTCACCACCAGCACTATTGAAGCCATAGGCTAATTCGCCAATTCTGTCATCTTCAAAGTGAAAAGTGGTAAAGAAAATATCATACGCATTAAATCTTGTCCCCGCCCATAGACTCTCAGCATTAAAAATAACATCATTAAAGTATTGTGTCCTGAAAATAATCCCATATATACCAGGGTCAATATTTTCAAAATGATATTCTCCCAGTGCATTACTGGTATCACATCTTACAGTTAAACCGTTTTTGGTTAACAGTGCAATTGCGCCAGATACAGGCAGACTATCTGGTTCATAAATCACACCTCCAACGCTTGCCTTATCTGGATTTCTTGGGTCATAGATATTATCCCTCTTCGCATTGCAGGTAAGAAAAATTAGCAGAAATAAACCAATGTTTTTCATTCAAATTTTATGGTATACCCTAATCTAAAATAGTTTCCATCAAACCAGAAGCGATATTTTGAATCAGTAGTCAAACCAATCTTATTGTTCAGCATCATTGCATCCAGAAAACTGTAAATATAGATTAATCCAAATACACACGAACTTGTAACAGAAATTTTATACCAGCGATTATATACATTATAGTATTCATCCATCTTGGTGGTATCACCAGGACCGAGTGAAAGATACTGGTTATGTTTATCATCCGTGATAGTCCAGGAATATACGGAAAAAACAAAAGATGCAGCCGCACCGGACATAATAATCTTTCCCTTTCTATCTTCACCCTTCAGCATCTGTCCTGTACCAGGAATAAAACATGAACAGACCGCAGATTCGCTTGCGATTTCTTTCTTTGCCGCATTAAATTGATAAACCACCAAAGGTGCAGCCATTGCCGGGTCAAGTTTGAAAGCGGGGTTTATTTTGAGTAGTTTTTTAAAACTTTCTGTCGCAAGACCACTAAAACCGAGGACTGAATAACCGAGGCCTATGTATAGATATGCAGTTGATTTCTGTCTCCTGTCAAAATGTTCAATAGTATCTTCAAGCATTTCTATTACCTGAACATAATTCCTTTTTTCATATTCAATATTTACCCTTTTCAACAGATCATCAGGAATGCTATCAGTATACTGAACAATGATAAAGTTAATGAAAAACAGCATTTCTTATCTGAGTACCAGGACAATTCCGATTCTTGCTCTTCGTGGTGCTGTGTAGGCACTGACCCAATCATCAGTCGCGATAATCAAATTGCGATAGGAATGATATGCCTCATACGGGGTCATAATTCCATCGTGATTCAGGTCTGCTGCCGGGCTATAGTATGGATTTGTGAGTGTAAGATAGTCATTGAAATCATCCGGACGGATTTTCTCCAGTGGTACCAATGGATAATGGGGTGCAACTTCGTATCTCTGATCGAGCAGGTTGATAACCTCACACAGGATATTGCACGCAATCTGTCTGACACTGAATTGTTTTGAAAAAACACAATCAATCTGCCGCTGAAAAGGTAGATGAAAGATATTGCGTTCTTGATACTTTCCCAGATATCCTGGTGGTGTATAAGGAAAACCATTGCCAAAATAAGTAAGGACAGAAACATTTGTGCCTGCCGGACCTTTTAAACCACCCTGAATAAAGATTCTATGACGCTGGTCAAAATCAAGATAGTATTCCTCTGCTGGCCTGATAATAGAAGTATCTGCATATTCTCCTGCTCGTGAACTCGTGCCTTTTGCCCAGGATAGGGTGTAAGAGATTTTGCCGGTGAAGAAGTTGTTACTGTACTCCAGAATTGTCTCCATGCCTCTGATCAGGGCGTATTCCACATTATAATACTGAAAATACCCCAGAGGCAGTGCCTGGATATAACGCGTTCCGGTCAAGTCAGATACTTCTTTATTAAAAAGACTTGTTGTGATGGTAAGGTTTTGTTTTACTAAACCCTGAAATCCAAGTTCATAGCTCATTGTTTTTTCGGGAACAAGTGCCGGATTTCCTACAACCGTAATATACGGCAAATACTGTGGAGCCAGCGGTAGAAGTTCGTAAAAAGTATAAACATAATCATAAAGCGGCGGCTGGACATATCTCCCAATGTTTACCCTGAAAAGGAATTTCTCAGTGACCATGAATGTACAACCAACCCTGGGCGAAATGTTTATCTTTGGCTCAACACCTGCGATATCAACCGCAAAATAATCGTAGCGCAGACCAAGCTTTGCAAATAATCCCCTGTAGTCAATGTTGTCCTGGACATAGATTGAGTATTCTTCTGGTTGATGTGTATAGTCATCAGCAAGCGGATTTAGAGTATCGCCACACACGAGGTAGGTAAAATTATCAAGGGTCTGAAATATATACTCTGCTCCAGCCCTTAATTCATGGTATCGGTGCAACTGCAGGTTTGTCTTGAAGTTTATGTTATAAACTTCTGAAGACTTTTCCTGATATTGAGGATAATCACCCTCACTGATTACTTTGTAATGTGCAACACCGAATGGATTTCTATTCGTACCTCTGGGCCATTCCAGTGACTGCCAGTTGCGGAATCTGTAATCTTCAAATACTCCAGAAGAACCTGGTTCACGCACACCATAAGTATTCTTTGTGTACAATCTGCTCATTGTAAGATTGAACAATTTTCTGTTGTCGGGCAAATAATTTACATTCAACGCTTCTAAATCACCATTGCGCATATCAGAGCGATAATGGTCAAGATGGAATTTGAAAAATGGATCCATTCCTGAATAACGGTCAAACTGGCTGCGTGATTTTGCTCCACTTAAGTTCACCTTAATCTTACCCGAGGGTGCAAATTGCCATTTACTGTATATTGAGTAATCCTGCCGCTGTTTATGTGGTAAAATATACAATCTCGGGTCCCAGTCATTGGTCTGCATTATGTCAATTGATACAAGTCCCTGCAGATTCTTTGCTGCGGGCAGGTGCAATGTTGATTGATAATTTTCATAACCAAAATCAAAATAGAATGGCATAATCTTTTCAGTCTTTGCATAGCAATTCGCCTGCAACCTTTTCTGTGGCTTTTCAGAGATTAAATTTACCACACCTGACATTGCCCTGCCATATTCAACATCAAAACCACCAGGCAGGAATATTACTTCATCAACGATTCCCTTTGAAATACCTATTGCAAGATCACCCGTTTGTGGATCAATAATTGAGACATTATCAACCATATATTGAACTTCGGTTGACCTGCCGCCACGAACATGAAGCGTGGTATCACGGCGAGCAACTGCTGCCTGAAATGTGATTAATGTTGGTGTATAATCAACAGGCAATGTGGCAATTTCAGCCCGACGCATAATCTGGGTTGTTGCGACATAATCTTTTTTGATTACCGGGGTCTCACCATATACAGTGACTGGTGCCAATTCTATGGCAGATTGTTTGAGTGTTATGTTCAAACGGGTCGCGCGGTCAGCCTCAACCAGGACATTTTCAATTCTTTTTGTTTGATAACCAATATATGATGCCTCAATCGTATATATGCCAGTAGGAACATTTAATATATAAAAATTGCCATTTTCGTCGGTTGCCGAACCCATTTCTGTATTTGTGATTATCACATCAGCAAAGGCAATTGGTTCTTTTGTTTCTTCATCTGTTACAACGCCCTGAATCTTTCCGGTAATACCATTGAACAGAAAAATCAATACCAAAAAATGCATCATGTTACCTCCAGTCGGTCATAATCATATAACACTTTTACCCATCCTGAAATTAACTCATTCATGCGTAATATCATACTCCTATTGGTTGACAAGTCAAGTACCTGCATTGAAATAGGTTATTGTGTTCTAATTAATGCAACACCAGAAATTTACGGGTAAGCATTCTATCCTGCACCTTAAGAGAAATAATATATACACCGCTGGCAAGGTCATTTGATGACAGAACTTCTCTGTACACTCCTCTGCCTCTGTAACCTTCAAAAATCACTCTCATTAACCTGCCATCAGCCCGGTAGAGTTTTAACACAGTATTGCCTGACTTCGGAAGCGCATATGTAATCGCAAAAAAACCCCTCACAGGATTGGGTATAATCCCCAGAAGAAGTGTCCGGGGTATGTCAACCCTATCTTCCTCAATTCCCAAAATCTCCTTTCTCCCCAGATACCAACGGGCTGGATGCGTGTATTGCCATCCCCGCCAGCACATCCATATCGGATCAACATTACTTACCATATCCTGACCAAAAACATAAAAAAATTGATTGCCTTCTGTATCAATCCTTTTGGCAACCTGCGCCAGACCATGACGATAACCAAAACCACCGGTAATGTTCCTCGGCACAGACCAGGTCAATCCACCATCCGTAGAATAATTATAAAACAAATTCCAGAAAGTCAAAGAATCCCTGTCATCTGTCACCGCAGAATGCCACAAGCCAATAAGATAATTACCACCTGTCGCAATCGTCGGATAAAGATTACGCAGTAAACCAGTTGAAATCTCCTGACAGACCTGACCTGAACCCGGCGAAACATAGACCTTGACCTTATACGGAAATATATCAGCAATATAGTCCGCATAATCAATATTATCAAATATCAACCTGGGCTCACCATTGTCGGTCACTACAGCCTGTGTCCAGAAGACTACATTCGAATCATACGGTTCAGGCCAGACCATATTATAAACCTGCTCTGCTGACCAGTTTATGCCATCAGTCGTGGTTTTGTAGTAGATGTTTAGCAGACTATCATAATAAAAAACATAAGCAACACCACCATTGATATCAAAACCCCAGTAATTACGATAATCAGGATGAATGTTCCCAGCACCAAGCATCGTTGATAGATTCACTGAATATGTGCGGTACATCAAATGTGTGCGGCCACTATAATCTTCTTCAACAATTCTGATGAAAACCAGATTACCATTAGCAAGCTGTTTGCCAATATTCCGCATTGTATTGACCGTGCCCGGACCAAGGTCAACTGGCGCACTCCAGTATGAAGACCACCAGCCACCTGGTTCAAACTGGGCAACGATCCTTGAAGATGTAACATATCCACAGTTATAAGAAATATGCGGTCCTGTTCCTACAGTATCAAACCCTGAAGCAATTGCACCGGGATAATGGGGAGCACCAAACTGTCCTGTGTATACACCAAAATCGGTCAATACCCAGGAAAGCTCTTTATCTATCTGAGAGGTATTAAGATATAAAGAAGTTGCAAAATTCCTGCAAACAAACTGCAGTCCTCCTATCTGTTGATTATAGGAAAGACACTCCTGTTTTTGAGTCCACATTGACCAGGCAGTTCCTGAATCAATTACCGTGATATTACTTAGATTAGGTACTGGTGTGTAGGAATGAATTGGCACCTGACATTTAACTGGCTCATTCACCACAATATCTAAGTGTAGCGTTACTGCCAGCCCTATTTGTATACAGACCAGACATGCACAAATAATTTTCATAACACCTCCTTTTAACCAGAACCCATTACAAGATTATACTCAAAAAAAAATGTCAAGAACTCATTTTCAAATTTCAATTTCTTCTGTTTTTCTCGGGAGCAGAATTCGGTCTGCTCCCGAGAAATATTAACCCTTGAAGGACTATAATAATGGGAAGCATGCACTCCCGCAACAACCAGGATAACATGTAAGGCTAATTTCGTTATCCGTTTCCTTGTTCTTGTCCTCCAAACAAGTTATCGGGTGGATCAGGATCTCCATAAACTATCACCTCCTTTCATTCGTTATTCTGCCCTATTTCATGAGCAGTTCTTTCTAAATAGGTGTTCAATAAATTATAGAAATGGTCGCATATTGCAGCTTTTAATTCTTGCTCATCTATATACAAAACTACCAGGACCTATGCTATAACTATTTATCATTTGTGCCCCGCAGTAGAAACTTCTCACGGGTAGAATATTAGAAAATCCGGTATCAACATTTTCCTTTATTGGAAATGTTAATTTTCTTACTTTCTCATACATATCGTCGAATGCAGCAGCACTCTGGCAGCAGGCAGCAAAGTGTTGCATCCTGCGGGACTTAGAGGAAAAAGGAGGGGGGACGGGCTGGCAAATTTGAGATGCTGAAATAAATTCAGCATGATATTTGTAGCGTCCGGCCCTGATATGCATCAGGGCATGCTTTAGCCGGACGAAGATAGGTTAATTTAAATCCGAAATCCGAATCCGCCAAACAGAGCGGCGGACGATACCGCAAATTCAAAACTAAAGAAACCAGATAAACCAGAGAAACCAAAAAAATCAGATTATATTGGCTGCTATGCCCGATAACCATAAACGAATTCCACTATTTTTTCAGAATTGTAGCGGTTTGATTTATCTTTAATGTAACTCTTGGATTCCTGCTTTCGCAGGAATGACACAAGCAACGAGGCAAATGTAGGGATAGGGTTTATCCCTGTCCAAAACAACCGGTTCTTAAATTAAATCCTATTGCAATTATTGACTTGCTTGAAAATTTCAGTAATCTTATTAACTGAGAAGAGTTCATGCGCAAGCATCATTCAAGTATTAATGCCCGCAATAAAAAAACACCAGGATTTATTATTACTGGAGATGGTATTTCAGATGATTTTTACTCCCTCCTTCAAGCACAGAACATTCGTTTAAAAAGAGTCCTGTTCCTTGCAGATAAAAAGACATTTCAGATTGGCGGAGACAAAGTTATCAAGACACTCAGAGCAAAAAAGATTCTGGTTATAAAAAAATCAATTAGCAAAAGTGACATCAAGACAGTAGAAAGAGTTGAACAATTAATAAGAAAAATCAAGCCTGATGGATTGATTGGTTTTGGCGGCGGCAAAGTGCTGGATGTTGCAAAAATATGTGCGGGTAAAAACAACATTAAATTTATCAGCATACCAACCATTCTTTCTAATGACGGCATTGCATCACCCGTCTCAGTGATAACCGACAAACATGGCATTCCTATCAGCCATCTAACAAGACCACCTTATGGTATTATTATTGATTACAGCATTATTAAGAAGGCACCATTAAGACACCTGCGTGCTGGTGTAGGAGACCTAATATCAAATCTCTCTGCAGTGTATGATTGCAGACTTGGTTTTAGAGTAAAAAAAGAAAAAATAAGTCCAGAAATATTAGCACTCGCTGAGGCAGGTGCAAAGCGGTTGCTTGAAATTAAACATAAGAATATAAAAAGCAAAGAATTCCTTGAATGCCTGTGTGATGGCTTACTGAAAAGTGGTCTCGCCATGTGTCTTGTTGGTTCATCAAGACCCTCAAGTGGGAGTGAACATAAAATAAGTCATTCCCTGGATTATCTATTCCCTCCGCGCAGAACACTCCATGGTGAGCAGGTAGGTATTGCTACAATCTTTACAATGGCATTACAGAAAAATCGCTTTTTGAGTGCAGTGAGAAGATTATGTAGAAAGATTAATTTTCCCCAGAAAATATCCTATTTGGGAATAAGTGAAAATGACTTTGTTAATATTGTATTAAACGCAAAAAAAATTAGACCCGAAAGATACACAATTCTGGAAACAAAGAAATTAAATAAAAAAGAGATTAAAGATATCATAAGAAAATTAAACCTTTAACTATAACCCATACCAGCAATTATGACCATAAAGCAGTTATGGGTAGGTTTTTCCCCAAAATTGTAGGACAAGCCTTCAGCCATGCGATTAAATTAATGCAAACCCCGAATCAAATTCGGGGTAGGCTCTAAAGGTTTACCCTGTATTTCGTATTATTTTTTGGAATTCGTTTATGGTTATCAGGCATAGCAGCCAGTATAATCTGGTTTCTCTGGTTTATCTGGTTTCTTTAGTTTTGAATTTGCGGCATCGTCCGCCGCTCTGTTTGGCGGATTCGGATTTCGGATTTAAATTAACCTATCTTCGTCCGGCTAAAGCATGCCCTGATGCATATCAGGGCCGGACGCTACAACTGATGAATATTTGGATCGGAAACTACAAATGAATCGGAAGACTATGCCTTGCCAAAAGAATTGATCAACCGGGCTAATTTCTCAGTTAAATTTCTCCTTGTGTATTCTGGAAATGGATTATTTGCCCTCTGAATCTGGTTATTTTTATACATAACAAAAACCTCAGAAATTGTTTTACAGATAGCGCTATAGTCTTTGTATTCATAAATCCAGACTGGATATCCTTTTTTGTATGCATTTTTAAGAATTTGAATTCCCTCTGATTTTCCACAACAGATAATGGGCAGACCACTGGCAAGGTATTCGTTCTGCCTTGAGGGAAAGAAAAATTCATCACCGGTTGTAATCATTACTGCAAGGTGCGCATTACAGAATTCACAGAGCGCTTTTTGATATGACAGATGTCCCAGTATCCTGGTGAATGGATAAAGTTTGATCATTTTCAGAAATTCTTTTTCAATATGTCCGATAAATTTTAGTTCCACCTCATCGGCTGATAATTTGTTAATTCGGACAAATTCACTCACTGCCTTCAAAATTGTTTCTGGATTCCGTTCCCTTCTGATTGTGCCAAGATATGAAATTGTAAATTTTTCAGGATATGTGACCTGAGAAAAATCATCCGGGTCATAACCATTGGAAATCACAGATATTTTTTTAGCAAGCATTGGGTATCTACCGGTCAGTGCAGTTTTAATATCCTCGCTGATAACGACAATGGCTGAGGCAAATTGTGTTAATTTTTTTTCCCAGTATAATACAAATCTCTTCTGTATCTCAGCCTCGTAGGGCATAAATGGAAACTCAAACCAGGCATCGCGAAAATCAAGAATCAGTGGTTTACCAGTTTTTTTTGCAACCATATAGCCAGTAATAAATGCACTGAATGGTGGTGCAGTTACAAGTATACAATCAAAATCAATTTTCTGTCCCCGGGCAAAGGCAAAAGGTATCCAGCCGATCTTGTTGTCTGGAAAATTCATTGTTTTCTTAATTGGCACCTGCCATTTTTGGGGTTGATAATTGCGCATACCCAGATAGTACAATATGCGCGCTGGATCCAGTGATTCAGTTCTATGAACAATGATATTTTTAATTTCATTTCCGAGTTCAAAATCCAGGGAATGGTAGGCAATGTTCTTTCGTGTCAGGATTATTGGATTAACACCAAACTCAGGTAGATACTTGGCAAATTTTACGGGTCTGACAGAGCCTGGTCCGCCGCATGGTGGCCAGTAATAGGTAACAAAGAGCACTTTTTTTGCTGATGCAGGATTCACATTTTTTGCCCTAATAAATCGCCGTTGAGTTGATTATCTCATTCACATTATCTTACTCAAAAGACTATATGCCTCACGGCAGTATTCATTTATCTTAGGATATTTGTCCTGATATTTTCTATAGCCAATAACTTCCCTGAGAACACTCTTTGCCTCAGTGCGTTTTCCCAGTTCAAGATAGCATTTGCCAATGTATAATTTGCACTGGGCAAGATTTGCATAGTTTTCTTCATTGGCATAGCGGTCAAATAACCACTGATATACATCCAGTGCTGTAGCATAATTCTTTTTTTTGTATTCAAGTTCAGCCTTATTCCAGTGAAAGGTCTTTGATTCCGGGTATTCTATGAGAAGGCTATCAATAATTGCAGTCGCAAGGTTGTATTTCTTCTCTTCGCCATAAATAAAGACAAGGGAATTTTTTGCCGTAGGACCTGCATACAGACTCTTCTCTGCTGCAATGTGCAACTTCCTAATTGCTTCATCAACATTACCATCACCGAGTTTCAAAAATGGTAGATACCTGCTCGCCCGAGCCCAGAAATATTCATAGGTACCACATCCCAGATATGCATCATAAAACAATGAATTTTTTTTAATTACGCCCTGAAGAATTCTACCACCCTTTACTCCAAGGTTGAATGTCTCAAGGTAGTTCCCTTTTAATCCTTCGTAAACTGCCTGGTATGCGTAGCTTGAGCCGAGGTAGTATTCTGCCCACAGATTCTCTTCCTGCGCAAGAATTTTTTCACAGAGATTTCGCACCTGTTTCATTAAATTGTAGTATTCCTTTTCATAATCATAATGGCACCCATCCATCATTTTCAACTGGTTCAATGCGGCAGTAAAAAAATAACCCGCGGGATTTTCCGGAGCCAAATCAATGACACTTCTAAAATAAACTTCTGCACTATCAAACTGTTCAACATAAGAGAATTGAAGTCCCGACTGAATAAGGTTTTGAACCTCAGAGGGATTCAGGTCATTAATAACAGAAAATAGAATGCAAAATGAAAAAGGTGGTAAAGAAAAGATCATGGAAATTCTATGATTGAGGAATCACCAACATTCAACTTTTTGAAACTTCCACGGACCACGGCATTCTGTCCAATAATTGATTTATTGAACATCACATGTTCAACGACCGTGTTGTTATTAATTATTGAATCCTGAATTATTGAACATCTAATCTTCACATTCTCACCGATTGAGACATCTGGACCAATGATTGAATCTATAATCTCTGCTGAATCTGGAATATAAACCGGCGGGATGATTCTACATTTCTTGCGGAGACGAAAGTAATGATTTTTTTTGAGTAAATGCCGGTTGGTTTCAATCAGTGCTTCAGGTGTGCCGCAATCAAACCAGTGTTTTATCTTTGCTATTTCAAATTCATCTCCCGATTTTATCATCAATGCCAGACCATCAGTCAGTTGAAATTCATTCTTTGTTTTTATTCCCTTTCGTATAACATTAGCCATTGCACGATTGATTTTGCGCACATCATTAAAATAGTAAACACCCACAATGGCAAGGTTTGATACAGGTTTTTCTGGTTTTTCCACAACACCAATAACTTTTTTACCTTTTGTCTCAACGATTCCGAATCGCTGCGGGTTATCAACCTCTTTAACGCCCAATATATTTCTTGTTCCACAGAAAGATTTAACATCAAAGTCAGTTATTGTATCACCAAGCAAAACAAGGGTGGGCCCACTCAGGCCCTTTGAGCCCAGGTAAATAGCGTGTCCCAGACCGAGGCGTTCACGCTGGCTCACAAACTTGAAGTGAAAAGAAAAGTTTTTGCAGAATTGCATAATCTTATCCGCATTAGCGCCGAGCACGACAATTACCTTTGAAATTTTCAGCGATTTGATACTCTCAAGGATATGACCAAGTATTGGTTTTCCCGCAACATACAAAAGACATTTGGGCAGAAAATGGGTATGTGGTTTTAGTCTAACGCCTTCTCCAGCAACAGGAATGATAACATTCACTAACTACCCCGGGCTTTTTCCTTAAGCTCCTTTAATAACTCTATTGCTTCATCAAACTTGTTTTCATCAATCAAGGTCATAATTCTTGCTTTGTATTCAATCTTTAGTGTTGCATCACTGTTTACTCCCAGACTCTCAATATCAAACTCATGCATTCCTTCGGTTCTGAATTCCCTTTTTGGAGCAGTTTCTTTTTTCTCTGCAACCTGTGCTATTTCTGGAGGTGGTTTATCTGGATTGATTGCAGTAACTTCCATATCTTCGGGCTTGGTTACAGGTGTTTCTTCTGCAGATTTCTTTTTAAGCAAAGTGTCAAAAACTGACTCTGGTTTTTTTTCTTTTTTCAGTTTCTTGATAATATCCATAACTGCTCCTCTAAAGCATTCTAATTAAATGCAATAATTTCAATCGTAGAATGTAATATCCTTTACTGCGGTAAGAACAGCAAAAATCCGTTCGTTATTGCTTTCTGGATCAATTGGAGTAAAGAAAAAACCCTGACGCTGGGGTGAATAACCCATTGTCAGACCATAAAGTACTTCGCCATCAGTGAACTCAACCTTCACTTTTTTTCCGATAAGGTTCGTATCTTCAATATCTTCAAAGGTTTTTTTCTTGACTGGCCGGGTTCGTGATTTGCCTCTCAGTTCTTTGACAAAAAAAACTGCCTTTAAATTTGCAACTTTGACCGGAACAGACTTTTCTCTGTCATCTTCTTTTACAATCAGATGAAAGAGCGGCTTATCCGGCCTGAAATCAGTGGTATAGCCACGTTCAAGACGATGGTCAAGATAGTGAACAACAACCTTGTTTGGCATACGCTATTATAAACAACTTGCCCAAAATGTCAAGTAAGGAAACTATTTATCCCCAGTAGTTGCCGGATTCTTTTGCTGAATTGATAAAGGCACGGACATTTTCTACAGATGCCTTTATTGGGACTTCACAACCAGTGGCTGCAATATACCCTTTTCTCGCATTCTTAGCGATCTTTACCATAGTTGCAACTTCCTGATTGATTGTTTCTGGTGAACCAAATGCCAGTTTTGAGGTACTGTAATTTCCAATCAACCGCATTTTTGAAGCAAGTTTTTCAATCGCAATAGATATACTGACTTTATCCAGGCTGATTAAATCAGCACCAGTCTGCGGTAGTAAATCAAAAATGGGCTCGGTCTCTCCACAGATATGGAGAATGACATCAAAGTCATAGCGATGAAGAAAATCTATGAGTCTTCGTTCATAGGGCAGGGCAAAGTCACGATAAATCTTGGGGCTAACCACACTGCACGAAGCCGAAGGGTCAACAATTATTGGCAGGGCACCTGCATCAATTACTTCATAGCAAAATTCAATGGTTGCCTTCAGTGATAGTTCAAGGACTTCATTTACAAAATCAGGATTTTTTAGTGTATTAATGAAAAAATCACTTGCCTCACATAACATTGTGCCTGTAGTAAATGGTGCTGGTATATAGGCAAGAATGGGCACAATATCACCAAGGGTATGGTAGACATATTTTATTGCATCAAGATAGACTGGCAGACGTCCATCATTTTTGGTGTCAGGAATTTTTATACCTTCAAGAGAAAGTTTATTCAATGCAGGTTTACTCAGTTTGGGCAGGTCATTGTCTGGATAGATAAATTCTGAGCCCATTGCCTCGGCAATAATTCCCACCTCAGAAAAAATGGAAATTGCATCCATACCATACTCTTCATAGGCAGCAATCTGCGCCTTTGCCATTGATGTGCCCCTTGTATAATATTTTTTGAGTTTCATTTTTGCCACGGTCGCAGCATGTGAAGTGATAAGTGGTATAACACAACAGCGGTCAGGCTTTTCATCAATCACCAGCATACCAAATCTTTCCCGAGGAGTTAGGATATCCTGCATCTTATTGACTCCACAAATGCCTCGAGTCTGTTTCTTATCTGAAGATTAATACCAAATGGCTCAGGAATATCAATCGCAAGAACTGGAATACCTCTTAGTTGTCTTTCAATCAATTTTGTCTCCATTGCACAGTGTGAGGCACCGAGCATACCTGTGATCAAAACACCGCGAATCTTTTTTGCCTCTGCTAACTCTTTTATTGACCTCACCCTTTCATTTGATGTGCCAATGAGTGATGCGTTGATAAAGGCGCGGGCTAATGCAGAAAAAGGCTCACGGTCTTCTTCAATTAAAACCATTGCCTGATTGATTACATATTCTGTTGCAACAACCCGACAACCGAGGTCTTCTACAAGATTCAAGACATAAGGGTCCGCACTCGGTGTAATCCAGGCAATTGGTATGGCATCCTTTTTTAATACACCAATATTCTTTTCTACTCTTTCTTTCACAAGTTGATGTATCATTTCAACTATATCATGCCACTCATCAATATCAGCATAGCCATAAAGATTGCCAAATTCAAGGGTAGTGAGTTCCAGCGCTGGTATTGGTGCAATTGCTGCATTTAGATTCATTTCTTTTATTTCACTAACCAACTTTCGGATTTTATTCACTTTTTTGATTGTCTCTATCAAGCGATTGGGATTGCTGACCCTGGTAAGTTTGAACATTGTCTGCCAGACCCTTTGATAATCTTCAATCAAGTATTCCTCAATTCTTTTATGGTATATCAAGCCCTGTTTTGTTCTGTTATAGTCTTCTTCTTTATAACTGGTTCTCTTTGTCAAACGGGAAGTAACAGGTGTTTTTCTAAAAGGAATCTCCAGCCAGAGAATTTCATATCCCATTCTTGCCACCCTCTGCATTATACAGGAAAAATCATCACACGAAGCGCCGGTTGAGGCAATCACGAGATCCGGTCTGGGAAAATAGCAACGCTTGTAAAATGCAGACAAGGCAGCCCGCGAAAAACATGCTGCTTCAGGTGTTCCCAGATTGCTCGCAGTATTTAACAAATCCATTGATTCTTTGAAGAACGGTGTCCACCAGCAGCATTCTGGATAGAATGGTATACAATCAGGAAATGACTGCACAATCACCGGTACAATACCAAGGTCACCCATTACTGCGATGACTTTTTTACCAATCTGTTTTGCCCGGAACAATCGCTCTGTCTCATTGAATACAAAGCCCCACATTCGCAAAGCGGCGAATGAATTGTCAAACTTCAGACGCTTCAGTTCTCTCATACCATAGACCATAAATGTTGCAGGCGGAAACAGATAGGTTCCCCATTCAGGATTGTTGTAGTAATAATATTTTTTTATTAATTCATCACTTATTGAGCGGAATTGTTTGTTCCAGGATTTTAAGGTTATTCGTTTTGGTTTTGGCTCTTTCAATATACTCTTCATAATATGCTCTGCCGTCCAGCCATCAGCATCTCAACAAATGCATCAAGCCTTGTTGTCAGTTGATGGAGATGCTCAATTGAAAGACCGCTCTTTAATTTCAAAAGGGGCATCTGAAAATATTGTTCCATTGTGGTGATTTCAAAATCATAGTTATCACAATACTCAACAATCCAGGCAATCACACCTGTTGCCCTGACTTTTTTAATACAATTAAGGACATTTTCGTAAAAACTGTCATTGGGTCTTTTGAAAATACAGGCGGGTTGATTAAAATACGCCTTTTTAATACCCTCAAGGGTCTTTTCTTTTATCTCTATATACAGGGGTCGTGAAATACCACAATTAAAATCACCCACAATTCTGAATCTTTCTTCAATGAGTTCAAGCAAAGAATTTGTTTCATAAGATACCGGACTTCCCACAAAGAAAACTTTTGGTTTTATGGAGACCTCTTCTACAAACTCATAATCAATATTCTCAATATCGCCCTGGTGATACTTCATCATAATCTTGTGAAATGTTGTTGTGGATAATTTAGAAGGAATGGTAAAGCGGTTTTGATCAATTTTTGTCAATTCCTGTCTCAAGTTTTCCCATTTTTCAATTTCATTCTTGAGCAATAACCTATCAAGTTTTCTCTTACCCAGTATCTCCAGTTCTGCCACGAGTTGATTAATTTCATCACTATACATTTTATAATTGTCTGTGCGCGGGTTATTAAAAACAAAAATCGGGATATCAGTAACTTCAAGCAAAACATCAGACAGCCTTCTTGCCATATCACAACCAGTAGAGATAATCAATGCCTTGAATTTTTCCCGGTTAGCAAGGATATAGCCCAGATTTGATTTTATTAAAGGACAGGCATCAACTTTCAACGCTTTTTCTCCCTCAATTGTCAGCTCTGTATTGCCATGCAGAAGTCGGTATGGTCTATAGCCTGTTGCGGAAATCAACTCCACAGGTATATAAGAACAGGTATAACCAATCAGATTATTCAATCCCATGGTGCAAGCCTCATTGATGAAACGAATCTCTTATCAAAATCCTGGATTGTGGCAAGTTCAATATGCTGGCTTTTTTTTCTGATATCTTCAGCCAATTTCAGCGAATCATCATTGAGTAGGGCTGAAATTGCTCCTCTGAGTGGCAAATCGTTTTCACAGACAACATTTCTTAAACCCTTTGGTATCAGACCTATAGACTTCATTGATGGTATATTTAGGTGTGAGCCAAATTCACCGGTTATGACTGTTTTACCAATACTGCAGGCGTTGATATGTGATTTATCAAGCAAAAACTTTATGCCCGTATGTATTGCACTGATTGCCAGTTGTAGTTTTCTTATGTCGGATTGTTCAATAGAAAAATTTCCAATGTTAATATTTTTTACCAATCTGCCATTAGGCTCAATAAAACCATTCTTCAGTGCCACAGCCAGAAGGTCAATCAATCCTGAGGCACACAAACCAACTGGTTTTTTATTTTTTATTGTTGTGTAATTAAATTTTGTATCAAAATCAACACTATCAATTGCTCCAGGGACTGCCAGTGAACCACATTTTATTCCTGCGCCTTCAAAGGCAGGACCTGCAGCAGTTGAGACAGCAAATATTTTTTTTGGTGTGATTAAGGCAATCTCGCCATTTGTACCCAGGTCAATGTATAAACCATATTTTTCTCTTATCAATTCACCTGCAAGGATACCGGCAATGGTATCACCACCGATAAAGCCACCAATACAACCAAAGACATAGCGTAAAGGTTTTTTTAAAAAGATTCCCTGTTTTATCTCACCCTGGAATGGATAATGAGCAAACCCATCCACTTTTTTATTTAGATAAAAAGAGAGCATCACCGGGTTCCCCACCACTGTAGTAAATCCTGGGTTATTGAGATTCAGGATTGACTGGAGTCTATTAATGCCCGCATCAAGAAGGTCCTTTAGTTCCCTGTATTTGCCATTCAAGGCATAACCAATTCTTGTTATTACATCACCACCAATTGACTGCTGGGGATTGAAGATTTTTTCTGTTTTCAATATTCTGCCATTTTTCAGGTTGACCACCGCACCCTTTATTACAGTCGTTCCAATATCAAGGGCAAGGCCAAGATTTGTTAATGCTGCCTTCTTTTTGACAGCGGTCTTTTCGGGAATTATAAAATCAATGTTTTTCGTTGCCTTTACACGACAGGCAAGCCTGTAGCCCTGTTTTAACTGAGATTCAGGAATGAATACCTTTTCAATTTCGTCCGGGGGCGAGGTCTTGCCTATTATCTTTATGCGACATAATCCACACCTTCCTTTTCCACCACAGACAGCATTGATAAATATCTTTTTTTTGATTAATAGGTCAAGCACAGACCGGGTCTTTCTCACAATGATATTATATCAAAATCCCATCTCTGGTCAATTATCAAATATTTCCTCTCGCCTTTATCCACCCCCGTCATTTTTATTTTCCTTTCCTGTCATTCCCATTTCCCTTTCTTGTCATTCCTATTTTCCTCTTTTGTCATTCCTGCGAAAGCAGGAATCCAAATCCAGAATATTCCTGGGATTTTGAATTTATGATTTGCGGCCCGAAGTTTGTTTTCATCAAGCGTAGTGATACCCCCCTCACACCTGTAGCGGTCGCATTAACCTGCCCGCCGCTTTGCTTGGCAGGTGCGACAAAGAGCCAAAAATTCGTAACTCAAAGACTTAGCTTTGACAATTTGATTATGTTTGATAAATCAAACCGCTACAATTCAGGGCAGAGATTATCAGGGAATATCAAAGGGGAGCAAGGGATAGCAGGGGATATCAGGGTATCAGAATAACAGGACATCAGCAGATGTAGGGCAAGGCTTCAGCCTTGCAAAGATTTGTTTTTCACGGGAATAAATTCCCTACTCCGGCTCACTAAACTCGTAACTCAAGATGTTGTTTCGGACAGGGATAAACCCTGTCCCTACATTATCTTCCTGCCGATGTTTATCATTCCTTTTATATTCTTCACTGGTGTTTTTACAGGCACATCACAGGATGTGCTCAAGATTAAACGCTCCTGTTTCAGTGCATTTTCAATTTCACTTCTGATTTTTTTTAAATCTCCATTCAGGATTGTGTCTGTTGATACACCACCCATCTTAAGGGTCTTTGTATTCAGAGTTATGTCTTCTATGCTCAAAATATCCGCATTCAGATTATCAAGGTCATTGACAATCTGGTTTACCTCGCCACAGATATGAATGCCAGCAATAAGGCGTGATTTTTTGATTTTTGTAATGAGGCTTTTCAAGGGTTCAAATGCAAATCTTCGGAATATTGCAGGTGAAATTACACTTGCAGACGCCATTGGGTCACCAATCATTATATTCACATCAAGTTTCAAAAGCATATCAAGATATTGCAATTGGAAATCAACTGCCTTATCAATAATGATTTTTGCCTGCTTTCCATCCTTCAGTAATAGCATTAGAAACTTTTCCATACCACTGATAAAACAGGCAAGTGAAAACGGACCTTTTATTGAGACAAATATCGGCACATCAATATTCTTCTTGAGCAGTTTTATTGCCTTGAGAATTTCCTTTATTCTATTATCTCTAATTCGGGACTGAATACCCTTTCCCCAGGAAATCAATCTTGGATATGGAGTGAACTCTATTTCACAGCCCATTGCCTCTGCTTCTATATATGGGTCAGAAAAGACCAATACAATATCATACTGGTATAGGCGATAACCACATTCAAGCACCTCAGCAAGTTTTTCACCATTGGTTGCGACTTCTCCAAAATCGGCTTTTGTTATATATGCACAATGGTCAGCGCACACCATCGGAAAGACCGCATATTTTCTTTTTCGCTTTATGACCTCATCAATTCTGTTTTGCATAATATCAAATAATATTCAGTTTTATGCGGATGTAAATAATCAGAAATCGGGATTACAATTAACAAAAATTTTTTATGCGTATAACTTCAAGAATACATCAACCACTTCTGGATCAAACAGAGTGCCTCTATTCTCTTTAATATAGTCTATCGCCCGTTGCCGGTGCCAGGCTTTACGATAAGGTCTTTCACTGACCAGGGCATCATATACATCGGCAATCGCAAAGATCCTTGCTGATAATGGAATTTCTTCTCCCTTCAGCCCTCTTGGATAACCACTGCCATCCCATCTCTCGTGGTGGCAATAAGGAATATCAATTGCGGGTTTTAAATACTCAATGCGTGATAGCATTTCATAGGCATAGACCGGATGCTTATACATTATCTCCCACTCTTCATCAGTCAGTTTATCAGGCTTGAGAAGGATTGAATCTGGAATACCCATTTTTCCAATATCGTGTAACAGTGCACCACGCTTGATATGAACCAATTCTTCTTCTTTCACACCCATAGCACGCGCAATGGCAATGGTCATTTCTGCGACCCTCATACTGTGACCCTCGGTCTCGCGGTCGCGCAAATCCATTGCATAGGACCAGCCTTCAATGGTTGTATCATAAGCAAGTTTGAGCTCAATATTGCTTTTTTGCAGATTTTCAAATAACTGGACATTGTCAATAGCAATGGCTGCCTGACTTGCCAGTGTCTCAAGAAATCCAAACCATTCAGCATTAGATTGCAATGGTTTGGTATTGAATATTTCCAACACGCCTTTCAATTGACCTTTGGCAATAAAGGGCATTGCTACATAAGAAACAAATCCCTCTTCTCTCAATATGTTGAACCGATTAGCAGGTGGAGATTCTGTAACATTAGACACAAATAACAGTCTTCTTTCTATTGCTGATTTACCAGCATAGCCTTCGCCGAGACGGACCCTGGAATTCTTATAGAGCGGTGTTTTAAATCCAAAATCTGCTGCGTAATCCAGGGTAAGTGTAGTTGGATTGAATAATAATATGCCTGCTGCATCAACATTCAGTTGTCTTGTAACCTGCTCCAGAAGAATATTCAGGGTTACTTTTGCATCCATACTTGCTGTAATTGTCCGGTCTATGGTCTGGAGTGCCTGGAGTTGTTCAAGTCTTTTTCTTGTTTCCTGGAATAGATTGATGCGATGTAATGCAGTGCCAGCCATCTCAGAGATTGCATTAGCAAGCCTGATTTCTTCTTCTGTGAATTCATGAGGGAGTCTCACACAGATATTCATTACTCCAATTACATCATTGCCAACAAGGAGTGGAATAAAGATTGCGCCATAGTTTTCGGGCACCTGGTTCGAACCCACCATTATGCACAGCTCATCCCGGATGAGTTGGGGCGAGATGTATATTTTCTTACTTGAAAAAACCCTGCCCGCAATACCCTGGTCTGGCACCAATCTGACCTGCTTGAATGCTTCAATCCAGCCCCGGGCAAGCGCCATATAAATATCATTCTTTTCTGGATTGTATAAAAGCACTGTACCTGTATCAGTATTGAAAACTATAAGTGTTTCATCAAGTAATATTGGCAGGAGCTCATCCGTTGTCTGAGCCCTGCGCAGGGATTCAGAAATCTTTGCCAGAGACTCCAGTTCCCTTACCCTGCGTTTGAGTTCTTCCTGTATTCTCTTACGTTCAGTGATATCCCTTGATACACTCAAAAATCCAATTGGTTCTCCTTTATCATTCCGGAGAAAGGTTATGGTCAATTCCACCCAGATAATTGAACCATCCTTGTGATATTCTTGTAATTCCAGTGTCCTTGACCTCTTTGGGTCAGCAGTGCCAGTCTTTTCTTTTTCTATTTCTTCGGCCAAGGTTTGCATGACTACCTGCATTGAATCCGGAGTCAGGATTTCGCTCAGGGATTTTTGCATAATTTCCTCAGGTTTATAACCAAGCAGATTATAGATTGAGGGACTAACATAGGTGAATCTCAACCCCAGGTCATTAATAGTAATGACATCCGCCATATTCTCTGCCATTAAACGATATTTTTCTTCGCTTTGGCGCAGGGCTTCCTCATAATTTTTCTGTTCAGTAATATCCCTTGTAATATGGATAAATCCTGTAATCTGATTATTGTGATTTTTTATCGGGTCAACCAGGATATACAAATTCTTACCATCAACATCCATTTCCATAATCTCTCGTTTGCCACTCTCAAGGGATTTTACAAGCGGACAACCAATAATATGTGAGGCACTCTTGTGGACAAGGGAAAAACATTTTCTGCCAATAATATCCTGTGCCTCCATTTTAAGCAATTCACAGAATGAAGCGTTGCACTGTCTGATAGTGCCATCTGTATCAAGAAATACCATAGCATCAAGCATGGCATCAAATGCAGTCTGCCATTGTGTATTTTTCAGGCGCAATTCATCTTCCAGTTGCTTTAATCTGGTAATGTCCGTTGATACTCCACCAGTTCCATATAATCTACCATTGGCATCAAAAAGGGGGAATTTAATGGATAAATACACATGCCTTCCGTCTTTTTCTTCATTATCTTCTTCCACAATGATGGGCTTTTTCTCTTTAATCACAATCAAATCATTGTTACGGTGCTGGGTAGCAATCTCTTCAGGCATAAATTCAAATCGTGTTTTACCAATCAATTTTTCAGCAGGAACTCCAAGGAGCGATGCAAATACCTTATTTGCCAGTATGAACCTTCCATCCAGGTCAAAGGCATACATAACTGCCGGAGTATTGTTAAAATATGTTGTAAAAAGCTGATAAGTATCTTTGAATTTATCCTCTATTCTTCTCTTTTCCGTTACATCCTCAATTGCAAGAAGTATAAATTGTGTTTTTCCTGTTTCACTGTAAATCCGGCGTGCATTCAAAAGCATAATCCGCTCACCAATGTGCTCAAAATTATGTCTGACTTCAAAATCATTGAACTGGGTATTATGCGGCAATATATCTTCCAGAAGTCTGCGCAACTCAGGAATGTCCCATTGCCGGTTGCCAAGTTCATAGACAAGTCTGCCGAGCGTCTCTTCTTTTGTAACCTTGAATGTTTCGTAGAAAGAATGATTTGCCCTTATCACCCTTAATTTATCGTCCAGCACAAGTAATGGCTCGCGCACTGTATTAACAATCCCATCACCAAAAACTTTCGCTTCCTCAAGTTGCTGTAGTTTTGATTCCAATTTTCTGATTAACGCCAGATTATATTCTTTGTAGTAAACCTCTTCCTGCTCAACTGGCTTGCGTTCAGCCTTTAATATACCTGATTTATATGCAGTAAGTGTCTCTCGTATTACCTCAAGAAATTTTTCCAGGTCAACAGGTTTGACAATAAATCGCTCTGCACCTAAATTCAAGGCAAGTTCCCGGTCTTCTGGTTCAGTGTATGTTGCAGTATAAAAAACAAATGGAATATCTTTTAACCTTTCATCCTGTTTCCAGGCACGACACAGGCTGAATCCATCCATTACCGGCATTAAAATGTCGCTGATAACCATATCCGGTGGATTTTTGTGTGCAATTTCTAATGCCTCTTTGCCATTGGCTGCAGTAATAACTTCATAACCATTATTGGCAAGCAATGTCTGAAGCAGATATAGATTAGACGCATCATCATCAACTATCAGCAGTGTAATCATTTTTAGCCTCCTTACTGTTGTTCTGAAGCTCTCAAGAATTTCTCAATCTCTTCAACAAATGTTTCAGGGTTTATGGGTTTTTCTATATGACCATCGCATCCAGAAGCAATTGCCTTTTCGCGGTCACCTGGCATTGCATAGGAAGTCACAGCAACAATTGGAATATTTTTTAAATCCGGGTTTAATTTCAAAATCTTTGCTACGGTATAACCATCCATATTTGGTAACTGGATGTCAAGGATAATAAGATTTGGCTTAATCCTGGTGGCAAGATTGATTCCAGTTAGACCATCCTCAGCAGAAACTACTTCATAGCCGTGCTTTTCAAGTAGAAAAGTTGCCAGATAGCGATTCTGTTCATTATCTTCAATAAGTAATATTTTCGGTTTCATAAATCACCTGCCTTTACGGGTAACACAACGGTGAATGTGCTTCCTTTGCCATATTCACTCTGAACATAAATCTCACCACCAAGGAGTTTTACAAGACGCTGGCATATTGCAAGACCAAGTCCAGTGCCTTCTTTGTTTCGCGCCAAGCCAGTATCAATCTGCTGGAAGGGTTTGAATAGTTTTTCCAAATCTTCGGACTTGATACCTATTCCAGTATCAGATACTACTATTCTTATTTTTGAGCTGTCATAATCTATTTTGAGAAAGACTCCGCCTTTTTCAGTAAATTTTATTGCATTGTTGAGCAGGTTAATAATAATCTGTTCTAATCGTCTCTGATCGCTAATGATTTTCGGTAGATTTTCTGATATTTCTACCCTTAGACTCAAGCCTTTATTTTCTGCTAATGGCTTTATTGATAAAATAACATTCTCAATTCTTGACGCAATGTGGAATTCTGTAAAATGCGGTTTTAGTTCACCTGCTTCAATCTTTGAAAGGTCAAGGATATCGTTTATTAACGAAAGTAGATGCTGGGCACTTGATTTAATGATTTTCAATTGTTTTATTTGCTCTTCATTCAATGGTCCTGCCAATCCCTGTAATAGTATACCAGTGAAGCCAATAATGGAATTAAGTGGTGTGCGCAATTCATGGGACATTGTTGCAAGGAAAGCAGACTTTAATCGGTCTGCAGATTCTGCCTTTTCTTTCGCCTTTTGCAATTCTTCGGTTCTTTCTTTTACCATTTTTTCCAGTTCAGTTGTATAATGCCTCAGCTCTTCATTAAGTTTTTTAATCTGTTCTTCGGCAGTCTTTCTTTCGGTTATATCACGGACAATCGCCTGAAGAATTGTTTTTCCACCAAGTTCTAATTTGTTCAAACTTACTTCAGCATAAAACGGTGTTTTGTCCAATCTGCAATGAATCCATTCAAATAACTGTGGTCCCTGAGTTATTGCAAGATTTATTTTCTCCAGTGCCTTTTCCCTTGATGACCTGCCATCAGGTTGAAAAGGTGGTGAAAATGCATAAGGTGTATTACCAATAATGTTTTCTCTTTTACAACCAAACATCTCCAGGGTTTTATTGTTGCAGTCTATGAAGATGTCCTCACTCATTAGAAAGATAGCGTCTCCTGCGGTTTCAAACAACAGCCGATATTTCAGTTCGCTCTCCCTCAGCTGTTGTTCAATCTGTTGTGACAACTCATCCTGTTTCATATATGCACCCCCTTATGTCTATTCAGTGCTCGCAATCAATTTAATATGTAATAGTTTAGCATTTCCCAAAACTTTTATATTCACTTCCCCTCCCTTGAAGGGAGGGGATTAAGGGGAGGGTGATTTAATGAATTTTTATCTATTTCCCCCTCACCCTTACCCTCTCCCACAAGGGGAGAGGGCTGGTTTTTGGGAAAAATTTGCCTATTACTTTAATACTTATTCTCCAGTAGCAATCCGGGGCCAGTATTGCTACTGAAAAGTACCAATACATTAAATTATACACCAATTGAATTATATGTCAAGGGGTAGGATCAAATAAGTAAAGTATCAGGATATCAGGGGATCAGGGTATCAGGTTGTATTTTCACGGGACTAAAGTCCCTACTCCTAAGAGAAGATTTATTGGAATTCGTTATTTGTTTTCGCAGCCAGTCTAATCTGGTCTTTTTAGTTTCTCTGGTTTATCTGGTTTCTATAGTTTGGTTTTTTTGTTTTGAATTTTGAATTTGTTTCGGATTTCGCCCTGAACTTGATTCAGGGTCGAATTTCGAATTTAATATCATCAGATAATTTATTTTCGTCCGGCTAAAGCCGGACGCTACATTGCTCCAATGCGCAATTCGCAATCCGAAATTCGCAATGTTGTTACCGAGGGTATTGCAGGGACAGCCCTTGTGGCTGTCCGAACAGAATTTTTCGTCCAGTTAAAACTGGACGCTACAAAAATTTTCTGTAGTTGCCCGATTCATCGGGCATTCACGTGCAACGTCCATCCCTAATTCCTGATTTTCATCAAGACAGGTTTCATCAGAGCCAGCCCTGAATTAATTTCAGGGGCATCTTTAGTCGGACGAAGAAGAAATTGATAGCAAAAACTATTAGCGTCCGGCTGAAGCAGGACGCTACAAATGTGGGAGATTAAAATTGGATTTCAAATTTATCCAATAATTGCACTGCCTTTGATGCATCCTCAGCATATCCATCCGCACCAATTTTGTCTGCAAATTCCTGATTTACTGGCGCACCACCAATAATGACCTTAACATTCTTGCGCAACTTATTCTTTTTCAATAGTTTGACCACAACCTCCATTTCGGTCATTGTTGTGGTCATTAAAGAAGAAAGGGCAAGAATCTGTGGTCTTTCATTTGCCACTGCTTCAACAAATTTTTCATTCGGCACATCCCTGCCCAGGTCAATCACCTCATAACCGCTTGCCTCAAGCATTACCTTAACAATATTCTTACCAATATCATGAATATCACCCTGGACAACACCAATCACGACCTTACCTTTTTTGAATTTTTCGGTCCGGGAAAGTAGGGGTGAAATCAATCCAAATCCTGCATAGAATGCCTCAGACGCCAGCAATACCTCGGGAACAAAATACTCCTTCTGGGCAAATAGCCTGCCTACTTCATTCATACCGGGTATCAATCCCTGCTCAAGTATTGTTTTCGGTTCAACGCCCTTTTCCAGAAATTCTTTGATTAATCGCTCAACCTTATCAGATTCAAAATCAACAATTGCTTTTTTTATCAGGATGTAATCCAAGAGACCTCCCCATTTGTTAAATGCCTAAAATTATAGATAAAAATTCGTTTTTTGCAATAAGCAAAAACCCCTCACCCTGCTCTCTCCCCACTAATTTTGTTCACAAGTCTGTAGTTGCCCGATTTATCGGGCAACTAAAATAGGGCACGCATTAATTTAATTGCAAGGCTAAAGCCTTGCCCTACAATTTCAGGGTGAGGGATAATCTGCCGCCAATTATTTCTGACCGATGAACAGTCCGCTACCAACCTTGTGCTCGTGCGCTGCTTTACGCCAGATAGTGACCAGATTCTCGGCAAAACTGTAAAGGTCAGGACCAAAGTTTTTCATAATATCCGGTTTCATCTTCACGGTAACCATCTCATAATACTGGTCAAAGTGTTTGGCAAATGCCTCTGTATTGTCAATTGCTTCAAGAACCTTGAATCCAACTTTCTTCATCAATTCCTGGTAGCCCTGGAATGACTCCATATAGGGGAATGCCATTGAGTCATAGAGCGGCTCAAGTTCTTGAGGTGTAATATCACCAGTGATAATCCAGTCAGTAAAGCCAATCTTGCCGCCGGGTTTTAATACACGGTATGCCTCACGCAAAAGTCTTTCTTTGTCAGTGACATAGCACCATGCCTCCTGACCCCATACCACATCAATAGTTCCGGACTTGAAAGGCAGGTCCATTACATTACCCTCGTAGTATTCAATCATATTTTCAAGTTTTGCTGCCCTGGTTCTTTCCATTGCCTTTTGTAGCATGGTCTTCGTAGCATCAACCCCTTTTACCTGAACATTGTATTTACTCGCCAGGTGTCTTGCTGGTGCACCGAGTGCACTGCACAGATCAGCAACGACCATACCTGGTTTCAAGCCAAGTTTTTGTGCCAGGACATCCGTTGCCTCTGGACCACCTGAGTGAATCTGCTCACCCATAACTGCTTCCCAGAGCAGTCCACCCGGACCATCATACACATCCTGGACATCCTTTATTGTATAGTCCTTTCTAAAGATTTCCATATAACCTCCTTATTATTCTTTTGCAATATCAAATACTTCAACACCTTCAAGTGGTTTAGGTGCAACTGCTGCAAGCTGTTCAGGAGCCGGTAGTTTACCAATAAATGAACCAATAATCAATCCGATTATTGACCCCAAAAGACCAACAATTATATAACCTAAGTAAGTATCAGCAAACCACTTGGGTTGAAAATCATGCTTCCATACATGGTATTCCAGGATATAGAATACCACATTTCCAACAAAACCAAAAATTGCACTAAGAATTACTCCTAATTTGTTTGCTCTTTTCCAGAACATTGCAAATGCGGGTATTGCAATGGATGCAGTCAAAACTCCTGATGATAGAATATATACATCCATTAATGATGTAGCATTGACTGCATAAACCAAAGCAAACAATATGGCAACAACCGAAAGAATGCGTGACCAGTTTGCTACAACCTGCCTGGGTGTTTTTTTCATAAATACTGGCTGAGCAATGTCATAGGTCAAAGGAAGAGCAATTACATTGGCAAAGGTATCCACAGTTGACATCTGTGCTGCAATCAGACCCACAAACATTAGTATCTGTGCCCAGATTGGAAAATATTTTAAGATAATGGCAGAAATTATTCCTGTGGCATCACCACCAATGGCGGCGGCGCTTGTTTCTAAATTGGGTGGAAAGAGGATCAATGCGCAAAACGCAATTATGGTTGGTATGGTAATGACAAAAACTGTTATCAAAATCAGACCAAACCATGCACCTTTGCGCGCTTCTTTCAAACTATTTGCAGCCTGAATCCTGAGCAATAGGTCTTGTTCAATCATCCATCCTGGAAGGTAGGCAAACAAAAGAATTATGGGCATGGCAATACCGCAGGCAAAGAGCTGGAACATTGTGCCTTCACCATAATAAGGTGTTGCGGTATTCATCAAACGTCCTATTATGTCACCACCAGATTCTACACTTGCGAAATTCAGACTGACAAATCCAAGAATTGCAATGAACAATGCCATAAAGATGAACTGAATAATATCCGTCAAAACCACTGCTCTGAAGCCACCAAAATAGGTATAGATCATTATTGGAATTACGATTATTATCATTGTCATAACAGGCGATATTTTGAGAAAAGGAGCACCAAGATGCCCGACCATAAAGAGCTCTGCGCCAGTCCAAGAAGTAAAGACAAATATGGAACAGATGGCAATTATCGTACGGGTAGGCACCCCATATCTTTTTTCTATTGCTTCGGGCAAAGAAATTGCGGGTAATCTTCTCACAAAAGGGACCATCCATACTATGATGAAACAAAGTATGAACCATGGCAGAGGTAGAATCCATATGCCCGATAGACCCATCTGATAAATCATTGACATACCATATCCCAGCCACCCGAGCATAAGCCAGCCAGCAGTTAAGGAGATTGCGAGTCGCCATCCTGGAAATTGGCGACTCGCAATCCAGAAATCAAGAAGTTGGTGTGTCGCAGTGTCTTTGTGTTTTCTCTTCCAGACAAAATAACCGATTAGCATTACGAACCCAAAATAGATAATTGCCGCAATCCAGAATGGAAAGGCGGACATTATTCACCTCCGAACTGGTAGTAGATACTGATACCTGCACCACCATAAATATTCTTTGCATCGCCATAGGTCTCTACAAGATCAGCTAACTCCGAATCAATCAGCATGCTGAAATCAATGTCTGCCGATAATGTGAGCCAGTTTGCAAGAGCGCCGGGCGGTGTAAGATTGAATTTCAAAACTGTGGTAAAATCAGTAAAACATATTTTGTCCAGTCCATAATAATAATTGTTATGCTTTCCATCAGCAAATCCACAGGATAATGCAAGGTTCAATGCTAAATTTCCAAACGACAAGCCCTTTGTGAGAGAAGGTGAAATGTATAAACCTTTTGCTTTGATGACATCATAATTTATATTCAACGATGCTTGAGCAAACTTCAAGTCGGGCATGATTTTTGCGTACATCTCACCAGTTGTCGGAAAAGCTGATCCATAAGCAGAGCCCGGATATGTGTACAGAACAAAACCAGCTGTTGGCGTGACAAAACCAAATTTATGTGTGTAGTCAAAGAAAAATGCGAGGTCAGTTATTGAAAACTGCTTTTGTTTCACATCCGTCAGATCCAGAGAACTCCATGTACAGAAGGTGAAGCCATGCCATGTTGCCCATATATCTGGCCATAATACTGGTTCACTATTGAACACTGCCCCACGCCAAACATATTTGCTCCTGACACCTATATCCCCACCAACCATTGGTAGTTCTGCTGAGCCACACACCACAAATATGATAGATATAATAACTATTCTTGCTAACAGCTTCATTTTTACCTCCTTTTTGTTTTTAAATCCTGATCCTGATAGGAATCAGTCGCTATCACTGCGGCGCCAATGGCGCCGATTATCTGTGGCTCTTCAGGCACAATAATCTCTCTACCCAGTTTTTTATTGAGAATCTTCAAAATGCACTTATTCTTTGCTACACCTCCGGCAAAGACAATCTTATCTTCATAACCGATCCTGCTGAGCATGGGTAAAAGCCGATTCACAATCGCCTCATGCAAACCCAGGGCAATATTTTTCGGTTTTTCGCCCTTTGATAATAATGAAATAACCTCTGATTCAGCAAATACCGTGCACATTGAACTCACTGATACTGAACGCTCTGCCTGGAGTGCAATATCACCAAATTCCTCAATTTTATATCCCATTGTATGTGCCATTACCTCAAGAAATTTTCCCGTGCCTGCGGCACACCGGTCATTCATTTCAAAATCCTCCACCTTTGAATTATTTATCTTTATTACCTTTGTATCCTGACCTCCAATATCAATCACAGTGCGGCAGTCCGGGAACAGAAAGCCCGCACCTTTTGCATAGGCGGTAATTTCGGTTATTACATTGCTATCAAACTGATTTTTTACAAGATAACGTCCATAACCAGTGCTTACGATTGCATCAAATTTTTTGCCCTCCAGCATTTGTTTTGCGGTTTTTAAGGGTTCTATACCAGTTTCCCTTATCTGGTATTCAATGATTTTACTTCCGTTCATTAATACCAGTTTTGTGGTTCTTGAACCAATATCAATCCCTGCAGTAATCATAAGGATACCTTTATTCTCATTTACCCATAATTGCCCTGATTTACCTAATTATGCCAGTTTCTCCATAAATGCCTCAAGCCTTGTTCTTATTTGCTCTGTATCCTCTTCTGAGTAATCGGTCTCAATCTTTATACTCGGTAAATCTACCTGCTTTAATGCACCCTCAACGCGAATTGCTTCTATGTTATATGTGTGGCAATATTGTAGTATGTATTGAACCACACCATTTACCTTTGATTCCTTTGCGAGGTTCACAACCGTTTCCATACGGTCATTATTTGGAGTGAAACAGGAACAGTTGAGTTTGAGATAGCGGTCAGCAATCGCACTGAGTAGTCCATCAAGATCATTTGCTTTTGTTTCAACCAGGTCTTTGAAATACTTTGTTCCGGTGCAGGTCTCATCAGCTACAACGACACCGCCCGAGGTTTCAATGATTGAATGAATCTTCCAGTTGCCCATTACTGATGGGCAGCCCGAGACCATAATCCTTTTTGCATTTTCAGGAAACGGTGTCATTCCTTTCTTTATTCTTTCTTCAAGTTCATCGCATAATTCATCAACATGCTGGACAAAACGCATTGGTTCATCATTCAATGCAACCTGACTCACAATCAGGGTATCAAGACCACTGATTGGTGGTGGTTCAGCCATTCTCAATCGGGCAAGGCGCTGTAATACCATACGCTTTTTATTACTGACCTCAATCTGCTCTTTTAGTTTCCGGGCATCAAGTTTTTTCTCAGCAAGTTTTTCAAGTTTATCCACAAATATCTCTATCTCACTATTCCAGAGATGAACATCAATCACATCTTTTTTGTGGGGCAATTCAAGCACATGAAAATTTACTTTCTGGCTAAGGATATCCCAGGTCTTTTTCTTGGCATCACAGGTTGTTTCACCCACTGCAAGACTCTTGATGGGCGCATAAGGACAGGTCTTTGAAAATGCAAGACCGAGTGTGGATTTTACCAGGGGACAGATATCCCTGGGAAACATTTTCTCTGCATAGGGGACTGAAAAATTTGTGCCACCACACAATGCCACAGGAATCAGGTCAAGTGCCCTGATGATCTCTTCCGGAACATAAATACAGAAATATCCTACAATCTTTTTGCCTTTTTGTTTTTCTTTTAGCAGTTCGGCAACTGCTCCGCCATGGGATTCATGGACTGCATTATCAAAATACTCCATTGATTTTGGCCTGTTTTTCTGTGCCCGCACAGTCTTCTCAAAGGACCTGCCAATACTTGCCAGCACTTCATTATGGAGTGCGACATCAAGTCCCAGTTCCTGCCACATCTTGTTATAATCCTCCATTATGCCTCCTTTTTTGTGCTCAATAGACCAATCAAGAAAATAATGACCATTGAAATTATCACTGCAACCCTACCAGATACAGGAACACCATTAGGTGAAGCAGCAAAGCCCAGGGTATGCGCAAGTCCAGCACCAAGGATAATACCAATTACTGAAATAAAAGAATCAAAATTTCCCTGTCCGCTCAGAATTGTCTGTTTAAAGGGACAACCACCAGACATTAAAGACCCAAGTCCTACAACCAGCATGGATAAGAAATTCCATAAATGCAAATTATGGGCTAATGGATGCTGACCTGGTTTAAATTGTCCGATAATAAGATTTGTTATTAACACAAAGACCAGGAGGGCAATTGTTCCCTGAACCTGATTGAAATTCCTGATTATAACAAGGTCTGCAGTTCCGCCAATAGAGCAGAATCTTGAGCGCTGACCCAGGACACCAAGAATTAAACCAGCAATGAGTGAGATATATATTGGGGCATGGCTTTTGTGTGTAGCATTCAGACCCCGGAAATTCACCAATAAGAGAATCAAAAGTACAATACCGAGTCCAGGACCAAACCATCCCAAAACATTTGGGATCTGTCTTGACTTTCCAATATAAAATCCGCGGTCAACAAAGATATTGAAAAATATGACGCTGACAATTATTCCAAGTAGACCACTCAATGCAGTCCAGTCGCCACCACCAAGCCTGACAAACATACGAATCGGACAACCAAGGAATATCAAACCATTAAGGCCAACTACAAAACCAATTACTAGTCTCATTACAGGATTTGAGCCACCTGCTGGCTTGAACTCTCTAAATAAAAGTGCAGAAATAGCAGCGCCGATGAAAAACCCAATGATCTCTGGTCTTATATAACTTAGGGCTTTCAATGGGTGTATTCCTAATGCTCCAGCAATATCCCGGTAAGAACAGATCACGCATATACCCATATTGGCAGGATTGCCTGCCTTTGCAAGCAGGCCAGCAAAGATACCCATAACTCCGCCAGTAATAATTAACCAGGGATTTAGAATAAATCTATTTTTTTCTGTCATGATTACTCCTTCATTGTTTTTTGGGTATTATGTAATTCAATTCTACGCCAAATACATCAGCCTTAATCTTCTGGCTATTATAATAAAAGACATTGTAGAACGCCAATGCCAGGTTCTTAAGTTTTTCTTTATCACCCACTGGTTTCTTAAGAAGTCTCAGTTCCAGACTGTATCCATTATAACCAAGACTATCATAAACATTCTGCGGTTTATGATATAATCTAATGCGTGAAAAAAGTGTATAATTCTCAGGTAATTGCTGTCCAAACTGGAACCAACCTGCATAGGATTTTATATCACCAAGATTTGTGTTATTACGAAAGCCAAGATGTAATACAGTCTTCTGGCCTATTCTGAATCCAGTGTAGGCATCAAAAATATTGTTGCGCACAGTGCTGGTATCAATGGACGCAAAACTATAAGAATTCTTAAGCATAATGAACATTGTTGGTGTCAAAATCTGATGGAGCCGTAATATAACAGAATGCGCAATTCTTTCAGAAGAAACACTTATTGCATAAGTCGGCTCAAACATCGTGATATTTGATAATACAATGCGGGTGCCGGTGATAGTTGAATGGTTGCTTGTGTTATTCATCGGAAAGAAATATTCATAATAAATATAAGGGCTGAAAACCTTTGTAAGTGAATAACCAGCACCAATCTTACAGCGATGTTCAAATTCATAGGTAAACGGGTCATAATAGCGTTTGTAGGAATTCTCTCTTAAGGTGTATTCTTTAATGTCATATTTTAATACAAAGACATCCTTTTTGGTAAAACGCTTGCGCACACGCAACATCATCTTGTTACTGGGTATTAGCAGGTCAGCAGTATCGGGTTCGTTTTCTTCTCCAGGCATGGGCCTGTCAAACAGACCGATTTGATACAGAAAATCAACCCTTGTATCAATATTGGGCTCAAGCATTGGTCCAGCAGCATATAGAATAGAACAACCAGTCCATACAAGAGAGATCAATAAGATTTTTTGTGTATTTATCTTCATACTCAGACCTGAGTCATTTTGTTACTGTCAAGTCGGGCAACCAGTGCTATGCCCGGCACCGGTTTGCGTTTCCTCAATCCGCACAAAGTCAATGTCAAAATCTTCATCAATAGACATAAATTCACCTTTAGCACGTGCCTGGTCTTTCTTTGCTGCTGAGAAGCAAGCACTGAACAGGATAATTGCAAGGAGAAAGCTGATGACGCAGAAATTTCTGATTTTTAAAAGCAGTTTTTTCACCTGATTAATCGGCAAGTCTAAATGTAATTATAATAAGTGTGGAATCTGCAGGAAGTATTGCAGGATTTGGTCTGAACGGATAACACATCTGCATCTTTTCAAACCAGTTATAGTTTTTGTTGCTGGTAATGCTAATGTTACATGCGGTATAACAGAGAATACAACCCATATTTGTGCTTACTGCGCGGTCACGCCCATTGTGCATATGAATCTCAAAGGATCTACCTAAACTATCCTCAACAAATTCGTCAAGGGTATATGATTTTGGTACACCTTCCCATCTGAATGTCACATCAAATTTGCTGCCATTAGGCACTGCTGCTGAATCAGGATTATCACCCATATCAGTTCCGGGATTTGCTCCAATATCAACAAGCGCATCAAAAAAATCTGCATGATTACAGTATGCCTGGAATAATGCCTTGGGCGCCCTTATCCCATTAACATATACTACACAATTATGAACAGAAACAGATTCATCACACCAGACACGATTTAATCTTGCCGCAATTCTCACTTCAGCGTTTTCCTTATCAACAACGATTGGATTTTCTGGAGTAGGATCGGTTATGGTCTGTTTTTCTTTACAGAATACTAAAAACATAGTCATTGTACAGAAAAAGAAAATAAGTATTTTATTCTTGCCATTCATTTTACCTCCTCTTTATGGCAACAAATCTTTTCTCTTATAAAGATAATCAATATATCCAAGCATCAGGTCATTTTTGGTATTGAGACTATCTTGCAATGCACCAAATATAACACTTGAACAGATTGCCCGATAATTGCCAGCAGGACCTGACCAGCAAACCGCCCTTATAAGGCTATCCTGGGATTTGAACAACCCTGTGCCCTGCTGGGGTATAAGATTATCAACAAAATTATCAGGACCCTGTTGATATAAATAGCCAAACACAAATCCTTCAGCAATAGAACCACTCTGCCCAATTACAATATTTACATTGCCACTATCCATAATCATTCCATTTTCACCAAATGCACAACCAAACTTCTGTAATAATTCATTATTTTGTGCCGCAAAGTCACAGCCTTCAATATATAACCCTTTTCCTGAATCAAGGAAACTCGCCAGTCTTTCTCGCTCATCCTGAGCGAGGATTGAAAAATCCCCTCAACACCTTTCCCAGCCGAGTAAGATAAATCCTACTTTATATGGTGTTAAATCCGGTGGCAGAAATTCAAGTAAATCATAATCATAGCCACTGGCGGACAATATCTGCTCTATGTAATATGCACAGTCTATAGAATCATTTATTGTTGGATCAAAGAATTTATCCATTCGGTCATAAAACCAGATAAATATCTCAGTATTATCAAGGTTATTAAATACCTTTACACTGATTGTATCAGAATATCCGATATTATTTTCCATATCTACTGCACAGGCATAGATTTGGTGCTCTGAGTTGTCTGGCAGGAACCGGGTATTCCACTGGTAATTCAATACTGAATCCTCAACTGTGGTAACTGAACTTCCATCAAGGAATAATTCAATGCTCGCCACCTGTTTATTATCTATAGCAGTTATACTAATATTCTGCACATTGCAGAGTATGGCACCATCTTCAGGTGACAAAATTTCAACTGCCGGCGGTTCCAGGTCTTTTGAGCCGCAATCACACAAAAAGCAGAGACTTAGTAGAAATATTACTAATAAATCTATTCTTTTCATTTCAATAATCTTCACAGTCGTGGGCAGGATAATACCTGCCCACGACTGTGCGTTCTCTCACTGCACCATCTTAAATGTCAGCACGATATGAGTGCCCTCAGGAGGAAGAAGTTCACCTTTTGGTCGGAATGTATACTTGTTTCCACTATAGTAGTATTCATAGGGTGTATAATTAGGGTTGCTTGCAATGCTCGTTTTGCAGGCAGTATAGCAATAGATACAACCCTTGTTTGAGGAAACAGCGCGAGTGTAACTATTATGCATTCTGCACACGAATCCACGACCAAGAGTATCAACAACCAGTTCGTTAATGTCGTATGTCTTTGGTGCACCCTGCCACCAGACAAGGACCTGAAATTCAGTTCCATTCACATTTTTTGTACTATCTGGAGGATCTCCAATATCAATTCCAGGATCAGCACCAAGCGATATCAGCGCATCATAGAAGTCCGCATGGTGGGCATTTGATACAAATACTGCCTTTCCCGCATTGGAACCATACTTTGAAACCACGCAGTTGTGAATTGCCACTGAGTCATCAACCCACATCCTCTTAAGCACACAGGATATTCTTACCTCGTTATTAACCGTATCAATAACCACAGGATTGAGAGGAGTCGGATTGACTACCTCGGGTTCCTCCTCTTCCTTCTTGCAGAAGACCGCGAAGGACGCAATAATTATGCATCCTATGACGATAAGGCTCTTTAGTTGTTTCATCTTGCCTCCTTTCGTTTTGTTTGTTGAGCCTTTTTATTTACCCCCTTTTCTTTCTGAAAAAATAATTCACAGAAACAATGACCATCTTTATTCACCTCCTCATCCAGTGTTGGGCAGGGACAGAGCACATCCTTTTCAAGGTCAGGGGGTTCGCTCTGTTTGCACGGACAATAATATCTGCCATATTCAAGATAGTTCATGGTCATTAAACCAATCACCTTTTTCACACGGGAGATTTTTTTGTTGAAAACATAACCCTTTTGCCGAGCAAATTTGATTAACCTTTCATAGTTTTTGTTGTATTCTTTGGTACCAACTATCTTATCCCAGGGATTGGGCATAATACCTCCTTATTAGACAAAAATGGTAAAAAGGCTCAAAATGGCTCAAGAAGTGAAAAAAAGCATATTGAGTTATCCTACCCATTTTCTTCTTTTTTGTTACCGGAAGTATAGTATTAATAATGTTGGATTTTGAGAAATTATGATTCTGGATTTGTTTGGAATTTAGGATTTCGGATTTAAAATTTAGACACTTATTTATGACCGAAAAATTTGTTAGATTCTTACTGGTGTTGAATCCAGGTTGTGTGAGGCATTCTTTATCTCCATAGACCCGACCGGGTCTAATAGCCCGGCGAGTCATTTCCCCTGCCTCCACTTAAATCCTGGTATCAGCATTAGCATATTCTGCATTATATTCATTTTCATAAATTTGTCAATATGCCGATTTAAATCAAAACGAAATGGGGTTGTTTAATCAAAATTTGCTTTTAATAATCTTCTTGAAAAATAGGCCTGATTTCCGCAAAAATATGTTTACCTTTTCAATGAATCCAAAATTGAATTATTCTAGTTGCTTGATTTATCAAGCGTTTTTTACCCAATGAATTGGGCAACGACAATTGTTTAATAATTGATTAATGCGGAAATTAGTAATTTCAGAGTAATTAATGCAAGGCTAATGAGGCTGTGTCGTAACCCTTGTAGCAGTCG